>Ga0302326_10029263_pt1 | contig 11057 bp, 9 predicted proteins | sample Palsa_T0_3_FD_202264 | JGI IMG/M metagenome (GOLD analysis project Ga0302326, IMG submission 202264) | Peat permafrost microbial communities from Stordalen Mire near Abisko, Sweden - Palsa_T0_3 | ecosystem: Environmental > Terrestrial > Soil > Palsa > Peat permafrost | place: Sweden: Abisko...
TCCGGTCGAACAGGCAGCCAGCATGCTGGCGATGCATTGTCTGGTTCGCGGCCAGGTGCCGCGCGATTACATCATGTTGGCGAAGCCGCGCAAAGATCTGTTCGATACGGTGGGCCGCCGGGCGGACGAGTTACTGAAGGCCGGCTGGGCCATCCGATGCGAGAGGGCGCTGACCTCCCGCGAACGGGAGGTGCTGGATCACGTGTTGCGGAGCTTGTCCAATAAGGAGATTGCCGGGCATCTGAATGTATCCGAGCGCACCGTCAAGTTTCACGTTTCGGCGCTGCTTGCGAAATTCAGGGTGTCCGACCGTTTCAGCCTGATTCGCAAGGCCATCGGGGACTTGCGGTCGGCGGCGCTAAAGGACGGAGCCCTGTTCGGCTTTCCGGTGACTCCGGTCAAGCACACCGAACCGGGGGCGCGACCTGAACTTGCCGCCAACGGCAGGCGTGAAATGCGCATGCTGCGAAGCGAGAACTTCGCCTGAACCTGCCAGCGGGTTGGCATGCCTGAGGAAAAACTTCGGCCCGTGGATCCTTCCGAAGGACCGGAAAGAGCCGCGGGCCGTTTGTATTTTTCCCAACGGAACTCAGAGGTTACCTGCGCCGGTCCTTGCCTTACTTGGCTGCCGCAAAGTTCTTCTCGATCTCTTCCCAGTTGACGACATTCCACCAGGCCTCGATGTAGTCCGGCCTCTTGTTCTGATATTTGAGGTAGTAGGCGTGTTCCCAAACGTCCAGGCCCATTACGCCCGTGGCGCCGTTCATGATGGGATTGTCTTGATTCGGCGTGGAGTCCACGGCTAATTTGCCGTCCTTGACCAGCAGCCAGGCCCAGCCCGACCCGAAGCGCGTGGCTCCGGCGGCCGAGAATTTGGTTTTGAAATCGGCAAAGGAACCAAAAGTGGATTTGATGGCTTCCGCCAGGGCGCCTTTCGGCTCACCGCCGCCGCCCTTTTTCATGATCTTCCAGAACAGCGAATGGTTCATGTGACCGCCGCCGTTGTTGCGTACCGCGGTGCGGATGTTTTCGGGAACGCGGTCAAGGCCGGCCAGCAGCTTTTCGACCGACAATGCCTGCAGGTCCGCGTGCGCTTCGAGCGCTTTGTTCAGATTGGTGACGTAAGCATTGTGGTGCTTGTCGTGGTGAATCTCCATGGTCAACTTGTCAATGTACGGTTCGAGCGCGTCGTAGGCGTACGGAAGCGGTGGTAGAACGTGGGCCACGAAACCCTCCTTAGGTGATGTTCCTTGTTGTGCCATAAACCCCTCCTGCTGTTTGGATGTGCGGACCGGCAAATGGTGGCATATCGCGTGAGGTTTACCTGTGCATTCTAGCACACACCACTTTGCGCGCGGGGCCGCGATTCCGCGTAGTGGTCAGTTTCGCCGGTCCGGCGCTATTTTCGAGCGTTTGCCAATTGCGCCAGCGCCCAACGGGCGTGCTCGGCCACCACGGCGTCCTCCTCTTCCGCGACCCGCGCCAGGAGCGCGCGCAGCCGCTCGCGCTCCGGGGCGTCCAGCGTCGCGTGCGCGTTGCCTGCCGCAACGCACGCATTGCGGAGCAGCCCGCGCCATTTGGTCCGGCGCACCGCGCTGCGCCGGAAAAGCCCGCGAAATTCTTCCTCGTCCAGCGCCAGAAGCCATGCAAGCTCCGGCGCGCGCATTTTTTCGCGGGGCTGGAGCGCGGCCAGCGGCGTGACCGGGGCCGTGCGGTTCCACGGGCAAACATCCTGGCAGATGTCGCAGCCGAACACCTGCCAGCCCATGGCGCCGCGCATCTCCTCGGGAATGCTGCCGCGAAGCTCGATGGTCAAATAGGAAATGCATCGCCGCGCATCCATTACGTAGGGTTCCACCAGCGCTCCGGTGGGGCAGGCGTCCAGACACAGCCGGCAGTTGCCGCACAGATCGGCGGGCGGCATCCCACTGCTGGTGTCGTCGGCGCCGTCGATCCAGGGCGGCAGCGCCAGCGACGTCACCACGACGCCAAGGAAAAGCCAGGACCCCAATTGTTCATTGATCAGGCAGGTGTTTTTCGCCAGCCATCCCAGTCCCGCGTGCCGCGCGGCCACGCGCTCGGAGATGGGTCCGGTATCCACATAGGGACGCGCGGCGCACTCTTCGCCGAAATGTCCGCGCAGAGCGGCCGCCAGTTCTTCGAGCTTTGCGCCCAACACTTCGTGGTAGTCGTCGCCCCAGGCATAGCGCGCGATCCAGCCGCGGGCCTGGCTTCCGGCCGCGGCGCGCGCGGCGGCTTCGGTGGAGTAAGGGTGGCGCGCGTTGTAGTTGAGCGCGCAGACAATGATGCTGCGCGCCTCCGGCAGAACTCGCCGCGGATCTCCGCGCCGCGGGTCGTGGAGATAGCGCATCTCTCCGGCATAGCCTCGCGCCAGCCATTCCTCCTGGTCCGCGAGTTCAGGCCACTCGCCGGCGGGAGCGATGCCGCAGAGATCGAATCCCAAGGCCCGCGCTTGGGCAACCACCCAGGATGTGTCCGCGGCGGAAAGCACGCACCGATTCTCCCGCCTTGATTCTCGCCTATGAGGGCCGGGCGAGGAAGGGGCATGGGTATCGCGGCCCGCGCCCATCCTGGATTTCTTCGAAGTTCACAGCATGTTCTTGGCCGCAATTTCCGTTTGGCTGTACAATGAAAGCCGATGGCCGACTGGCGGCAAATCCAAGCGCGCATTCGCAAGGCGAAGACCAGCAGCGATTCCGCGGCACAACTGGCTGAACTCTACGAACGTACCCGCGACGCCATGGTCGCGTTCGAGTTGGCGGCTTTGCAGGAAAAGGCCGGCGACAGCAGTGAAGCCGTGCGCTGGTATACCACAGCGGCGGAACGCTTCCGGCGCGCGCAGTGGCGCACCAAGGCAGAAGAGGCCCTTACTCGCATGGGCGCTCCAATTCCCATTCAGGCCCCGAAAGCGGACGTGGACCATTCACCGGGTACAGACGCGGCCCTTGCCGCGGGTCTCTCGCTGGCCGCGGACTCGCCACCGGCTGACCCGCCCGGCGAGAAAGCGGAGAAAGAGTCTGCGCAGCGAATGCAGCTTTCAGATACGGAGGACGAAATTATTTCCGAGAGTGATCAGCCGCTGGAAGATAGTGGCGGAGCAACCCCTCAAACATCTACTGGCGCTCCGGCCGGCCACAAGCGCAGAAGGCGCGGACGCCGTGGCGGTCGCAGGCACCGCGGCCAAAGAACCGGTCAGGCGCCGGCGCCCGCGGAAGCGGTAGCGTCCCCCAGTTCGCGTGGGACAGCTGAGGTTTCCCTGCCGCCAACTCCCGCGCGCCAAACGTTTCGCGCTGTGGCGCCTGCGGAAGCGGAGCCCGAGCCTGCCGCAATCAGCGAAAGTGCGCACCATCCCGCCGCCGCCCAAACATGGCAGGGCCACGCCCGTGCGGGCGAACCAGCGCTGGCGTCGCGCATGGCGCAACTGGAATCCCAGCTGCGCAGGCTGCTGGCCTGTCCGCTGTCTTCCCTGGAGGAAGCCGACCGGGCCCCGGCGGGCCCCGGCGTGCTGCTTCTCTCCGACTCCGATCAGCAGACGCACTACTACATCGAGTCCTGCCAGACTCTGCGGATTGGCATTGGCAACCTGCTTCGTGGCGGCAGAGGCGGGAAGGACAGCGGGCGCCTGAAGGACAGCATGGCGGAGAATCTGGGCATTGCCGAATCGCGAGTGCCAAAATACCTGAAGGATCATTGCATCGTGCGCTGGCTGCAACTTGACGAAGGTGCGGCTGAGCTGGCCCACTTTGCCATCGCGGTTCTCCGGCCCCAGGTTAACGAATAGGAGAACAACTCCTTCCTTGACCGCTACTTATACCTTGTTTTGGGTTCCCATTTGGGCCACAATCATCGCCGTTCGGCCCCCTTTTATTCCCTTTGGGACGATGAAGCTGGACGCCCCCCGCAGGGGCGGGCAAACTAGACAGGGAAGCAGGGTCAGGGGGAAGACCGCTTGGACGGGTCTTAGGGTCCCAATTGGATCGCTTCGGCCCATTTGATATGCAGTTTATAGGCAGGGTCATCATATAGACGGGTCATTTTGATTTTCGCGAGGGAAAGCGAGGCTTCCAGATGCCGAGGAAAGTTGGTCTAAGTTCGCGAGCATGGAAGGTTTTTGACTCCGCGGTCGCCAAGACGGCGGGAGTAACCTTTGATACGATCCAGTTTTTCAATAAGTACAATCCCAATCCGTCGTTCACGCCGAAGTGGTCCGATAAGCCGCTGCTGAAGTCGTGGGAGAAGTCCAAGCCCACGCTCGGCTGGCCGCGGCAAACGGACTCGCTCTGCCCGGGCTGCGTCAAAGAGGCCCGCGAAGCGATCATGAACGGGAAGAAGGATTGGCGCGACCTGATGTATGAGAAGGTCGGCGAGATCAAGGCGCAGATCATCGAGCGCGACGGCCAGGTCTGGATGGTGAAGGAGTGCCCCATCCATGGCACCTGTGAAGATCTGATGGCCATCGATTCGCAGTTCCTGTCCTGGATCGAGAAAAATTTCCCGGGACGCGACATCCCCGCGCACAACGACGAAGGTTTGCATAAGCACGGCTCCAGCACGGTTCGTTACGGCCGGGGCTCGGTGCTCACCGTCGATTTGACGAATCGTTGCAATATGATGTGCGACCCCTGCTTCATGGACGCCAACCAGGTGGGCTATGTCCACGAACTTTCCTGGGAGGAGATTCAGGAAGTCCTCGACAACGCCGTGAAGATCAAGCCGCGGCGGCAGCTCTCCGTGCAGTTCTCCGGCGGCGAGCCCACCATGCATCCTTACTTCCTGGACGCCATTCGCTACGCGCGCAAGAAGGGCTACAACAGCGTGCAGGCGGCCACCAACGGCATCGAGTTCGCCAAGAGCAAGGATTTCTGCAAGAAGGCCTTTGAAGCCGGTCTGCGCTATGCCTATCTGCAATTTGACGGCATCGGCAACGACGCCAACAGCCACCGCCAGGTGGGCAATCTGTTCGACGTCAAGCTGCGGGCCATCGAAAACATGCACGAGGCGGGCATCGAAATCATCCTGGTCGTGACCATCGTCAACAACGTCAACAACGATCAGGTGGGCGCCATCGTCAAGTTCGCGATGGAAAACCCCAAAAAGATCTCCTTCGTGGCCTTCCAGCCGGTTTCCTTTACCGGGCGCGACGAGGACATCACTCCGGAACGCCGTTTGCGGCAGCGCTATACACTTTCTCATCTGGCCAATGACGTCAGCGCCCAGGTTGGGCGAGTGCAGCCGACGCGCGATTGGTTCCCCATTTCGCTGATGAGCAGCTTTGCCGCGTTCGCCGACCTGGCGCATGGCCCCGAGTCGCAATGGGGCACGGTGAGCTGCGGTTGCCACCCCAATTGCGGCGTGGGCACGGCCCTCATGATCAACAAGGAAACCAAGGAATGGGCTCCCGTTCCGCGCTTCCTGAATGTTCCGCAACTGGTCGAGGACGTGAAGAAGATCACCGACGCGGCCCGTGGCAAGAACTTCTCTAATTTCATGATGGCTCTGGCGCTGCTGAAGAACTTCCGTCCGTTCGAAGCCCCGCCCAGCCTCGCGCTCATCGATCTTTTGAAGAAATTCGACAAGTCCTGGGGCCTGTCGCCCAACCACAAGAAGAAGTACGGAACCTCGGGCCCTGAGCGCACCTTCGATGACGCCAAGAAGAGGCGCGAAGAAGATCCGTGGAACTTTCTGTTTATCGCCGGCATGTGGTTCCAGGATCTGTTTAACTACGACTTCCGCCGCACGGAGATGTGCATCATTCCCTACGCCACGCAGCAGGGCGAAATCTCCTTCTGCGCTTACAACACGGGCATCGGCTGGCGCAAGATCATCGAGAATATGTACAAAAACGCCACGGTCGCGCAGTGGTACAAGACCCATGGCAAGCACCAGATTTATGCCAAGGGCCGCGAAGTGGACCTGCAGAACTACGAGCACTCCCTGGTGATCGATGCCGAAGACGCCGCGCGCGTCCGCGAACTCGAGCACGACATCCCCATGACGGCAGCCGAAGAAAACAAGGCGCGCCGCAGGCAAGCACTGGAAGAGGCAGCCAAGGTCCGGGCCATCTACGAAGAACTAGTTTTGAAGAAGGCTCCGGAAACAGTCGTTCAGATTGGATCCGTGCAGCAGATCAAGTCCGCCGCAGGCACGCCTCTGACGAGCATCCACGTCGCCAACGGCAACGGTAACGGCAAGGTGAAGCGCGAAGAGGAAGTTGCCGCGCCTGCCGGCGACTAACGGAACGACGAAAGAGCCGGTTCACCTTCCTGTCCAACTGCCCCCTCTGTCGGGGGCAGTTGCTTTTTGGGGAGCAAAAAGCGCAAGCATGGCTCCCGCGCATCCAATAACCTAGGTGTGCAAACTGGCATGCGCGGGATTTTTGTTGCACTATGGAACTTTTTCGGGGGGGACATGAACAAACTCAAACCGGGCGTGCCGATCATCCTGGCGTTGGCGGTTCTGACGGCTGTCACCTTTGGCGCACTTTTCCGCGGTGATGTCTTCGCCGCCCAGCAAGGCTCCTCCGCCGATCGTCCTACGGTGCAGGTGACGGTAAGCGCCGAGGCGCGTCACGGTGTCGAGCTGCCCGTGGTTAACCGCGACGACGTCACGGTTACCGAGGGCCGCGACCGCGACCCGGTGGTCGGCTGGATTCCCGCGCTGGGCGATCACGCCGGCCTGGAGCTGCTGATCCTGGTTGATGACGGATCCTCCTTGGACTTGGCCTCGCATTTTGCAGAAATCCGCGCCTTCCTGCAGAAACAGCCGGCCGCCACGCAGATTGCCGTCGGTTATATGCGCTTTGGCATGGTGGAGATGCGGCAGGATTTCACTACGGACCGCGTGGCCGCCGGAAAGGCCTTTCGCGTTCCCATGGGAGTCACCGGAGCGAGCGCCAGCCCGTATTTCACGTTGCAAGACCTGACCAAGCACTGGCCCATGAACTCGGCCCGCCCACGGCACGAAATTCTGATGCTGACCAACGGCGTCGACCCCGACTATCCGGGCGGCGCCAACGATCCATACGTGACCGAGGCGATTGGCGACCTGCAGCGCGTTGGCGTGGTGGTCTATTCGATTTACGAACCTGGCGCGGGCCACGCGGGCCACGCGTTCTGGCGCATCAATTGGGGGCAGAGCTATCTGTCGCAGCTCTGCGATGAAACCGGCGGGGAATCCTACTACATCGGTTCGGCCCCCGCGGTCGCCTTTGCGCCTTATCTGGATGAACTCTCGCGCCAGCTCCAGCACCAGTTCCTGCTCACCTTTGCTCCCAAGCCGCGGGGGCAGGCCGGCCTGCAGCCGGTGCGCATCTCCACGGAAGTTTCCAACGTCGATCTGGTCGCCGCCGACAAGGTCTACGTCCCGGCTTCCTCCGAATAGCGCCGTGCGCACTAAAAACGGCTGCCCCGGCATAGAATAGGCGCCTCTTGTCCGTTCCGGCCACATTCGATCGGCTTTGCGTGGTGCTGGTGAAGGCGCGAAATCCCCTCAACGTTGGCGCCGCCGCCCGCGCCATGAGTAACTTTGGTTTTGCGCGGCTCCGCGTGGTCAATCCATACCCGGTGGCGTTTCGCGAGGCGCGCTCCGCCGTGGGTGCTTCCCAGGTACTTGCCGCGGCGCAAGAATGCAGCACCATCGCCGAAGCGGTGGCCGATTGCGCCCTGGTGGTCGGCACGACTGCCGTGGGCCACCGCACGCTGCAGCATCCGCTTCGCCGGTTGGAGCAGGGCGCGCGCCTCATCCGCAGGCAGTTGGCGTCCGCCAAGGTCGCGCTGCTATTCGGCTCGGAAAAGTTCGGCCTTTCCAACGAAGCCTTCAGCCATTGTCACTGGTTGTTGCACGTGCCGACCTGCGAAGGCAACATTTCCATGAATCTCGGCCAGGCCGTGGCCGTTTGCCTCTACGAGCTGGCCCGCGACGCCCACGCGAGGCGAAAGGCTCCGAAACAGACCGCGAAACAGATTCCGGCTACGGCCGTGGAAGTCGAGCGCATGACGACCATCCTTCGCGACGCCATGGTCGCCAGTGGATACCTGAGACGCAAGCCCACCAGCGATGCCGAGGAACGGCTGCGCCGTTTGGTGCGCCGCATGGATCTACCCGCCGGCGATGCCGCAGCCTGGCTTGGAATTCTCCGGCAAATCCTCTGGAAATTGCACAATCCCGAAAAAGAAGCGCACTAGCGCGCGATCTACGAGGCTACGAGGTCTGCGCCGGACAAGGCTGCGGATCATGCGGAAGATCAAGCTTAAGCAGGCATCAGGGAGGTGGCAGCCGGGCCTGCGCCTTCTTGGGGCGGCCGCCATCGCGATATTTTTTCCAGTATCTAGCCAGGGCATCCTCAATCACCGGATCGGCCATCGCGGCGGGCAGGATCTCATCCACTTCCACTACTTTGCCCTCTAATTGTTTGTAATCCTGGAAGAACCGGCGAACCATGAGCAGTTTATGCGGGGGCAATTCGCTCACTTCCCGGTAGGGGTTGTATTCCGGATCCGAGGTTGCCACGGCAATGACCTTGTGGTCTTTATCTCCCGAATCGGTCATGGTCATCAGGCCGATGGCCCGCGCGTGCATCATGGTCAGCGGAATCACCGGCTGCTGGCACAGCACCATGACGTCCAGCGGATCATGGTCTTCCGCCAGGGTGCGCGGGATGAATCCGTAGTTCGCGGGATAAAACACTGCCGAATACAGTACGCGGTCCATGCGCAATAGCCCGCTGTCTTTGTCGAGTTCGTATTTGATGTTGGATCCCAGCGGAATTTCAACCACCGAATAGAATTCCCGGGGAACCCGATCGCCGGGGCCGAGATCGTGCCAGGGATGCGTCATGGTCGCCTTTCACAAAAAGTTGATCCACCACGATTCTAGTCGAAGCGGACAGGCACAGACTACGGCCATTTCTGGCCGTAGTCTCCATGCCAATCCGCCCATTCCTGGCTTAGCGATTTAGTCCGGGTGTCTCTTGCCTATTTTTTTGCCGGAGCGGCGCCAGGGACCGGCTCGGCCGGCGCCTGCACCTGGGTATACCCCGCGGGAATTTCGAACAGGCTGGGGTCCAGCGAGTCGGTCGAAAAAGAGTTCACTTCTTCAGTCATCTCGATCAGGGATCCCGGAGTGGAGGGGGGTGGCGGATTCTGACTGTTTTGGGCTGCGGCGTCGTCCTGCTGTTTCTTCTTCCGGTTGAAAAGTCCGCCAAAGCCCTTGGCGATGGCATCGCCGGGGTTCGTCGGAAAGCCGCCGGAGGCTGAGCTGTCTGACGTCGAGCTGCTCGGAGGCGGATTGCTTGTGGACGAGTTGCTCGAAGAACTGTTTGGCGCGCCCGCAGTGCTTCCGTCTGCGCCCTGGACCACAATGGTCATCGTGACGTATTTGAGCATCGGAAAGCCCTGCAGCGATGCGGAATTTCTCTCCAGTTCGCCCAGACTCTGCGCCGCTCGGGGATCCACGTGGATGTTTGACGGCGGCACCCAGTTGATCTCCTTGGCCATGCGCTTGTAAAACTCCCCAAATTCCTCATAGCCCTTTACCGAGGGCGCTACAAACATGTCCACGCTCGTGGCCATCGTTCCGCTGGCCTGCCCGGCGGGCTGTTGGGTGGACGGGTCGGCCTGCTGCTGCGCGGTGATTTGCAGGTCCATCTCCATCTTCACTTCATTGGTGGGCTGGCCCAGAACATCGCGCGATCCGGTACCCGGCGTAACGTGGACCTGCACATTCACGTTCGCGTTTGCGTCCTTGGCTTTGGGGTCTTCTTGAACTTTCTGCTGGTAGTTCTGTGTTGCCCTGTCCATGGCCGCTTTCATGTCGTCAAAGGTCACCACGTAGTAGGTGTGCTTCATCGAGTCGATGGTAATGAACCGCCGCCCCTCCAAGTCGATGATCTGAATCTGGCCGTCGGGATTGTCCGTGCGCATGCGGTCGCCCTTGACCGCGCGCGAGGTTGGAATTGGTTTGTCGATCTCCCGGGCCTGCTTACTGAAGACGCCGGCCACCTTCACCATGCTCTTGACACTTCCACCCGTGATCTGGGAAGTCTCGGTGTATTTGAAATCGGCGCGCGCCGGCACGCTTAGCGGCGCCAGCAGCAAGAAAATGGATAGCAGAATGTGGATGGATTTCATGGGTTCCTCCCTCCTTTCAGAAAACCGTCGGGACGTGTGGTTCCGCGGGTGGGCCGTCTCTGGGCCGCTTCGTCTCTCCGGCGGCAGCCGTCGCAGGGAAGAAGATAGCACCTTTCTTCAGCAATCTCGACCTCGACCGCGCCCAAACTCTTTTGCCGCTGAACTTGTCCGGACTTGACTCTGTAATCCGCCTGTTTGAACATACTCCCATGCGAACGCGTCTAGCCGTCCTGGTTATCGTTTTGTTCGTGGGGTCCGCTGTGGCCAAGGCGCAAGAGCCTGTCGTTGCCGCCGCCGATCCCGAATCGCTTTTCACCAGCCCCGATCCCAAGATCAATGCCAACAAGCAGGCCGCCCTGCATATCATGCGCGATCTTCTGGAGGCCAATCATTGGGAACTGGCCGATCAATATCTCACCCCGGAATACATCCAGCACAACCCCAATGTGGCCTCGGGGCGGGACGGCGTGGTGAAGTATTTCACCGCCATGCGCAAGCCCACTCCGATTCCCGACAAGATGAAGACCAAGATCGTCGCCGTGGTGGCCGAAGGGGATTTCGTGATTGTGGCCACGCCGCGCGAATATACCAACCCCAAAGACCCTTCGAAGAAATACACCACCACGTGGTTCGACATGTGGCGGTTCAAGGACGCCAAAGCCGACGAGCACTGGGACGGCGCCATGATCGCACCGCCTGCGCCGGGAACCGCGGCCCGATAGGAATATCGACTCCATTCACGGATTCCGCGCAAAGAAACAAAAAAAGAGGAAGCAGCTTCGGCGTAGCCTCTACTGCTTCCCGGGGTGTTTTTAGTTGCTCCCATCCTATCACAACTCTCCAACCCGAGAGTTTTTCCGGATACCTAGACAATCCCCGGTTCCAACTTCTCCATGCTGAGATGCTAGA
>Ga0302326_10029264_pt1 | contig 11057 bp, 9 predicted proteins | sample Palsa_T0_3_FD_202264 | JGI IMG/M metagenome (GOLD analysis project Ga0302326, IMG submission 202264) | Peat permafrost microbial communities from Stordalen Mire near Abisko, Sweden - Palsa_T0_3 | ecosystem: Environmental > Terrestrial > Soil > Palsa > Peat permafrost | place: Sweden: Abisko...
GCTCGCGTGGGCGCTCGGTCGCGCGACTTTTCCGCTCGAAAGTATCGTAGAAATGCCGCGCAATACCTACGCGGACCTACAAGTCCCACGGGCGATTCACCCGGTGGCTCGCGAACACGCGCTCGCGCGTCGCGAAATACTGCGGAACTACTTTGCTCGAATCGTCGATGCTAACGTCGTCGTAGTCGAACTTACGGGCGCCGATCAATGGTTCGATCGCGCGACCCGGCTTGGCCTGAACGGCGAACCGCCCGATTGGGCAGCACGTCGCGAACCGGATCGCTTTGAGTATCAGCTCTGGCGATACGACGATCACTACAGGGCGCTTACCGAGCTGCGCAGCGTGCTCCGGGACGTCGCGCCCACCATGCGACTCGTCGGCATCGTGAACCCCGGAGGCCTCGAGAGAACGTATCGGGACGCAGATATCGAGACCGTCAGCGGGTTGTTCGCCTCGACGATCCGGACGGCTCTGGGAAATCTTGCCGACGAATTCGACGACGTCGCCTATTTTCCGACGTTCGAAGCCTTCATGAACAGCCCGGCAAATGAGGTGTTCGAGGGCAATCGCGTTCGCGCACCGGTGCTCGACGCGGCGATGAGTGCGATGCTTCACTCCTTCGGAATCGACCGGCCGGTGAGCGATCCGGATTACGACGAAGCAGCGTATCTCCGAGCGAATCCCGACGTCGCCGCATCCGTAAAATCCGGGCACATACCGTACGGCTATCATCACTGGTTCGCGCAAGGCCGCGCCGAAGGCCGTGGCCTTACGACGCCGGATTGCCCGACCGACGAGCCGATCGCGGCAGAAGATCTGCGAACGACGATTCACGCGACGCCGCCGGGAAGCGTTGAAACGCGAATGCGGATCGCCATCCCGGTGACGGTAACGAACACCGGCGGCACGAGCTTTGCGAGCTTCGGTCGTTATCCGGTCTACTTCTGCTATCGCTGGTACGACCAAGACGGAACGGAAAGGGAAACCGGGCGATCCATGCACACGAGCCTAGCGGGCACGCTCGGGCCGGGCGAAACGTCTTCGTTCGATGCCTGGATCATGACGCCCGAATCTGCCGGAACGTACACGCTCGCGCTGACGCTGCTCCAAAGCAACGTCGCATGGTTCGACGATATCGACGTGAAGAACGGCTTTCGCTGTGCGGTCATCGCAAAGAGCAGCGACATGCCCCCGGCGCGCCAGCATCGCGACGGGCTGCGGTTCTAGTCGCGTCCCCGGTCGTTAACGCAGTTCGCCGCGCTCGTACTGCTCTCGGCACAGGTGGCGACGGATCTTTCCGCTCGACGTACGCGGTAAGCGCCCCGGTCGCAGCACGACGAGATCGTGCAGGTTGACCTCGTGCTGCTCGATCACGGCGAGACGCAACGTGCCGAGGAGCTCCGCTTCTCGTCCCGGCTCGTAGCGCTCGATCTCGATCGCGACGATCAGCTGCTCTTTCCCTTCGACCTGGGCGCCGAACGCGGCGCATCCGCTCGGGATCGCGCCCCGCACTTCGCGTGCGGCGGTTTCTTCGATATCGGGAGCGTGGTAGTTCGTCCCGTTGACGATCACGATGTCCTTTAGCCGTCCGACGACGGCGAGTTCGCCATCGACGAGTACGCCGACGTCACCGGTTGCGAAGTACGATCGTGTCCCGTCGGCGGGATCGGTCAACGTACACCGCTCCATGGGGCCGCCCCAATACCCGTCGCTCACGCTCGGGCTGGCGAAGACGATCTCGCCAGGCATGCCGTCTTCAACCGGGACGCGGGTCACCGGATCGACAATTCGCAGCGACGAGTCCGAGGGCGGTTTCCCGCACGAGACCGCGCGTGTCCCGCCCGGAAGTTCGAGCATACGGAATCCTTGCGGCGAACGGTGCACGGTCATGAAGACCACCGTTTCGGCTAAACCGTACCCGGGACGCAATGCCGAGCGCGCGAAACCGCTGGCGGCGAAAGCGTCGCTGAAACGCTCGAGCGTCGCCGCTGAGATCGGCTCCGCACCGATGCCCGCGCTCGTGAGGCACGTCAAATCGAGCGCTGCGCGCGCCTCCGGCGGGATGCGCCGCACGCAGAGTTCGTAGGCGAAGTTCGGGGCGCCGCTCGAGCCCGCGCGATAGCGCGAGATTGCTTCGAGCCATCTGACCGGGCGCTTGAGGAACGCTGCCGGCGACATGAGGTAGACGGGGGCTGCGTTGTACAGTGGAAAGAGGATCAGGAGCACGAGGCCCATGTCGTGATAGTGCGGCAACCAGCTGACGAATGGTTTAGATGTGTCGTAACCGGTGAACTCGCCAAGCTGTTGCACGTTCGCGGTGAGGTTGCGGTGAGAGATTCTGACCCCGCGCGGAGCGCCGGTAGACCCCGACGTGTACTGCAGGAACGCAAGCGCGTCCAGTTCGGGCGTTCGCTCTTCCCACTCATCAGCGCGACTTTCTTCGACGATCTCGATCGGCAAACACCGAAGCGCGACGCCGTTTGCCTCCGCAAAGGGCCAGATCTCTTCGACGACCTTGCGCGTCGATAGTCCGATTACCGGCCGGCACTCAGTGACGATGCCCGCTATCCGTGAGAAGCGGCCCTTATCGTTCTTTCCCGACATTGGGACGGGGACAGGTACCGCGACCGCACCGGCATACGCGCAGCCGAAAAACGCAACGGCGAACTCCACGGGGTCGTGAAAGGCCAGCAGCACGCGGTCTCCCGGCCGGACGTGGGCGGCGAGAAACACTGCCGTGGCGCGCGCACGGCGGTCGAGCTGCCCGTAGGTGAGGACGATGCTCTCGCCTCCGCGTTCGTCCAAACCGGTCAGCGCCGTTCGATCTCCCACCTCCGCTGCGTGCGCGCGCACTCGTGTGACGATATCCATGCCGGCGGTAAGCTTCACGATGCTGTTCTTTCGAGCGTCGAAATCGCGACTCATCCGCTCGCGCGACGCGCACGCGCCGGGGGAGATTCGGCACCTCGGTCATAAGCAGCGCAACAGTGACCCAAACCGAAGAGTTCGTAACAAAGGCTTGCCGCAGTATGCTTCGGGTCGAGGCGCTCCACGTCGACGACGATTTGCGGACACTCGGCGCAGATTCACTCTTCGTCCTCGAACTCGCGAGCATCATCGAAGACGAGTTCGACATGTACGTCCCCGCGGAAACGATCGGGACCCTCACGTCCGTCCGTGACATTTCGACCTGGATCGACGCGACGCGCTCCGCCGCCGCCGGATAGGCGAGTCGTGCCGCGCGCTCGGGCGGCCAAGGTGGCGGCCCCGCGAGCGTGGCATTTTTAGACATGCCGGCTGATGCGACTCTCACCATCGTCCCGCGCCCGCGTGGCGAAAACCCGTTCCGGAACGATGGCGTCGAACGGGATGCGAACGGCATGCTCTACTACACGGGTCTGCCGCGCAGCCTCATGCACGTGCTCCGCGACCACGCCGCCAGCAAGCCCGGCGAAGAAGCGCTCTACGAGGTCGGCGGCGAGCGCCTGACCTATCGCGAGGTCTGGGACCGCGCGTCCAAGATCGCAGGCGGGCTGCGCGAACGCGGCCTCGGTCCCGGAGACCGCGTGGCGATCCACATGCCGAACGGCGTGACGTGGGTGCTCGCCCTCTACGGCACGATTATGGCGGGCGGCGTCGCCGTTCCGGTGAACACGCGCTTCTCGGAATCCGAAGTGGAATACGTCGTCAATGACTCGGGCGCGCGCATCGCCTTCCACGCGGGCGACGAATTGCCGCAAGGCGACCCGTATTTTGACGACAGTGTCGATCACGACACGATCGCCGCCATCTTCTACACGAGCGGAACGACCGGCTTTCCGAAGGGCGCAACGACGACGCAAGGCGCGCTCCTCACGAACGCCGAGAACATGCTTCGCTGCATCGGCGTGGATCGCGACGTGCCCGGCCGGAGCGTGATCTCGGTCCCGCTTTTCCACGTGACCGGCTGCAACGCGCAACTGCTTTCCACCATGTATCTGGGCGGTACGAGCGTGATCTTGTCCGCGCTCGACCTGAGCGTCCTCATCTCGACGATCGTTACCGAGAAGATCGATCGGGTGACGACGGTACCCGCGGTGTACGCGCTCATGATCTCCCACCCCGACTTCGCCGGCGCCGACGTTTCGCACGTGGAACACATCGGCTACGGCGGAGCCCCGATGGCGCCCGCGCTCGTGCACCGCGTCAAGGAAGCGTTTCCGAACGCGCAAGTCCGCAACGGGTTCGGTATGACGGAAGGCGCCGCGCTGATGACGGCGCTACCGCACGCCTATGCCGCAACGCATGCGGATTCGGTCGGTTTTGCCTGCCCGACGATGGATCTCGCGCTCCTCGATCCCGACCCCGAAACCGGCGTCGGAGAACTGCTCGTCCGCGGTGCGAACGTCACGCGCTCGTACTGGAATAAACCGGAAGCGACCGCAGCTGCGATCGTCGACGGCTGGCTCCATACGGGCGACATGGCGCGTATCGACGATCGGGGCTTCACCTACATCGTCGACCGCAAGAAAGACATGATCAATCGTGGCGGCGAGAACGTTTACTGCGTCGAGGTCGAAAACGCGTTCATCGGGCTCGAGGGTATCGCCGAAGTCGCGGTGCTCGGCGTTCCACACGAAGTGCTCGGCGAAAAGGTCGGCGCGGTGATCGTGCCGCTCCCCGGCGCGACGCTCGATACGGAAGCGATCCGCGCGACCCTGCGCGAGAGAATTGCCGATTTCAAGGTGCCGCAATACGTCGTCCTCCGGCCTACGCCGCTACCGCGCAACGCAGGCGGCAAAGTGCTCAAGACCGCGCTGAAAAAAGAAGTGACCGACTGGGGCCCGCCGCTGAAGTGAGTGCCCCCGGAAGCGCGAGCGTCGAACTCGTACCGCGTCCGTCGGACGAGGTTCGCGCCCTGATCGAGGAACTCGATAGAACGCTGGCCGCGGACTATCCACCGGAGCAGCGCCACGGTCTCAACTTCGACGCAATTTTCGCGCCGAACATCCGATTTTTCATGGCGCGCCTCGACGGAGTGGCTGCAGGCTGCGGCGGTGTCGCTCTCTTTGACGACTTCGCCGAAGTGAAACGGATGTACGTGCGCGAGCAGCTTCGGGGCGGTGGGATTGCCGACGCATTGTTGAGCCGAATCGAGCGCGAGACGCGCGACGCCGGGCTGACCGTCCTCCGGCTCGAGACGGGCGACAGCCTCGCGGCCGCGCTTCGATTCTACGGCCGCTCGGGCTTCACACCGTGCGCTGCGTTCGGCGACTACCGTACGAAGACTCCCGCCTCCATCGCCCGCAGCGTCTTTCTCGAGAAGCGCTTGACTACGTAGATTTACGGACGTTTCCGGCACGCCTCGTCCGCAATAATGGGGGCATGGGAGAGACGCAACCGGGAGGCAGGCCCGCAGGCGCGGCGGAAGGGTTGGAGCCCCGTGGCGACTTCAAGCTCTTGTCTATAACGAGAAGCTCCACGGCGGCACGCCTGCCGCCCGTGCGGAATTGGCTGCCGCCGTTCGTCCTGATTACGATGGCCGTCGCGGCCATGGCGTTCGGGCTGAACAATCTGTTCGTTCCGACGGCCGCCCAAGCCGACGGCGACGCAGCCATCGCCGGCAGAGAATATCTGCAGCTCCTGGCCGCTTTCGATGCTAACCCCTACCTCATCCGAACGCACGTAGGGCTCGGCGTCATCTTCGTTTCGCTTGCGGCGTTCCAGTTCTGGCGTAAGTTTCGTAACCAGAACCTCAAGCGGCACAAGATCATCGGCTACGCCGCGATGACCTGCATGATTTTGCTGCCGATCACGGCCATCGCGTGTGCGATCGTTTACCCGTTTGCCGGGCCGGCCGGGATTCCGCCAAACGTCATTTGGATGGTGGCGATCATTTGGTGCGTCGTAGCCGGTTGGCGCGCGGCCCGCCGGCGCGATTTCATCGATCACGAAGCGTGGGTCACCCGTGCGACCGCTATGACGGTCGGCATCTCACTCACGCGCTTGTACGAACCGGTGCTCGTCCACGTCTTTGGGATGGTGCCGCACGCAGCGTTCGGATTGACGTTTTGGTTCGGACAGGGCGAAGGGCTTCTCATCGCCGAGGTGTGGCTGCGCCGCCCGGGCGGCCCGCTCGCGCGCAAGGCCGCACGTAAGTCGCAATTGGCGGCGCGCGTATGAGTGCCGCTACGCGCCGCTACCTCAAGCTCACGATGAACATTGGGGGCGGGATCAAGCTGCGCATCGTCGAGCGGCCCGGACTCTCGCTCTCGCCGGACGAGCTCGCTACGCTCGTCGCAGATTTGCGGAAAATCGCCGCCACCTCGTTGCCCGCTGAGGAACTCGAGTATGGGATTCTCGGCGGCGATCGCGAGCGAGCGGAAAACGTGATCGTTACGCTCATGGTCGATTCGCGCACGAACGAGCCGGTCGGCTTCAACGCGCTCGCGCCGATGGAAGTGTCGCTCGCCGGGAGGCCCGTCGAGGTGCTCCATCTCGGCTTGGTCATGCTTTCCCCCGCGGTTCGCGGCCGCGGTTTAACCGATGTCCTGTACGGCCTGACGTGCTTTCTGCTGTTCCTGCGCGGCCAATGCCGGCCGATCTACATGTCGAACGTAACGCAGGTACCGGCAGTGTTCGGGATGGTGTCGTCGGTCTTCGACGACGTGTGGCCCACGCCGGAACGCACGCTCGACTCGAGCTTCACCCATCGGACCCTCGCGCGCCAAATCATGGAGCGTTACCGCTACGTCTTCGGCGTCGGGCCCGAGGCGCAATTCGACGAAGCGCGCTCGATCATTTTGGACTCGTACACCGGCGGCTCGGATAATCTCAAAAAGACGTTCGACGAAGCGACAAAGCACCGCAACCCGATCTACAACGACATGTGCGCCAAGGAACTCGATTACAATCGAGGAGATGATTTCTTGCAGATCGGTCAGATCAATATGAACGCGCTGCGGCGCTACCTCTCGAGCGTCGCGACGCCGCAAACGGCGCCTTGGCTCGCCGGACAATTCGCGATCTTCGGCATCCAATCGGCGATTCTACCCGTCGTGCATTGGTTCTCTGACGACCGGCCCTTCGGCGCGTTGCGACCGTGGAAGCGAGCAAAGGCATGAGCTTCGAGTACGAGGTCTTTACCACGCGCAACATCGGCTTCGTTACGCCGGAAGAGCAGGCGCGTCTGCGCGCCGGATCCGTGTTCGTCGCGGGGGTTGGCGGCATGGGTGGAGCGTGCCTCGCCTCGCTCGCGCGAGCGGGCGTCGGCCGGCTGGCCTTTGCCGACATCGACATCTTTGAGGTCTCGAACCTCAACCGGCAAGTCTTTGCGAACCTAGACACGGTCGGCCAAGAAAAAGCCGCCGCGTCGGCCGCCGCGGTCAAGCGCATCAATCCGGAGATCGAACTCGAAGTCTACGGGAGCGAGTGGACCGCGAAACTCCCCGACATCGCCGCGCGCTATAAGACGATCGTCAACGGGTGCGACGATATCGCGGCGACGCTGCATCTGTATCGCGTCGCGCGCCAAGCGGGCGCGACGGTCATCGATGCCTACGCCTCGCCGTTGCCCAACGTCATCGTGGTGCGGCCGCGGGCACCGCGGCCGGAGAAGCGTCTGAAATATCCCACCCGCCGAAAAGCGTGGGATGCGCTCACGGAAGCGGAGCGTCGCGGCGCATTTCTCAAAGAGATCGAGTACGTGATGACGCACTCGTCGTCGGCATCGCACGTCGACTTGGAGATGGCGGCCGAGATGGCTGCGGGGAAGCGCTCGCGGATGTCGTTTGCGCCGATGGTGATCACCACGGGCAATCTGATGGCGTACGAGGCGCTGCAGCTCCTGATGGGGCGTAAGTCGCACACCGATCATCGCGGCTGGTTCTTTAACCCGTACGCGCCGAAGGTCGAACGGCCGCTGCCCGGCCCCGTCGCCGCGTTGAAAGGCCTGCTCGTGCGCCGTTTCCTCGCGCGCATGATCCCCAGCTAATGCTGACGCTTCCGGCGAGTCAGGTACTCATCGACGGGCTGACCGCGGTGACGGTCGGGGCGTCGGCACTCGTCATCGCGCGTTGGGGCGCCGCCACGGTGCTCCGTTCGCGTCTGCGTTTTGCCTTCGCTGTGTTGTGCGCGTTCTTCGCAACGCGCGCCATCAGCGGCGCGCTCGAATCGTCTGCGCTGATTCTCCTGACGTTGCTGATCGCATGCCTCAATCCGTTGACGGCGTTGCTCCTCGCCGAGGGCATCCTACGCCGTCACGCACCGATCGTTCTCAAAGTCTTCGTGACGCTTGGCGCTCTTGCGACCGCGATCGATCTGATCGTAGACGACGGGCAGATCCCGTCGTCTACCTGGGTGCTCGGCACATTCGTCTGCGTTTCCCTCGCGGCCGTGACGGCGCTACTCGTGTTCCGAGACCGCAGCTCGTTGTCGCGCCAAGAAAATGCCGGCCTCGACGCGCTCGCCGTACCGGGCGTGGTCGTCACCTTGCTGACCATCACCGACTTTCTCGCGCAACGCCCCGTAGGCCTCAGCGGCGTCGGCGTGGGTATGGTCGCATTCGTCCTCGGCGCAAACCCCAGTTCCACGCGCGAAACGCGCGGCGTGCTCGCCGACCTCGCGCTGATGGCGTTCTTCGCAGCGGTCGCCGTCCTCGTTTTCGCATGGGCGCTCGAACTCCACACTCCATACGAACAGATTCGCCTCGGCGCCGCGCTCTTCGCATTTCTCCTCGCGGCGACGGCGCTGTTACGCTTGCGACAAGCCGGTGTCGATGGTACGTCCGCGGGCTTTGCGCGCGCGTTGACGTTGGCCGATACGTCGAGCCTCGATAGGTTTCTCGACGGCCTCGCGGACCAGCCGGTGCTCGCAGGCCTGCGTATCGCCGACGGAGTGCAGCTCGCGGAATACAATCGCGAGACGCTCGCGGCGGCGCTCTCGACGCATTCCGTGTGGACGCCCGGCATGCTTCACGACGGTGACACGAAGACGACACGTGCGCTCGAGGAACTCGGCGACCTCATGGCGCGGAACGAAGCGACCCACGCAGTCATGATTTCACGCGAGCCGTTGATCGTCGCGCTCCTCACCTTGCCCGGCAGCGGTCAATTGGACCTCGTGGAAACGAACCTCGCTCTCTTCGGCAAGCTCGCCGCCATTGCGGCCGAGGATCGTGTATGCGCCTGACCGCCGAGAACTTCGCCACGCTCGTGGAGCGCGCCAACCTCGCCCCGAGCGTCCACAATACGCAGCTGACGCGCTGGCGTCTGAACGATGACGGCAGCGTACTCGTTCTCGAGGATCCCACGCGCCGTCTGCCGGTCGCAGATCCCGCGGGTCGCGACGCCGCCGTCAGCCACGGCGCCGCGATCGAAGGGTTTAGGTTGGCATGCGCGGACGCCGGAAGCGCCGTCGATGTCGAGCAGTTGCAAGGGCCGGAAGAGGGCGGCCTTCGTCCGGTCGCGCGCCTTACGCTGCGCGACGGGGGCCAAGCCGACCCGTTGAGCGCGTACGTAGCGACGCGTCGCTCGTATCGAGGCACGTTCGCCAAGGGTGCGTTACCCGCGAACGTCGACACCTTGAGCGCCGCGGGCGACGTCACGCTCGTGAAAACGCCGGCCGGCGTCGCGCGCCTCGCCGAACTCAATGATGAAGGCGCCCTTCGCACCTACCGTGACGGGCCGTATCGCGAAGAACTGCGATCGTGGTTGCGGCTCTCGCGCCGCCATCCGCAGTGGGCGCTCGATGGCCTCAACGCGGAGGAGATGGCGATGTCAGGAGTTACTGCTGCGGGCGCAGCCCTCGTGATGGCCCGTTTCCAACTGCTCGACCGCATCGGCGTCGCGCCGGCGCTGGTCGCCGAAGCGGCGGTTATACGCTCTGCGAAGGCGATCGCGCTGTTCCATCGCCCCGCATCCGAAGATCCGTTCCTTACCGGCCGGCGTTTCTACCGTCTCTGGCTCGAGTTCACGGCACTAGGACTTTCCGCCGCTCCCATGTCGGTCTTAGCCGATGACGAAGAAATTCGCGCGACCATCGCGCGCGAGTTCTCGCTGCCCGAAGACCACCGCCTCATCAATGCGTTCCGCTTAGGCATCCCGCCGCCGCGAAACGTTGCCCCGAAACCCCGGCTCCCCCGCAGCACGCTCGTCGTCCAGAGCTAAGCGAAGCGTCGTCACACTGCGTCGCTTTCGCGCAATCGCCGCAGGGCGCGCTCCGCGACCCGTCGGAAGGAGCTTCGTGCCTCGCGTTCGTCGAGCGAATGTTTTCGCGGTCCCAATGGGTGTCGTTTTCGTGCTCGTTGCGTGCAGCGGCGGAAGCAATCCCCAAGTCTCGCCCGGTTCGAGGGGAACGGCGACTCCCGCGGGAGTTCCGACGAACGCGCCAACGAACGCGCCGACGACTGCGCCGACATCGGCCGGCACGTTTACGCCCGACGACTGGCCGCTGTCCGATCACGATGCCGCGCGTAGCGGCACGAGCAACGAGACTCCCGGGGGACAGGGCGCGGTCACCCTCAACAAGCTTTGGCAAGTCAGTCTTGGCGACATCGCCGACTCTTCGCCGATCGTCAAGGGCTCGATGCTCTACGTTACCGTCCACAACGGTACGACCTACGGCATCGCCACCTCGAACGGTGCGACCGTTTGGACCTTTACAACTACGGGTCCCAACATCACGACCTCGGAACCGGCGTACGACGAGAGCGGCAACGAAGTCTACGCCGGCGGCGTCGATGGAAAGATTCATCGCCTCAACCCGGCAACCGGAGCCGAGGACACGAGCGGCGGCTTCCCGGTGACGATCATCCTCGCCACGCAAACTGAAAAGGACGCTTCCCCGCTCAACGTAGCGAACGGCTACGTGTACGCACAAACGTCCGGTTACGACGGCGACGGCGACCCGTACGTCGGTCACGTCGCCGCGATCGACATCGCGACCGGGCAGCTGAACGTCTTCAACACGCTCTGCAGCTCGCAGAGCGGCGTCATCCAGCCAAGTACCTGCTCCCAGAATCGTTCGGGCATGTGGTCGCGCGCAGGCGTCGTCGTCGACCCGGATTCCTCGATGAACG
>Ga0302326_10029266_pt1 | contig 11057 bp, 9 predicted proteins | sample Palsa_T0_3_FD_202264 | JGI IMG/M metagenome (GOLD analysis project Ga0302326, IMG submission 202264) | Peat permafrost microbial communities from Stordalen Mire near Abisko, Sweden - Palsa_T0_3 | ecosystem: Environmental > Terrestrial > Soil > Palsa > Peat permafrost | place: Sweden: Abisko...
CTGGCCATCCGGAGCGGCTTTTCAATACCATGCTTACCCTGGCGGGCGCACTCACCACGTTCTCCACCGCAATTCATCCGCGCGACCTCCCTTCCTACGATCACGCCAATCTCTCGTTCTGCTTCTCCGATCTCGACGAAAAACTGCGGATTTTGCTCGAAACCGTCGTACCGAGCAACTTTGTATCGCTGCCACTCAAGCTCATCAAAACGTCAATTTACGGCACAGCGATCAGCGACGACAAGTACCTGCAGAATACGAAACTGTATTTGGCCATCAACGCGGAGATGAGTTCCTCAGACCTGATCAGGAACACACCGCAGTTAGTCAAGGTTTGTTCCGCCAGCCACATTGAGCACCTGGTGCGGCAGGCATTACCTGGCCTCAAGCTCAACCACGTTGCCATGCCTCCCAGTTCTATACCGGTTAAGTTGAACTATCAATACTTCAGCCTCGACGAAGGTGGCCTGGCATGGGAGGCCATCACGCGCGCGCGCAATTTGGCCGCGTATGTGCCGGGCGATTTTCCCAATCCACAGTTGGAGCTGATTATTCTGCTGCCGCAGGCGCAGTGAGTTAGCGCTTGAACACAAAATAAAGAATCAGCGCGATGGCCACCACCGCAATAGCCGCCAGGATGACAATCAAGGCGGTGGGTACGGATTGCGTCTGTTTCTTAGCTGCCGGCTGTGTAGGCGCCGCTTTCTGTTCTGCCTGCGCTGAACCGGCGCCAGCGGCCCCTTCAGCAGCGCCGGCTCCAGTCTGGAACAGGCGTGTGTACTCGCTGGGGCCCGCTGCCAAAGTAGGTTGGGGCGCCGCGCTTTCAAAGACGTTCTTCTTCGAAAAAATTCCCGTGGCCGCACCTAAGTCCGTTGCGGGTCCACCCGCCGCCCTAGGATTGGCGGAAGCGTTCCAGTCGGTTGAGTTTTGGTTCGGGCGTCCGAACATTTTCGTGAAGTCACCGGGTTCATTGAACGAAGCTGCGGGCTTTAGCTCCGCTTCAGGCTTTTCTAGCCTCGCTGCTAACGGGGTCTCCGGCATCGGGCTGTTAAACAATTTTGTGAATTCGCTGGGCGGTTGTCCCCCTCCAGGCGGCGTCGGCCGCTGCGGTTGTGCCGTTGGACCCTTGAACATGCGGGTCAACTCGCCGGGTTCAGCGGCGGTCTTTGGCGCTGGAGCCACGGGGTTCGGGCTCTGATTCGGTCTTCCAAACATTTGCGTGAACTCACCAGGTTCAGCCGCTGCCGCTGGTGTCTTCGCGCTCGCCGGTGGCGTCTCTGGCGCAGGGCTCTTGAATAATCTTGTAAATTCTCCTGGCTCTTGCACGCTGGCGGCGGGAACCGGGGGCGGTGGTGCCGGCGCTGGCCGTTGCGGTGGCACTGCCGGACCCTTGAACATGCGCGTAAACTCGCCAGGCTCCTCCGCCGCCGGTTCCACTACAGACAGCCTGTCTACCCAATTCAGGAAACGGCGAAAGTCGGGAGTGTCTTGCGTTACAACAAAGAAGTAGGCGCCATCCTCCCCGGCTTTCAGTATCAACGCCAGTTCCTCCAACGGCAGCGACTGAAGGCGATCGCGCAGTCCACTTGTTTTCGGGTACCTGTGCAAGAGGAGCTTTCGCTCCGAACCGGATTCCCTCGCCGCCCATGTCTCCACCACGTCGTAATGGAGCAGGTTCAGTAGTTCAAAATGCTCGATGAAAGGCATACTGGTAAGCCCAAAGCTGTCTCATCATATAGGATAGTCTGGTGTGGGGCAGGCGGTTTCGCCTGCCTAGTTCCTCACCCTATGAAATCACTTTCCCGAGTGGTCTGGTCGGAAGGGATGCATCTCGGACCGCATCACTTTCAGGCGCAGAGCCGTTACTTCGAGGATTCAATTCAATTCGCGATTTCCGCGCTGTTTCCCAACGCCTGGGGCCTGATTTCGAGCGAGTTTAATGCCGCTGCATTGCGTAATGGAACGGTTTCCGTAGTGCACTGCCGCGGCGTTTTCCCCGACGGTCTGGCTTTCAATATGCCGGAATCCGACGAACTTCCCCGCCCGCGTGAAATCGCCGATCTGTTTCCCCCCACTCGCGACCATCTCATTCTCTCGCTGTCCATTCCGGCGCGCAAACCAGATCGCCAAAATACCGGGCTCGAGCAGGTTCCCAACGGCTTCCGCTATACCGCCGAATCGCGCGCCTTTCCCGACGAAACCACCGGCCGCGATGAAAAGCAGGTTCGCCTAGGGCGTAAGAACATCCAATTCCTGCTTGACGTCGAGGAAGCCGCGAATAATGTGACTCTACCGGTTGCCCGCATCATGCGCGCGGGATCGGGACAATTTGTATTCGACCCAACCTTCATCCCGCCGAGCCTTTCTATCACTGCCAGCGAGCGATTGGTGACAATGTTGCGTCGCCTGATTGAAATCATGGAAGCCAAGACTTCAATTCCCGCCGAAGGCTCGGGCAACCGTCAGGCTTTCTCCACGCGTGAAATTGCCTCCTATTGGTTTAAGCATGCGGTGAATGTCAGCTTGCTCCCGCTGCGCCACATGTGTTTCATCAAGCACGGTCATCCTGAGGAGTTGTTTCTCGAATTATCGCGGCTGGCCGGCGCTCTTTGCACCTTCGCGTTGCAGTCGCATCCCCGAAATCTTCCGCTGTACGATCACGCGCACCCCGACGAATGTTTTGCCGCCATCGACGAGATGATTCGCATGCATCTCGAGATCATCGTTCCTTCAAACACCATCAGCGTGCCGCTGCGGCGCGAGTCTGAGTTCTTATGGGCGGGAGAAGTTCGCGATCGCCGGGCCTTGGACCGAGCCGATTGGATTTTGGCTCTGCATACCAGCGGCAGCGACGCTGAAGTGATTGAGCGCACGCCGCGTCTTGTTAAATTGTGCTCCCGCGAATTCGTTCCGAAATTAGTAGAGCGCGCCTTGCCCGGAATGGCGCTGGCCCATCTGCAAACGCCTCCGCCGGCCGTGTCGCCCACCGTCGAAACGAAATATTTCAGCGTGACGAAGGCGGGCCCTTGCTGGGAGCATATCAAGCAAACGAACTTCGTTGGGCTTTACATTCCAGCCGACATCCCGCCATCCGAACCCGAACTGATCATTGTCCTGAAGCCTGAGTGATGGAAGCCCCTACCTACCGCAGCACCCATAATTTGGCGATCGTACTGCAGGAAGTCTTGACCGCCATCGAGCGCTTGCGCTCGAATCGTGAATCGGTTTCCGACGCAACAGGTTTTCGCGCCCAGATCCGTGAGGCGCTCAGGCTGGTCGATCAAGAAGGCCGGCAGATGGGTTACTCCGATGACGAAATGCGCTCGGCCATTTTCGCCGCGGTCGCTTTCCTCGATGAATCCGTTCTAAATTCCAAGAGCCCGGCCTTCGCCTCCTGGCCAAGCAAGCCATTGCAGGAAGAATTATTCCGCGAACACGTGGCGGGCGAAGCCTTCTTCGTTAAATTGGAAGGCTTGCTGCGCGCCCCCGATTCGAAAAATATCGCGGATATTTTGGAGGTGTATCAACTCTGCTTGCTGCTGGGCTATCAAGGCCGTTACACCATCGGCAACCGCGGCGAACTGCAGGCCATTAAACAAGCCGTCGCCGGGAAGATAAAGCGCATTCGAGGCGTCCCGGCGCTCGCTCCCGATAGCGCACCACCGGCGGGCGGCGCGCCTCCCATTCGGTTTGATCCGCTGGTCCGCTGGCTGAAGTACTCGGCAATTTACTGTTTCGCGGTTGCCGTTTTCCTCTTTGTTCTGTTCAAGGTTACTTTGAACTCCGGCCTGGCAAAGGTAGCGGACTTGACTTCGCAAACGAGTGTGCTTCGATGAAACCACCAGTTCTCGCTGCGGGGGTTCTCGTTTGGATCGCTGCCGTAGTTGTCGCTGCCAGACTGCTCAAGCTGCAAGGCCTCGATTTCTGGCTCATGGTATGTGGGCTGGCCCTGCTCGGTATTGCAGCGGCGGCCGCGCTTTGGTGGTTCACCAGAGAGAAAGAGCACGCTGGCGCCGCAGGACTGCTCGATGAGAAAGACGAACTGGAAACGATTTGCCGCGAAGCCGAAGCTCATCTCGCGAAGTCGAGCCTCGGACCCAACGCCAAGCTCACCACGCTTCCCTTGTTTCTCGTCATGGGTGAGCGTGGCAGCACTAAAACAACCGCTGTTCTGAATTCAGGTCTGGAAGCCGAACTGATCGCGGGCCAGGTGTATCAAGACAACACAGTAGTGCCCACCAAAACCGCGAATGTTTGGTTTGCGCGCAACCATCTGTTGCTCGAAACCGCGGAATCCGTGCTCAATGACGACAAACGCTGGAGCGCTCTGATTCGCCGCATCCGGTCGGGACGCCTTTCCGCAGTCAGCAAAACTCAACAAGCACCTCGCGCGGCGGTTGTTTGCATTGGCAGCGACACCTTTCTCGGTCCCGGAGGGTCCGAAGCTTCGATTGCCACCGCCCGTAAACTGCACGCCCGCCTCAACGAGATTTCCAAGCAGCTAGGTATCAACTTTCCCGTTTACGTGCTCTTCACGCGCTTGGATCGTGCGAATTTTTTTCACGATTTCGTCGCCACCATGACGAACGACGAAGCGTTTCAAGTCTTTGGCACCACGCTGCCCGCGCTGCCCGGTGAAGCCAAACGAATTTACAGTGAAGAGCAATCGGCCCGCCTCACGCAGGCGTTTGACACCCTTTACTACTCTCTCTGCGGCAAGCGCCCGGATCTGCTCGCTCGTGAGAACGATGAGGCAAAGCTGCCCGGCTCGTATGAATTTCCGCGTGAGTTCCGAAAGCTGCGAAACGGCGTCGTGCAGTTTCTGGTTGAACTCGGACGGCCCAGCCAGCTCACATCGGCTCCTTTCTTGCGCGGCTTCTATTTTATGGGTGTGCGGCCCGTGGTCGTGCGGGAAAATTCTCCCGCGCCGGTGCGTCTCGCTCCCGAATCCGGTCGTGCGCGCTTCTCAAGCGAAGCAACATCGCTATTCCGGGCAGTCGAACAACCCGCGCCTACTGCCCAGGCGGCTCCCGCGGCATCCCAACGCCGTGTACCCCAATGGGTCTTTTTACCCCATCTCTTTACGGACGTGCTTTTCGCCGACCGGGACGCCCTTGCTTCCAGTAGCGCCAGTTCTCAAACCAGCACAGCCCGCCGTATCTGGTTCGCGCTGGCGGCTGTTACGTGCCTGTTCTTTGCCGGTGTCTTTAGTAATTCTTTTTTCGACAATCGCCAGCTGGAAAATGACGTTCTCGACGCCGTTCGTGGCATCTCCTCTTCTGAAGCCTCCTCGACAGACCTGCCCACTCTAGATGCCTTGAGGCGTCTCGACACGTTGCGCCAATCGCTGGCGAAACTCTTGGCCTACAATACCGACGGAGTTCCTCTGAGTTTGCGTTGGGGCCTCTACACCGGCGATTCCCTCTACCCGCGCACGCGCAGCGCCTATTTCGATAAGTTCCATCAGCTACTGCTTGCCAGCACCCAGGCGAACTTGCTCGCGACAATGCGCAGCCTGCCCAGCTCTGTCGGCCCCACCGACGATTACCAAGCACCTTACGACACGCTCAAAGCTTACTTGATCACCACCTCGAATCATGAAAAAAGTTCTCCCGGCTATCTGACTCCTGTGCTTCTGACTCGCTGGGCCGCCGGCCGGACAGTCGATCCCGCGCGTTTGGAACTGGCCCGCAAGCAGTTCGATTTTTACGCCCAGGAACTCAAGACTTCCAATCCGTTCTCATCCGACAATCAAAGCGGCCCTATCGAAAACGCGCGGCATTACTTGTCTAAATTCGCCGGAACTGAGCGCGTGTACCAAGCGATGCTGGCGCACGGCAACATAAACCCGGCCATCAACTATTCCGTTGCCTTTCCCAACTCCGCCGGCGTTGTCAGCGACACGTACGAAGTCGCCGGAGCCTTTACCAAGAAAGGCTGGAAAGTAATTCAGGACGACTTGAAGCACGTTGAGCGCTTCTTCAGCGGCGAGCAATGGGTTTTAGGCGACCAGATCTCGGTAAGTTTCGATCAAGCGAAGCTCCAAGCCGATCTGAGCACGCGCTATGCGGGCGATTTCGTGGGTGCCTGGCAAACCTATCTCAAGCGCGGTGCCGTCCTGCCTTTCCACAGCATCGCGGATGCCGATCAGAAGCTGCAAAAGCTGAGCGGCAATCAATCGCCGCTGTTGGAGCTTTTCTATCTGGCGTCTCAAAATACGGCCGTTGACAATCCAGCCGTTACCACAGCGCTAAAGGCACTCTATGCGGTGATGCCTGCCGGCGTGCCCGACCAGTACATCAGCGCCGCCAATGCCGACTACATGAAAGGGCTCGTGACCCTACAAGTCTCCTTAGATCAAATTGCCCAGGCGCAGGGCGCGCCGCAAGAGGCGGCCGTCACGCAGACGCTGACCAATGCTCAGAGCGCGCTGCTGACCACTCGCCAAATGGCTCAAAATTTCGGCGTAGATCCCAACGCGCATCTCGAAGCGACCGTTGAGAAGCTGATGGAAGATCCCATCACCTATGTGCAAGGCTTGTTGCGCGGACTCGGTCCAGCCGAACTGAACGGCAAAGGAAAGGGCCTGTGCGCCCAACTCTCGCCTGTTTTCGCGCATTTCCCGTTCAATAGCGCCTCTAAAACGGAGGCTACGCCGGCCGATGTCAACGCCGCCTTCAAACCGAAGGAAGGCGCAATCTGGGCCTTTTTCGACCAAAATCTGGCAAAATACTTAATCCTCCAAGGGCCGCGCTACGTGCCGGACCCGAGTTCGGCGGTTCCCATCAACCCCGGATTCGTCAACTTCTTGAACCACGCCAAAGCGTTCTCCGACATGGCGTATCCAGCCGGTTCAGCCGACCCTCATTTCACTTATACTCTGAAGCCCATCCTTTCTGACGATATCCAAAGTTTGCGGCTCACCATTGATGGACAGGGCGCCGAGTTTTCGGCCGACACCGCCGCCAAGAGCTTCACGTGGCAGCCCGCCGGCGCCCACGGCGTGCAGGTCACCGCCAAATTCAAGAACGGCGATACCATTCCTTTTCCAAACTCCACCGGCTTATGGGCAGTGTTCCAATGGGTAGACGATGCCGACGCACAATCGGGCGACACTCTCGAGTGGCGCTTAAAAGGCGGAAAGGGAGACCGCCCTGTTCTTTCGCCGGTCACAAACCAACCCGTGAAAGTACGCTTCACCATCGGCAACCCGGTATTCCAAAAGGGCTACTTCAGCGGCCTCCACTGCGTATCGGAGATCGCGAAACCGTAACCGCCGGACACTGCGTGCCGGAGATCGCCAAACCGTAGGGCGGCCATTCTTGGCTGCGAGGCGGCTTTCCAGCCGCCTCTCTGAGATTGGCCATTTTCGTTAACGAGATAGTTTCGTTTACTTCGATTGCTTGCGTTTACTCAGCACTTCCGTCCGAAGCCGAAGTGCTTTTGGCGAAAGAAACGAACCGTCTGCTGGCGGCCCAGACGAAGACACCCGATCCTCCGCGACTTCGCGCAGTTCGGTGTCCGCAGTTCGGTGTCAGACACCTCAATTCCCGAATTCAGCGGCGGAGTAAGATCGGTGCCGTCGTGCCCTCGCTGCAAACGCCAAATACCGGCGTTTTCCGCTACCCTTCCACCAGGGACACACCGCACGCCCCAAGACTTAGGAGGACTACCGCCGTCTTTAATCTAAGGTGCTTTTCACTCGCGAACGCATCTACGCAACTGCTACGCGGCGGCAGCGCCCGCTCTCCACCCAGAACGCCGTGACAGCCGCATCCGAAAGGTGGTGAAACGCTACGATGAAAGGAGGGTATTCGGATGGCAACAACTCTCGATTGGTCACAATGTCCGGCAGTGGAAAGCATTCCCGGCAAGCGTAGTGGCGCATGGGTGTTTAAAGGTACCCGCATGCCCGTCGCCACCGTGTTTGAGAACCTTCAGGATATGAGTGTTCTGACATTCGCGGCACAAAGCGCGGAAGCGCCTGCCGCCCGGCCATAAATGCTTGTTCTGTTTCGACAACGGCACGCCCCGCACTCTTGCCCGCTATCTGATTGATCGCCACACCGTTACGAGGCCCGCGGCCGTGGCTGGGAAGAATTGGAAAACGGCGACCTGCTTACGGAGGCCGAGGCCGCAGGCTTTGAAGTTTTGCTAACGACCGACAAGAGAATTCAGTATCGGCAGAACCTTGCCGGCCGAAAGATCGTCGTATTAGGGCAGGGACGTTGGACCCTCATCAAGCCGCACGTGGCGCAAGTCGTCGCGGCCGTGAACGCAGCCACGCCCGGCAGCTACGCTGAGGTGGACGTTCCCCTTTCAGTGAAGCGTCCGCTTTAGGGAACACTGGCGCGGGATCGGCGTTTGGCTTCTTCGATCCGCTTGTCTATCTCAGTCCTTGAGCCTGTTCCACCAAGGGTAATTAACTGGCCAATCATGATGCCCGCGCGTACCTAAGTCCAATAAAATGAGCCGCGTGCACAGATTGGACCAGTTAATTACGCATCTACCGGCCAATCGCCTTTGTTTTCAATCGCTTCGCTGTCTTTTTGGTGAAGGCACGAATTGGCCGGTAGATTTCTAAGTTTCGGGACAGAAAGTTCCATCCAGCCTCGGAACCATAGCCCGCGAGGAACAGTTTTTGATCGTGCTCAACCAGAACCAAGGCGTACGCGGTTCAGCCAACCTGTGCGGCCAAGCAGGTTCTTGTTAACTCTCTCGGCGAAGAAATAAACCATCGCCTCAACCCGCAGCTCGGCCGCTTCGATGATCACAACGTGGCCGACGGCATATATCCGAAGTGATCCAAGAGATCATGGGCGATGTTCCCCGCGAGGTTTTTGAAGCCATGCCCCGCGACGGTGCCAGTGAGCACGATCATTATCTGTACGGCGCACCGAAGAAAAATCAGTGAGCACGGCTTTTGCCGATGCGTTCTATTGGATAGCTCTTGCAACGCCTCTTGATGCGGCCCATGAACGCGCCAAAAAATTTACGGACGACATCGTGACAACGCAGGAAGTTCTTACCGATTATTTGAACTTTTTTCTTCCGGCCCGGAGCATCGGCGCCGGAGCGCTACGAAAGGCGTGCAGGCGATTTTACATGACCCAACGGTGCGCATCGTTCCACAGACTGATGGTTCTTTTCACGCTGGTCTCGATCATTCCGCGCTACGCCCCCTAGAAACCTCGCGCTTCTCCTGGAGTCGCCTGGATTTATCGCTTTAGGCCAGGGCTAGAAGTGGGGATGCGCTACCCTCGAAATAGCGCTCTGAACCCTATTGGTGAGGACTTCCACTAGCCCCTCGCGCCGCATTGCCTGCATGGAAATACAATCCGTGAGGCTATACCCTTTATCCGGGCGTGCTTCGTACAGTGCCAGTCCGGTCAGAAAGCTTTCATGACTCTGCGGTATGACGCGCACCGAGTGTGCGGACAGGATGCTACGCACGATTTTGGCGGCATCGCTACGCAACCCTTCATCGGACGAGCAGAACGCCAGCACTTCAGTCAAGACTTCCTCGGTAGTGCAGATGAGCACGGAGGTCGCCTCGCGGCTCCATACCAAGGCGGCCTGATTGCTCGCATCCTTGCGGTGAATGAGCGCAACCCAATAGAAGTTATCCCCGAAAACGCGATGCACTAATCTCTCTTGGGAATGCCGTAAATATAATGATCTACCTGGCTAGCGCCGTCTTTGGGAAGCCGTTCAAAGACTTCATCGGGCACGTCTTTCATGATGTCGCTGATAACTTCCCAAATGGGCCGGTCATCCGTTTTTGGCGACGTGCTGCTTTCCTGGGAGGCACGGAGCGCCTCGCGCCGGAGCACCTGTTCGGCAAAGGCTTCCAACGACAGGCCACTCTCCTGTGCCTGTGCCAGGAGGCCCGCCCGTACTTCAGGACTCAACTCCAGCTTCATCGTCACCGTGAACGTCCTTCCCCATTGTTGTCGCAAGGGATGTGAAGGCGGGGGTAGTTGTTACGCTATCCTTACCAGCCCCGGCCTCCAGCGCGGCGATCGGGTTGGATCCCCGCACTGCCCTATCCTATTCTCCGCCATCGAAACCGCGAGCCACTACCGTTGGGAAGCGCGAGTCAAAGAGCGGCGTCCGAATGCCAATAGGCAGAACGCCGCGCCCAGCAAACTCCAGGTTGCCGGCTCGGGCGTCGATGCCGAAGTTGTCAGAGGGTCGGGGGCAAGGCCCCAAACGCTACCTCCGGAGGGACTCCCCGCCGTAGCCGCTCCGGTAATGCTGTTGATTGTGTCGATCTGGCCGCCCACATCGTCGGCTCCGTATAGAGTGCTACCGATTGTGACGAGAGACCCCATTTGCGCGGAACCGCCAAAGGCTCCAATCAGCGAGGCGGAGCCATTGGCAAGGTTTAGCGAGTAGAGACTGGTCCCATCGCCAAAGTACAGTGTGCTCGAGTTAGTTGAGATATCGCGCCACGCTCCCAAGCTGAGTCCCGTCGACCCGATGTCCGTTGCGCTTCCGTTCGAGGGATTAATGGAGAAGAGATCTAGAGTTGACCCACCAGAGGCGTAGCCCACTCCGTAGAGCCCCGTCAGCGTTGAGCCAAAGCCGCCTTCAAAATAGATACCGGAGTTTCCAATTGCCGTAAGCGCCCCGTTCGAGGTGTTCACTGAGTACAAGGTTCCGTTGTTGTTGTACGACGTCGCATACAGCGTGCCGTTAAACACACCTAGCCCTGCGGGTGTCTGGCCCAGGTTGCCAAGCGAGGTCAGCGCACCGGTGGTCAGATCGATGGTGCCGAAACTTCCGCCCTTGTAGCCCACGAAGGCGGTGGGGTCCGCCCTTAAATCGCAAGTGAATGCGGCGACAATACAAATTGCAAATAGCCCTTTGGCCGCGTGCTCCGAAAGATATCTCATATAGTTCATTCCTCCTGTTGTCCGGTCATTGTTGGAAGCGCCGATGCCGGTCCGAATGTTCAGATGACGCTCCTGATCCTTAGTAAGGTAGCACCGTGGAATATGAACTTCAACGACTTCCAGTTTGGCCTAGTCTGGTCTAGTCTGGTCTAGTTTGGT
>Ga0302326_10029269_pt1 | contig 11056 bp, 9 predicted proteins | sample Palsa_T0_3_FD_202264 | JGI IMG/M metagenome (GOLD analysis project Ga0302326, IMG submission 202264) | Peat permafrost microbial communities from Stordalen Mire near Abisko, Sweden - Palsa_T0_3 | ecosystem: Environmental > Terrestrial > Soil > Palsa > Peat permafrost | place: Sweden: Abisko...
CGCGAAGCGGCGGTGCCCCAGCGCCACCATGGCCTGGGCCAGCGCCTGCGCGCCCGCGGCGTTCTCCGGCAAGATCGTGTCCACGCCCAGCAGGTCCTGGCCGACGGCCACGGCCCGGCCGCCCGAGGCGGTGAAGGCGGCGATCTCCGCGCGCAGCGCCTCCCGCGCCGCGGCGTCGTCGGACCGGCTGCCGATCAGGATCACCGCGCGGGCCCGCTGGGCTCGCATCAGCGCGACGTACTCGCGCTCGGCCGCCTCGGTGGCGGACGTGCTTGACATGCAGACCAGCAGGTGACGGGCCTCAGCGACCTCGATGAGCCCGGCCGCGATCGAGGAGAAGTACGGGTCGGCGATGTCGTGCACGACCACGCCCACCATCGTGCTCTGCCCGGTGGCGACGGCCCGGGCCTGCAGGTTAGCCGTGTAGCCGAGCTCGGCGACCGCCTGATTGACCCGCTCAGCCAGGCGCGGCCCGACCCGCCGCGCGCCCTCGTTCACGACCCGGGAGGCGGTGGTCAGCGACACGCCGGCCCGGTCGGCGACGTCTTGCAGCGTCACCCCGAACCGCGGCCGGGCCAGCTCCTGGCTCACTGACCCTCCTTACCGCCGGGGGCGCGCTTGACCCCTTTATCGGGGCCAGCCTAATCTGGGAAAGCACTTTCCCGCGGTGCTCACAGTAGCACCGCATTCGTCGCCGACCGAAGGTTGGATCCATGGCGCGCAAGGTCATCAACGTCGCTCTTAACGGCGTCACCGGCCGGATGGGATACCGCCAGCACCTGGTGCGGTCCATCCTCAGTATCCGGGACCAGGGCGGCGTCCGGCTGGAGGACGGCACGACGATCTACCCTGAGCCGATCCTGGTCGGGCGCAATGAGGAGCGGCTGCGCGCCATCGCCGAGCGGCACGGCCTAGAGCGCTGGACGACCAACCTGGACGAGGTGCTGGCCGATCCCGAGGTCGACGTCTACTTCGATACGCAGGTCACCAGCGCGCGCGAGACCGCCCTGATGCAGGCGATCGAGGCGGGCAAGCACGTCTACACCGAGAAGCCGGTGGCTACCTCGCTGGACGGCGCGGTCCGGCTGGCGCGTGCCGCCAAGGCGGCGGGCATTACCCACGGCGTGGTGCACGACAAGCTGTTCCTGCCCGGGGTGATCAAGCTGCACCGGCTGATGAGCGAGGGGTTCTTCGGCCGGGTGCTCTCGGTCAGGCTCGAATTCGGCTACTGGGTGTTCGAGGGTGACGGGATCCCGGCGCAGCGCCCCTCGTGGAACTACCGGGCTGAGGAGGGCGGCGGGATCGTGCTCGACATGTTCCCGCACTGGCAGTACCTGCTCACCGACCTGTTCGGCCCGATCACCGCGCTGTACGCCAGGAACACGACGCATATCCCGCGGCGGTGGGACGAGTCGGGCACGCCGTACGACGCGACCGCCGACGACGCCGCTTACGCGGTGCTCGAGTTCGCTGGCGGGGCGTTCGCCTCGGTGAACTCCTCCTGGGCGGTCCGGGTTAACCGGCGGGAACTGCTCGAGCTCCAGGTGGACGGCACGGTGGCCAGCGCGGTGGCCGGCTTGCGTGACTGCGCCGTGCAGCACCGGGTGTCGACGCCGATGCCGGTATGGAACCCGGACCTGCCCGATCCCATCGACTACCAGGAGCAGTGGTCGGAGGTGCCGGACAACATGGACTTCGACAACGGGTTCAAGGTGGAGTGGGAGCTGTTCCTTAAGTGCGCTTCTGAGGGCAGGCCGTTCGCCTGGGATCTGGTCGAGGGTGCCAGGGGCGTGCAACTGGCTAATCTCGCGCTGCAGTCATCGGCCGAGGGGCGGCGGCTCGAAGTGCCGCCGCTGGGCGTCTGACGTGCCGGGGCAGACAAGGAAAGCCGGGCGGGACCGGGGAGCCGTCCAGATTCGGCTGCCTGGCCGGGACGAACCGCTGGTGGTGTCCGAACCAGGCTGGGCCGCCAGCTACCTGCCGCCGGCTCGCCGGCGGGTGCTGGCCGCGGCTCACGTGGCAGCGCGTCCGGCGGCCGGGGCGTTGGCCGGGACCGCAGCCGGGACCGGGACCGGGACCGGGACCTCGGCGCGGGACGGGGACGTCGAGATCGACTGGGACTCGACCATGAGGTTCCGCGATCACCTGTGGGCGCACGGGTTCGGCGTGGCTGAGGCGATGGACACCTCGCAGCGCGGCATGGGGCTGTCCTGGGAGCAGGCGAAGGAGCTGATCGCCAGGTCGGCGGCCCGGGCGGCCGAGCACCGGGCGGCCGGATCAGCCGCCGCGCTGGCCTGCGGGGCGGGTACGGACCAGCTGGCCGACGGCGAGAGTCATCGGCTCACCGCGATCATCGGCGCGTACGCCGAGCAGCTGACGTTCGTGCAGTCGGCCGGGGCGCAGGTGATCTTGATGGCCAGCCGGGCGCTGGCCGCCAGCGCCACCGGCCCCCGGGACTACCTTCAGGTATACGGCGAGCTGCTGAAGCAGGCCAGCGAGCCGGTGATCCTGCACTGGCTGGGCGAGGCGTTCGACCCGGCGCTGCGCGGCTACTGGGGCAGCACCGACTTCGAGGAGGCGGCCCGCACGGTGGCCGAGCTGATCGACCAGGCCGGCGGTCAGGTGGATGGTGTCAAGCTGTCCCTGCTCAACTCGGACTACGAAGTCGCGCTGCGGCGGCGGCTGCCCGCGGGAGTACGGCTCTACACCGGGGATGACTTCAACTACGCCGAGCTGATCCGCGGCGACGCGGCCGGTTACAGCGACGCGCTGCTCGGGGCGTTCGCCGCCATCACCGCCCCGGTGGCCGCGGCGCTGCACGCGCTTGACCGGGACGATCTCGCGGGCTACGACGCGGCGATGGCGCCGACGGTGCCGCTCAGCCGGGCTATCTTCGAGCCGCCGACCTACTACTACAAGGCTGGCGTGGCCTTCCTGGCCTGGCTGAACGGCCTGCAGCCGCACTTCTTGATGCTGGAAGGCCTGCAGCGCAAGCGGCCAGCCGAGCACCTGATCCGGCTGTTCGAGCTGGCGGTCGCGGCCCGCGCCCTGACCGACCCGCCGCTAGCCGTGGAGCGGATGACCAGCCTGCTGGCCCGGGTGACGCGCGCATGACGCCGCCTACGCAGGATGTCGGTGGCCCCCTGGGTACGTTCCAGCGTACTCAAGGTGCCACAGACGCCATTTGCGGGCAGCAGCCGGCCGGAATCGGGATCGAGCGGCTGTCGCTGAACCAGGCGACGGTCAAGCACCTGGACCTGGGGCAAGCCGTGGCGCTGTGCGCGCGGCACGGCATCCCGGCGATCGGGCTGTGGCGGGACCGGGTCGCGGAAGCCGGCCTGCCTGCGGCCGCGGCGATGGTCCGCGCGGCCGGGCTGGACGTATCGAGCCTGTGCCGGGGCGGGTTCTTCACCCACGCCGACCCGGACGCACGCCGCGTCGCGCTGGCCGACAACCGGGCCGCCATCGTCGAGGCGGCCGAGCTCGGCGCCGACACGCTGGTCCTGGTGTGCGGCGGCCTGGCCGGTGGCGGGCGGGATCTCGGGCTGGCCAGGCGGATGGTGGCGGACGCGATCGGTGAGCTGGTGCCGGATGCTCAGCGGCTGGGCGTCCGGCTCGGGATCGAGGCGCTGCACCCGATGTTCTGCGCCGACCGGTGCGTGATCTCTTCCCTGGGCGAGGCGGTCGACCTGGCCCTGACGTTCCCGGCCGACGCGGTGGGCGTGGTGGTGGACACCTACCACGTCTGGTGGGACGCCCGGCTGGCCAGTGAGATCGCCCGGGCGGGCACCCGGATCGTCAGCTACCAGGTATGCGACTGGGTGCTGCCGCTGCCGCAGGACACGCTGCTCGGCCGCGGGCATCTGGGCGACGGCGTGATCGACTTCGGGCCCATCTCGGCCAGCGTGGCGGCGGCGGGCTATCGGGGCTACGTCGAGGTGGAGATCTTCAACGCCGGTGTCTGGGACGCGCCGCCTGACCAGACGGCCGCCACTGTACGGGAGCGCTTCGCCGCCACGTTCGGCGGCCGCTGACCTGGTATTAGCCGCTGGCGTCTTATCGGGGGCGCTGGCGTGGTGCCGGCTGCTGGCCGGGCAGGCTGTCAGGTGTCCGCGCGGTAAATATGTCCGCATATGTATCAGGACCTGACCACTGCGCTCTGACTCCTGAGGATCATAGGCACGAGCGGCGGTGGCGGAAGGGGACTGAGGCATGCATCCGGCGGACGACGAGATTTTCTCACCGGCTCAGCTCGAGAGCTGGCGCGAGAAACGGCACGCTGAGTTCTGCCTGGGGGGCGGCGGGACGTCGGCCATCCGGCACAGTAAGCCGAGCGCGCAGGGCAGTGGCAGGTACCTGTACCGGCCGCGCCAGGTGCTCGTGGAAGCCGTCGAGAGCCAGGAATCGACGCAGATCGCCAACGAGCTCAACCGGCGCGGCGGCACTCCCGCCGAAGAGGTCAACAGCCACTTCGACGAGGTGAATCTGCCCGTCCGGTCCTTCACGATGCCCGACGAGGTCGACATCCAGGATCTGGTGACGGAGTTCCGCCAGCGAGAAGATGACCACGCACGGCTGAACATCGCGCCGAATCACGTCTTCTCGGGCGAGCAGATCTACCACGGCGGACCGTCCGGAGAGCCGCGCAGCGCGGAGAAGTTCGACGAGCCGGCGATGTCCCCTGACGCCCCCGCGCCCATCATCGCGGTGCTGGATACCGCTTACGACCCGGACGCGCTTGAGCTGCATCAGGGGCTGGCCGACCGGCTCGATATCCAGGGCTGCGCGGCCGGGGACGCCGTGCTGCCGGACGGTTTCCTGGCCGCCGAGGGCGGGCACGGCACCTTTATCGACGGCATCATCATGCGGGTGGCGCCGCAGGCTCGCATCCGCCAGGTCGGGGTGCTCACCGCGGCCGGGCTCACCGATGACCAGACGGTCGCCCTGGAACTGGCCCGGGCGGCCCGGGCCGGGATACAGGTCATCAACCTCTCGCTGGGCGGCTATACCAGTCACGACGAACCCCCGCTGGCCATGGCGCTGACGCTTACCCACCTGCCCGAGGACGTCGCGATCGTCGCCGCCGCGGGAAACAGCTCCTCGGAGCGGCCGTTCTGGCCGGGCGCGTTCAAGCGGGTGGTCTCGGTAGGCGCGCTCGACACCCGGAGCGGGGAGAACCGGGCGAGCTTCAGCAATCACGGCTGGTGGGTAGACGTGTACGCGCCGGGTGTCCGGATCCGCAGCACCTACCTGGACGGCAAGTGGAAGCTGCCGGGCGAGACGACTCAGCGGGTCATGGACGGCTATGCCTACTGGAGCGGGACATCGTTCGCCGCCCCGCAGGTCGCCGCCATGATTGCCAACCAGATCCCGGCGGCCGGGTCGGCGCGCCAGGCTGTCCTGCAGGTGCTGGCCCAGGCTCGCTGGGTACCCGGGCTTGGCCCGGTGCTGATCCCGGATGCCGGGCTGACCGATTAGCCGCCGTAACCGAGGCAAGCCAGTCCGGCGGCGGGGCCGCCGGACTGGGCGCGGACGGCCTCAAGCGCCGCCGCGGGCGTATTGCCGCTGCTGACCAGCTGATGCCAGCGGCGCGCGAGCACCTCGCCGGTCTCGTCGGGGAGCGGCAGCAAGGGGGCCACGACGGTGCTGGCCCCGACGGCCAGCAGCGCGGTGGCCAGCCCGGCCATCTCCTCGCCCGGCCGGACCCGGGACAGGCCGGAATCACAGGCGGTCAGCATGATCGTCCGGGGGGCGCGGTGCAGCCGCTCGAGGTCGTAGACCGTGAGCGGCCCGTCCGCCAGCACCAGGGACGAGAACAGGGGGTTGTCGGCCCGGAACCTGCCGTGCGCGGCCACGTGCGCGACATCGGCGCCGTCCAGGGCGGCCTGGGCGGCGCTGATCGTGGCGCGGTGCCCGGCCAGCACCGTGGCGCCCGGGTAGATCGCGGCGAGCGAGTCGAGCTCGGCCACGGCGGCGGGCACGTCAGGACCCGCGATGAGCACCACCCGCGCGGTGCCGGCCGGCGCCGGGGGCCGCGCGGTACCGGCCTGCGCCGGGGCCCGCGCGGTTCCGGCCTGCGCGGTAGCGGCCTGCGCGGCGGCCGCCTTCGCGGTGAGCCAGCTCTGCGCGGACGGGGCCACCGTCACGGGACGGTCGGCGCAGCGGGGCAGCATGCACCAGGGCAGCGACTGCAGCTTCCCGGACGGCACCACGACCAGCGGCCGCCAGTCGGTCAGCGAGGTGACCGGGGCCAGCAGCGCCGCATCGAGCCGGCCGGCCGCCCGGGCGGCCAGTTCGGTGGCGGCCTGCAAGGAGGTGGCCGACCCGTGACCGGTCAGCACGCGCCGCCAGGCGAACCGCAGCGAGTCCAGGTCGGCCAGCACCGGCTCCGCCGGGCCGAGCGGGCACAGCGTGTGACGGCCGGCCGCCAGCACCACGGCGTAGAGACGGTCCCCGCTTTCCACGTACTCGATGAGCACCCGGTCGGCCAAAGCCTCGCCGAGGGCCTCGGTACCCGCGGCCAGCGGTGCCCCGACTCCGCCGGGCGTGTGCCGCAGGTAGCGCAGCAGGCTTTCCTCCAGCGCGTGCTGCCTGCGGGTGAGCGCCTGAACCGGGGCGCCGGCCAGCTGGGCCTGCTCGGTTTTCGCGGCGGCGCTCCTGAGCTGGGTGAGCAGGCTGGCGTGCGTCTCGTCGGCCGGCGGCAGCACGGGCCGCATCCGCAGCGTCGAGGCCCGGTGCCGCTCGGCGGCGCGCAGCACCCGCGGCGCGGACCCGTCCGCGATGGCCAGCGCGACACCGAGCGCGGCGAGCTCGGCGACCTGGCTGGACACGAGCATGCGCAGCTCGGTGGCGCCGAGCAGGGCCCGGTGCCGCTCGGCGGCATCCAGCCCGGCCGACACCGCGGCGTAGGCGCCGCGCCGGTCACCGCTTTGCTGGCGCAGCAGGGCCAGCGCGTACCAGGCCTGCGCTCTGCGGTCCATGTGCACCGACCGCCGGGCCCGGGCGGCCACCTGCAGCTGCGTCCGGGCCAGCTCGAGCTGGCCCAGGTCCAGCGCGATCCGCGCGGCGAGCAGGCGGACATCAAGGGCGGCCGTCGCCCAGCCCGCGTCCTCGATCCGCGCGGCCGCCGTGCGGGCCGAGCGCATCAGCCGGCCCGACCGCTCCCCCGACGCCCAGCTCGCGCGGATGCTGACGTACAGCGCCACCGCCGCCCAGTTGAAGCGCTGCTGCCGGGCGAAGCTGCGCTGGGCCACGACCGCGGTCCGGCTCGCCCGGGCCGGCTCGCCGACGGCCAGCTGGGCCCGAGCCAGCATCAGCTGCGCCTCGGCCAGGTCGGTCCCGGCGCCCCGGCGGGACAGCTCGGCGACCGCGTCCTGGCTCACCTGGCTCGCCTCGGTGGCCAGTCCGGCGGTGAGCAGGACCTCCGCCTGGCCGAGCAGGAGCGCCGCCATCGGCAGGTCGGCCTTACGGTAGGCCTCGGCCACGGTGTCCAGCGCGGTCAGCGCGGCGGGGATATCGCCGCGCCAGCCCTCGATATACCCGAGGTTGTACTGCGTGGCGATCTGCGCCAGGTGCAGGTCCAGGTCCGTATAGAGCTGTCCGGCCAAGACGATGTCATTCTTGGCCCGGGTCAGGTTTCCCACGTGGGCGTACAAGATCGACCGGTTGTTACGGAGCCGGGCCTCCCACAGCCGGTCGCCGTACCGCCGCAGGCTGGCCAGCGCCGTGGCGTACACGGCTAGGGCCTCGTCCAGCCGCCCGGACCGCTGCAGGATGAGGCCCTGCTGCGCCAGTGCCCTGGCCCGGTCCAGGCCCCGCAGGCTATCGACCGAGCCCGACGCGTCCCGGAGCGCGGCGCTGGTTCTCCCCTTCGACAGCAGCACGAAGGCCCGGCTCATCCTGGCTTGCGCGGCGGCGGTCTCGAGTCCGGCCGCCGACGCGACCCGGATGGCCTGGCCCAGCGCGGTCAGGCCGGCCCCGATGTCACCGAGCTCATGGGCGGCCAGGCCGAGTGCCCGGTAGGCCATCGACCTGGCGGCCGGGTTGCGATCGGCACGGGCTATTTCCAGCGCCCGGCGGGCGTTGGCCGCCGCCCGGCCGGGATCGGCAGGCACCAGGTCGAGCGCCAGCTGCGCGGCGGACTCGGCGGACTCGGTCAACGGCTCACCACCGGCGGTTCAGATGACGGCCCAGCTCGTTACCAGCGTAGTCCCGTCGGCCAGGCGAGCCCGCAGCCGTGCCGGGCCGGCCGGCAAGCCGCGGACGCTGAAGCAGCCGTCGGCATCGACCGGGACGGTGACCGGCGGCTGCCCGGGCACCTGCGCGTCCACCGCCGGCGCGGTACCACCGACCAGCTGCCCGAAGATGTCGCGCCGGGCCGCGTCCGGGGTGACCTCGCACTCGATGGCCACCTCGCCAGACTCGAACGACAGCATTCGCGGCCCGGGGCCGCGGACCGCGGTGGCCGACACGTCGACGGCAGAGTCGCGCATCAGCTCGGCGACCCTGGCGTCGAGGTCGCGCAGGCCGAAGGCAGCGCGGGCGGCGGAAAGCAGCGCCTCGGGCACGGGATCGGCCACCGCCGCGACCTCACTGAGCCGGGCCATCAGCTCGTCATCGGAAAGAGGCTCGCTCACGTGGCCCTCCCCGGGGACCCGTCCCATGCCGACGTCCCGTCCGCGAGCTGGCTGATGCCCGGCATCTGGCGGAGCTTGGACAGGCACCGGGCGCGGGTCGGGCCGATGCTTCCGATCGGGAGATCAAGGGCCGCCGCCACCGTCGCGTACGCGGGCGGCGGGTCCGCCATCAGGACCCGAAGCAGCTGCTGGCAGCCCTCGTCAAGCTGGGCGAACGCCAGCCAGAGCGCAGCGTCCCGCTCATCTTTGAGGACCCCGGCGTCTAGCCCGGGACCGTCATCGGCGACTTCGGCGATCGGCCCGTAAGACTCGTGAGCGGCCCGGCGGACCAGCCGCAGGCACTCGCGGCGCACCGTGGTCGCCAGCCAGCCGGGCAGCCGGTCGGGATCGTCAACCCCGTCCAGGTGCTCGACGAGCCGCAGCCAGGTGGTCTGCACGACATCGGCGGCATCGGAGTCGGGCAGCCGGAAGGAGCGCGCGACGGACCACAGGAGGCTGCTGTAGCGGTCGATGAGAGCCGCCCACGCCTCCTGGTCACCCGCGGCAGCCGCAGCCACCAGCTGTCGTGTCGTCGCGCTCATCATCCATGTTCTGCCGCACTCCGGCGGCGCGTCAATCCTGGCCGGCCCGGCCGAAAGTCCAGGAAGAAGCACCATAGCCCGTTCGGCAGAGAAATTACCCCTAAACGGGCGGATCGCGGAATCGCGGGCGCGGCGGCGGAGAGGTCCCCCCCATGACCTCCCCGCCGCCGCACAACCCCCCGTCGGGGTGCTTTTGTGGTCCAGGGCCGCCGTCACACCTGTCAGAGCCACGTCGCCCGATTCAGATACATATCCGCGCGGACTTTTTTCTGGCGAATCAGGAGGGCCCTGCCGCACAGCCATGGCGGGGGCTGGAGTTGAATCGGGGGATGGACGACGTGCTACTGCCGCCCGGGGAGGACGCGGACATCCCGGCGTTCTGCCAGGCGCTCGGCATCCCCGGGCTGGCCGACATCCACACGCACTTCCTGCCGCCGCGGATGCTGCGCCGGGTGTGGGAGTACTTCGACGCGGCCGGTCCGCTCGTCGGGGTCAGCTGGCCGATCCGCTACAAGTGGAGCGACGAGGAGCGGGTAGCGCACCTGCGGGCCATCGGCGTGCGGATGTTCAGCGCGCTGGCCTACGCGCACCGGCCAGGCATGGCAGCTGACCTGAACGAGTGGACGATGGCGTTCGCGCAGGCCACGCCGGGGTGCCTGCCGTCGGCGACGTTCTACCCCGAGCCGGGCGTGACGGATTACGTGGGCCAGGCGCTGGACGCGGGCGCGCGCATCTTCAAGATCCACCTCCAGGTCGGCGGCTTCGCGCCGGACGACCCGCTGCTGGAGCCGGTCTGGGGCCTGCTCGCCGAGACCGGGGTACCTGTGGTCGTGCACGCCGGGCATTCTCCGGTGGGTACCGAGCACACCGGGCCCGGGCCGTTCGGCACGCTGCTGGCACGGCACCCGGGGCTGACCGCGATCGTGGCGCACATGGGCGCACCGGACTACGAGGCGTTCCTCCGGCTGGCCGCGGACTACGAGCGGGTGGCCCTGGACACCACGATGATCTTCACCGACTTTTTCGACAAGCTGGCGCCGTTCCCGGCCGGCGCCCTGCCCCTGGCCCGCGAGCTCGGGCTGGCCGGGAAGATCCTGCTCGGCAGCGACTTCCCCAACATTCCCTACCCCTACGCCAGGCAGATCTCCGGGCTGGCCAGGCTCGGCTTCGGCGACGCCTGGATGCGCGCCGTGTGCTGGGACAATCCGGTCGCGATGTTCGGCGCGGCCCGGCGGTAAGCTCGTCTCCGTCGCCCTCGGCGCCGCCCGACCGTAGCTTAATTCCGTCGCCCTCGGCGTGGCCCGGCCCTAGTCTGGGCTGATGGCATGGCTACCTGCTGATTTCGTGCACCCGGGCCGGACGCCCGTCGGCGATGGTTATCACCTGCGGCCGATCAAGGCCGCTGACGTCGACGTGGACTTTCCCGCGGTGATGGGTTCCCGCGAGCGGCTGTGGTCGATCTTCGGGCCGGCCTGGGGGTGGCCTCCGGCTGACATGACGTATGAGCAAGACGAGGCAGACCTCGCCCGGCACGAGGCCGAGATCGCGGCGCACCGGTCCTTCAACTACGCGCTGTTCGAGGACGCGGAAACCGCCCTGCTCGGCTGCGTCTACATCGACCCGCCCGAGAAGCAAGGTGCCGACGCCGAGATCAGCTGGTGGGTGGTCGACGGGCGGGCAGGTACCGACACCGAACGCGCGCTCGACGCGCTGGTCCCCCAGTGGATAGCCAGTGCCTGGCCGTTCCGCCAGCCGCGCTACCCCGGGCGCGGTATCTCCTGGGCCGACTGGCTCGAACTGCCGGATCTGGCTTAGCTCCCGTCTCAGCCGGGATCTGCG
>Ga0302326_10029270_pt1 | contig 11056 bp, 9 predicted proteins | sample Palsa_T0_3_FD_202264 | JGI IMG/M metagenome (GOLD analysis project Ga0302326, IMG submission 202264) | Peat permafrost microbial communities from Stordalen Mire near Abisko, Sweden - Palsa_T0_3 | ecosystem: Environmental > Terrestrial > Soil > Palsa > Peat permafrost | place: Sweden: Abisko...
TCGTTTGCCGGCAAACTTGCGGGTCATCTTGACCGTGAAGGCTACTCCGTACAGTGCGCCAATAGCCTCACTGAACGCGTTCCCGCCGGGCGCACCTCGCCCGCTGATGCTGAGATAAACAGCCGGGCCGATCTCAACCAGCGCGGGCTTCGGAGTCGCCTCATACTCCTTCTTGTTGTCTTTGTAGAGATCGACTTTTTCTGTCGTAGCCATGGTCACTCCCTTGCACCCTTCGCCTCCTCCTGCAATGGAGCGTAAATGTCCGTCAGCAATTCCTCCGGATCCGTGTCGTGTGGATCATTGACATAAACCTCAAAGCACGGAGCGTTGCGCAGTTCGTGTCCGCTGCGTGGCACCCACTGCCCTAGGAACTCCGCGTATGTGCGCCCGAGCTGGTTGTATGGGCCGATGTGCGTGGTCACCGCATATGCGCCGCCAGCCACGGTCTGTGCTCCGATATCACCGCTCGGCCCGAAGTCCTCGCCTACGGTCAAGCAGGCGTCATAGCGAAGCCTGGCGGGTGGCGTTACCTCCGGGTCGTCGTGGCAAATTCCCAGCATCATTGGATTGCCTCCGAGGTAACCCTCCTTCCCCATGACGGTGAGGAACTGCTCCCAGGTCTTACCCACTTCCGCGTACGGTCCTACGTGGCGCATGAATGCCACGCGCATCGGTTTCAACTGCTTGATCTCGACCTTCATATTTCCTCCTCGACGTAGTGTTCGAAAGCGAACCGTTATCGGCTCGTAGAAATGCACGCCTGACGGGGCCCTAGCCAATTCCACCCGACGAGCCAAACGGTACTGCGAAGGTGCCGTGCCAAAGGCAGTTTTGAACGTACGGGTGAATGCCTCGTGGCTGTCGTAGCCGGCTCCGAGCGCGATGTCCACTACCGAAGCCGAACCCAGTTTGAGTTGGCTGGCGGCCCGCTCCAAACGCAACCGGCGCACGTATTCCTTCACCGATTCGCCTACCATCCCTTTGAAAACTCTGTGAAAGTGGTACGGAGAGAAGCAGGCCAGGCCAGCCAGTTCCTCTAGCTGCAGCGATTCATCCAGATGCTGCTGAACCATCCCAACCTCGCAGCCATCTACGGAGTAGAAGATCGCGCATATCAGAGATTGAGATTTTAGCGCGAGAAGACTGCTCCGTGGGGCAAGCCTGAACCGTTCCATCCGTGCGGCCACTGCCGATTGGCGAAGCTGAAGCCAATCTTTCCATCGGCGTCACGAAAAGCATCGTCCAGCGTTAGCGTACCGGTGGCGAGGTCCAGTTTCATCAAATAAAGGCGCTCCACTGGCTGCCCCGGAGTCAGGCTGGAGGTCACCACGATGCGCTGTGTCTTCGCATCCCATGCCGTCCAATGCGGCTGGTAGGTATCGGTCGGCTTCAGTCGCGAGACCTCGATGGGTTTGGCTGGATTCGTGATGTCGAGGACGATCAGACCGTTCGTCGCTCCTGCGGTCTGCACCAGATAGTGTCCAACTATGGTGGGAACCCCGCACCAGTTGCCGGGAAACGTATAGACGAGTTGCGACATGGGCTCGTCGGTGTTCACCCCAGTGATGCGTTCGAGACCGCAGCCGAGGGTTTGGACAAAGATCGATCCATCTGGAGCAACGCGAGGCTCTTCCGGACTGATCTGCGCGTAGCGATTCTCGCCCACATCAAAATAGGCCGTCTTCAGCAGCTTGAGATCGGAGAGACGCCACACCTGATAGGTCACGCCGGCAAAAATGTCTTCAGTGTGCATGGAAGAATTTGTGGACACAATGCGGTCCTTTTCGGGCAGGACGACCAGGCTGTACGGCGTCAAGAGCGCGCCGGGAAAGGCAGGATCGGCGTTGCTAGCGGAGCGAATCACTTTGCCCTGATCATCGATTTCCACCAGACCTCCAGTCTTGCCCATCGGTTCTGCATTTGCGCTCTGGTGCGCGTGCTGGAAGGTGGCCAGGACATGCCCATTCGGCAGTCGCAGGTAGGAATGAGGATGCATATAGCCAGCCATGTCGGTAAATGATGTTACAAGTTTGGGGTGCAGGGGGTCATGCAGGTCAAAGATAAAAGTGCGGCCGGCATCATGATCGTTGGCAAAGAGCATGCCGCTGGCGGGCATGGTGTACTCCGTGTGATGTACGCGCATGGTCTGCTGGTCTGTCACGATGGTTGTCATGAGATGACCATAGGATGGCGAAGCTGGATCTGCGTCGATCACTGCGAGAAAGTCGTTACCCTTGTGCTCGACATCGCCCGTCCAGGCAAACAAATAGTGGCCCGATGCTTTCAATGGCTGCTCTTGAGGCTGCATCGGAAGGACGATCGCGCCAAGAATCACGGCGAGAGTAAATGAAGCACGTTGCATGGAGCCCCCAGCAGCTTGAATGCACGGAAGCACATCAGCTTTTATATATTGGATTTATATATTGGCGGAAACCGATTACGCAAACGGGCCCTACAATCCGAAGTTTCTGCTCAAAAAAGACGGCATGTGGTGCAAGCCTGCGCGAAGTCAAACCAGCTGCGGATGTAATCTGTCAACCATCCGTTTCCTCTGATTTCCTCTGACGCTTACGATCGAAGAAGGTTCAGGCTGCAATAAAACTTAGGCCTGCAGCGACGCTCAGTATCCCTGCTGCCGCGACCGCAATCGAACAAACATCGAGGGTTGCTGGTATGGAAATTCTCGCGTGAGCGGCCGTTATTGACTCGGCCAGCGCAGAGCAGTCACGCATTCCCGGCATTGGTCAAAGCATCGATAGCATCCATCAGGCTGGGAAAAACCAGGAAGAAGGGCTCCAACTTAGTGATCTCAAACAGCTGCCATACTCGCGGGTTCACCCCGCTCAAGGCCATCCTCCTTCCCGATTTTTGGCAGCTCACGTAGGTTGAAACTAGAGAGCCCAGTCCGGCCGAATCCATGTACGGAACGCGGCTTAGATCAAGAATAATGGTCGCAGCGTTCTCGCCCCGCAGGGTATTTTGGAAAGGCAGCGCCGTGGATGCCGTCAGCGGCCCGATTAGGCGCACAACGCGTTGTTCGTAGTTCGCGCCTTCAAATCGTTCGATGGTCAGTGGCTCTGATTGCATGTCGATCGCTCTCCTCCCGTGATATTTGGCCGGTCGTTGTAATCTGGGAGCCGTCCATTGTCACAGTGCACTTAGCCTTACCAATCTCAAGCCCACGCTTCGCGACATCTTCCAGTGCGTTGAGCAGACGTTCACAAAGAATGAAGCTCTGTGCGGTTGATTAAATGAACGGATCGCGTGCTTGTCGATGGATTCGCTGCCCCGGGGACATGTCCCAAAGTCAAGCTGTCACTTCCGCCATCTCTCATGAACCTCCCACAGTCTAACGGAGCGGAATATCCCCTCTTGGTCCCACGAACGGCTATTGTCCGCTCCTGTCCCGTCTGCGTCAATGTGAAACTTTCCTCTGTCGCCGCGACGTTAGAAGTCGCTCTTTGAGCAAAGTAGAAAGTCCGCTTTGATGGCGCCAATCGTCGTAATTCATCAACCGGGGGAGGACCCCAATTCCGCATATGCAGATCTGCGCTGCGTCTCGCTTGAGGATTGGATAATCGCCCGCGAGCATCGCTACCGTGCTCTGAGCGTGACCACCTCGGCCATTCCGAGCTCGACGGCATACCTCGAAAACAGGAGAAAGCCCGGTATCTTCCTTTTGACTTCTGATGCGGCGTCTAGATTCGGTGTGAAAACAGACAGATTCGAGAGTGGATTACTGGCTCCGGCCGCGATTGACGGCTCCGGTTCACCGTCCTGCACATCTGCAATACGCCCACTTCGCCGCTCTAGTTGGAACCACGGCAGCGTCGATCGATGGAACGGGTTTGAATTGTTTGAGCCATCCGCTGTGCGGCTGTGCGTAATCGGTTGCGTTTGCGTTCGGGTCAGGCGCGGCACGGTTCCGCGCCAATCCTTACCGCGCGGGTTCTAACATTTGAAACTCAGCGACTACCCCAATAAATTCGACTTCCGGTGTCGCTGGAACTGATATTTTCAAGCGGGACGTTCGAGAAGCTGTTGTGCCCATCAGGGTGATCAGGGCAATTGGGGCCCTCCTAAAGTCGCGTATTCCTGCATACACGGATGACTGAATGTTCTCCCCAGCATCAGGCCGGCAAAGACTTCGGCGACGAACTCTTTCTTATTCTGTGCGGCATAGCCACTGACCTCAGCGCCAGTGGTTGCTTTCCCGGTCATGATCGAGTCTTTCTCCCAGAAAGTATCCCCCAGATTTCTCTCGTTTAAAATGTGTCCAATTTCGTGCATGCAAGTGATGGTGGGTTTATTAAAACCATTGGCCTGAGTCGCGGACATGGCGTCCGGTCTTCCTCCCTCTAAGGCAGCCTTGCCCAGTATCACGATAGCGACTTCGCTCCACTTGGCACCACGGGAAAAGGCGCGATTTTGCGCCTCGTACGCCTTTGTACAGTACACGCGCAAGCCGAGCGGAATGGCCAGCCCGTTGTCTTTTATGGTTTTGACCGCTTTATGCACTGCGGCAGCTTTTGTGATCGCAGCGGGATCGTCGTGATCTTTGAAGATGGTATAGGACTGGCCACCATAGAGCCCCTGTTCTCTTACAAATGCCTTCACCTGTGCCGTTTGAGAACAGAAAGCCGACATCTCCGCCGAACTCAGTGATTCTTTTCTAGAGTCATCCAATGCCATGATCTTCTCCTTTCAACCACTCATCCGCCAAGGACCGAGCCATTCGCTGAGGCATATCCGTTGGCCCGCGTCCCTTCCGCGCCGGGAAGTATACACCAAATCGAAAGTCGGCGTGCCCGCCTCCTGCGCGTGCCACCAGATTCAGATTCTATGTCTAGTGTCGCGCCGCCACGCTTACGATGAAATAGCGCATCAATCTGAGCCAAGTGCTAGACTCTAAATGTCTCTTACACATCTCTCCGCCGGACCCCCGTCCAGGGCGTCGGTTTCCTGTGCAAACGATGATTCGCATCCCCCCGGAGGCCGAACTATGCTGGTCAATAACACGCAAATCATCCCCAGGTCGCAACAGGAAGGCGATTCTGCCTTGTTGCGATTCAAGATTGAGGAACTGAACAACAATACCGTGCGTTTGATCGCTGAGACTGAGAAACTAATCCAAGAATCGAAACAGCTATCGCAACGGATCATGTCTTTTCGCGAAAGCTAGGGCAGCCTTCTGGTCCGATCTGCCAAAATCTTCCCGTGTGCGGACGCTATCGACTGTCGAGAAGAAAGCAGTTTGTCGATCTGAAGCGGCCGCAGACGAGGCCCACAGATCAGGTATAGACCTTCTATCGTTTCGCAACTCATCCTATTTGAAGCGCCATGTTGCCCGGCCTGGCACTGCACCAAGGTCTCAGACAACAGGAGAGAGGCGCCAGGCTCCGCGATAAGTTTGAGTAGGCATCCTCATAGTCCTCAGTCAGCTCACCGCTGGGAAGGAACGAAATCTTCCATGACGGCCTTGCGCATCAGGTCGGGAGGCAGCAGCCCCTGCGCCAGAATGAAATCATGGAATTTGAGTGCGCTGAATTTTGTGCCCAGCGCGGCCTCCACATCCTTTCGCAGTTCGAGCAGCCTGGTGTAGCCATAGAAGTAGCTGTTGGCCTGGCCCGGCGAGCGGTAGGTGAAGCGCTCCACTTCCTCTTTGGCGAAGGCGTGGCTGAGACAGACATCCTTCTCAAGCACGTTGTACGCGTCTGCAGTCGTCATCTTGCCCGACTGGAGTTCAGGATCCGTGAAGGCACGGGCGGCTCGGAGCAGACGGAGCTGGAGCGTCAGGAGTTGGCCTTCGACTGGCTCGTACGGCTGCATGATGTATTCGGAGTACAGTCCCCAGCCTTCGACATTGGTGGAGTTGAAAGCGAACAGTGCGCGCGCCAGGGAGACGCCATGCTCCAGCATTGAGTCGAACTGAAGTTCATGACCTGGACGCGCTTCGTGGGCGGTGAGCGTCCAGGAGACGGCGTCGAAGTTGAAGTCGTCGTACTGGTCGTCGGGTGCTCCGTTGGCTCCAGGGATATTGAGGGGAAGTATGAACTCGCCACGTTCGCCGGTGTTGTGGAGGAAGGCCGGCGGGTCCATGTGGGGCGCAGGCTGGGCGGCGGTTTCTGCCGCAGTCGCAATGCGAATGATGGCGGGCCGATTGGGCAGCGTGACCAAGTGTTGGGTGGCGATGATCTCTTCAATCGCCTTCAAGCGAGTCTGGTAAAAAGGCAGAATGGCCTCGCCTGTAATCTGATTTTTCTTGAGTTCGTGGATGACGTCGCGGTAGTCGGAGGAGGGCCAGCCGTGAGCTTTGGCGATCTGCGCAGCGAGCGTCGCCATCTCCGACTGGTACTGGGCAAACGCCGCATGGGCCATCGCGGCGATCTGTGCGGGCGGAATGTCGATCCCGAAGGACTCAAAGGCCAGATTGTACTCAGCCGGTGCAAGTCGAAAGTCGGTGCGTGCCTTGGGCAGCACGTTGGCGCGAACCCACGCGTCGTAATCGGCGAGCTGGACCTTCAGCTTTTGAAAATCGGCCTCCCAACCGGTGAGCTTGTACTTGGTGAAAAGAGCAGACAGGCCGTCGACGTAGTTCTGATTACGGCCCAGCTCGGTCTCGATTTCGCCCTTCGAAGGATAGAGAACGTCGGGCTTGGCCATCTGCTCGACCATGCGCTGCCTGAGAATTTCGGCGAAGGGCTTGAAGCCAGGCTCAGTGCCCACATACTTCCTTAAGCGAATCAGAGCAGCGGGCCGCCGGTCGGCAGTCACCTGGTCGTCAAGCAGAGTGCGGAGGCCGAAGAAGATGCTTTGGCTGGCGTTGATAAACGGCACATTGTGTTCCAGGTTGTAGTCTTCGAGGCGAAACTGCAGGTCGAGCGCCTTGCGCAGGATAACCAAGTCCTCCCCCACGTTCTCGTCCTTCTCGGTGGGTTCGGCGATCTTGAGCTTGGCCAGAACAACTTCCAGTTCACGACGCCGGGCGCCGTGGTCGGCGAGTGTGGGGTCGCTAATCAGGGGGTCGAACTGAGCAAGCCCCTGCGCGGAACCGCCTTCAGGGTTGTGCTTCAGCTGGATATCGAGGATTTGGTGGGTGTAACCGTCGCTCTTGGCGATCCAGGCCTTCGTCGGCGGTACCGTAGTTTGAGAGGTTTGCTGTCCCATTGCTCCCATCACCATGAACACAAATGCAGCCGAAACCGCCAGTTTCCGCATTCACCATCCTCCTGAGCTTCGAAATTCATAATACCCGTGGAAGCGCTAGTCCGTCTCATCCAGGCTCAACCGAAGCGCGTGATATAGACTCCGCACCAGGCCTTCTGGATGCGCAGCCTTCAAAAGCCTGTCATGCCCCCAGTCATGCAAGCTGGAATCTCCTTTTTCGATCCAGAATCCGTGCAATTGTATCGCTCGTCAGATGGATTGCAAGGCCACGAGAGCGTTTTCGCCGAGGAAACCAAGCGTTCGCGGCAGAAAAGCCGGGCAATTCGCTGCCCTCCCTTGCCCCGGCCCGCCTTCTAGAGAGCGCTCGTCGTCAGCCTCTCGAACACGGTGTTCCTCCTCTCTTCTTCCGTCACGTCTCCTTCCGTAACTAGAGAGGTTTCCGAGTTAAGCGGCCCAGCTTCCGTCGAGTCAAGGATCGCCCAGGCCTCGAGTAGAATCAAATGCAACGAGAAGAAGCGCCCGGATGCCCTGCCAACGGCCTGACACAACATCAACGATAGCCTTGACCATGGCAGCCGCTGCGGGGCTAAATGCGAACTGCTGAATGCTAAGTGCTCCCAAAATCGGTGTCCTGGCTCTCCAGGGCGATTTCGACGCCCACCGCCGCCGGCTCGAAGCGCTGGGCACCGAAGTTGTGCTCATAAAGAAACCCGAGCAGCTGGACGAGATCGACGGCCTGGTAATCCCGGGAGGAGAATCAGGAACATTCTTGAAGTTGTTAGGAGAGCAAGGCTTCGAAAAGCTTAAGCAGTTTGTAGGCTTGAAGCCAACCTTCGGCACCTGCGCTGGCGCAATTCTGCTGGCCACCGAAGTCGAAAACCCCAAGCAGGCCGGCCTGGGCGCAATCGACATCCGCATCCGCCGCAATGCTTACGGACGCCAGGTCGACAGCTCGATCCGCGAAGGCCAGCTTCTGCCAAGCTCACTCAACGACCGGCCGGGCTCACCGCTCGAGATGGTTTTCATCCGGGCTCCCAAGATCGAGCGCGTCGGCCGAGGTGTTGAAGTCATCGCCACTGAGGGAAATGACCCGGTCGCGGTCCGGCAGGGAAGAGCGATGGCCGCAACCTTTCACCCCGAACTTTCCGACGATACTCGCGTGCATCGGGCATTCCTGGCTCTGATAGAAAACGGACGATAGTCACTACGCCGGCAGAAACTCAGTCGTCACATTGCGGCTCGCAGGTTGGAAATTAAGGCCCGCAGTCACAAAACCACGTCGCCCGTGCCCCCCTGCCAGTTCCACTCCAAGCGCGTCGACGTCGGGAACATCCCTTTGACCCGATCAACGACGCGCGGAAAGCCCGGTTCGCCCCCTAAATTATCTCCCTAAATTATCTCTCTTGCCCAACCGGTAGGATCGGGCTAAACTCCTGTAGCCGGCGGATTGGTGTTCGTTCCGTTCAAAGACTTTCCCTCAGGGCGTAGGGTCATGGTCAATCGCGCGTCGCTTCTAGCATTTCTCTTTTTGCTCCTATCTCCTGCCTTGCCCGGCCAAGTGCTGAGTTTGCCGGCGGGTGGTGTCGACATGGTCTCGACGTCGTTGCAGGGCATGCGCATGGACGGGAATCTATGGCGGATCAACGGTCAGACCCTCAGCCCACTCGAAACCCCGAACGGCTCCCTCTCCAAGCTCGACCTCAAGGCTCCGGGAAAGGCGCGCCGCGAATACGGCAAGGGCTACCAACTTCTGATGCGCAAGGATCTGCCAGGTGCAGTCCAGCACCTGACGAGCGCGACCTCCATTTATCCCAACTTCGTGGCGGCCCACAATGCACTCGGCTCGGCCTACCTCGGTCTAGGCCAAAATGATCATGCGCGGGCGGAGTTTGTCCAAGCCGTCGCTCTCGACGATCACTTACCCACTTCCTATTTGAATCTGGGTTGTGCCGAAATGGCCCTAAAGAATTTTTCTGCCGCACAAGAGGCCATTCAAAAAGCTTCCAGCATCGCTCCCCTCGATCTTGAAGTGCTCACCGCGCTGGCCTATGGACAGTTGATGAACCACGATTATGCGGGCACCGTCGCGACAGCTCGTAATGTACACGAGCGCAAACACGAGGGCGCTGCCATGGTTCATTTCTTCGCCGCTGCCGCCTGGGACGCCCAGGACAAACTCCCGCAGGAGCAACAGGAGTTGTTGACTTTATTGGGCGAGGATCCCAAGTCGCCCGCCGCATTGCAGGCAGTCCAGATACTTGAGGATATCAAGCAGGATCAAAAGCATCCCCCGTCTTCCGACCCTGGGTTGAGAATTTCCTACACGATTGTTCCCAGTGAAGCTCCTTCCCGGCCGGCACAGTTGCCCGAACGGGTGCGCAAGCTCCTGCAGGAGGCACGAGAGAACTCGCAGATCGCCGAGGCCGAGGCCGAATCGGAGTGTCCGGGCTGTGCCCCGACCGAAAGTTCAGTTCCAGCCTCGGCGGGCATCGCGGCCGGCCCCGCTCGGCGACCGGCGGCCGCCGCGACCACATACGGCGAGCTGACTTTACACGCTACGGCGGACGAGGTGGCAGTAAATTTCGCGGCCACTGATCATGGAAGGGCAGTGAACAATCTTACCGCCGGAGACATCGGCATCCGTGACGATAACAAGCCTCCCACGGCACTGCTCGCGCTGCGCAATGAGTCCCAGTTGCCTCTCCGCCTGGGTCTCGTCATCGATACCAGCGCCTCGGTTGAGAGCCGCTTCAGCTTCGAGCAGCAGTCCGCCTCCAACTTCCTCGAGAAGGTCGTCACCGGTCCGGACGATCTCGCCTTCGTAATCGGTTTCGCCAATTCTGTTCTTCTTGTCCAGGACTTCACGAGAGACCAAAAACTCATTTCCCACGCGGTCGGCGAACTTGTTCCTTCCGGCGGCACAGCCCTCTGGGATGCCGTTGCCTTCGCCGCGGACAAGTTAACAAGCCGGCCCGAAGCCTACCCTGTGGCCAGAGTTCTCGTGGTCATCAGCGACGGCGAAGACAACTCGAGCAGCGCCACTCTCAAAGAAGCAATCCATCGCGCCCAACACGGAGAAGTTGCCATCTACACCGTCAGCACCCGGGAGAACGTCGCCGGTTCAGCTCTGAAGACGATGACTGAGGAATCGTCGATAGGCGACCACGCCCTCACAACCCTAGCGGAGCTTACGGGAGGAACAGCTCTTACCCCAGGTTCAGTTCGCGGTCTCAACGCCAGTCTCGCCGAGCTGCAGCAAGTCCTTCGCAGCCGCTATCTCGTTTCCTACAAACCAGCTCTGTTCAGGCGCAACGGCCAGTATCGCGCGATCGACATAACCGCCGAAAAAGACGGTCACAAACTCCGCGTGTACGCCCGTAAAGGCTACTACGCCTCCCCCAGCGCGCCTTAGTCCGTACCGTTGTTGAATCCCGGTGAGTGAGTGAACAGGGCGTCAGCCGTCAGACAAAGCCCGCCCCATCGGCAAGCTCAGGGCAGACTCTGAGCGGAGCCGAAGGGAGTGTCCGCCCCGACCCAAGCACATCCGCTCTCCTCCCGCGCTATACTGGGTTTATCTATGTCTGGGAACTCGCACAAAACGTTCTACCTCGAAACCTTCGGCTGCCAGATGAACGTGCATGACTCGGAAAAGGTCATTGGCACGCTGGTGCATGAGGGCTACCGGCAGGTGGAGACGGTCGAGCAGGCGGACTTGATTCTGTACAACACTTGCTCCATACGGGATAAGGCGGAGCAGAAAGTCTTCCATCGGCTGGCGGATTATAAGAAGCTCGTGGCCCAGGGCAAGAAGTTTGGCGTGCTGGGCTGCGTGGCGCAGCAGGAAGGCGAAAAGATTTTCGAGCGCGCCCCTCATGTCTCACTGGTATGC
>Ga0302326_10029271_pt1 | contig 11056 bp, 8 predicted proteins | sample Palsa_T0_3_FD_202264 | JGI IMG/M metagenome (GOLD analysis project Ga0302326, IMG submission 202264) | Peat permafrost microbial communities from Stordalen Mire near Abisko, Sweden - Palsa_T0_3 | ecosystem: Environmental > Terrestrial > Soil > Palsa > Peat permafrost | place: Sweden: Abisko...
GAGCACGACCGCGCGGCCCCGAGCGGCTATCCGGCCATCCACCATCTCACCGGTCCGCTCCGGGCCGCGGCCCGCGCGCGCGGGGATGCCGATGCGTTCAATCTGTGGGCCGGCGAAGCGCACGAACTGGCCCAGCCACAACCGGCTGAGGCGATCGTCCGGCGACTCGGCGCCGACGCGAGACGGGTCGCCGCGGAAGTGGCGACCCGGCTGCTGCGCCCCTGAGCCCTACAGAGCCGGCGCCGACGGTGGGACACAGCCGCGCCGCGCGGGCGGCAAACGGCGGGGCGGGCGGCGCTGGGCGGCGACACAGGCCGGACGCGCACTCCGGCCGACGCAGTCGCGAGCTCGCCCGCGACACGGAGCCGGCCAGCTCCCGAGGTGGGCAAGACACCGCGTCCGCCCACGACCAGCGAGCGGCCGCGGGCCGCGCTGCTCTCGGTCTGAACGGTCCTCGGACATGCAGCGTCGACACTAGACCCTGCTTGGACGCGCAACAACGCGCGCGGTGTCGGGATGGGTAGGTTTGCGCACCCAAGCCGAGAAATGAAACGCCGCGCGGGGCCCGCCGCACGCTGCCTGTCAGGTTTCACTGAAATAGTCGGCCCGGATCTGGACGGATGAATGAGCCCCGGTGCGACTGATCGCACTTTTGGATCAGCCGTCGGGCGAGAGCCGCAACTCGCCGCTCTCATAGGTCACGCCGACCGGAGAGAGCACGACGCGGCGCGGTCCGCGGCGCACCACGCCGGCCAACACGGGATCGTGACCCGCGTGGCGGGCCGCGGCCGCGACGGACTCGCCATAGCCGGCGCGGCAGTAGACGGCGAAGCCACAGCCCATGTTGAAGGTCGAGTACGCAGCGGCCGGCCGCAGCTGAGCGTCGTTGACCAGCAGGTCGAACACCTCGGGGACCTCGGGGAGCGTGTGGATCTCGTAGGTGAGCTCCTTCATGGGCCGCATCAGCTTGAGCAGGCCGTGGCCGGTGATATGGCTGAGATAGGTGACCGGCAGCCTCTCCTCGGACAGGCGCTCGACCAGTCGTGCGTACAGCCGTGACGGGTCGAGCAGCGCCTCACCGAAGGTGCGACCGCTGGGTAGCAGCGTGGCATAGCCGTCGGGCACGCGACCGGCGACCCGGCGGGCCAGCGACGCGCCGTTGGCATGCAGGCCGCTCGAGGGCACGATGACGATCTCGTCGCCCGGCCCGAGCTCGTCGCCGAGGATCGGCCGCGCGCCGAGCGGCAGCGCGCCGATCGCGCTGCCGGCGAGCTCGATGTCCGACGCGGCCACGAGATCGGGAAGCGTCGGCGACTCGCCCCCGCCCCAGGTTGCGCCGGCGTCGGCGCAGGCTCGGTGCCAGCCGTCGAGCAACTCGGCGTGCCAGTCCTGCTGCCGGTACCAATCGCCGGAGCCGGTGGCGAAGTAGGCGTTGACCACGAGGGGGAGCGCACCGACGCAGCAGAGGTCGTTGACGATCGCCGCCACGGTGTCGTAGGCCACGTCGGCGAAGCGGTTGACCCCGAGCACCTCAGCCACCTGCCGGGCGATGACCGACTTCGTGCCCAGTCCCTCGACCACGAAGGCGAAGGAGCGTCCGTCGAGCTCGAACACGAAGGCCGGTTCGCCGCGGGAGGCATCCACCGCCGTGCCGCCGCGGGCCGACATGAATGACGACGTGTCCAGAGCGCGGCTGAGCGCCAGGCGCTTGCCCGCATCCAGCGTGGTGTAGTCGACGCCGGCGAGCCGGTAGGCCGAACCGTCCCCATGCTGGCCCGCGGCCCCGGTCGACTCGCCGTCGCGCATTCGGGCATCTAAGCACGCGGCTGCGCAAACGGACCCCGAAGCGCCCGGCCAGGGGCGACTTGACTGTGGACGTTTGGGCCAGTTGCCCCGAGCCGGCCTCGGCCAACTGTCCATATGCCGATCGCGGCCGCCCAGCCATCCTTTGCCGAGCTGGACCCGACCCGTTGCACCCTCTCCTCCTCCGCCGGCCGGGCGTAAGCATGTCGCCCGGCCGGTAGGTGGGGAAGCACCGGCGCCAGCCACCAGCAGTTGCCTCACGGACGGAACGGAGGACCGGGGATCGTGATCACCGAGGATCGCAACGGCCACGCACCACGGGTGGCGCTCGTGCTCCCCGGGGGCGGCGCGCGCGGCGCCTACGAGATCGGTGCACTGTCCGTGCTGCTCCCGGCCCTGCACGCGCGCGGCGAGCATGTCTCGATCTTCTGCGGGACGAGCGTCGGCGCGCTCAACTCCGCCCTCCTGGGCTCACTGGCGGCCGAACCGGTGGAGACCCAGGTGGAGGGGGCGCTCGATCGCTGGCGCACCATGCGCAAGCGAGACGTCATCGCCCCGATCATCGGGCCCCGGAGCCTGCTCACCGTCGCGCGACTCCTTGGTGAGACCTTGGAGATCCCCGGCCTGCGTCTCGGCAGCCTGCTCGACCCCTCGCCGATCCGCGGCAACATCGAACGCTGGATCGACTGGCTCGCGCTGCACCGCAACGTCCGCTCGGGCCTGGTCGACGCCGTGTGCGTGGTCGCCACCGGGCTCTCCACCGGCTCGTCGGTGGGGTTCGTGGAGAGCCGGCACCGCGCGCCCCGCACCCGCGCCGGTGACGACATCCGCTACGTGCGCGGACCGCTCAACGGCGAGCACGTCCGCGCCTCCGCCGCCATCCCGCTGCTGTTTCCACCCGTCAAGGTCGAGCAGCCCCTGTCCGCTGCCGACCACTATGTCGACGGCGGGACGCGGCTGAACAGCCCGATCAAGCCGGCGCTGGCGCTCGGCGCCGATCGCGTGATCGTGATCGGCTTCGAGCCCTTCGGGGCTCACCCGACGCCGCCGCCACGCACGGGGCCACCCCGACTGGCGGACGTCGCCGCGAATGTCATCGACGGACTGCTCGTCGACCAGGTGCGCAACGACCTGCATCGGCTGGCCGCGATCAACTCGTTCTTCGTCGAGGCACCGACGGGCGGGACCTCGCGATCCGCGCTCGCCTACCGCACGGCCGGCGGGCAGCATCCCTACCGGCGCATCTCCTACGCCCTGGTCGCGCCATCCCAGGCCGGGGAGATCGGCGCCCTGGCCGAGGAGGTGTTCACCGAGCGCTTCGGCGGTGTCCGTGGCCTGCGCGACCCGGACTTCCCGCTGATGTCGCGGCTGCTCGGTGGCCACACGCGCAGCCGCGGCGAGCTGCTGTCTTTCCTGCTGTTCGACCGCATGTTCGTGCAGGCCCTGATCGAGCTCGGCCAGCGCGACGCCGAGCAGTGGCTCGCTCGTCACCCGCGCTTCTGGTGCAGCGACGCCGGGCACGACCTCGCGGTCGAGGCCTACGACGACGCGGCGGCCCGTGAGCGGCAGGCCCTCGACGAGTTCCGCGAGATCCGTCGGCACTGAGCGCCGGGCGGCGGCTCAAGCCGGGGCGACCAGGGGACCGCGGGGCGAGGCCGTCGGGGCCGGCGCCAGCCGCCGGCGCATGACGTCGACGGCGTCGGGGCTGCTGTCGACGAGCACGAAGTGACGGCCCAGGTCACGGCAGACCGCCCCGAGCGTCCCGGACCCGGCGAAGAAGTCCAGGCACCACCCGTGCGGTCGCGAGGAGGCTGAGACGAAGCGGCGCACGAGTCCCTCCGGCTTCTGCGTCGGGTAGCCGGTGCGTTCGCGACCGTTGGTCGGCACGATGGTGTGCCAGATCACGTCGGTCGGCATCTTGCCGCGCGCGGCCTTCTCCGGTGTCACCAGTCCCGGGGCCATGTAGGGCTCGCGCTCCACCGCGTCGGCGTCGAAGTGGTAGCGGCGGCGGTCACGCACATAGACGAGGATCGTGTCGTGCTTGGCCGGCCAGCGAGTGCGTGGCTTGGCGCCGTAGTCGTAGGCCCAGATGAGCTCGTTGAGAAAGCAGTCACGCCCGAAGATCTCGTCGAGCAACAACTTGCAGTAGTGGGCTTCGCGATAGTCGATGTGGAAGTACAGGGTGCCGTGATCGGCCAGCAGCTCGCGGGCCCGCTCCAGCCGGGGCGCGAGAAAGGCGAGGTAGTGGTCGAACGCGTCGGCGAAGGACAGCGCCTGCAGCGCCTGCGACGCATAGCGGCGCCCGCCGAAGCCCACCCGATCACCGCCCGCCTCCTCGCGACGCACTGTCATGCGGGTGTGGCGCTGATCCCTGCCGGTGTTGAACGGCGGGTCGATGTACACGAGATCGAACGCCCCGGGCGGAAGCTGCGGCAGCACTTCGGCATTGTCGGCCTGGATGACCAGATCCTCGCCGAGCACCAGCGGCGACGCAGCGAGGGCGGCGGCGTCCAGGATGCGCATCGCCGGGGACGCTAGCGACGCCGGCGGCGGCCGGTCCGCCCGGCCGCGCCTCAGGTGCCCTGGACCACGGCCGAGGTCGACAGCACGGCACCGGCGGCGTTGAGGGCCTGGACGCTCACGTACGGTCCCGTACTGGTGGTGGCGATCGCGGTCTCAAAGCCGCTGCGCGGCGCGGTCGCCACGGCGGCGAGCGCCGTGGCGGACGGGCCCGCCAGGACCCGCCACGCGGCCACACCGGTGGCGCCGTTCCAGCTCGCGTAGACGGTGAGCGCGTGGTTGGAGCCCACCTGAGCCGCAACGTTGGGCGGGCTTGCCGGGGTCCCGGACCAGACGAAGCGATAGATCCGATAGGACTGGTCGGCGGGCGGCATGTGGCCGTCGAACACGAGCTGCCCGGTGGGGGAGTACTCCGAGAAGTATGGCTGAGCACCCCAGCCGAGGAACGCGTCGCCGTTGGCCAGGGTCTGGTAGTCGCCCTGACTGCCGGCCGACAGGGGTCGGGCGTGCGTGAGCTGGCTGACCAGCGTGGCGGTGTGGCTCTGCGAGTTCAGCGCCACGACGATGCCGCGCGACTGCGATTGCTCGACCGGGAACGACTCGTTGTCGAAGATGCTGATGTCGCCGTTGGGCAGCGCCGTGGCGTCGTGCTGCCAGGCGGTCGTCGTGCCCTTGCCCATCTTGAACGACGACGCCTTGCCGCCGAGCTGCCACAGCACCTGCCCGGTGGCGCCGTCCAGCTCGTACACCGCCCAGGTGCTGCGAGAGGACACGAGCACGTTGCCGTTGGCCAGCAGTTGCACCGAGTTGATGTGAAACGCGTCCCATGGCCATACGGTCGTCGCGGTGCGCGACGGCTGATAGCTGTTGCGCAGGGCGACGTGGTCGAGGCTGTGCCACTCGCGGCGGACGAGCCCGGTCTTCAGGTCGATCTGCTGGAACACCGCGTCGGTGACGGCCGTGGCGGGTCCGCCCTCGGCCTTCAGGTCGCAGTGCAGCGGGTCGAACACCGTCAAAAGCGCGGTGTTGTCGGGTCCGAGCTCGAAGTCGTGCAGATCGGCGCTGTAGCCGTTGCCGGCATAGACGCGGTCAACCACCTGATAGGCGCTGTTGAGGATCACCTCGCTGCCCTCGCCGAACCCCTGGGCCGGGATGGCCCCCTGCCAGAAGGTCAGCGCCGGAGCGCCGTTGTACTCCTGTACCTGCAGGTTGGTCGCCTCCTGGTGCGGCGGGAGCGGATCGAGCCAGATCGGCTGGCCGGTGTCGTCAAAGATCTCGGGACCGTCCTCCCCGGGGCCGGAATAGGGCGTCGCGAAGATGTAGCCCGGCGCCGCCGCCGGACTGTTCGTGGTGACGGTGATGGCCGCCGGCGTCAGGTCCGGCCGCGAGACGTAATGCTCGATGTCGGCCGCCGAAGTACTTGACTGCACCGCCGAGGGCGCCGGCGGCCCGGGTGGGACCGGATCCGGCACCCCGACCGTGAAGCCGTAGGCGAACGGGTGCGGGCCGCTGGACGTCTGGACGTCGCCGGAGACGACCACGCGCTCACCCGCCGCGAACTTGGTATCCGGCACAAAGCTCGCCCCGTCGCCCTGCGAGTAGGCGAGCAGGTGCCCCGGGTGCGCTCCGGTACGCGAGCCGCTGGCCGACACGTTGCTCAGCGCCGACGCCGGCACTCCGAGCAGGCTGATCTGGGTGCTCGGCGAGGCGTCCAGGGAGTCGGGCAGGGGCGAGACCTGCAGGCTCGTGCCGGGAATGACGTCGGAGCGGTTGAGGACCGACGGAACGCAGACCGGCGGGGCGCTGGCCTGCGCCGCCGCCGGGGCAACGCCCGCGAGCAGCAGGGCGACCAGGGCGGCGGTCGTCGAGAGAGCGTTGGTGGTCAAAAGGGGAGCTGATCAGACATCCACACAGGCACGCCAACACGGCTCAAGCCCGGAAGGTGCGCCGCGTCCTGCCCGCCAGGGGACGGTGGAGCCGATCAGCTTACGGTGAGCGTGCCCTGCATCCCGGCCTGGCGGTGCCCCGGGACCGAGCAGTAGAACACGTAGGTGCCGGGCTTCAGCGTCAGCGACAGCGTCTTGGACCCGCCCGTGAAGGTCGGGGTGGCCGCCAGCACGGTTGTCCCCGAGGCGATCGTCATGTTGTGCATCTCCGGCGCCATGTTGGCGAAGTTGATGGTCACCCGGCCGGCCGTGGCGTGCAGGCTCGGCTTGGTGAACGCGAGCGCTCCGCTCGGCTCGGCGCTCTCACTGATGGTCCCGCCGGTCGTCGGAGTGCTCGCGGTCGATCCGGGCGCCGCCGTACCACCGGTGCCGACGTTCCCGCCGGCGGGGGTGCCGCCGATCACCGCGCTGACCGTGTTGTGGTCGCCGGAGGAGGTCGCGACCGCCGCGATGGCGGTGCCGAGGACCAGCACCGCGGTGATCGCCATGACGCCACGTTGACCCGTGGCGCTGGTGGGAAAGTCCGGGCGACGAACCGCGATGACCAGGCCGAGCAGGAGCGCCCAGAGGGCGAGCGCCCCGGCGAGGATGTAGAACGGCACCTTGCTCTTCGTGGCGCCGAGAACCGGCACGAGATGCAACACGGCGCTGATCACGGGAGACGAGCCTAACCGATGCACCCACGGGTATGCTGCCCACCGCCGAACGAAACCCGACCGCCCGCGCCTGGCGCGCGAGCGCCCGCACCCACGGGAGGCCCGATGGACGCCGTACGCACCCCAGACGAACTGCTGGCCGACCTGCCGGACTTCCCGTTCGCTGCCCACTTTCGCCCGGTCCAGGACGGCCTGCGCATGGCCCACATCGACGAAGGCGACGGCCCGCCGGTGGTGTTCATACATGGCGAGCCGACCTGGTCATTCCTGTGGCGCAAGGTCATCCCCGCGGTTCGCGACGCCGGCTTTCGGTGCATCGCTCCGGATCTGCTCGGCTTCGGCCGTTCGGACAAGCCGGTTGATCTCGACTGGTACAGCTACGACCGCCACACCGAATCGCTGTCGCAGCTGCTCGAGGATCTCGACATCCGCGACGCGACGATCGTCGTGCACGACTGGGGTGGCCCGATCGGCCTGCGCGCCGCCGTCGAGGCGCCCGAGCGGATCGGGAAGCTGGTCATCCTCGACACCGGTCTGTGGACCGGGCAGCAGCGGATGACCGAGGCGTGGACGGCGTTCCGCGACTTCGTCGAGCGCACCGAGGACCTTCCGGTCGGCCTGCTCGTCCAGCGGGCCTGCTTCACCGACCCGGGCGAGGCGGTCGTGGCGGCCTACGACGCGCCGTATCCGAGCATCGCGGCCAAGGCGGGGGCCCGTGCGTTCCCGCTGCTCATCCCGCGCAGCCTCGACGAGCCGGGTGCGGCCGCCGGGCGCGCGGTGCTCGAGGCGCTGCGAGATGACCGCCGCCCGACGCTGATGCTGTGGGCGGACTCCGATCCGGTGCTCCCGTTGAGCGTCGGCGAACGCTTCGCCGCCGCCATCGGACGCGAGTCCCCCCAGGTCGTCGCGCAGGCGAGCCACTTCCTGCAAGAGGATCGCGGCGAGGAGATCGGCGCCCGTATCGCCGAGTGGCTGACCGCCGGCTGAGTCGGCCGGCCTCGCGGGCGCAAACCTGCAGCGCGACTTTCGCATGCAGGTGGTGGTTATGACTGCATCGATGGATGCCAGTCGTCGCGGCGGCGCACGGCCGCCAGCCGCCGCTCGGCCCACCCGACCCGAGGAGGAAACATGTCCCTTCGCTTCAGCTCACCCCGTCCCGGCGGACGAGGCAACCGGCGTGCCGCCGTGATCGCCGGCGTGGTCATCGCGGTGATCGCCGCCCCGATCGCGCTTGCCTCGACCGTCCAGGGCGGCCAGCGCAACCCGGTCGGCGGGGATAACCTCGCCTACAGCCAGTCGACCCAGATCATCGCCGCCAGCTCGGGGTTCGCCATTCGCGTGTCCAACAAGGGATCCGGCGGGGGCGCCATCGACGGCTGTCGCACCGGAAGCGGCAAGGCGGCGTGCATCGAGGGGGACAACCTCACCGCCGGTCCGGCCTTCGATTTCATCACCGCCGGCGCGCTCGGCGGGACGATCCACGTGGCCAACACCAAGGGCGCACCGTTCACGACGAATGCCACCGGGGTGGCCACCGGCCTGAACGCCAACTTCCTCCAGGGCAAGCAGGCCTCCGACTTTCTCGGGGCCACCGCGCAGGCGGCCGACTCGGCCAAGCTCGGCGGGGTTCCGGCGAGCAGCTACGTCCAGACCAGCCAGCTGAGCAGCTATGCCCAGACCAGCCAGCTCGGGGGCTACGCTCAGCAGTCCCAGCTGCTGTTCGCCGTGGTGTCGCAGAACGGCTCGCTCGGCGCCACGCGAGGTGCCAGCTCAGCCGCCGCCACGAGCAGCAGCACCTATACGGTGACCTTTTCGGGGAATGTCAGCAAATGCTCCTACACCGCCTCCCCCACCGGCCCGGCCCTGACCGGTGGATCGATCGGCGTAGCCGCCGATACCAGCAACCCGGACGTCGTCGACGTCAACGCGCCAACGTCCCTGCCGCAGGGGTTCGACCTGCAAGTCATCTGCTGAGTCGCGGTGCCTGACGAACGCGAGCAGGCGGTCGCCTTCCTGTGGGCGACCGACCTGTCCGCGGCCGAGGCGGCGACGCCGGTGTGGGTGAGCGACCGCCACGGCGTGGACTGCGACGCCCGCGCCTGGGTCATCACCGACCGCCAGCGGCCGCTCCTGTGGGACGCCAACTACCTGTACGTGCAGCACCGGGGCCGCGCGGACGCCGAGGCGCTCGTGCGGGCGGCCGTCCGGACCCTCGGCTCGGCTGACGGCGCGCGGGGCGGAATCGTCATCGCGGGAGCCTCGGAGGGCGCGCAGCTGGACGAGCCATTCGCCGCGCTCGGGTGGCGAGCCGGGCCATTGCTGCTGATGGCGCATCGTCACCCCCAGCACCTGGCGGGCGCACCGGGGGGGCGCCCGGTGGACGACACGGAGGCCACCCCGGCTCGGCGCGCGGTGATCCTCGACGGCGGCCGGGGCGGCGAGTCGGTAGCCGACCAGATCCTCAGCCGAGCCGCGCTCATCGCCCGGCTGACCGAAGGGGCGAGCTACGGCGCCGAACACGAGGGCAGCGTGGCGAGCAGCTGCGTGGTGCTGCGGCGGGGCAGCGTCGCGCAGCTTGACGACATCGGCACCGCTCCGGCGGCACGCGGCCGAGGCCTCGGCCGCGCGGTCGTGTCGTTCGCGACGCAGCGAGCGCGGGAGCGGGCGGCACTGGTGTTCCTGTGCGCCGACCCGCTCGACTGGCCGCGGCACCTGTACGCCCGGCTCGGCTATGAGCCGGTGGGGTATCTGCACCGGTTCTTCCCGGTGTTCTGACGGGGGTTGGCGCCCGGCGGTCCGGTGTTTCGGCCGGTTCGAGGGCGGCGGGCCGCTCCGCGGTCCCGTTCTGTGACGGTCGCGTGACATTTACGTGTGCCTCCCGATCGGCGTCGGCACGGCGCTGTATCACTCGCCCGCGGTCCGCGGGGGGGTTGGCGAGGAACTGGTCCATACGAAGGATTTCTCGCCACACGTCCCCTGGGTTGGCCCCGCCCACCGAGGGGTGTGGCGAGAACCTGGTCACCACGGAGGATTCCTCGCCACACCCCCCGCGGCGTCGTTCGCGCCCGAACCAAATTCGCGCGCCGTCAGTCGACCGCGCGCCGCAAACCGGCCGCGTGACGCGGCCCCAGCCGCAGCCCCCTCAGGGGTAGACCGTCAGCTCGTTGACGTCGACCGTGGCGAGCGGGGAGGTGTTCGTGGTGGTCGAGGACGTCGAGGACGTCGTCGAGGTTGAGGTGGACGTCGAGGAGGTCGAGGTGCTCGTGGTGCTCAGCGCGGTGTCGCTCAGCGTCGTGGTGGTGGCGTCGCTGGCGGCGCTGGCGGCGGTCGCGGTCAGCGACGCCACGCTGTGACCCTTGACGCCGAGGATCCACAGCACCAGCCAGCGGTAGTGGTGTCCCTTGGTCGCCAGCGCGAAGGTCAGGGTGTGCTTGATCGCGTGCGGTGCGGTGAGCTCGGTCCAGCCTGGGGCGGTGATGGTGGCTGGCGCCTGCGCACCGGTGGCGCCGAGCACGACGAAGGTCGCGTCGGGTGTGTCGGTCACAACGTTGACCGAGGCCAGCTTCTGCGGTGAGCGCAGGTCGATCAGTAGTCCGGCGTCGCCGCCCGCGAACGGGACGGTCGGCACCTCGGCCGACCACGAGGTGGTCGTATCGCCATCGATCGCCAGCGAGGGGTCGCCGAAGTTGTTCTCGGAGAGGTTGTTCGGGTTGTAGTCGCTCGTCGCGTCGGAGTCGAGCAGCAGCGGGGTCGGGCCCGAGGCGGTCTGGGTGGCGCTGGTCGACTTCGAGGTGCTCACCGGCGGGGCCACCACCGGGGGTGGCGTCACTCCCGGCGCCTGCGTGGTGACCGCCGGCGTCGAGGGCGTGACGGCCGGGGCGGTGACCTTCGGCACGGCCGGCGTGGTCGCCTTGGCTGGCGGGGTGACGGCGGGAGGCGTCGCGGCCGTCGTCCCCGTGGGCGGCGTCGCGGCCGCCGGGGCAGGGCCGGTGGCGCCGGTCGCCGGCGCTGTGGCGGGCGGCGTTGCCGCGGCGACCACGATCTTCTTGGCCGGCGTGCTCAGCGCCGCGTAGGCCGCGCCGGCCGCGCCCACCACCAGCACGCCGGTGAGGGCCAGCAGGATCAGCCCGG
>Ga0302326_10029272_pt1 | contig 11056 bp, 10 predicted proteins | sample Palsa_T0_3_FD_202264 | JGI IMG/M metagenome (GOLD analysis project Ga0302326, IMG submission 202264) | Peat permafrost microbial communities from Stordalen Mire near Abisko, Sweden - Palsa_T0_3 | ecosystem: Environmental > Terrestrial > Soil > Palsa > Peat permafrost | place: Sweden: Abisko...
TGATCGTGGCTGGCGACGTAAGCAAACTGCTGCAGCTCCTCGTTGGCTTTCGAGAGATCCAGCGTGCGTTCCGCAATTCGCTGCTCGAGCTCGGCATTCAGCTGCTCGAGCTCAGCCTGGGCGGCGCGGCTGTTGTGCATGTAGGAAACCAGATTGTTATAGAGCCACACGCCAACGAAGATCAGCACCACCGTAGCGACCAGGAAGAGGATAAATACCGTAGTGGAAAGAACACGCTCGTTGCGGATCTGCTGTTGCAGGCCGCCCCTTAACTGGCGTTCCAGGTCGCCAACCGCCCAGCGTAGTTGTTCGGCCCTGGACTCGGCGGCGCCGCCGCTTAGGCGATCGATGGGTGGGCGGTAATTGTCCTGTTTGGCGGCGGAGATGGTTTTGCCGGCCTCGTCGACGGTTTTCCGGGCCAGATCGATGATGCGCTGCGTGGTTTTCTTAAACGGGCCCAGCGCGGCGTTATCACGCACCTGGCTGAGCAGCGTATCGGCATTCGAGCTGATCGCGCCGCGCGCCTGCTGGTAGGGCAACAGGTAGCTTTCGTCGCCGCTGAGCAGGTAACCGCGTTCGCCGGCTTCGGCATCTTTGGCAAGGCCTTCGAGCCGGAGCAACGCGATTTGGAAACTCTGCGTGTTCTGAACCTGATCGTTGTACTTCTCGCCGAGGAGACTGGCGAAGAAGAACAGGAGGCAGACAATCATAGGCAGGCTGAACAGGAGCAACAACGGCCGCGGCGACTTTGCATCGATTGGAGTGAGGCTCATGGATAAGGCCTGCATTCATCGTACAGCGAAGCAGGAACCAGCGCGACGCGAAACCAGCAGTGACTTGCTACCCTGAGACCAACAGGAAGGTTCAGAGCTTTTCAACAGCGGATCATGGCCATTCAAACGCTTTTTGGCGCGGCTGCGCCGGATTCGAATCTGCTCGACAGATTGAAAGCAGGGATCCAGAAAACGCGCAGCGGACTTGTGGACCGCCTGGAAGAAGTCATCTCCGGCAAGAAGGAGATTGACGCGGATTTGATCGAGGAGCTCGAATACACGTTGATCACGGCCGATTTGGGTGTGCGCACCGTGGCCGATATTATCGACGAGATTCGAGCGCGCGCGGACCGCAAGCAGGTGGGCGATGGCGATGAGATCCGGAATCTGATCCGCCAGCGGCTGCTTGAGATTCTGCGGGCCTCTGAGCGGCCGATCCAGGCAGTCGCGGCGCCGCCGGCTGTGATCCTGATGGTAGGAATCAACGGGGCGGGGAAGACCACCACCATCGGGAAGCTCACCAGCCGCTTCGTGGGCCAGGGCCGGCAGGTGCTGCTGTGCGCGGCAGACACGTTTCGCGCCGCGGCTGTCGAACAATTGCAGATCTGGGCCGAGCGCAATGGGGTTGCGATGATTCGCCAGTCGCCAGGCGCCGACCCGAGCGCGGTGGTTTTCGACGCCTTGAACGCCGCGAAGGCTCGTAAGGTGGACTACGTGATTGTGGACACTGCCGGGCGTCTACACACCAAGGACAACCTGATGGCCGAGCTCGAGAAGATGCGGCGGACCGCGCAGCGTGTGATTCCCGGAGCGCCGCACGAGGTGTGGCTGGTGATGGACGCCACCACCGGCCAGAACGGGCTGGAACAAGCGCGCAAGTTCACCGAGTCGGCCGGAGTGACAGGGATTGTGCTGACAAAGCTGGATGGCACCGCGAAGGGCGGTATCGTAGTGGCGATTGCGCGCGAACTGAACCTTCCCATCCGCTTTGTGGGCGTGGGTGAGAAGCTGGACGATCTGCTGCCCTTCGAGCCGGAGGAGTTCATTCAGTCGTTGTTTGAGAAATAAGGGAAGCGGAGGCGCGCGCACGGCAAGTGAGCAAAGTGGAAACAGTCAGCGAGCACATGCGGGAGGCGTTGCGCCTGGCCCGATTGGGGCAAGGGAAAACCAGCCCGAACCCGGCGGTGGGCGCGGTGGTGGCGTCGCGAGGCGCGATCGTGGGCCGGGGGTTTCACACCTGGGCCAACGTCAAGCATGCTGAGGTGGCGGCGCTGGAGGAAGCGGGAGAGGCGGCGCGCGGCGCCACGGTGTATGTGACGCTGGAACCCTGCTCGCACCAGGGCAGAACGGGCCCTTGCGCGGAGACACTCATTGCCGCGGGAGTCGCCCGCGTCGTGGCAGCCATGGAGGATCCGAATCCGCAGGTCCGCGGAGCGGGCCTTCGAAGGCTGCGCGAGGCCGGCGTCGAGGTAGCGATCGAGGAGGGAGCGACGAAAGAAGCCGAACGCCTGAACGAGGCATACGCGCATTACATGCGATCGGGACTGCCGCTGGTAACCGTCAAGGCTGCGCTGACGTTGGATGGCAAGATTGCGGCTCCGCAAGATAATATCGGCTGGATTACCAGCGAGGTGGCGCGCGCCAATGTGCAGGTGCGGCGGCACGAATCGGACGCGATTCTGACGGGGATCGGCACGGTGCTCGAAGACGACTGTTTGCTGACCGACCGCTCCGGCCTCGAGCGCAGCCGCCCGTTGCTGCGGATCGTGCTGGATTCTCAGCTTCGATTGCCGCTGACGTCGAAGATGGTTGCCAGCGCGCGCGGCGACGTATTGGTTGCGGGGACGTCGGCGGCGTCCGCGGAACGTAAGCGAGCCCTCGAGGCACGCGGGGTGGAAGTGATGCTCGCCGATGGGGCGCAGGGGCGGACCGATGTGCGCGCGGTGCTCGAGGCCCTGGCGGGGCGGCGGTATCTCTCGGTGATGGTGGAAGCCGGGGCGCTGGTGAACTGGACGTTTCTGGACGGCATGATCGCGGACAAGGTGCTCTTCTACTATGCGCCTAAGATCCTGGGCGGTTTGAAGAGCCTTCCAGTGGCCGGCGGGGTGGGAAGGCTGCGCCGCGCGGACGCGATTCTGCTCGACCACGTCGAGCTGCATACGATTTCGACGAACGAATTTGCCGTGGAAGCATACTTGGCGAAGGGAGCTCGGCAGAGCGCCGGCGCCGGATGAAGGAACACGAGCGAGGCGGGAGTTTGTTTCGATCGCCGTGACATATGTTTACCGGGGTCATTGAGGAACTGGGCGCCGTCATCGGGCTCGATCGGCACGCCACGGGCGCGCGCCTCGAGGTAAGCTGCGAATCGATTCTCGAAGGCGCGGCGGTGGGGTCGAGCATTGCTGTGAATGGCGCGTGCCTCACCGCAGTCGAGGTGGCGCCGCACAGTTTCGCAGCCGATCTGGCGCCCGAAACATTGAGCCGGACAAACCTCGAGGAGTTGAAAGCGGGCTCGATCGTGAATCTGGAGCGGCCGCTCCGCGTCACCGCGAGGCTGGACGGGCATTTTGTTCTGGGGCACGTGGATACCACCGCCGAGCTGGTGTCCTTGGATGCGCTGGGGGAGCGTGACGCGCTGGGGGAAGGGCACTGGTGGCTTCGGTTGCGGCTTCCCGAGGCCATCCAGCGGTATGTAGTGGAAAAGGGGTCGCTCGCCGTGGACGGCATCAGCCTGACGGTAGCCGAGATCGACGGGCCGCTGGCTGGGTTTACCATCATTCCCCACACCTATAAGCTGACAACTCTGCACGGCTATCACAGGGGAGCGAGGCTCAATATTGAAGTGGATATCCTTGCAAAGCACTTGGAGAAGCTGGTTGCGCGGTGAAGAGTCGCCGGCTACGCTGGTTTTCCTGTCTCAGCCCCATGCGTGAGCTTGGGGCTATCGCGTGGGCAGCGAATAGCCCCAAGCTCACGCATGGGGCTGAGACAAGCGGTTTTTGCGAAGCCGTGAACCCCGCCGGCACCCGTTGCGTCTAACAGGATTAATCCGCTTGACTACTCGGTCGTAGGGCACAAGGTATCGTGGGTTGTACTGTGCTGCAGATGGGGAATAAAGGAACGGCCACCCACTTGCAGCAGTTTGTTCTATATTGATTAGGACGCAAATGAAAAAGAAGATCCAACCCATCGCTGAGCCGATCGTCCCGCATCAGATCCGGGAGCTGGCGAAGCAATCGGTCCAATCGGACAAGATTCCGCGCCCGCGCGTATGCGGCGTGTGCCGCTCGCACTATGTGCCGGCTAGCGGACCCCAGCCTACCGAGGACCTGTGCTGGGTGTGCCGGCGCCTGAAGATTAGCGCCTGGCGCGACTCCGACCAGCAGCCGTCCGTGCAGGAATAGCACGGGTGGCCGCGAATCGCTGCGTCAAGAAGCAAGAAACCACATAGGAACGTGGTGGGGCTCTCCGCACCGGAGCCGGACCCGTGGTCCGCGGCCGACGCCCTCGTCGGCCTTTTCACGTGTCGAAGCGCCGCATCAGGCGTGGGCAGGGTCCGGACGGTTAGGATCCAAACCGAGCTCGGCAATCGCTGCCTTGGCGCGCGCCGGATCGTAGCGTTTCCAGTGCACCAGGTGCGAAAGCGCCGCGGCGGCAATGGATTCGGCGTCTATCTCGAAGTGCCGGCGCAGGTGCGCGCGATTATCGCTTCTCCCAAAGCCGTCGGTTCCAAGCGACGTGAGCCGGCCGGGGAGCCAGGTGGCGATTTGATCGGCTACCGCCTTCATGTAGTCGGAAGCGGCTATAATCGGCATGTTGCAATCGCCCAGTGCCTGGAGCAGATACGGCTGGCGCGCGGATTCGTCCGGATGGAGGCGATTCCAACGGTCGACAATGAGCGCGTCGCGTCGCAGCTCCGTGTAGCTGGTCACGCTCCACACATTGGCGCCAATGCCATACTTGTCGGCGAGGATGCCCTGCGCCCGGAGCGCTTCATTCAGGATCGGGCCGCTGCCAAACAGCGTGACCTGCGCCGGAAGCGGGCCGGAGGGTTTCAGCAGGTACAATCCGCGCAGGATGCCCTCGGTGATGTTGCCTTGCGGCATAGGCGGCTGCACATAATTCTCGTTGCAGACGGTGAGGTAGTAGAAAAGATCCTCGCCGTTCTCATACATACGGCGAATCCCATCCTGGATGATCACGGCAATCTCATAGCCGTAGGCCGGATCGTAGCTCGCGCAAGTCGGAATAACGCTCGCAAGGACGTGGCTGTGGCCGTCCTGGTGTTGCAAGCCTTCTCCGAGCAGCGTGGTGCGCCCGGCGGTGCCGCCCAGCAGAAAACCTTTGCCGCGGGCGTCGGCGAAGGCCCAGGCGAAGTCGCCAAAGCGCTGGAAGCCGAACATCGAGTAGTAGATGAAGAAGGGAATCATCGGCACACCGAGGTTGGCGAAGGCCGTACCCGCCGCGGTGAAGGAAGCAAATGCGCCGGCCTCCGTGATGCCCTCTTCGAGAATCTGGCCGCTCCGCGATTCCTTGTAATACATCAGCACTTCGCTATCGACAGGCTTGTAGAGCTGGCCCGCCGGAGCGTAGATGCCGCGTTCCCGGAACATGGATTCCATGCCGAAGGTCCGGGCTTCGTCGGGGATGATGGGCACGATGTAGTGGCCGAGGTCGGGAAGTTTCAGGAGGGTCTTGAGAATCGAAACGAATGCCGCGGTAGTCGAAGCCTCGCGTCCACGCGACCCGTGAAGCGCTTCCTGAAAGGCTTCGAGCGGCGGCGCTTTGATGCTGATCGGCTTTACATGACGTTGCGGCAAATAGCCGCCGAGCATTTCGCGGCGCTCCTTGACGTAGCGGATTTCCGGACTCGCGTCCGGGGGGCGCACAAACTCGATATGCTCGATGACCTCCTTCGCCAGATCGAGATCGAAGCGTCGCGCCAGGTATTGCAGTTCCTCTTCGTTAAGCTTCTTTTGCTGGTGAGTGATGTTCTTGCCTTCGCCAGCCTCGCCGAGGCCATAACCTTTCACAGTCTTGGCCAGGATCACCGTGGGTTGCCCGGTGTGGTTGATGGCGCGGACAAACGCGTTATAGACCTTGACCGGATCATGGCCGCCACGGTGGAGGCTGCCGATCTCTTCATCGCTCATGTGCTCGACCAGCTTCAGCAGCTCCGGATACTTGCCGAAGAACTCCTTGCGAACATACGCGCCGCCGCGAGCCTTGAAGTTCTGATATTCGCCGTCAACGCATTCTTCCATTCGCTTCAAAAGCAAACCGGAGTGGTCGCGGGCAAACAGCGGGTCCCAATCGCTGCCCCAGAGCACCTGAATCACGTTCCAACCGGCGCCGCGGAACGTGCCGGCCAGCTCGCGGATGATGCTGCCGTTGCCCCGCACCGGGCCGTCCAAACGTTGGAGATTGCAGTTAACGATAAAGACGAGGTTATCGAGGCGTTCACGCGCGGCCATCCCGAGGGCGCCCAGCGCTTCCGGCTCGTCGGTTTCGCCGTCGCCTATAAACACGAATACTTTGCGGCGCGTTCGCGCGATAAGCTCGCGGTTTTCGAGATACCGCAGAAAGCGGGCCTGATATATCGCGTTTAGCGGTCCAAGGCCCATGGAGACCGTCGGAAACTGCCAGAAGTCAGGCATCAGCCAGGGGTGCGGATAGGAGCTCAGTCCTGGAGTGTCGCGGAGTTCGTGGCGGAAGTTGACGAGGTGCTGTTCCGTAAGCCGCCCTTCGAGGAAGGCGCGCGCGTACATACCGGGCGAGGCGTGGCCCTGGTAGTAGACCAGGTCGCCGGGCTCGCCATCGTAGGAGCCGCGGAAAATGTGATTGAAGCCGACCTCGGTGACCGTCGCCAGCGAAGCGTAGGTGGCGATGTGCCCCCCAATGTTGGGGTCGTACTTGTTGGCGCGCACCACCATGGCGGCCGCATTCCAGCGGATGAGGCTCTTGATGCGGCGCTCGAGCGCGCGGTCGCCGGGGTAGGGAAGCTCTTCATGCGCCGGGATCGTGTTCCAATACGGCGCCGTGACCAGTCCCGAGATACGAACTCCGGATTTGGAAGCGCGGCCAATGAGAGTGTCGAGCAGCCAACCGGTCCGGTCGGGGCCGGCCTGGTCGATCACCTGTTCGAGGGCTTCCAGCCATTCCGCGGTCTCCAGGGGATTGAGGTCGGCCTGATGTTCGTCTTTGGTTTTCAGCATTTTGTTGCAGGGGTAATCTTCACAATAGCTTCCCAGGTGGAACCAGCGCAATCTCCGGCCAAACGCGGGCCGTGCGAGGGGCCTTCCATAATGGCCAAACGGATAGACTGGCCGGCTGGTAAGTAGCGGGCTGCCTTCATTTTCCTAAAATTTTTCGCGGCTGGGAACAAAAGCGGCGGGAAAGCTTGCAATTTGCCGTCCGCTTGAGGCAAGCTTAAAGGTTTTCAAGCTTAAAGGTTCTTAGGAGTACGAGCCTAACCTTACATGCGCGTTAGAGTTCTACATCACGATCACTGCTTCGACGGGGCGGCATCGGCGGCATTTGTTACCCGCTTCCTGGAAGCGAAATTTTATCCGGGCGCCGAGTTTGTATACCGGGGCCTGGCGCACCGTGCGGACCAATTGTTCGAAGACGGTTACTTTGACGGCGATGCGAATGTGATCGTCGACTTTAAGTACTCGACGGACCCGCGCCTGACGTGGTGGTTCGACCATCACCAGAGCGCCTTTCTGAGCCCTGAGGATGCCGAACATTTCCGGCAGGAAAGCGGCGGCCGGAAGATGTTCGATCCGAGCTTCCTCTCGTGCACGAAGTACATTGCCACGATTGCCGCCGGGCGGTTCGGGTACACCGCGCCGGACTTGGAAGAGCTGGTCACCTGGGCCGATATCGTGGACGGCGCGCTGTACCAGAGCGCGCAATCGGCGGTCGAGATGCACGAGCCGGCCATGAAGCTCACGCTGGTGATCGAAAGCGCCGAGGGACCGGCTCTGGGCAAAAAGATCATCCGCCTCATGCAGCAGCAGCCATTGGCGCAAATCGTCGAAGATCCTGAGATTCAAGCGCTGTTTCGGAAGCAGCAGGAAAAGCACCTGCGGACCATGGACGTGATCCGCAAGGAGGGCGCCTGCGACCACGGCGTGATTTACTTCGATCTGGTGAATTACGGCATCGAAGGCTACAACAAATTCGTGCCCTACTATCTCTTTCCGGATTCCGGCTACACGGTGTCCGTATCCACCTCGAGCTTCCGCACGAAGGTGTCGGTGGGCTCGAATCCGTGGGCGCGTTCGCCCCTCCGGCACAACCTGGCGAGCATCTGTGAGCGCTACGGCGGCGGCGGCCACGCCAAAGTGGGCGCAATCAGCTTCCCGATCGGGGCTCTGGCCGAGGCGCGCAAGGCCGCTCTGGAAATCCGCGAGGAACTGAAGAACTAAGACGCCGTGGCACAGCCTTTAGGCTGTGCTTCTGACGCTCGCTCAGCCTTTAGAGGCTGCTGAAAAAGGCTTCGGCAGGCTGAATGCCTGCCCCACCATCTCTGCAAGCCATTGATTTATCGTGGTGGCGCAGGCGGTTTCGCCTGCGTTTTTCCGATGTCGCAGCCTTTTTCAGCACCCTCTTCAGGCTGTGGTTCTGAAACAGGCTAAAACAACCCGCCCCCACTTACGAAACCTGGGCCTGCTTGACGCAGAAGCGGTCAAACGCAGCGGCCAGCGCTTGCGCGATCTCGGGCGCCTGGCGGCTTTCGATATCGTGCCGGTGAAGCATGAATACCGGTTTGCCATCTCGGAACAGCGCCATGGACGGGGAGGAAGGCGGAACTCCGGCCAGCTTTTCCCGCACACGCGCCACGGCCTCCAGATCGGCTCCGGCGAAGACAGTAGTAGCGGCATCCGGCCGGTTTGCATGCTGGAGGGCCATACCAACGGCGGGCCGCGCTTTGCCGGCGGCGCAGCCGCAGACGGAATTGATCACCATCAGCACGGTCCCCGTGCCGGGGGCAAGCGCCGCCTCCACTTCCTCCGCGGAACGTGTTTCCCTGACGCCGAACTGGGTCAGGTCCTGCCGCATAATCGCAATCAGGTTCTCGGGATATCGCAAATGTCACTCTCCTGGGGGGCTTGGAATCTCATTCCTTGGATGCAACCAGTATTCATTGTGACGCAGAGTAAACGAGGCTGCCTGTCAAGCCAGAGCTTCGGCGGGCGTCGCGGGCTCAGCGTTGCGAAGCTCCGCGGCCTTCTCTTCGGGCCGCGTGTCGGCAAGAAACGTGCCATACGCTGTCTCGATGCTTGCCAGATATTTGAGCTTGGTTGCGCTGCGCTGCACCGGAAGCATCTCGACTCGCAAGTGATACGGAGCGTCCGGAGCGTCGCCTGTGTTGCGGAAGGGCTTCTGGCGTACCGACATCATGAGGGGCATGACGAATCCGTATAGGTTATCGAGCTTGCGCCGGGCGACGCTGATGGCTTCGGCAAGATCGGCCCGCTCGTCGTCATGCAGTCCCAGCAGTGAAGAGACGTGGCGGCGCGGATAGATGGCCACTTCAGAAGGGAAGCGGGCAGCGTAGGGCACAAACACGACCATGGACCGATTGGCAAACACGATGCGCTCCCGCTGATTGAGCTCTGCGCGCAGCAACTCGCAAAACAAGCACGCGCCAGCGTGGCTGGAAGTGTAACCGTGAGAGGACCAAAGCTCGGCTTGTACCACCGGTGAGATGAACGGCATGGCATAGATCTGGCCATGCGGATGCGGCATGGTGACGCCTATCGCTTCGCCGCAATTCTCAAACACGGCGATGGTCGAGACATCGTCGATGGCGGCCAATTCACGCGTCCTTTGCGCCCAAAGCTGGACCACCTTTTCCCAGCCGTCGAGTGTCAACTGTGAGGGAGGCAGGGTGTGGTCTGAGGAATAGAGCACAACGTCGCACGCACCGCGCGCTCCGGTTGAGGCGAACAGGCCCGCCTCTGGCGCGTAGGGCTCATAGGGTGGTGCGTCTTGCGAGAGAGCCGGGAAATCGTTGGGGTAGAGGTACACATCGTAATGATCGGGAACCCTGCCCGACCCTGGGCAGAAAGGGCACCAACCAGCCGGCATCTGCGGGCGCTCCTGGCGATGCGTGGAAACGACTACCCACTGAGAAAGGACAGCATTCCAACGGAGCTGATTCATGACCTGACCATTGTAGGCCGGGCAGCAGGCGCCCGCTGCGCAAGAAGGGCGTGCGCAAAGCGGACGGTCCGGGTCCTGAGCAGAGCCGTCAGCCCCATGCGTCAGCTTGGAGCCATTCTCGACCAGGCTGCGCCTACCGCGCCAAGGGAGTCAGGCGACGCTGCTAGTTTTTGCCCAGGTTGATGCAGATCACGCCGGCTACCACCAGAGCCAGGCCGCAGAGCTTATTCAGGGTGATCACCTCGTGAAAAAAGATACGAGCCCAGACCAGCGCCCAGATGTAGCCCAGCGAAACCATGGGATAGAGAATCGTCAGCTCCCCGTGAGACACTCCCATCACGAAGAACACCGACGAGAGCAGGTAGAGGGCAATGCCGGTGGCGAGCCGGTAGTTGGTCAGCAGGCCTGAGATGCCTGCCTTGCCGTGATCGGCGCCGAGTTTCAGGAAAACAGCGCCGAACGAGCCGATCAATGAAGAAACCAGAATCAGCAGGATAGAGCTGAGCGGGGTATTCATGCGGTCGCTTCCGCTTTCTTCATCCCCAGGACGGATACGCCGCCGACGATCAGAATGATGCCGGCGATGCGAAAGGCGTTCAGCCTTTCCCCCAGCTCGACAACCGACAGAAATGTGACCCAAACAAAAGTGAGCGCGATGATCGGATAGAGACGCGACAACTCGCGGCCCTTGAGCGCGGCAGACATCAGAAATGTGTTCACGCCATACAGTGCATACCCCACGAAGAGGCGGGGATTCGAGACGATCGCCAGCCCATAGCTCACAACCAGCAGGGGATCTCGGAGCACGTCTGACAGCGTGACATGGATGGTGAGCTGGCCGGCTCCTGTTTTCATCAGCATCTGCGCCAGTGCGCCAATCAGCGTACAAAGAAAAACAAGCAGAAAGGAGCGTCGCGCGGCGGCGGCTGAATCAACGACAGGGATAGGGAGTGGGTTGGCAGTGTTCAAAGGAAATGAGTGAAGGACGAGACGTAACGACTTGATTGTAGCGCGTCGAAGCGCCGCCTTGGAAGCCTATAGCGTCTGTCCGCTTGCTGACGCGCGCGGTTCAGTGCTGTCGGTTTGCACCGAACCGCGACCGTCAGGGA
>Ga0302326_10029278_pt1 | contig 11054 bp, 6 predicted proteins | sample Palsa_T0_3_FD_202264 | JGI IMG/M metagenome (GOLD analysis project Ga0302326, IMG submission 202264) | Peat permafrost microbial communities from Stordalen Mire near Abisko, Sweden - Palsa_T0_3 | ecosystem: Environmental > Terrestrial > Soil > Palsa > Peat permafrost | place: Sweden: Abisko...
GCGGGTCCGGGGCGGCCGACTGCACCTGAAAGCCGTTGAGGTAGTCATTCAAGAGTGTGGTGGGCGCCAGCGAAAGAAATTTTTCGATATTCGTTAAGTCGGTCCCGATGTTCGTGAAGTCAGTATCGATCGTGGTCGTCGAGTAGCTACCGCCGGTGAACAGGTTTTCCAGCTGCGTGGAGATACCGCTGAATTCCGTGTGTATGTCATTAATGGACGGCAGCATGTTCTGGTAAATGCCGGTCCAGCCGACCTCGGCAGCGTTCGCGCCAAAACCCGAGCTGAGGCCATTCTGCACCAGCAAGGTCAGTGCTGATATTGGGTTCAGCACCGGGTCGCCGTAAAGGTCCGGAAATGTGGGAATGGGCGGAAGGGTGCCAGTCGGATCCAGCTCCCCATTTTGCGCCGCCACCGCTGCGTCGTACGCAGATAACGCGGCTGAATATTTCGCTAACTCCTGCACGTCCGTCGACAGGTCGTCGAACACCTGCGTCAGACCCTGCGTATACACCGCGTCAGGCAGCGAATAGATAGCGGTGGTGTGGTCGTACATCTCCATCAGCCCGTTCCAGTTGGCTGTGGTGTTGGCGACCAAGTCGTTCCAGCCGACTTCGGGGAAGTTGATCTCGCCGGCTTCGGTGGTGGTGAGTTGCACAAGTCGGTGCTGAACATCGGGTGGCGTCGTGGCCGTCGGCGTGACGGCGATCAGGCCGGCGCCGAGCAGGGCAACGCCAGTCGCGATTCGGGGGCGAGACGTACTCAGCACGGCTACTCCTTGGATGTCGCATCCGATATTCCGGACACAGTAGCTGAGGGATAGCTGAGAGAACGCCGTTTTGGACTTGGGTTTTTCTCAGTAGACCGACGGAGAAACCGTGTCGCGTGCCGGATGCGGACTGGGGCTGTCAGCCGTTAGCGTCGGGTGTGACCGTCAGCGTGACGTGGCGACCGTCGCGCACCACTTCGACCGTCGCGGGCTGCCCGATGTTCAGAAGGCGGACCGCGACGACGTACTCGTACGCGTCGGCCACCGAACGGTCGCCGACTTTGACGATCACATCGTTCTCCAGAACTCCGCCCTTTAGCGCAGGGCTACCTGCTTTGACGTTGGCCACCAGGGCGCCCGAGGCTATCGAGTCGCTCACCGACCGAGTGTTGATTCCCAGCGTCGGGTGCTGAATCTTGCCGTCGCGGATCAGTACTTCGGCGACGACCTTCGCCTCGTTGATCGGAATGGCGTAGCCGATGGAAACTATGGAAACCCCTCCCGTTCCGAGGAAGCGTGCGGAGTTGATGCCGATTACTTGGGCATTCATGTCGATCAGCGGGCCACCCGAGTTGCCGGCGTTGGTGGGCGCATCGATCTGCACGGCATCGAGCACGGTATCGCTGATCGGTGTCGCGCGATGCAAGGCACTGACGACGCCATGCGTGACCGTGCTGCGCAACCCCAATGGTGAGCCGACCGCTACCACGAGGTCACCGACTTGTGCTTTGTCGGAGTCGCCAAGGTGGCCGACGGTCAGGTTCTTGGGGTCGTCGACTGTCAGTACGGCCAAGTCGGTTTCGGGATCGCGGCCGACGAGGTGGGCCGGTACCTTCTTGCCGTCATTGAAGATCACCGACACATCGGGTGGCTTGGGGTCGTAGCCGACATCGGCGATCACGTGGTTGTTGGTGACGATATGGCCACTGCCGTCGATGATCACCCCCGAGCCTTCCGAGAACGCGGGGCCGCTGATGGCCACGACCTCGACCACCGCATTCGCCACGGCGGCAGCGACTTTGGCGAACATGGATTCCGGTGACTGGCCGGCCCGGTGGTTTGACAACGTGACCGTCGGGTTGGTGAACGACTCCGCGACCTGAGCGGTCTTTCGGCCGATCACACCGCCGGTGAAGCCGAGCAGCAGTGCGACGATCGCCAAGATAGCCAGAGGCATACGGGAAACCTTGCCGCCGAACAGCACATCGCGTACACGCAGCTTGCCGACTTTAGATGTGACTGAAGCCACGGACGGCTCTGTTGTCAGCGGCTGAGTATCCAGGACCGCGATGGCGGTGGGGTCACGCCGCCGATCGCTCACATCATCCTCTTTCGGGTGCTCGGCACCACGTACCCCATAGTGCCATCACGAACGTAGCGCGCGATCGCGCAGCTGACATGCAGCGGCGGGGATCATCTCGCGGTGATGCAGAGCACTTCGTCGAGGGTGGCGGTGAGTAGTCCGGCGGCGGTCGACAGCCGCGCAAGATCGGCAATCTGGACTGTGCCGGTGCGTTCCAAACTGCCCGCCCGACTCAGCAGTGCGGTGTCGAACATCGCCGGGCCCCTCGCCATCACCTCGGTTAGGACGTAGCGGCCGGCGTTGGGGGCCCGGCGCACCGCTTGCTCGCTGGCGCAGGCGCCGGTCAGCTGGGTCGCATCGGCGAAGTTGATGCCCACCTGGAACACCCGTGTTTCGGCTTCCAGCACCGCGGTCAGGCGGGTGATGAGATTCTCGGGGGCAAAAAACCGCGAGCCCTGGGCCAGATGCAGCCAGAAACGTCCGTCGATAGGCGCGGGCTCGATGCCGGATTCGGCACCGGCGAATTCGAGGAAGCCATAGCACTTATGCAGCATCGAACGATCCCGGGTCGAAAGACCGGCATCGAGCGCCAGGAAGCGCCCGACCCGGGACACGTCGGTGCAGCAGTTCAGGAACGAGTTCAGCGTCTGTTCAGTGGTAGCTCGATTCGGCCCGGCTATCAAGCTGACGACCACGTCGGGCTCACCTGAACCGGCGGCCGCCACGCCCACCAGCGCGTCCGGGTATGAGGACGCCGACTCGAGCATGGCAGGCACGCTGAAGTCGCGGTTGACCGCAATCCTGCGCCGATCATCGTCGGGAATGTCGGGACGGGCCAACAGGCGCCGACACAGCGTGAACGCCTCGGCGTGCTTGCCGATCCAGGATGCGCAGATCGCCTGCTCGTCGGTGGCACACCAGTTGTAAATCGCTGCCCGCGCAATGAGTGCGTCGCTTTCGGGGAGCGGGATTTTCGCGGCGCGTTGGGCAAACAGGTGACCGAGCGGGTAGCGCGCCTCGACGCGGTGCCTTTGGGCGATGGCATATAGCGGCTCGGCGCGGGTCGGTCGAAACTCCCAAGCCCTGAGGTAGGCGTCCTGAACATCGGGCCACGGGGTGTCAAGCTCTGCCATCGACTCCGCGAGCAGGAGCATCGCGTGGTAAGTCCCCTCAGTGGAGCCACCCATCTCGACCAGCCGAGCACACCACTTGCGCGCGTTGACAAAGTCGCCCAAGTCGAAGTAGTTCCGCGCTAGGTGCAACAACGCCCGCGCATCCTCGGGGTTGCGTTCGACCTCGGCCAGCAACAGATCGCGGTCGCGCGCGTGCTTCTGCGGATCCTGGCTGCGGCCACCGAGGGAACGAGCTTCGATGTGGTACTCGCCCTCGAGGCGTTCAGATGTGTAGCCAGGCTCCCCGACGGGGTTCTCATGGACGAGACCCTCGTAGCGCCAAGCCAACCCGTCGCGGAACAGCTGCGGGCGCCAGAAGATTGTGTCGTCGGCCCACCGGTAGCGCAGCAGGTAGGCGTCCGCGCTTTGTTCAGTGAAGTCGGGTGTGCCGACGATAATGTCGTCGGCGTCGATGACCCAGATGTAGTCGCTGTGGCCTTGGGCGAGAGCCAATGCCTCGGTGCGGTTCTCGCCGAAGTTGCGCCATGGCCGCTCGTGAAGTTCGCCGGGGATGTCAAGACGGGCCATGTGGTCGCGGATCAGATCCTGGGTGCCGTCGTTGGAGCCGGTGTCCACGATCACCCAGGAGTTGATGAAGGGCGCGACCGCGTCAAGATTCTCCCGGATGACGTGAGCTTCGTTTCGCACGATCATATTCAGGCAGATCGTGGGACGCGTGGCTCCAGAGTCGGACACGGCCCCAGATCGTACCCAGGAACTGCATGTCGCGGTGTGGGATCGGGTCAGACTGCGGTGATGCAGAGCACTTCGTCGAGGGTGGCGGTGTGTAGTCCGGCTGAGGTCGACAAGCGCCGGAATTTGCCGTTCAGGACTGCGTCGGTGCTGTTCACGCCGCCTACCTGATTCAGCAGCTCGGTGTTGAACATCGCTGGGCCGCTGGCAATTACGTCGGTTAGGACGTAGCGCCCAGCGCTGTGCGCCCGGCGTACCGCTTGCTCGCTTGCGCAGGCGCCGGTCAGCTCGGTCGCATCGGCGAAGTTGATGCCCACCTGGAACACCCGTGTTTCGGCTTCCAGCACCGCGGCCAGACGGGTGATGAGATTCTCGGGGGCGAAAAAGCGCCAGCCTCGACCCAGGTGCAGCCAGAGCCGTCCGCCGGTTAGCGGGGGCCGGACGCCGGGATCGAAATCGGCGAATTCGACGAACCCGTAACGCTGTTGCAGCGTCGCGCGGTCTTGGGTGGACAGGCTTGCGTCGAGCACTACGAAGCGCCGGACCCGTGACACATCAGTGCAGCAGTGCAGAAACGAATTCAGTGTCTGCTCAGTGGCGGCCAGATCGGGTCCGGCGACCAGGCTGACGGTCACGTCGACCGCAGCGGTACCGGCAATCAGGTTGCGTATCAACTCATCTGGGTATGCCGACGTCGCCTCGATCATGGCCGGCACCGAGAAGTCGCGGTTCACCGCAATCCGTTGTCGAGCAGCGTCGGGAATGTCGGAGCGTGCCAGCAGCCGTCGGCACAGCGTGAACGCCTCGGCGTGCTTGCCGATCCGGGATGCGCAGATCGCCTGCTCATCGGTGGCATGCCAGGCGTAGACGTCCGGATACGGATGTAGCATGTCGTTCTCGGGGAACGGGATTCGGGCGGCGCGCTCAGCAAACAGGTAGCCCAACCGGTAACGTTCATCAATGCGGTATCGGTGTGCGATGGCGTATAGCGGTTCGGCGCGAGTCGGTCGAAACTCCCAAGCCCTCAGGTAAGCGCCCTGAACCTCTAGCCACGGCATGTTGAGCCGCGTCATTGACTCCGCGATCCGCCACATCCCGATGTAAATCTCCTCGTCGGGGAAGCAGCCCATCTCAACCTGCCGCGTATACCACTTACGCGCATTAGCGAAATCATCTGTATCCCAATAAATTTGGGCGATAATGTAGACCGACCGGGCATCATCGGGATTTCGTTCGACTCTGGCCAGTAACAAATCGAGTCCATACGGGTCCGAGTCGCGCACATCGGCGGGTTGCAGAATGCTTGCCACGGCCTCCTCAACCTGAGCGTCGGTTACGTTCAGGTGCAGCTCGTGAGCGAGGCGGCGAATGGCGTCCTCGGGCGTCGCGCGAAGCGCCTCGAAGTCCACCCTGACCGTCGCGGCGCCGGCCAGCGCGAGGTCGCGCGTCGCGATCAGATGTGCCGTTGCCTCAGCCCTCTCTTGCTCATCCGTCCACCATCCGAGTCGATTCAGCGACCCGACGACGTTCTCGAAAGGTCGATCGACCACAACCGGCACCATGGGTTTCCAGGCGTCGCGGATGAAGTCAACCGCAACGCAGAGAAGCGGTTGCTTGACGCCCGGCCGGCATTGGGCAATACGGGCAGCGTGGCGATGACCGTCGGCCCAACTGCGAAGTCTCGCTCGGAAGGAATCGGCATTCATCTGCAGCCGTCCGCCCGGCACCGTAAAGGCTTTGCGGCACAGTTGGCTTATACCCGCGTCCTCCCACGTTTCATGAGGTTCCCGATAGCTCCAATCGAAACCGCTGCCCATGAACACACCGAGATGGTGCAGCACGCTGGCAACGGCCGACGTCCCGCCGCCAAACGGGCCGAGCACCACAATGATCGGCTCATCCAACGCCGCGACGCTCTCCAACAGTCCTCCGTCCTCGCCGTTGCTATTCGGGTTGAGTTTGTTTCTCGCCGCCGCCCAGGCGCAACTCGGCGGATTTCACATAACTTTCGCCGGTTCCCGCCAACTTTCGGGCGCTCACTGACCGATTATTTCCATGTATCGTTGCTGGTTTCCAGTCCCCGTTGCGTGCCTGGCCTCCAGCAACGTCACGCACCGTAACGCTAAGTCGAACGACCCGTAACAGTGATGCGCGATCAACGCCAAATGTTTCAACTGCTCATCGGTCATCGCGTCTGCGCGGGCGAAATCCCGCACATAGACGATGTCAGCCTCCAGCAGCTGATTCATCGCCCGGCGAGGATCGCCGTCGACCACAAACGGGGCGATCGCCCAATTCTTCACCGCTGCGAAACAGTGCGGAATGAACCCAAGGCTGCGCAGCTCGGAATCGACGATACCGATTGCGGGCTGATGCTCGTACAGCGTCACGAACGACACTTCGGTCTGGATCGCGACACAATCGGCGAGCTTGCTCCGGCCGCCCTGGAAAACGGCGAGCTCACCTCCTTGAATATCAATCTTCAGGAAATCTAGGTGCTCGATTTCGTCGACGTCGTCGAGCCGGCGGGTCTGTAGTGGGACACGTTCAATCACGTCTGCCAAGGGTCGCAGATAATCGAACAGCTGCAGATACACCGGGTCAGGTCTGAGCAGGCTCGTCATCCCAGGTGCGCGACAAACGTTGAGGGTGTGAAATTCGCCGTCCCCAATGGCGTACGGAAGATAGCGTTCATTCGGGCCGCAAATTTTTTCAAGCTCGATCAGCGCGTCCTGCTGAGGCTCGAATCCAGTCACGTGGCACAAGCCTTGGGCCAACATCGCCGTGTAGGGGGGTTGGCCGTCGATCGGGTTCGCGCCGACATCGACTACCTGTGTGAGCCGTGACGGTGAGAGCAGGTCGCGCAGTTCACTCAATTCAGGGTCTTTCGCTATGAGCCGGTGTAACCAATGGCGATGGATTGGCCGCTGTCAGGTTTGTAGGACGATGCTGCAGTGCGATTCGGGTTCTGGGTGGGGTCGGTCGAAGTCGAGGCCGTTGGGTGTCCAGATGAAGTCGTCGACTCCTAGCTCGAGAAGGCGTGCGTGGATGCGTGGCTCGTAGTGACTGGCGACAAAACGTACGATGCGTTGTATCTCCTTGTTGCGGGAATGCTGCGTGTTGCCGATCGACTCGGTGTTGTAGAACTGGACGTAGCCAAGCCGGGGGATGTGCACGAACCGGGTCGTCAGGAAGCTGCGCACCAAAAGCTCGTAGTCGTCGGCTACATGGAGTCGGCTGTAACCGCCCGCGTCGTGGTATGCCTTGCGGGTCCAGGCTCGGATGTGGTTCGGCACGCCGACGATGTGGCGGATGGTCTTGGCATTGATCCGCAGCGAGTCCTGAACAAAGTATCGCGTTTCGATGTTGTCGAAGGTTGCGTAGTCCTGCGGATGCCATTCCCAGTGCGCTTTGCCATATCCGAGTCCGTAGTAGTCGCCGTAGTCGTGGAAGACTTGTTTGCCCTCGTATTGTTCTGCCCAGTTGGTGTATGCCACACCGCATTCCGGGTGCTGGGCGAAGGCATCCACGATCCAGCCGATGGCGTGCGGGGTGAGTACGTCATCGTGATCAAGCTCTAAGAAGATGTCCCCGGAGGCGACCGCACACAGATAGCCCTTGAGTTCGCCGATATTGCCGCTGGGCTTTTCCAGGCGATGAACCGATACCCGGTAGTCGGCCTGGATCTCCCTGAGCGTCTCCCGGGTGCCGGTATCCGAGGAGTGGTCGTCGACGATCACCCATTCCCAGTCGACGTAGGACTGCCGTTGCAACGACTGCCACGTTCGCAACAGCCGTTCCCGGCCGGTGTTGTAGGTCGGGGTATACACGCTGACCTTGCAGATCGACTGCTGGCCAGCGTATTCCGGGAGTGTTGCACCCAAAAAGCAGTGCAGCATGTCGATGCCGCGCAGGTCGCTGGCGCGGTCCTTGTGAATCCACTTGCGGCGAATGTAGTGCGGCGCGGCCATCAGATTGGTGAAGCTGTGCATCTCGCCGATCGTGACGATGCACTGCGGATCGAGCACTTTGAGGATCCGCGCCAGATCGACATCGTCTTTGAACAGCGAGAAAGCGAACGTATCCGCCTCGTAGCTTGGCGCCGGATGCGAGCGCAACTGCTCGGCGCTGGGCAGTTGGTCCATCGACGTGACGCCGAAGATGGCAACCTTCGGAAGACCAGGATTGCGCATTTCCTCCCTAGACCTCAGTCTCGCGAGCCACCGGGTGGCGGGTACGGCCGCGTTGGGCAGCGTACTCGGCTGAAGTCGCGTACCGCAGATGCTCGGGCCATGTCAGATCGCGGCGATGCACAGGACTTCATCGAGGGTGGCGGTGTGGGGTGTGGTGCCGGTCTGGTGTGGGCGTGTGGTGTCGAACATTGCTGGGCCGTTGGCTATCTGGTCGCTCACGACGTAGCGGCCGGCGTCCGGTGTGCGGTGGACTGTGTGCTCGGGGGCGCAGTTGCCGGTCAGCTCGGTCGCATCGGCGAAGTTGATGGCGACCTGGAACACCTGGGGTTCGGCGTCGAGCACTGCGGTCAGGCGGGTGATGAGATTCTCGGGGGCAAAAAACCGCCAGCCCTGGCCCAGTTGCAGCCAAAACCGTCCCTGGATGTGGCGTCCAACTTCGGCGCTGGATTCGCTGAATTCCACAAATGTGTAGCGCTGGTGCAAGATTGCGCGGTCCTGGGCAGACAAGCCAGCATCGACGATCACAAACCGCCCCACGCCGGCGACATCGGTGCAACAGTGCAAAAACGAGTTCAGTGTCTGCTCGGTGGTGGCCAAATCAGGTCCAGCGATCACACTGACGGTGACCTCAGCAGCGCTTGAACCCGCAACGATGCCGCGCGCCAGCGCTTCTGGGTATGACGACGCCGCCTCAAGCATCGCCGGCACGTCGACGTCGCGGTTGACCGCAATCCGTTGCCGCTCATTATCAGGGATGTCCGGTCGCGCCAGCAGGCGCCGACACAGTACGAACGCCTCAGCACGCTTGCCGATCCAGGATGCGCAGATCGCTTGCTCGTCGGTGGCGCGCCAGGCATAGACGGCTGCGTCGACAAATAAGTAGTCGTCGTCGGGGAGCGGGATTTGGGCGGCGGGCTCGGCGTAAAGGTAGCCGAGCTGATAGCGCTGCCGCTCTCGGTAGTGAACGGCGATGTTATACAGCGGCTCGGCGCGGGTCGGACGAAAATCCCAAGCGTTGAGGTAGGCGTCTTGGACGTCGGGCCATGGTTGACCGAGCCGCGCCATCGACTCCGCGATTCGGACCTTCGAGCAGTAGACCTCCTCGTCCCAGTCGCCCATCTCGGCCCGTCGCGCATACCACTTGTGCGCGTTGGTTAAATCGCCCAGATCGAAGTAACTTTGGGCCAGGTAGAACACTGAGCGTGAATCTTTCGGATTACGTTCAACCTCGGCCAGCAACAAATCGCGATCACGCGCAAACTTCTGTGGATCCTGGCTTCGAGCACCAAGGTGACGCGATTCTATGTGAAATGCGCCCTCCAGGCGCCCTACTACGCAAGAGTCGTCCCACCCCGCGCCTTCGTGGACGACGCCACCGTAGCGCACAGGCGCCCCGTCACGAAACAACTGCGCGCGCCAGTAGGCGATGGATGCTTCTGCGAAGCGCATGAAGTAGATGTCAGCGTCGAGCTGTGTGAAATCAGCCTCGCCTACCACCATGTCGTCGGCGTCCATCACCCAGATGTAGTCGCCGTGGCCCTGGGCCAATGTCAGTGCTTCGGTGCGGTTATGGCCGAAGTTAAGCCATGGCCGTTCGTGCAGCTCGCCGGGTATGCCAAGAGCGGCCATGTGGTTGCGGATCAGGTCCTGGGTTCCGTCGTCGGAGCCGGTATCAACGATCACCCACGAGCTGATATAGGGAGCTACCGCGTCGAGTGTCTCCCGGACTACGTGAGTCTCGTTTCGCACGATCATGTTCAGGCAGATCGCAGGGCGCGAGGCCACGACGTCGGACACCGCAAGATCGTAACGGCAACCGACGGCCCGGGGTGCGAGATCGCTCGAGGGTGGCGCAAGTTGGCATGTCAGGCGTGAATGATGTGTCGGCCCGACAACTACTCCGAGTTGTATTGCGGCCCAACGGACTACGTCACGCCAATTCGATCGGCGATTCGTGGTATCTGCGGTATGGGAGTCCCGGGCGGCTCGATCCGGTAAGGAAACCGACCGTGAGCGCGTCGATTGGTCGGGCCATCGGTGGCGCTCCAGGCGGCGAGCATTGTCATCCCAACGAGGCTTCCGGGTCGGCCAGCAAAGCGTGTAGGGCCCGAGATAGCTCTTAACTTAGGCTAAGGATATTTCCGATAAAGCGGGTTTCGCGTGGCTGACGCGCGAATCGGCTCGTCGAACGCACCCAGTTCGATGTCGGTTTCCGTATCGATAAAGTGGATCTCACCTCGGTAAGAGCGGAGTAAAAGTCCGGGTTCCAGAATTTTCTTCCAGCTGTTCGGACGAAAGTGCTGCGTGAAGGTTTGCTCGAAGACTACCTTAGCTAGACCTGAGAGACACCTGAAAAGACTCGCGCGTGCGTCGAGTCGCTTCAGGAGCGAGCTGGCGCAGCAAAACCTTGGTTCGGCTGTGGCAAAACAGTGAAGTTCGCACCAAGCGCACAGGCGGAGGGTCGAAGGGGAACAGCAGTGGCTCATCGGCGCGCCAAGAAGCGGAATCAGCAGTCGCGCAAGGCTTTGGTGCACCGCAGCGTCAACCGCGTACTCGGTCTCAGCGGCGCAACCAGCGCGTTCATTACGTTCGGCTTGGGGCCCATACTCACTCTGCCTCCGGCCAAAGCCGACCCGGTCGACGTCATCATCGACCCGATTATCAACTCTCTGTCGAGCGTCGATCCGACGATGGCGCTCGACATGGGCAGCTGGCTGGCCAATCTCGACGCCGCCTTGAGCGCGGCGTCAAACTTCGACCCGTCGAGCCTCGACTCGGTGTTGGCCGGCGCGTCGAGCCTCGACCCGTCGAGCCTCGACTCGGCCTGGGCTGGCGCGTCAGGAGCTGATCCGGCCAGCGCGCCCGCAGCGGGATTGGACCTTACGCGGCTATACGAGACGTACTTCTACGACCCTCAGCACACGTTC
>Ga0302326_10029279_pt1 | contig 11054 bp, 8 predicted proteins | sample Palsa_T0_3_FD_202264 | JGI IMG/M metagenome (GOLD analysis project Ga0302326, IMG submission 202264) | Peat permafrost microbial communities from Stordalen Mire near Abisko, Sweden - Palsa_T0_3 | ecosystem: Environmental > Terrestrial > Soil > Palsa > Peat permafrost | place: Sweden: Abisko...
ACTTGCGCTTGGGCGTGGCGAAATAGCGGTATGCCACATCAATGGTGATGCCTTGCTCGCGCTCGGCGCGCAAGCCATCGGTTAAGAGCGAGAAATCGATCTCGCCGCCGCGGATGGCTTGCTTCAGTTGGTCTTCGTAAGCCCCGCGCGCGTCATGCAACAGACGCCCAATCAGCGTGGACTTCCCGTCGTCAACGCTCCCCGCGGTGGTGAAGCGCAGCAGGTCTTTCGACTGCTCCTGGCGCAGAAACTCTTCGACATCGAACTGACCGGTGTCGATCTTTTGAGTGTTGTCGTGGATCCGGTTGGGAAGTACCGGCAGCGTCGCCATCGTCAGAAGTATCCTTCGCGCTTCTTGAGCTCCATCGACCCTTCGCGGTCGTGGTCAATGACCCGGTTCTCGCGCTCGGAATTTCTGACGGCCACCAGTTCGGCGATGATCTTGGGAATGGTGTCGGCGTCGGAACGGATCGCTCCGGTGCACGGCGAGCAACCCAGCGAACGCATGCGGCACTTCACCAGCTGCAACTTTTCGCCCTCGCGCGGACCCATGAACGCCTGCTCGGGGATGATCAGCGAGGTCCCGCGCACCAGCACCTCGCGCTCCTTCGCGTAGTACAGCGGCACGATCGGAATGTTTTCCAGATGGATGTATTGCCACACGTCCATCTCGGTCCAATTCGACAGCGGAAATACGCGGATGCTCTCGCCTGGCTCGATGCGGCTGTTATAGATGTCCCACAGCTCGGGACGCTGGTTCTTCGGATCCCACTGCCCTAAAGTGTCGCGGAACGAATAAACCCGCTCCTTGGCTCGCGATTTTTCTTCATCGCGCCGCGCACCGCCGAACGCGGCATCGTAGTTGCCGGCCCGCAGGCCATCCAGCAGGGCCGCGGTCTTGAGCAATCCGCAGCACCGCTCGGTTCCCAGACGCAGCGGATTCGCGCCTTCGTCGAGCGCCTTGCGATTCGTGTTGACGATCAGCTTGACGCCCAGCTCGGCCGCTTGGCGGTCACGGAACTCTATCATTTCTTTAAACTTATAACTGGTGTCCACGTGTAGCAGAGGGAACGGGATCGGCCCGGGATGGAACGCCTTTTGGGCCAACCGCAGCATTACGGAAGAATCCTTACCGACGGAGTAAAGCATCACGGGCCGCTGGAACTCGGAAGCGACCTCGCGCAGTATGTGAATGCTCTCCGCTTCGAGCACCTGCAAGTGGCTGATTTCCCACGCCATGCTATCACCTTAGCACGCTATCATTGCATTGTCTATCTGGAACAAGTAGTTAGAAGCGATACCACTATATGTGGTGTTTCCCTATTGACAGAACCGACATATTGGGGCAACATAGCATCCTACGCGGTTCTCGTCGGACTTACCGCAAATCTTTTTTTGAAGGACCTCTCATGGGACAATTAGGTGTAGGCGTTGCTATGAAGCTGAAAGATGTGCGCCGGCCGGTGCCGGTCGGGGAACGGGTTGGCGTGGATTTTCCGCGCTATTTCACCGCTCATCTGAGCGACGGCAAGACCCCCTATGACGAGGTTGCCTGGGAGCTGCGCACCGCCACCATCGGCAACGACAAAGGCGCCGTGATCTTTCAGCAGGCCGACGTCGAGATGCCGGCCGACTGGTCGCAGACTGCCACCAATATTGTCGTCAGCAAGTACTTCCATGGGAAAGCCGGCACGCCGCAGCGCGAGACCAGCGTGCGCCAACTGGTGGGCCGCGTGGTCAACACCATCGCCGACTGGGGCGCGGAACAGCGTTACTTCCGCACGCCGGAAGACGCCGCCGCCTTCCGCGACGAGCTTGCGCACCTGATGCTGACGCAGAAGGCGTGCTTCAACTCGCCGGTGTGGTTCAACGTGGGCGTGAAGGAAACGCGCGGCTACGGCTGGTACTACGACGAAGGCACCAAACAGGTGGAGAAGATTGACCCGGCCAATCCGCGGCCGCAGTGCTCGGCGTGCTTCATTAATTCGGTGGGCGATACGCTGGAGTCGATTCTGGAACTCGCCAAGACCGAAGGCATGCTGTTCAAGTGGGGCTCGGGCACGGGATCGAATCTGTCGACACTGCGTGAAGAAGACGGCTTGCTTTCGGGCGGCGGGCGCGCGTCGGGTCCGCTCAGCTTCATGAAGGGTTTTGACGCTTTCGCGGGCGTGATCAAGAGCGGCGGCAAGACGCGGCGTGCGGCCAAGATGGTGATCCTCAACGCGGATCATCCGGACATCGAGGCCTTCATCTGGTGCAAGGCGAAGGAAGAGAAGAAGGCTCACACGCTGATCGATGCGGGCTACGATTCGTCGCTCGATGGCGATGCCTATAGCTCCATCTTTTTCCAGAACGCCAACAACAGTGTGCGCGTCACTGATGAATTCATGGACGCCGTGATCGCGGACGGCGACTGGTGGACCAAATCGCGCCTGGCAAATCAGCCGCTGAAGCGCTACAAGGCGCGCGACCTGATGCATCAGATCGCCGAAGCCACGCACCAGTGCGGCGATCCGGGCATGCAGTACGATACGACGGTCAACCGCTGGCACACGTCGAAGAACACGGCGCGCATTAATGCGTCGAATCCATGCTCGGAGTACATGTTCCTGGACGATTCGGCGTGCAACCTGGCGTCGCTCAACCTGATGAAATTCGTGAAGGCCGACGGCGTTTTCGATGTGGAAGCGTACCGGCACGCGGTCGACACGGTGATCATCGCGCAGGAAATTCTGGTCGATAACGCAGCGTATCCGACGGAGAAGATCGCGCAGAATTCGCACGATTTCCGGCCGCTGGGATTGGGCTATGCGAACCTCGGCGCCCTGCTGATGTCGATGGGGCTCGCCTATGACAGTGACCACGGCCGCGATTGGGCGGCGGCGCTCACGGCTATCATGTGCGGCCAGGCGTATCTGACCAGCGCGCGCATCGCCGAAGGTTCCACGGGGCCGTGCGAAGGTTACGCGGCTAACGAGGAGCCGTTCCTCAACGTGATCCGTATGCATCTCGACGCCACGTCGCGCATCGACAGCCATCGCGTTCCGGCGGCGGTGTATGAAAACGCGCGCCAGTGTTGGGAAGAAGCGTTTGCGCTCGGTAAAGTCGCCGGCTACCGCAACGCGCAGACCACGGTGCTCGCGCCCACCGGCACCATCGGCTTCATGATGGATTGCGACACCACCGGCATCGAGCCCGATCTGGCGCTGGTGAAATACAAGAAGCTGGTCGGCGGCGGCGTGATCAAGATCGTGAACAACACGGTTCCCGCAGCGCTCACTAAGCTCGGCTACAACACCGCGCAGATCAACGCGATCGTCGATCACATCGATTCGAGCGGCACCATCGAAGGCGCTCCCATGCTGAAGCCGGAGCATCTTTCGGTGTTCGATTGCAGCTTCCGCCCGCAGAACGGCGTGCGCTCCATCCATTACATGGGCCACGTGCGCATGATGGCGGCGGTGCAGCCGTTTATTTCCGGCGCGATTTCGAAAACCATCAACATGCCGGAAGAGTGCGCCATCGAAGAAATCATGGACGCCTATACCGCGAGCTGGAAGCTGGGGCTGAAGGCGGTGGCGATCTATCGCGACAATTCCAAGCGCGTACAGCCGCTGAGCTCCGGCACGGCCAAGGGCGCGAAAGCGTCATCTGGATCATTGACGACAGGCCCCGCACAAATCGAGGAAAAGGTCATCGAGAAAGTGGTCTACCGCCCGGTGCGTCGTAAGCTGCGCGACGAACGCAATTCCATCACGCACAAGTTTTCGATCGGCGGACACGAGGGCTACCTCACCGTGGGCCTGTACGACGACGGCATGCCGGGCGAGCTGTTCATCCGCATGGCGAAGGAAGGGTCGACGATCTCGGGCCTGATGGATAGTTTCGCGACGGCCATCAGCCACGGCCTGCAATACGGCGTGCCGCTGAAGTTTTTTGTCGACAAGTTCAGCCACGTGCGCTTCGAACCCAGCGGCTGGACCGGCAACCCGCAGGTGCCCTACGCGAAATCCATCATGGATTACATTTTCCGCTGGCTGGGCGCGAAGTTCCTGGGCCCCGAGTACGCCGCGGGCGAGGCCGGCGATTCCCCGAAGCTCGCGATCACCGAACCCGAGCCGCAGCAGAAGCTGCCGTTCTCGGCCGCGGCGACGGATGCGCCGAGTTGCTCGGAATGTGGCGGGCTGATGACGCGCAACGGGTCTTGCTATAAATGCGAGAACTGCGGCGGGACCAGCGGGTGTAGCTAAAATCTAGCTGCGAATAAACACGAAAAAGCGAGCGAGACCGGGGTTTGCACTGGGCTTGGCTCACCAGGCTCAATCAGCGATTCCGACCTAGTGGACTGTCCAACTAGCGCAGATTTCCCGCGCCGTGTTTGGCGGCGATGGATTGGATCTCGGATTGTTTAGCGCGCAGCACTTCCAGGGCGCTCATGACTTTATTCTAGACTGCGCGTCAGTTTACGTCTCCAGGTGCGTTCTTCAGGGTCGCTATCATCGTAATCATGGCCGCCGAACCAAAGCGCTGCTTCTGGGTATCGCTCGATAAACCTTATTACGTCGAATATCACGACACCGAATGGGGCGTGCCGGTGCATGATGACCGGCGGCATTTCGAGATGCTGATTCTCGAAGGGGCGCAGGCGGGGCTCAGTTGGGAAACCATCTTGCGCAAGCGCGAGCACTACCGCCGCGCGTTCGCGGCGTTCGATCCTGCGAAGGTGGCTCGATTCACACCGGCGCGCATCGAAACATTGCTGCTCAATCCCGGACTGGTGCGCAATCGCCTCAAGATTCACAGCGCCGTGAAAAATGCACGTGCGTTTCTCGCGATCCAAAAAGAATTCGGTACCTTCGACGCCTACGTGTGGCGCTTTGTCGGGTACCGGCCGATCGACCGCAAGCGGAAGAGCCGCGCCGATGTCCCCGCAAAGACCGAGGAGAGCAACGCCCTCTCCAAGGACCTGCAGAAGCGTGGATTCAACTTCGTGGGCAGCACCATCATGTATTCCTACATGCAGGCGGTCGGCTTGGTCAACGATCACACCACGGATTGCTTCCGGCATCGTCTTCCACGCGGTTGATTTCCGGTCCGCGGACGCGCCATGCTGGGCCTGTGAACCTGTTTACTCCTCTAAAAATTCGTGAAATTACCTTGCGCAACCGAATTGCGGTCTCGCCGATGTGCGAATACTCGTCCGACGACGGCTTCGCAAACGATTGGCATTCGGTGCACCTCGGGAGCCGCGCGGTGGGCGGCGCCGGTCTGGTGATGGTGGAGGCCACTGCAGTGGAAGATCGTGGGCGCATCACGCCGGGAGACCACGGCATCTATAAGGACGCGCACATCGAAATGCTCTCGCGCATTACTGCGTTCATGAAGCAGCAGGGCGCGGTCGCGGGGATTCAAATCGCGCACGCGGGGCGCAAGGCGAGCTGCAATGTTCCGTGGGTGAAGAACGGCGCTGCACTCACTCCCAAGGAGGGCGCATGGGTGACGGTCGCTCCCAGCGCAGTACCTTTTTACGATCGCGATCCGGTGCCGGCGGCGTTGGAAAGACCGCAGATCACGGAGATCACGCAGGCCTTCGCGGCGGCGGCGCGGCGGGCGCTGGCGGCTGGATTCCAGGTGCTCGAAATTCACGGCGCTCACGGCTATCTGATCCACGAATTTCTTTCGCCGCTATCGAACCGGCGGACGGATGAATACGGCGGATCGTTTGAGAACCGGATTCGATTCTTACTGGAGACGGTTGCGGCCGTCCGCGCGGTGTGGCCCGAGCGATTGCCCCTGTGGGTCCGCATTTCGGCGACGGATTGGAAAGAGGGTGGCTGGACCGCCGATGATTCCGTGCATCTGGCCGCGGAACTCAAAACACGCGGCGTGGATTTAATTGATTGTTCCTCCGGTGGAACGGCGGCCGACGCGAAGATTCCGCTGGCGCCCGGATATCAGGTGCCGTTTGCCGAGCGGATTCGGCGGGAGACGGGCATGCTGACGGGCGCGGTCGGCATGATTACGGAGCCGCGGCAGGCGGAAGAGATCATCGCGTCGGGCCAAGCCGATGTGGTCCTGCTGGCGCGCGAGTTCCTGCGCGATCCGTATTGGCCCCTGCACGCGGCGCGGGCGCTGGGCATCGACGTGGAACCTCCAGTGCAATACGCGCGGGCGTTTCCGAAGTTGACCTAGCGCTTCAGCGGGTCTTCCATCTATCTCTTTAACGGGTCTTCGACCCAGGGAGGCGTGGCTTCCATGAGGCGGCCGAGTTCGGGTTCCAACTGCTCCATCTTCTGCTTCATTTCCCAGGCGACTTTGCGGTAGCTGAAGTGACCCTTGACGCCGCTGCGAAGCCGGGCGATATATTCAGCTTCGGCAAAATCCATCTTGAACAGAAAGCGCGAGCGTGCCCCGAACGGCAACAGGTACTGCGCGCCGGGTGCGGGAAGCTGCTGCATAGTTTCGAGAGCGGCGGTCATTACGGCGTGGTAATTCTCCGCGATGCTGGCGTCTTCCAGAGCCTGCGGCGTATCGAAGCCGAGGCGTCCGGAGTACGCCTGACGATACTGCTGGCACCGGCGATGCCGGTGCATGTCGCGATACGCACCGATGTCCATCACGATGTCGTAGGCGTAGAGGCCACCGCGGAAGCCGCGCAGCAGTTCATCGCGGCGCGTGCGCGAACGGAGCGCCACGTCGAGCACTTCATTGCGCTGCGCCGGAGACCAGGAACACGCGAGCTCATACAGATCGCGAAACGGCAAATCGGTGACAGGGTAAAGCAAGGTGGCGGCGATCTCGGCCAGCATGTGAGTGGGCCGCAGCAAGTCGACCGATTCGACCGCCGATGGCGAGATGGAAATGTTCGCGCGGGCCCAGGCTCGCAGATCTTCAGTAGCTTGCAGGGCGTGCTGGTCGATCTCCACGTGGCGCGCGAGCGTGGGCGCGGCAGGCTCGGCCGCCGTCGTCTCGTCCCAGGCGCAAGCGGGCGGCTGCGCGCAGGCCGCCGCGATTTCTTCGGCGAGTGCGCGGACCTCCGCATACTGCGACGACTTCAGGCGGCGGATCTGGCGCTCCAGGGTGCGGATGCTGGTGACCTGGCCGACGCCGGTCGGGATGCCGAAGAACAACGTATAGCGGGCGACATCAAAAGCGCGCGCCGCCAGGTTGCGCTGATAGGCGTCGGGCTTCATGTCATCCGGGCGCGGGAGCTTCCCGGTCAGGTGCTGCAAAACCGTGCCGTGAATCTGGAGATAGGCGTCGAGCAGTTTCTGTGCAGCGGCGGCGTACGTGGCCGCTTCGGCGCCGGTGAGCTCCGGGGGCGTCACGAAACCGGAGCGTGAAAAATCCTGATAGCGCGAAGAGCGGGCCTGGCCGTCCCACAACTGTTCGTCTTCGATCTCGGTGGCGGCGAGTTCGGAGACACCCTCGAAGCACATAACAATGTGACCCAGATCCGCAATGGAAGCGTGACCGTACTGGAAGTAAAAACTTTCGAGGAACTTAGTGGAATCGTGCGTGCGCACCCACTCGATGGAATCGCGAATGGAATCGGCGGAGCGGGAGTAGCGCGCCAGCGCATAGGCAATCTTTTCCGGGGGCATGGGCGCTACGGCCAGGACGCGTGGAAGCTTCATGAGGGCTAAAACTTTCTGAGAAAGGCCAAAGGGTTATCATAACGGTTCATGCGAGTGCGCGCGAAGAAGTTGCATCCCGACGCGGCGCTGCCGCATTACGCCCACGGCCCCGAAGAAGATGCCGGCATGGACTTACGGGCCGTCGAGCGCATGGTGCTGCCGCCGGGCGTGGCGCTGGGCGTGCCGACGGGCATCGCAATCGAGCTGCCTGCGGGTTATGAAGCGCAGGTGCGGCCGCGCAGTGGCATGGCGCTGAAGCACTCGATCACAGCGAACTTCGGGACCATCGACCCGGGCTATCGCGGCGAGATTCGCGTGGTGATGTTCAACCTCGGCGCGAGCGACTACGTGATTGAGAAGGGCGATCGCATCGCACAATTGATTGTGGCGCGGTATGAGCCGGTGGAGTGGGAAGAAGTCGATGAACTCGGCGAATCGCGGCGCGGCGCCGGCGGTTTTGGAAGCTCGGGACGGTAGAATTACAAGAATGAACGCTGACGCGCTGGCCCTTTTTCCGGAACTTTTGTTGGAGAGCACTGATCCCGTCACGCGGGGCATACTGCCGGTTCAGCGTCTCGAAGAACTGGTGGCCAACGGAAATATTCGCGCCACTACTCCGATGGGAGCGGACCAGATTCAGCCGTCCAGCATCGATCTGCGCTTGGGCAAGACTGCGTATCGCGTGGCAGCGAGTTTTTTGCCCACGCAGTACGCAACGGTCGAACAGAAACTGCAGGATCTGGTGGTAGAAGAGATCGATCTTTCCCGCCCGGCGCTGCTCAAGAAGGGTTGTGTATACATCGCGCTCCTGCAGGAGGAATTGTTCCTGCCGGATTTCATTTCAGGACGAGCCAATCCCAAGAGCAGCACGGGCCGCCTGGACATCTTCACCCGCCTGATCACGGATTACGCCGCCAAGTTTGAGGACGTCAGAGCGGGCTACAAGGGGAAGCTTTACGCGGAGATTGCCCCGCTTACGTTCGACGTGATTGTGCGCGAAGGCTCCCGGTTGAACCAACTCCGTCTCAGCCGCGGCTCGCCGCGTTCGTCGGATGCCATGCTGCGCGAAATGCGCCAAAAGGAGGCGATCGTGTATTCCCCGGACGCCTCGCCGATCGAACCGATGATCGCGGAGGGCCTGCAGCTGTCGATCGATCTGGAAGGCACGGACCAGAGCGGCATTGTGGGCTACAAGGCGCTGCACGATACGCCGCCCATCGATCTGGCAAAGATAAACCATTACGATCCCAAATTGTTCTGGGAGCCCATTCGCCGAAATGCCAAGAAAACCATCGTGCTGGCGGCGGGCGAGTTTTACATTCTGGCATCGAAACAAAAAGTGAGCGTTCCGCCGGATTATGCGGCTGAGATGATCCCTTACGACCCCTCGGTGGGTGAATTCCGGATTCACTACGCCGGATTCTTCGATCCGGGCTTCGGGTGGGGCGCGCCCGATAAGCGCGGGACGCACGCGGTGCTGGAAGTCCGTTCGCATGACGTACCGTCCTTGCTCGAAGACGAGCAGATTGTTTGCCGGTTGGTGTACGAGCAACTGCTCGCGCAGCCCGCCCGGTTGTATGGTGCGGAAATCGGATCGTCTTACGCGTCGCAGCGGCTGGCGCTGAGCAAACACTTCAAGCGCGGTTGAGGGTTTCGCGATGAAATGGGCAGTTTTGCTGGGATGGGCGGCCGCTTCCCTCGCCGGGCAATCGATTCAGGTGTATTCGGAATTCGCCCAGCTCAATGACGCCGGGAAGTGGCGGCGCCCGAAAGCCCGCGCGAAATTCTTTCTCCGGCGGTGGCGCGCAACGCCTTCAGTTCGTTTCAACTGGCGATCCAGGTTCCGAGTGGCGTAAAGTTTCTGATTTACATCGGCCAGAACCCCGATAACGCCGCGAAGGTGACGCTCTATCGCCGCGACGGCGGCAAACTCGTGCCGGTGGTGGTGCCCTACGAAGGCGTGTCGTCACAGGTGCTGTGGATGGATGTATGGGTGGACGCCGATGCCCCGGTGCGCCGGGTGAAGATCGAGCCACAGGTCGGGATCGCCGGCGAATGGTTGACCTATCCGATGGAGGTTCGCGTGATGGAGCCGGTGGTGGCGAGCGGTCCGGCTCCGGGGCAAGCGATCGCCGAATCCTTCTATCTCATGCAGTCATTCTTGTGCGGCGGGGAACCGCGTCCACTGCGCGGCAGTATCCCGGTTGGCGCGGCGCTACGTTTCCGCAACGCCCGGCAGGACGTGGCGCTAGCGGCCGCGAGCTCCGATGCGCTCCGCGATGAACTGAAGAAGGCCCTGGGAGGATGCGGCGCGTCCGCACCCGCCGATCCCGAATTCTACCTGCGCCTTCGCGATTTGCTGCTGCGGACGCGCTAGACTTGTTATTCGCCCCCGAACGGAGAGATGGCCGAGTGGTTGAAGGCGCACGCTTGGAAAGCGTGTTTAGGGGAAACTCTAACGAGGGTTCGAATCCCTCTCTCTCCGCCATATTTAAAGTGGCGATGCCTCGAGCAACTTTGAATCGCCCCCGGATCGCTCACGGCTTCCACAAGCGCCGTCGCTCGCACCGAACAGATCGCGGTTACCTCACAGAACGCCGCGAAAAATCCCCTGCTTGATGCTGTTCTCCGGTCAAAATCACTTTGCGCTTGAACCATTTCCTCGCGATTCGCAGGCCCGCCCCGCGATAGACTTGGCTATCGGATGATGTCGGCGCCGCACAAGCCCCTTTCGGCCCTTCTCTCGCAAATTCTGGTTGCCTATACTGTGGAGCTCGATTGCGAATTCGAGCGCCGCATGCTGCAAAGGCAGATCCGTAGCGCGCGCCTCTCGCTGGTCATTTGGCTTAATTTGCTGCAATTTTTGGCCGATGGACCAGCTTCGGTTCGAACGCTCGCTTCGCGGGCGCTCACAACCGAGGCGGGCGCCACAGCAGGGCTTAGCTGCCTCGAACGATGGGGCGTCGTTGAGTTGCGGCCCGGAAAGCGCGCCGGTTTCGGTAGCGGGCGAGGCATCCGCGCCGATTGGCCGGTTCGGCTCACGGCCGGCGGTGAAACAGCGGTCGGAATCTGGCCCGGCCTGATCCCGGAAATCGACGCCCGCTGGTCGAAACGCTTCGGCGACGCGACGAGGTTGCGCCGCTCGTTAGAAGCAATCGAGCACCAGATCGACCTCGAATTGCCGCAGGGCTTGCCCGTTGCGATTCTGAAGCTGCCGGAGATCGGGCCTCGGAAATCGACTGCGGAAGACGGCCTGCCGCTGCCGGTGCTGCTTTCCCGAGTTCTGCTCGCGTTCGCGCTCGATTTCGAACGTAAATCCCAAACGCCGATTTCGCTATGCGCAAACGCGATCCGCGTTCTCGGTGACGAGCCGATCCCTGAAACGGAGATGCCCAAACGAACTGGCTGTTCGGAAGA
>Ga0302326_10029280_pt1 | contig 11054 bp, 8 predicted proteins | sample Palsa_T0_3_FD_202264 | JGI IMG/M metagenome (GOLD analysis project Ga0302326, IMG submission 202264) | Peat permafrost microbial communities from Stordalen Mire near Abisko, Sweden - Palsa_T0_3 | ecosystem: Environmental > Terrestrial > Soil > Palsa > Peat permafrost | place: Sweden: Abisko...
CCGTTATTTTGCGGTCTAACCACACCCTTTTGGCGCCATCGAACGGCGCGAGCGGAAGATCGAGATCGCGGGCGGCATCGAAACCGACCCACTCCGAGGTCCAATCAGCCGGCTTCAGGCCACTTCCGAACATCGCCGGTGCGCTCCAAGCTGAAACCCGATCCAATTGATCCCATACGCGCACCTTCCACCACGAACGCTGGATCGCCGTAAGAGGTTTGCCGGCGTACTCGACGTTAAACGTCTCTGATGAAAGAAGTTTTCCGGTATCCCAGAGGTCGGCGTGATCGTTGCTGAGCGCCTCGGAACGGGTGGCGACCATAATTTGGTAGGCCGTTTGTTCCTGGCAGCGACTGTTGGATGCCAGAACCCAGCTCAGCAGCGGCGGCTCTTCCGATACCGCCAGCGGGTCGTTGGCAGCATTACAACGTAGTTTGGAAACATGCAAAGCGTCCGTGACGCATCGAATCGTCATACTGAATCCTTAAAACAGCTGGAGAGCTAGCATTGATTAGTCTGAACAACGGCTGCCCGCAGATCGTAGTGTAAGGCTTGATCTCGTCGCAAACCATGCAGGGAAGGCTGATTGTATGTGAAAAGGGACGGCAACATTATATGTGGCCGCCAATGACAGTGGTGGTATTTGATGGAAGGTTGCAGAACTGCGCTATTCACTCAAACGAACTGGGTCCGTTGAGCCTTTGCTATCACCCCTGCCATTAATGACATGCGCGATCCCACTGCCGGGTTTCCCGCCGAGGCGAACTGTCACCATATGCCGCATTTTGATACCCGGCGCGACCGGGGTTTCGATCGCGTTGTCTGCGATGACCGGAGCGGAGTTGAACACGCAATAAATCCCCAACCCGAAGGCCTCGTGCGTCGTCACGGAATCAGCGACTTTATATGAAGCATATCCTTTTATGCCGGCATGCGACCATGCGGCCTGGCTGGGAGGATCGTAGGGCATTTCGGACTGATAAAAGTAAACTTTGCCGCCATTTCCATTCCAGAGCGTTTGGTATTCCTGGCAATGCTCAACGAACAGACCATAAATGGTGACGTCGTTGCCATTGACGATCAGCCCGTTACGCACCTTGTTGGCGTTCCAATCCGCGCCCTTTCCGTGATCGGCGCGCCAGAGCCATAAATTGTCCCCCACGACGTTGCTTGAATTCAGCGTGACAAAGCAGCGTGTAGTGCCGGGGGATGCTCCGCCCGCTCGGGCTACGATGTCGTAAATGAAGATCGGATCGCTTGCATGCGATGCTGAGCTGCCAGGTTCTCCAACTTGCATCAGCGATGGCGATTCAATTGCACCGGCGTCAAACACCAATCCACCCACCTTCACACCGTCGACATCGGAAATTACCATCGCTGGGTCGCCGTTAGACGGAATCAGCGTCGGATATCCCAGACCGAGCACAACGGTGCCCGGTCGCGTGACGCGGATGCTGTCTTGCAGATGATAGATGCCGGGGGTGAGCAGCAAATTCTTCCCAGCGGCCAGTGCCTCATTGATGCTTGCCGCATCGTCTCTATCCGGGTGAGCTATAAAGAACTGATTGATGGGAATCGGCGTTCCAGCCGTCGATTGGTCCGCCCAACTGACCCCGCGCGAGTTTCCGGCGCGCAGGCCCGGGACCATTACGAAATAACGTCCATCGGAATCGATGTAGAGATACGGCTTTTCAGCAATCAACGGGGTTCTGTCCACGATCGTGAACGGCTGCGCTGGCCAAGTTCCCACGGGCGGATTCGTGCTACCGACGAATACCATGTTCCAGACCCCTCCAATCCACTCCCCCCAGTCGGCGTTCCGTGAGACCCATTGCTGTTGGGATCCCGCTACGACCTGCCCGACGATCTTGCAATCGGCCAGAAACCCGCCGCTGGACCACCCACCGTCCCACAGGTGCACGTCACCGAGCACATTAACCCGTCGCATGTCCGTCCCTTGCGAGACGGCCCAGACAAGCGGGCTGTGGTTGCGATCGGGAACGCTTGAAAGGTTTTCGGCGCTTCGCCAGAAGTTTACCAAGGCATTGCCGTTGGACCATCCGGCGGTGCAGCGCACGCCGCCTGTGATCGCAACATCGTCGGGAGATCGGCCGAGGCCCAGGACCTGCATGTAAAAGCCGGCCTGCACATTCAGGTCGTAACTGCCTGGCTTGAAAAGAAGGGCGTATCGTTCCGAACCGAACTCGCTGCGCTCCTGCCGTTTGAATACGACGTCGATGTCATGTTGAGTCGTCTTCATGCTCGGGTCGAAGACCAGAACATTAGGGCCGAAATCAGGTGCCGGCATTTGAGAGGACGCAATCACCTCTGCGGCGAAAATGCGTTGGTCCGCAACGGAAACAGCGAGCAGTAACAACAAAAATCTGAAGATCTTAGCAGCCACAGATAACACCTCTATATAGGGAAACTCTACCAGTGTCATTTCAAACAAACCATGCAAAAAAGACGTTATTTGTGTAGGCCCATGTCGCTTACCCAAACTAATGTTGTAAAAGTTTGCAAAATGCCATAAATGATCCACGAATGACTTCGCTCTTTCAGGCTACACGAATAACGTTCTTAGGGAGCCGTTGCTAATCAGGAACGTTCGATCTTTCGGGCGGACGGGCATTGGAGAGCAGGACCTTTGAACAAGTTGCTTAACATCATCCCGACATTAAATGTCTTCGCGATGATTGCCGCAGCGGCGTTCGGCTTCATCGGTGCGATGCAGCCGTCCTTCGGTGATACCCCTGCGAAAGCACCAGCGGCGGAAGCTGTAAATCAGCTCTGGCGCGACAGCGGACTGAGTGCCTTTGAGCGGACAGAAGCGCTTCTGAAGGCGATGACGAAGGAGGAAAAAGTTGCCCTCGCGGCGGCCGTCGATCCGAAGGATTTCGCATCGCTCGAACATCTCGGAATTCCACCGCTCACTCGGGTGGATGCTTCGTGCGGCCTTCGCGGAGACACTGGCGTGACCGCGTTTCCAGTACCGCTGGCAATCGCCGCAAGCTTCGACGAGGGGCTGGCGACGAAGATTGGAGCGGCAATAGGCGAGGAAGCACGCGGCAAAGGTTGGAACGTCATTCTCGGTCCCACCCTCGATATTGCTCGCAGTCCGTTGTGCGGCAGATTGACCGAAGCGTTCGGTGAGGATCCGATCCTCAGTGGTGTGTTTGGAGCCAAGATCGCAGCCGCGATGCAGAGCCGATACATCATCAGCATGCTGAAGCACTTCACGGTCTACAACCAGGAGACCGATCGGATGGTGCTGAATGTCCTTGTCTCAGAACGCACCATGCGCGAACTCTACAACGTGCCGTTCCTGAGCGCGGTTGAGGCAGGCGGCGCGGACGCCGTCATGGCGTCCTATCCAAAGGTCAACGGGGTGTTCGACTGCGAGAACAAGAACATCCTTGATGCCCTGCGCGCGGAACCGAGATTCAGGGGTTACATCGCGACCGATGACGCGGCCGGCGAGGACCTGGTCGCCCAAATTAATGCGGGAGTGGATTCATGGGCTTTTCAGCATGGAGAGTTTCCCAGGAAGGCGTTCTTTGATGGTCGCATTTCAGTCGAGCGGCTCGACGACGCGACGCGACGGGTTCTGTTCGCCACATTCAAGAATGGACTTTTTGACAACCCCTTGCCGTCGAAGATTGCGACTGTCGTAACGACGCCGGAGCATCGGCAGCTCGCTCTGCAGGCCGCCGAGGAGGCAACGGTGCTGCTGAAAAATGTCGGGAACCTTCTGCCCCTGGCCAAAGCCCGTTCGATAGCCGTCATCGGGCCGGCAGGGATGGACCTGGTGACCGGAGTCCAAGGATCTTCTTATGTTAACCCCGGAGACTTCACGACTCCTGTCGATGCAATCAGAGCGGCGGCCGGCGAAGCTGCGACCGTGTTGGTGGCTCAAGGATCTCTTGGAGACGTGGTGCTTCCAAGTGTCCCTGCGAGCGCCTTAATCACGTCCCAAGGGAAGCCTGGCGTGCAGGTCGATCTTTTCGACAACGCCGACCTCAGCGGGCCTCCGCTTCTCACCACCGCCGGGGGTTCCATCGACTTGCCACCTACCGACGAATGCAGTGGAAACACCAGCGAAAAAGCTGGCTGGATTTGCCAGAGTAACCCTGAAGGCGGAAGAGCAGAAGGTGGTAAAAATCAATGTTGATCCCATCGCCGTTTCCTACTGGGACGAGGATGCACACAAATGGGTTGCGCCGGTCGGCTGCGTCCCTGTCTATGTCGGCTCGTCATCGGCCGATATCGCGGTAACCGGCACCTTGAGAGTCCGCTAGCGGGAGGCGGATATCACAGTCTCCTTGGATGACTTCGCGCCGCTTGCGGCGCATCACTGGCGCCAGCGCAAGCTCGGGCCGGCGGAATCAACATGATTCTACAGGTGGAGCGAGAGGGCTGTCGGTTCGCTTGCAAGCGGGTTCAGCGGGATTAGACTTGTCACTTCAGGTCGAATTCGATTGAATTTTCGACGGTTCCGCGGGTGGGGAAGGAGAGGCTTATGGCGATTGGGTATGGTGTCATCGGTTGCGGGGCGATCGCACAACGTCGGCATCTTCCCGAATGCGCAGACAATCCGGATTCGAAACTGGTGGCGTTGGCGGATCCTGCCAAGGCGCGCGTCGAAGATTTGGCCGCGGAGTACGGCGCCAAGGCTTACACCGACTATCGCGAACTGCTCAAGTCGCCGGAGGTGCACGCGGTGGTGGTTGCCGGGCCGAACTCGCTGCACGCGGCGATGAGCATGGAGGCGCTGGCCGCGGGCAAGCACGTTCTGTGCGAGAAGCCCATGGCGACCACACGCGAGGATGCTGCAGCGATGGTCAAGGCGGCGGAGAAGTCGAAGACGTTTCTGATGATTGGGCTCAATCAACGGCTGATGCCGCCGCATGTGCGGGCGAAGGAGATCCTGGCCAGCGGAAAGCTCGGGAAGGTATTGGCCTTCCGGACCGCGTTCCAGCATCCCGGCCCGGAAGGGTGGTCGGTGGATGCCGGTAAGAGCTGGTTCTTTCAAAAGGGACAGGCGGCGATGGGCGTGACGGGAGACCTGGGCGTTCACAAGGCCGATCTGCTCCGCTGGCTGCTTGGGCAGGAGTTTTCCGAGGTTGCCGGTTTCATCTCGACGCTCGACAAGCGCGATTCAGAGGGCAATCTTATCGACCTTGACGACAACGCCTTCCTCAAGCTCAAGACCACCGGCGGAATTGTCGGCAGCATGATCCTGAGCTGGACCAACTACGGCCCGGAGGAAAATTACACCATCGTGTATTGCACCAAGGGCGTGCTGTCGATCGGCATCGACCCAGGCTGGGGCGTGATCGTCGACTATCGCAACGGCGAGCGTGAGCAGCACAAGGTTGGGGCGATCGCGACGAACACCAAGCAAGTCGCCAGCGGAGTGATCGATCTCTTCACGCATTGCATCAAGACCAACACGCCGCCGGAGATCAATGCGGTTGAAGGATACAAATCGCTGGACGTGATTCTCACGGCAATGGACGCCGCCAAACAGGGGAAGACGCTGAAGATCGGGTGATCAGCGGGATCCTGCATTGAAATCTCGCCCCTTCGGGGCCGCCGCTAAAAGGGGTATGCCGCCCGCCGGCGTTTAAAAGTTCGCCTTAACTTGCATGGAACCGGGCAAGCGATAAACTCGCCCGGCGAAACGAGTTTGGTAAGCGGAGGTTCTTCTGATGCCGTCGAAAACGATCAATGTCTGTCTCATCGGGCATAAGTTCATGGGGCGGACCCACAGCAACGCGTATCTCAAGGTCGGGAAGTTTTTCGATCTGCCGTTGCTGCCGGTCATGCACACGATCGTCGGGCGCAACGAGCAGGAGCTGAATGCATTCAAGGAGCGGTGGGGCTGGCAGCAGGCGAGCACCGACTGGAAGAAGGCGATCAGCGACCCGGCTATCGGACTGGTGGACGTGGGCACGCCCAACAACGCGCACGCCGACATCGCGATTGCGGCGCTGGAGGCGGGGAAGCACGTGGCGTGCGAGAAGCCGTTGGCGGCGACGCTCTCGGAAGCCCGGCGGATGCGCGACGCGGCGCGGAAAGCCAACGGGTGCAAGACTTCCGTCTGGTACAGTTATCGCCGCGTGCCGGCGGTCGCGCTGGCGTATGAGCTGGCGCGGGCGGGGAAACTCGGTCGCATTTATCACATTCGCGCTTATTACCTGCAGGACTGGGCCGGGCCGGAAGTTCCGCTGATCTGGCGATTCCAGAAGAGCGTGGCCGGCACCGGATCGCACGGCGACCTGGGGGCCCACATCATCGACATGGCCCGCTTCATCAGCGGCGATGAAGTCTCCGAGGTGATCGGGGCGGTGGCTGAAACGTTCATCAAGGAGCGCGAGATTCCCGCGCAGGGGTCGGCCGGCGGAATTGCCGGCGGATCTGCAGGCGCCAAGGGGAAAATGGGCAAGAGCGATGTCGACGATGCGACGCTTTTTCTCGCTCGCTTCAATAGCGGCGCCATCGCCAGCTTCGAGTCAACGCGCTTTGCCACGGGCAACCAGAACAAAAACGGCCTGGAGATCAACGGCGAGAAGGGGGCGATCATGTTCGACTTCGAGGACATGAATCATCTCTCGTATTACGACCGGACTGCGCCGCGCAAGGTGCAGGGGTGGACGAAGATCATGGTCACTCACGGCGGGGACCATCCCTACGCGGCCAACTGGTGGCCCGATGCCCACGTGCTGGGGTACGAGCACACGTTCATCAATCAGGCCGCCGACATCATGAGCGACATTGCGGGGGCCACGCCGGTGGTTCCGCTGCCGGACTTTGAGGATGCTTACAAGACACAACAGGTTCTGGAAGCGGCGACGATCAGTGCCGAGCAGCGTCGGCCGGTGAGCATCGCCGAGTTGGGATGAACAGCGAACTTGCCGGCGTGCGCTGCCTCTGGAGGGCGAGCACCTTTGGGAGCGATATGAAAGAGATACCCGTGCGTTGGATGGCTCTGGCCGTGCTGTCGTGCATCGTTGCTGCCGGATGCGCGAAAAATGCGCGGCCATCCGCCGCGGCGACGCTCCCCGCTTCGCAGCCGTCGATCAGCGCCTCTTCTGCCGCCGATATCCGCGTCGGCGAAATCTCGCGTCTGAGCGAGGATTACGCTTCCCTGAGCCAGCAGCTTCCGGGGCGAACGTCCGAAGAGTATCGCCAGGTCATGCGGAACGTCTTCGACCAACTCGACCAGATCCTCTCGCTGTTGACCGACCCGCGCAGCGATCTGGTCTTCCGTCAGCATCTGATGGTCCTGGAGGATGCCCGTGCGCAGCTGGGCGCAAGCCCTCCGGAGGCAACGGTTGACCCGACCAGCGACACCGGCCTGCGATCTGCCTACAACGCGCTGAGCGAAATCACTCACGACAAAGACTTTGCCGACGAGGACTTTACCGCTCCGCTTGCGGACATGAAGACGCGGCTGGATGAACTGGATACCGTACAGGGATTGACGCACCAGGTGGTGGTCGGCGAAGCTGTCGCGGCGTCGAGCGTCATCGTCAGCAAGATGGCGGAACTTCTGTCGTCGCGGATCGTCACGCTGCCGACCTCCGAGGCATCCACACTTCCGACCAGTGCGCCGGCGTCAGAACCTGCGACATCACAGCCGGGGGCGGTTGTGCCACAAATTGCGGAACCGACATCCCAGCCGGGAACGACTGTCCCGGAGCCGAAGTAACCCTATCACTGCAGTCGTGTTCCGATGGCCTGGACGTCGTTGTGTGATCTGGATGAGCTGCAGGAGGGTCAGGGGAAATACGTCGAGATCGGCGGATTTCAGCTTGCCGTGTTCCTGAACGCCGCCAGCGTCTACGTCACCGACAACTGGTGCCCCCACGCCGGCGGAAATCTCGCCGGCGGATTCATCGAGGACGGTTGCGTGCTCTGCCCGTGGCACTACTGGGCGTTTCGTCTGGACAACGGCCAACTCCGCGACTCCCCGGGCGTGACGATCAAAACCTACAAGACACGCATTCTTCAACCTTCCGGCGAGCGGCCGCCGCTGGTGCAGGCGGACTTGCCGATTTACTGAGGGTTCGGGGTTCAGGGTTCAGGGGGGAGCAAGTTCGAATAACGAAGCTCGAATCCTCGAATCAAATTCGAATGTCGAAGATCGAATGTCGAAACGAAGGGGGGATCTGTCGGCGCTTCCCCCCATCCCCGTTTCGACATTCGTCATTCGAACTTCGAGCTTGATTCTGATTTCGAACTTCGTCATTCGGACTTCTCTCCCCCCTGAACCCTGAACCCTGAACCCTGAACCCTCACCTCTGCCTCTCTCGATGGAAGAGATAAAGAGCGCCGTGGTGATACAACTGCCTGAACGCCGGATCGGCTTCGTATTTGCGCAGAAGCTGGTTGGCAAACTGCGCAATGCCGTCCATGGAATTTTCGTTGAAGTCCAACAGCACCCAGTCAATCTGATCGTCCGGCGGCATGCTCAGGTTCGGGTCGGACGGATCGTAGACAAACTGGATCACCTGCCGGTGTGTCAGGTGCGATGCGAGCTGATGTGGGGCGATGACGCCACGGTCGTCATCGATCATCGCAATCAGCTGACGCTTCTCGGAATTGGTTGCACCGGCAGCGCCCTGAGCGCGGTGCGTTGTCGCGGCACGTGCGGCAAGCGCCAGCACCACCGCCGCGATCGACCAAATAACGATCCACCGGCCTCGATCAAACCAGCCCCGGCCGGCTGCCAGCGCCTCGATGATCGCCAGGAACAGGAACGGAACGATTGGCCAGGAGTAATGGTACGTCAGGTCGCGGAATTCCGGCTTGATCAGGAACAGATTGAGCGTCAGGCAGGGCACGGCGCAGAGCAGAGGGATCAACTTCCCCGGCGAGAGGCCCCAGATCACCGGCAAGAAGATGGCCGGCAAATACACAGCACTCTTCCCCTTAAAAGCCAGGTTCAGTGGGATCCATGGCTTGAGCAGAAACGTCCTGGCGATCTGCCGGGGCGAATCGCCTAAATAGCGGAGATAGGGTGCGCTGGTGAACTGATGCCCCTGCCCAAAATGGGGCATGATGAGGCGGGTTGCGATCAAGAACCAAGCCACCGAAAGCGCGAAGCACGCCAGACCATACGCCCGGCGGCGCTCGGAGATCGCGAGGTAGAGTCCCGTCGCGGCAAACGTGACCGACATCACTTCCTTGGTGGAGAGGCCCAGCAGCATCCAGAAGACGAACCAGCCCGGGCGGCGGCGGCGTGCGCAGAGGATCATCGCCAGCAGCGCGGGAACCACGAGCGCCTCGGGATAGAAGTCGCGCGTCGCCGCCGATGCGATGACGGGATAGAGCAGATACGCAACGATCAGCGCCCGCGCCATGGAGCGCTGGATCCCCCGATCGCGTGCCAGCCGCCACAGCGGCCATGCCGCCCCGGCCATGCACCCGGCTTGAAGCGCCAGCAGCCAGCAAACGCTGGGATAGATCCGGTAGAGTTGTCCGATTGCATACAGCACGACCGCCGCATGATCGGCCATCATGTGATGGCAGACGATCGTCGAGTAGGGGACCTGGCCTTTGGAGATCAGATACATGGTCTGGTCCCACAAGCCCAGATCCAGGGCGCCGGCGCGGAACATGGCGTAGCGCAGCCATGCCACTAGAAAGTAGCAGAGCCCCGCCGCCACGATGATCGCCAGCAACTTCAGCCGGTCGTTCGATTCCCCGATTGACATCGGCCGCGGCGAACGATCGCCGCCGACGAGCAACCGCGGGTTGCGCGAAACGGCATCGGAGGTAATGAGGTTTGTGATGCACATGCGATGGTTCCAGTTAACGGGACAGGCGGAACGTGTCAACGCGGCGTGTCGGACGTGTCGCAGCTGGAGCGGTTTCACCAGACGTGGATCGCTTGCTGGTCGAAGCCGCGGATGTACATCCGCGGCTCCGCGCATTTGGGCCGCTACACCCCATGTGAAGATGCTCTGGTCGCGGGAAGTACGATGAACCTACTCCCTCTCCCGGTACCCCGGGAGAGGGGGGCGGAGGGCAACGCGCGCAGGGAACTGCGCGGACAGAATAGCCAAACTCGCCGCGGAGATCGCGGGTTATCGGGCGTTAGTCAGAGTCCTCCTCGCAGAACTCCGCTCATCAGTTGGCGGGAGCGGCGTTTTCCGTTATGCAGGGCTTTATTGGAGCCGATACCACAGGTGCTGCGCCGATTCCTGAGCGGTGACGTTGTTGCTGCTGAGCCGGCTGTCAGGTCCCGCGGAGGGCTGCGTCGTGCATTCAACTGCCTCTGACTCTATTCTCCTTCCCAAAGCGATCCGCTCCGCCATGGAAGATTCCACCATCGATATCTCGGTGATCATTCCTGCTCTGGAAGAGGCTGAAAACATTCCGGAGCTGATCCGGCGTCTCGACGCGGCCTTGGGCAGGAAACGCTACGAAGTATTGATCGTCGACGACAACAGCCGCGACAATACTTCCGAAGTCTGCGCGGCGTTGGCGAGCAACTATCCGCTGCGCCTTTTGGTCCGCACGCATCCGAAGAACGGGTTGAGCGGGGCGGTGCTCGACGGAATGGCGCTGGCGCGCGGCGATATCTTCATCGTCATGGATGCCGATCTCCAGCATCCGCCCGAGCAGGCGCCGGCGCTGGTGGCGGAACTGGAGCGCGGCGGTGATTTTGTCATCGGATCGCGCTATACCGCCGGCGGAAGCACGCAAGGGGGCTGGGGAGTCTTCCGAAAAATCAACTCCAACGTGGCCACGCTCCTGGCTCGCCCCTTCGCGGGACGCACCACCGATCCCATGTCCGGCTTCTTCGCCTTGCGGCGCGAAACATACGAACGCGGGCAGCGTCTCACTCCGCTCGGCTACAAAGTCGGACTGGAGCTGATGTGCAAGTGCCGGGCCCGGGATGTGCGTGAAATCCCCATTCATTTTGCCACGCGCACCCGGGGTGAGTCGAAGCTGACGATGAAGCAGCAGTTCAAATATCTGGAACATTTGAGCCGGCTCTACGACTTTTTCTTCCCGCGGGCTTCGCCGGTGGTAAAGTTCCT
>Ga0302326_10029282_pt1 | contig 11053 bp, 7 predicted proteins | sample Palsa_T0_3_FD_202264 | JGI IMG/M metagenome (GOLD analysis project Ga0302326, IMG submission 202264) | Peat permafrost microbial communities from Stordalen Mire near Abisko, Sweden - Palsa_T0_3 | ecosystem: Environmental > Terrestrial > Soil > Palsa > Peat permafrost | place: Sweden: Abisko...
GCGGTCGAGGTGTGGCTGACCGGGATCGTGTCGCCGCTCGCGAGCGCCGTGCCGTTATTGCTCGGGGTGATCTCGACGTACTTCGCGCCGATCGGGTTCTTGACGCGGATGCGCGCGGTGCTGCCCGAACGCAGCGTTTGCGTGCCCGGCAGGAGTTGCAGCTTGAGATCCGCGAGGCCGTTGTCGTAAGTGATGTCCGAGACCTGGCCCACCCGCCGGCCGGCAATCTGTACGGTCGAGAGGATGTTGATGTTCGACGAGTTCCTGAACTGGGCGTTGACGTAGTAGTACGGGAGCCCGGGAATGCCGCGTGGCGCGACCGCGGCAAGGTAAGTCAGTCCGAGGAGGACACCGCACGCGACGACCGCCGAGATCAGGATCGTCGGTCGCGAGGGCCGGTGGCTCGCTTTGCGGTCGAACGCGCGGATCATGGCTTGAGTAGGTAGCCGAGCAGTGTCGTCAGCTGTGCCGCCGTGTTCGCACCGGTGCTCTTGACGGCACCGACGGCGCCGTTGACTGCCGCCCCGATGTTGGGGAGCTGCGGCGTGTGAGCGGTCGGCGCAGCGGGCTTTCCGGTCGCCGTCGATCCAGCGCCTGAGTTCTCGCCGGCCGAGGGCGTGGCCGGACGAGACGCGGCCGGGCTCTTGATGCCTTGGCGCGCCGAGGCTCCGACGCCGGCGAGCCTCAGCAGGTCCCCGAACGTATCGCTCCCGACCGTCGCACCGAACCGGAAGACGTGACCGGCGGCGTCATATCCCTGTGTGGACCTGGCCCATCCCTCCATCAGGCCGAACAGGTTCGCCGCCCCTCCCTTGTCGGCGAGCATCTCGCTCAGCGGACCCAGCGCGCGCGAAGAGTAGGCAGTCAGATCGCTGGTCAGTGGCTCGAGGTTGCGCACGACCGGGGTGCCCTCATCAGCGAGACGCTGCAGCTGGGGCGCGACCGCGGCGATCGTGTTGAGCGTCGGGACGGCGGCATTGGCGAACCGCGGAATCTCTTGCAGCGCGGTCGTCAGGCTCGGCGCCGCTGCGCGCAGCCCGTCCGCCGCGGGCGAGAGGGGGATCGCCGCGCCCTGCAGCGTCGCGAGCGTGAGCTGCGCCTGCCGCAGCGTCCCCGCGGCGCGCTGCACGGTCTCGCCGAGTTGCGCGCGGCGGCTCGCGAGCACGTTGAAAGCAGAGCCCGCGCTCGCCACCAGTTGGCCCAGCTGGGCACGCTGGCCGGCGATGCTCGCCACCACGCGATCACTGTGATAGACAAGCGAGCCGAGTGCTTGGTTGTTGGCCGAGAGCTGGTCCAGGAGCTCACTTGTGCTTGCGAGGCTCGGAGGGAGGGCCTGCAGTACCGACGCGAGATCCGTGCCGCGCCCGACGAGCGCTGTGCCCTGCTCGTCCAGGAACGTCGTCAATGCCCCTTGGACATCCGGGTCCAGCGCGTCGACGACATCGTCGAAGCGCACCGACACGCCAGAGTCCTGGACCGGGATCACGGTGCCGGACGGCTCTGGATCCTTGAGATCACCACGCGTCAGATCCAGCTCGCGCTCGCCGAAGAAACCCTCGATCTGTACGAGTGCTGTGGCACCGGATCCGAGCGGAGCGGCGCTCTTCTCGAGGCTGACCTCCGCGACCGCACGATCCTGCTTGTTCAGGCCAAGGCTGGTCACCTCGCCGACCGTCACACCGTTGATGGTCACATGCGAGCCGTTCTGGAGTCCGCCGGCGTCGGCCAGGATCACCTTGACCATGTAGCCGCGAGAGCTGCCTTCGCTGATCAGGACGGTGGCGACTGCCACCAGGACGAGCAGCCCGACGGCGGCGATCCGCTGCCTCACTTGCCCGCTCCTTCCGGGTCGTCCGCGGCATTCAGCGAGTTCGGCCCGGCGCCGCACTGCGGCAGGAACCACGGGTGGCCGGCGTTCAGACCGGGTGGGCGCGGCATCGCGTACGTGATGCCCGGAGCCACCGACAGGGCCTGCTCGGAGTTCAAGGGCGTGCCGGGTTCGAGGCCCTGGATTACCGTCAGCGGGAAGCTGCGCGCGTAGTGGCCGGTGAGGTCGTAGTTCTTCGTCATGCCGGACCACGTGCTGAGGAAGCCGGCGATCTCGGGCGCATAAGGCCGCACGCAAGCGAGCATCGGAGCGAAGCTGCCTAGCGCCTTGCTCGCGGTCGGCATGAACGAGGTGCCTGTTGTGAATAGTCGCCGCATTTCCGGCGCCGCGGCGGTTCCCTGCTCGAGCGTGCTCGTCGCCTGTGGCGCCACCTCGCGGAGCGCGGCGAGCGCGGTCTGAGCCGAGCCCGCGAGCCGGACCAGCGCGGGAGCGCCAGGACGGAGGGCGTCGACGAGTCGACTGAGCCCATTCAGCGATGTGTCGAGCCTGACGAACGTGGAGGTGGCGGTGTTGAAAGCACCCGGTGCGTCGTCAAGAGCCTGCTGTTCGGAGAGCGTGTGCTGCGCAAACTCGGAGAAGGTGCCGGCCGCATCGGAAACCAGATTGCTGAGATCGTTGCTGCGGGCGGCGAGGGCGTTGACGGTGCTGTCGCCGGACTGCACCAGCGTGCTCAGCTCCTGGTCACTCGCGCTGAGCTCCTCCATTAGCTGGGCCGCCTGGTCGAGACCGCCCGGCGCCGCCGCGACGCCGCTCGAGACCTCGCCCGCGCGGCCATCGAGTGTCTGCCCGAGGAGAGCGAGCAACCGGCTGGTGTCGGCCTTGGTCCGGCCGCGGAACAGGCGATAGAACTGGTCGAGCTCGAACGCGCTGCTGTCTTGGCTCGCTTCCAGGATGCCGCCGTTGGGCAGTGGTCCGGCTGTCTTCGGTCCCGGGATCAGCTCCATGTAGCGGCCCAGGTAGGCCGTCGTGCTGCCCCAGCGCGCGATGGCGTAAGTGCCCTTGGGCAACGGCCACACCGAGTCGTCTGTGATCTTCAGCGTGACCAGGGCCTGGCCGTCGACGAGCCGAATGTCGGAGATCTCGCCGACCGGGCGCCCGGCCACCCGCACCTGCTGGCCGGGGGTCATCTGGATCGCGTTGTCGAAGCCGGCGTAAAGCGTGTGGACCGTACCTCCGCTCAGAGCGCCGAGGGCGATGATCGCGATCGCGGCCACGCAGACGGCGAAAGCGGTACCGGAGACAACCCGGGCTTGCATCGAGGTGGCGCGACTTGGCATCGCTCAGCCACCGAAGGGGTAGTTGGCGCCTCGGCTGTAGAAAATCTCCGACCAGAACGCCCCGATCAGATGGATCAAGATCAGGTTCACGATCATCGACCGCGCGACCGCGTTGCCCACCCCGACCGGTCCGCCCCGTGCCTTGTACCCGTAGTACATACCCACCAGCGAGATCGAAAGGCCCATTGAACAGGTCTTGACCATCGATTGGAGGTTGTCCACCAGGCCCTGGCTTGACCAGTAGCCCTGGAAGTATCTTGCACCCGAGAGCTCACCGATCTGCACCACGGACACCAGGTAGCCGCCGATCAGCCCAGCGATGATGCAAGCGACATAGATCAGTGGGACGAAGACCATGATCGCCAGCAGCCGTGTCCCGATCACGTAGCGCATCGGGTCCATGCCCATTGACTCGAGTGCGTCGATCTCGTTGCTGATCCGCATCGACCCGATCTCCGCGACGAGACCGCAGCCCACCTTCGCGGCGAAGATGTAACCGAACATGTATGGGAACAGCTCACGGATCCCGCACGGCACGTTGAAGAACCCGGTGAAGCTCGTCCCGCCGAGCGGACGGGTCAGGTAGATGAAGAACAGCGAGCACTCGCCGCCGATGACGGCCTCGAGCGCTAGTAGCACCACCGTCGTTCCGACGACCAACGTTGCGATCTGGCGGAGCACCTCGGCGAAGTACTTCAGTGATCCCGGGGCCTCGACGAGCGCGCGCCCGGAGAATGCCGCAATCTCACCGACCTCCTTGATCGGAGCAAGCAGCTTGGACGTCTCGCCGCTGCCCTTGGGTTCGAACGTTTGGACCGCCATCGTCGCTTGGCTAGCGCAGCGTTTGCGCCTGCGGGAACAGGCTCAGGTAGGTGGAGTTGAAGGCGAAGTTCAGAACCCAGACGAGCACGAACGAGAGCACGACCGCCTGGTTGACGGCGCGCCCGACGCCGCGCGAGCCGCCGGAGGCGTTCATGCCCTTGAAGCAGCAGACGACTCCGACTATGAAGCCGACCACGAGCGTCTTCACGAAGAAGATGTAGATGTCGATCGCCGAATAGCTGTAAGCGGCAGCCTCCTTGAACGGCCCCGCGCCGCCCCCATAGGACAGATAGGCAAGCTCGATCGCGTAGTACTCGACGAAGATCACCAGCAGACCCATGGCCGGCATCAGCAGAGTGATCGCCAGCACGCGCGGTGCGACCATCCTGCGCATCGCGTCGACGCCCATCACGGACATCGCGTTCAGCTCCTCGCGGACTTTGCGTGCTCCGAGGTCAGCACAGATCGCCGTTCCGATCACGCCGGCGACGACCATGCCCGTCACCCAGACGGCCTGCTCGCGGATCGTTGCCGCGCCGAGGATCGCCGCCACGCGGTTGATGTCACCAAACGGCTCCACGAGCGAGGTGCCCTGCAAACCCGGCGCGCCGTACCCGAAGCCGAACGCCGACGCGGCCGCCGGAATCGAGGCCCGCTTGAGCAGTAGCCACGCCTGGTCGATGAACTCGCCGCCCCAGCTGAACGGCGGCGTCACCAGCGCACGCAGCGTCGCCAGCCCGAAGATCAGCAGCCCCCAGGCGAGCGCGGCGCCCCTGAGGTAGGCGGGATCCTCCTTCGGCAGCGGCGGCGCCGACGGTGCGCCGAGCGCACGATTGAACGGAGATTGTGTCTCGACGGCCACGCTCACTCCATCCCGAGCGGGCCGTCCGCAGCGCCGGCGAGGAATTGCCGGACGAACGGATTCGAGGAATTGAACATCGCCTCGGCGTCACCCGATTCGACGATGCGACCCTTCCACAGCACGGCGATGTAGTCGCCGAGCCGTCGCGCCGAGGCGATGTCGTGAGTGATAACGATGTAGGTGCCGCCGTGCTCGCCGTGGATCTTGCGGATCAGCTCGCACAACAGTGCGGTGCGGACTGGATCCAGTCCGGAGTCCGGCTCGTCGAACATCACGATCTTGGGCTCCATCACCAGCGCGCGGGCGAAGCCCGCGCGCTTCTTCATGCCGCCGGAGATCTCGCTCGGCATCCGCCTCGCCGCATCGGTGAGGCCTACTTCGTCGAGCCGCTGCATGACGATCCGGCGGATCTCCTCCTCGGACTTGTTCGTCTGCTCGCGCAGCGGGAAGGCGACGTTGTCGTAAACGTCGAGAGATCCGAACAGCGCACCGTCCTGGAACAGGATTCCGAAGTCGCGGCGCATCTCGAACAGCTCGGAGCGCCGCCGGTTCGGCACCGAGCGGCCGTGCACAAGGATGTCGCCGTGGTCCGGAAACATGAGGCCGATCAAATGATTGATCAGCACGCTCTTGCCGGTTCCCGACGGCCCGAGGATCACGGTGATCATCCCTTCCGGGATGCCGAGATTGAGACCGTTGAGGACGCGATTGCGGCCGAACGCCTTGTACACGTCGATGCACTCGACGGACCAGAAGTCGCCGGCCTGCGACTCCTGGACGGCCAGCGCGCCGCTGTGGTGCTGGTACTCGGCGGCTTCGTCGAGCAACTTCCGCTGCGAGTCGGCCCACCCGCTCTCGTCGCTGTCCTGCTCGTCTTGATACACGTCGTACCGACGGTCCGTCGGGGCGGGTTCCGGAACCGGATCGCCACCATTGGTGCCGGGCAACGAATGGCCACCATTACTGCCGGTGACACGCGCGCGGTAGCGGTCCCCGAGCGGGCGCAGTACCGGCACGATGCGCAGGAACTTGCGGACCGGACCGGCGGCGATCACGCGGCCTCTGGCGATCGCCATCGCGAGCTGGGACTTGTCGGAGCAGAGGTGCTCGAGGTCGAAGCTGGCGATGTGCAGAACCACCTCCGCATCGCCCCCGCCGCGCCGGACCTCGACCGGTGTCCGGTCCAACATCAGCGTCACCGACAAATCCGGCTCGTCCGCGAGGATCACCTCAACCGTGGTCTCGGCCAGTGACAGGCGGCGACTGATCTCCTCGTCCCTGGCCGCGTCCTCGATCGTCGCGACGAACTCCCCGAGCACCCGCTCGGACTCTGAGTGGGCGTTGGACTGCTCGGGCGAAGCGGCCAGCCAGCCCTCGCCGGCGATCCGCTCGTCGCGGAACCTCCGCGCCGCCTCGGCACTTGCGGGATTGTTCAGGATCTGATCCCCGGCTTCCGGGTGCCACGGATTGGCGTGGCTGTCGAACTCCTTCAGCAGCCGATCGAGGATCGTCCCGATGTAGGCGAACAGGAACTCGTCAGCGGCGCGCGCAACCCTGGTCAGCCGAGCCTCGTCGGTGAGGCGCGTGGGCAGCTCGAGTGCCAGTACGTCGCGGAACATCGCCACGCCGTACTGGTAAGAGGAGTTGACGGTGTCGTAGCCGACGCCCCGTTGCCGTAGGAACTGTGCGTATTCGAGCGCTTGCACCGGGGTCTCGTGGGCTGAGGCCGGTAGGCCCGCGCGCAGCATGCTGAATATCTCCCGCATGTTGCTTGCGCAGCTCGCGCGGGTGGCCTCGAACGCCTCCTGGTCCTCCGGAGCGCCGAGCTCCGGCTCCTGCTCGTGGATGTGGCGAGCCATTGCCACGCCGAACGGTCGCAAGACATCGACGAACAGCGTCGCCATCGACCTAATGAACTCCGCATCTTCTGCCGGAAGCCTCGAGCTGCTCGCAGGCATGGCCACGTACGACTGAATCGACGTATCAGTCAAGTTGGTCCTCTCATCCTCTGCCGTGCCGGGCAGTCCGGCCGGTGTCGCAGATTGGCAGGCGCCGATGCCGCCTCGATAGTCGCTTCGTCACAACAGCGTTGGTCGCATGGGACAAGCTCTCCATCGCCGCCTTCGGCGACGCTGCCCCAATCGTGGCGGCGACGGGGACGATCGAGTCGATTTGCGCGTGGTTCGAGGACACAGCGCAACGCCACGCGGACGATGTCGCCCTTCGCACGCTGAGCGGGCAGGAGTGCACCTGGGGCACGTACCATCAGCAGGTGCGTGAGGCGGCAGCCGGGCTGGCAGGCCTCGGCTTGGGGCGCGGCGACGTTCTCGCGTGCTGGCTGACCAACCGGCCCGAGTTCCACGTTGCCGATGCCGCCGCGATACACCTCGGCGCCGCCTCGTTCTCGATCTACAGCACGTTCACGGTCGAGCGGGCCAAGCACGTAACCGCAGACGCGGGCGCGCGCATCCTGATCACCGAGCCCACCTATGCCGAGCAAGCGATCGCTCTGCGCGAGAGCCGGGAGACCCCACTCGACCACATCGTCTGCGTCGAAGGCGACGCCCCCGAAGCGCTGGGCTGGGACGAGTTGCTCGACGCGGCGCCTGCCAACTTCGACTTCGAGTCGGCCTGGCGCGCAGTGCAGCCGGAGGACCTCGCGACGCTGATCTACACCTCCGGGACCACGGGGCGACCCAAGGGCGTCGAACTGACACACGCGAACATCAGCGCGCAGACGCTCGCGCTGAGCGACCGGCTCGGCCTGACGGAGGGCATCCGCGCCGTGTCGTTCCTGCCCATGGCGCACATCGCGGAGCGGCTCTCCACCCACTACTTCCCCATGTTCCATGGCTGGCAGGTGACCTGCTGTCCGAATGCGCGCGAGGTGGCCGCCGCCATCGCCGCGGTACGGCCTGCCTACTTCTTCTCGCCCCCGAGCGTCTGGGAGAAGCTGCGCCGCGACATCTACGCCTCAGCCGATGACGCCGAGCGGGCGGCGATCGTCGCGGCGATCGAAATCGTCCGCGGGGGAGGCGGCGTGCTCGACGGTCCGCTTCAGGCGGCGGCGCGCGCGAAGGTTGGTTTCGACGAGCTCGCCGTGGCGGTCGTCGGCGCGGCGCCATGCCCGCCCGCAGTGATCGAGTTCTGGCACGCGTGCGGTGTCCCCCTGTCCGAGCTCTACGGGATGAGCGAGACGACCGGCGTCGCGACCGTCGCGGGTCCCGATGACATCCGCATCGGGACCGTCGGGCCGCCGCTGCCCGTGTGCGAGGTGCGCCTTGCCGAGGAGGGCGAGATCTGCGTTCGCGGGCCGGTCGTGACCCGCCGGTATCGCAATCTGCCCGAGGAGACGACGCGGACACTCGACGACGACGGCTGGCTGCGCTCCGGCGACGTTGGCGAGCTCGACGATGACGGGCACGTGCGCGTCGTCGACCGGCTCGAAGAGCTGATCGTCAGCGCCGCGGGCAAGACCATGTCACCGGCGAACATCGAGGCCACATTGAAGTCCGACGCATCGCTGGTCGGGCAGGCGTGTGCGATCGGCGACGCACGTCCGTTCAACGTCGCGCTGCTGACGCTGGACCCCGATCGCGCGCGTGCGTTCGCGGAGGCCCACTCCATTCGGACGACTCATCTCGCCCAGCATCGCAAGGTAGTCGAGGCGGTCCGCGAGGATGTGGCGCGAGGCAACGCAAGGCTCGCGCGCGTGGAGCGGATCAAACGCTTCGCGGTGCTCCCCGAGGAATGGATGCCCGACGGCGACGAGCTCACGCCGACGATGAAGCTAAAGCGCCGGCCGATCGCGGAGAAATATGCAGAGATGATCGAGGGCCTGTACAAGGGCTCAAGCGGGTTCGATACGGACGTTGCCATTTGACTAATGGTTGTGCGGCTAACTACGATCGCCGCCACGAGCACGGGTCGCGAAAGCAGGGTCGGCGGGAGGGAGAAGGAGCTGTGTTGCAGCAGATGACGAGAGCGGGGTCGAAGGGACGGTGCGGCGAGCCGCCTTCCGATCGGGTGCGCGCGCTGATCCACGAGGTAGTCGTCGAGATGAGCGCGGAACTCGACGATTCCGCCAGCGTCATCTCCGATGCGATCCACAAGGCGTGCGAATGCGTCGGCGACGGCTTGTACTTGGCGACGCGGCAGAGCACGCGCGCGAATCTCGGACTGATCACCACGCTGCTCGCCGATGGCGCCGAGCCCACGGCGTTCACGGCGCCCGAGGAGGCGCTGTCGTATGCCCGCGCCTACGTGCACGAAGGCCTCGGCTTCGAGGTGCTGACCCGTGCCTACCGTGAGGGCGAGCACACCTATTCGCGCCTGTGGCTCGAGAAACTGCACGCGCGCGCCTCCACGTCGGACGAGCTCGCCGAATCGATGGGCTACTTCGGCGATTTTCTCTACACCTACATCGGGGCGATCAACCACCCTCTCAGCGTCGTCTACGCGGCCGAGCACGAGCGCTCGATCCGGGGCGGGGTCGCGATGCGCTCCGAACAGGTCCGCGCGATCCTCGCCGGCGCCCAAGTCGACGTGACCCAGGCGAGCTCACGCCTGCGCTACCGCCTCGACGGCCGCCATCTCGGCTTCGTGATCTGGAGCGAGGAGCCGGAGGGCGGCTCGGTGGAGGGCGGGCATACCCGCACCGTGTTCGACGACATGGACAGGCTTGCCGCGGAAATCGCAGATAGCGTCGGCGCCACGAGCGCGCTGCTGCTCCCGATCGGAAGCTACTACGCGGGGTGGGCGGCGGTCGGCCCGCAGGTGGCTCTCGATGGGTTGCCAAAGTATCGGGGCGGCCTGCGGATCGCACTCGGCCGTGTCTGCCGTGGCCTCGACGGGTTCCGCCGCACCTACGAGGAGGCGCTGATCACCAAGCGCGTTGCGTCACTGACGGAGCGTGCACCGACGTGCACGGTGAGCTTCGAGAACGTGGCGCTTGACGCGCTCCTGACCCACGACCTCGAGGAAGCGCGCCGGTTCGTGTATCACCAGATCGGGCCGCTGATGGAGGATTCCGATGCGAGCCGGCGCTTGGCGGCAACGCTCGAGATCTTCCTCCACGAGGAGTCGAGCTTCGTGCGTGCCGCACGGCGCCTCGGCATCCACGAGAACACCGTCGCCTACCGCGTCCGGCGAGCTGAGGAGCTACTCGGTAGGCGTGCCGCCGAGCATCAGCTGGAATTGCGCGCCGCGCTCCGCCTGGCTCACTTCGTTCGTGGCGACAGCCGCGACTGACACTCACGGGCCACAAGCTCTCCGAATGCTGTGACCCGGCGACAACCGGGGCACTGCAAAGTTGAGGTCTACCCCCAATGACCGCCGGGCGCTGATCGGGGATCGTCTCACTGTGGTCTAGAGACCTTGTTCGAGAAGAGGGGAGTAAACCGTGAGCACAAGCAAGCCCGTCGTCATCTACGGCGCGAGCGGGTACACGGGGCGGCTCATCGCCGAGTACCTGCGGGAATTCAATCTCCCGTTCATCGCCGCCGGCCGTGACGCGAGGCGAATTCAGGATGCGATGGAGCACGTCCCAGGGATCGAGACCGCGGATTACGAGGTGCACGAAGTCGAGCACTCGGTCGATGCGCTGACGGAACTGTTCTCCGGAGCCAAGGTGGTGTGCAACACCGTCGGACCGTTCGCCAGCTATGGACCCGAGGCGGTCGAAGCGTGCATCAACTCCGGTTGCCACTACCTCGACACGACCGGCGAGCAGGATTGGATGATCCGCTGCGACGAGTCCTACGGCGTGCACATGGCCGAGCACGGACTGCTGCTAGCGCCGGGGATCGCACAGATGTACACGACCGGCGAGATCGCCGCGAACATCTGCCTCGAGACCCCGGGGCTCGACACGCTGGACATCGCCGTGTTCTGGAAGGGCTCACCGACGGTGGCTTCGACCAAGACGATCCTTGTCAATGCCGCGCTCGCGAAGGCTTTCTACCTGGACCAGAACGAGTATGTCGAGTGGCCCGCCGACGGGACGATCTACGAGCTGGCCATTCCCGGACAGCACGAGATCGGGCTCGCGCTGCCTTGGGGCGGCACGTCGCACCCGGTCTGGTTCAAGCGCGATCCACGCGTGGCTAACGTCAAGGTCCTGGGCGGGCTGCTGAACCGCGCCCTGATGCAGGGAGTACCCCAGATAGTCGCTGCGGTGCTCGCGCAGGTCGCGGATCTGCCGGA
>Ga0302326_10029283_pt1 | contig 11053 bp, 11 predicted proteins | sample Palsa_T0_3_FD_202264 | JGI IMG/M metagenome (GOLD analysis project Ga0302326, IMG submission 202264) | Peat permafrost microbial communities from Stordalen Mire near Abisko, Sweden - Palsa_T0_3 | ecosystem: Environmental > Terrestrial > Soil > Palsa > Peat permafrost | place: Sweden: Abisko...
TCGAACACAACGTGGAGAAGATCGAGCTGTAGCTCTTGGCGTGCACCGACTCCATGAACGCGATGTTGGTGTAGACGGCTTGCTCGTGTGGGGTCAGCGCGTCGGGGATCAGGCTCACTGCGCCGACGGTGCCCTGGATGGTGTCCAGCAGCGTCAGTCCGGTGAACACCCGCATCGTGAGTTGCTTCTCGTTGGCGGTCAGCGTCCCCCACGACGGGATGTCATTGGACACCGGCACCTTCTCCGGCAGCCAGAAGTTTCCGGTCAGCCGCTCCCAGACCTCGGCGTCTTTCTCGTCGTGCAGTCGGTTCCAGTTGATCGCGGAGGCCCGGTCGATCAGCTTCACGTTTTCGGTCACCAGAACCCCGTTTCACCAGGACGAATAGTCGAGCATGCCTAGGTTCCCGACACTACCCCTGGGGGGCGACATGCCGCGGTAACACCAGAGGTTGTGTTTCCGTGTCGCGATCCCTGGACCTGCCCAGCCGCGCGATGTACCATTTGGTACATGATTACCGAGGACAGCGTCGAGATCGACGCGCCCGCGCAACTGGTGTGGCAGGTCTTCAGCGACGTCGAGCGCTGGCCCGAGTGGACGGCGTCGGTGACGTCCCTGGTCGCGCGCGACGGCACCGGCCTGGCAGTCGGAAAGCGGTTCGCCATCAAGCAACCTGGCATGTCGAACCTGGTCTGGAAGGTCACCGAGATCGACCCCGGGTCGTCGTGGACCTGGGTGCAACGATCGCCCGGCGTTCGCGTCAGCGCCGGCCATTGGGTCATACCGCAGCCCGGCGGCCGCACCCTGGTGCGTCAGCAACTCGACCAGCGTGGCGTGCTCGGCGCCCTCGTCGGGCGGCTGATGGCGAAGAAGACCAAGCGCTTTCTCGAGCAGGAGGCCGACGGACTCAAGGCCCGGTCCGAACAACTCGGCCGCGCCAGTGGCTCGCACGCCTGACCCGCGACGACGCAAGCAACTGCTCGACGCGCTCGTCGGCGAGTTCGCGACCGGTGGCGTCGGCCACCGATCTCTGCGCGAGGTGGCTGAGGCCGTCGGCACCAGCCACCGAATGTTGTTGCACCACTTCGGATCGAAGGAAGATCTGCTCGTCGCTATCGTCGAAGAGGTCGAGCGACGCCAGATGAGCGTTCTTCCGGATCTGCCGACTGAGCCGGCCGACAATTTCGCGGCCATGTGGGCGCAAGTCAGTCGCCCCGAATTGCGGCAGGCCGAACGGCTCTTCTTCGAGTGCTACGCCCGCGCGTCGCAGGGCGAGAAGCCGTTCGACCGCATGGTCCCCGGCGCGGTGAACGGCTGGCTCGATGAAGTCGACGCCGTCGCAGAGGTACCGGTCGACCGGGCCTTCGCACGGTTGGGGATGGCCGTCGTCCGCGGCCTGCTGCTGGATCTGGTGGCCACCGACGACGACGCGGGTGTGCAAGCGGCCGCGGATGTGTTCGTCAGCATGCTGCGCCGCTGACGGCGTTGGTTGCGCTATTTGGACTTCGGCAACATCGAGATGACGGTGTCGACGAGTTCTTCGGCGGTGGTGTGCCACTTGTCCAGGTCCATGTGGCCACTCAGATCCAATCCCGTGATGCCGTGGGCGGTGGTCAATAACAGCGCACCATAACGTTGCGCGTGCCGCGGACCGGTCGTGCGACCCACGACGTCGAGGAACAGGTGCTGTGCGCGTTCGGCCGACCCGACCGCCGCGAGATCCTGCGTCTGCATGGTGAACATCAGCCGATACAGATGCGGTCGGGTGCGGCCGACGGTGATCAGGGTCAGCAGTGCTGACCGTAAGCACGACTTCGCCGAATCATCTTTGGCTGCAAGCACTTCCAGTGCATCACCTAGTTCATTCATCGCATTGGTGGCCACGACTGTGAGCAAGGATTCCTTGTCGGCGAAGTGGCGATACGCCGCCGAGCGTGACACACCACTGCGTGCTCCGACCTCACGCAGCGTCACTGCCTCGACTCCACCGAGATCGAGCAAAACCCCCGCCGCGTCGATCAGCGACTGGCGAGTGGCTGCAGCACGCTCCGATCGCGTCGTCACCCGCGGAGCATAGCCCGCACTTCAGTTGACAACGTCAACTCAGCTGATAGCTTGAGTGGACAACGTCAACTGAAATGCTGACCACCCGATGGAGACCGCGATGAATGCCGACAACCGTGTCGACCGTAAAGAGCTGATCGTCGTGACCGGAGCATCGACCGGGATCGGCGCGGCCACCGTGAAAGAACTGGCGCACAGGGGCTTTCACATACTTGCTGGCGTTCGCCGCGAGGTGGACGCGGAGGCGCTGCGAGGTCTGGGCAGCCAGGGCATCGAGCCGTGCATCCTTGATATCACCGTGGAATCGGACATCGCCGCGGTCGCCGACCGGGTCGCCCGCGATCCGCAGCGCCGTCCCCTGCGTGCGCTGGTCAACAATGCCGGCATCGCGATCAACGCGCCGGTCGAAACCTTGCCGATAGCGCACTGGCGTCAACAGTTCGAGGTCAATCTGTTCGGCCACATCGCGATGACTCAAGCGCTGTTGCCCGCCCTGCTGAACAGTTCGGGCACGGTGGTGAATATCAGTTCGGTCGGCGGCAAGGTGGCGTTACCGACGTACGGCGCCTACGCCGGTTCGAAGTTCGCGCTGGAGGCGGTCAGTGATGCGCTGCGCCGCGAGGTCAGCGCCGCCGGAATCAAGGTCGTCGTCATCGAACCTGGCGCGGTCAAGACCGAGATCGCCGAGCGCGGGATCACTACCTCCGAGGGGCTCAAGGCGGACATGACCGTCGCTCAACTCACCCGTTACCGCGAAGTCATGGATGCCGTTATGGCACAAGCTCGCTCGTTCAACGAGACCGGCGTCTCCGCCGAAGCCGCCGCCGTGGTGGTCGCGAAGGCCGCGACCGCGTCCCGTCCACGTACCCGCTACACCATCGGACGCGATGCCGCGATCCTCTTGAATGTCAGCCGGTTTGTGTCCGACCGCATGCTGGACCGCATTGTGCGGCTGAACCTTCGGCGATTCGCGACCAGCGTAAGCCAGCCGAGCACCGTGCGCAGCGGTTAGGCGTGCGCCACCGCACGTGAGCCCGTGCCCACCCCGAAGAATTTGTATTCGGCGAGTTTGACGGAGCGGGTGTCCCGCCAGTACTGCCAGGTCATTCCGCTCCACAGCGTCCGGTTCACGCCGTGCTCGTCGAGATACCAACTGCTGCAGCCGCCGGTGTTCCACACCGAGCCGGCCAGCTTGGCCTGCAGCTCGGCGTTGTTGCGATCCTGGGCGGAGCGGCTGGGCGCCAGCGCCTGCGCACCCGCCTTATCCACCGCCGCGATAGCCTCGGTGACGTAGTGGATCTGCGACTCGATCATGAAGACTACCGACGTGTGGCCCAACGCCGTGTTCGGCCCCAGCAGGAGAAACAGGTTAGGCATGTCGGCTACGGCGATGCCGCGATGTGCCACAACACCTTCCCGGTTCCACCGGTCCACCAGGTCTTCGCCGCGCGGACCCTTGACGTCGAGGTAAGTGTAGGAGTCGGTGGTGTGAAAACCGGTCGCGTACACGATGACGTCGGCCCGGTGCTCGACGCCGTCGTCGGTGACGATGCCGTCAGCGGTGATCCGGCTGATCCGGTCGGTGATCAACGTCGACTTCGGGTTGGCTACCGCCTGGTAGTAGTTGCCGGAGTAGAGGATTCGCTTGCAGCCTGCCCGGTAGCTCGGGGTGAGCCTGCGACGCAGGCTCTTGTCGCGGACACCGCGCCGGATGTTCCACTTGCTGACGAATTCGACGGCGCGCAGCAGAGCGGGCCGTTGCGTCATCGCATAGCCCAAACCCTCGAGCCCCCAATAGATTCCCGATCGCACCGCAAACCGCAGACCAGGCACGTACGCGAAGGCATTACGCACCGCGTCCGGGAGCAGACTGTTCGGCCGCGGCACCACCCACGGCGGAGTGCGCTGATAGAGCTGCACCTCGGCGACACCGCGGTCGCGGCGCACGAGTTCCGGCACGATCTGAATCGCGCTGGCCCCGGTGCCGATGATCGCGACGCGTTTGCCGGTCAGGTCGACGCTGTGGTCCCACTGCGCGGAATGGAAAGCGGGACCGCGGAAGTCGTCCATACCCTCGATATCGGGTAGCCGCGGGATGTGCAGCGCCCCAGCGCCAGAGATCAGAAACTGGGCGATGTACTCTTCGCCGGATTCGGTCAAGACGTGCCAGCGATATTCGCTGTCGTCCCAGTGCGCGCGGCTGACCTTCGAGCCGAATTCGATGTAGCGGCGCAACCCGTACTTTTCGGTGACGCCCTTGAGATAGTCGAGGATTTCCGGCTGCGGAGAGAACAGCTTGGTCCAGGTGGCCTTGGGTTCGAACGAGAACGAGTAGAGGTGTGACGGCACGTCGCATGCGCAACCGGGATAGCTGTTGTCCCGCCACGTCCCGCCGACGTCGTCGGCCTTCTCCAGGATGACGAAGTCGTCGCCTCGCCGTTGCAGCGCGATAGCCATTCCCAGCCCGGCGAATCCCGTCCCGATGATGACGGCGCGGGTGTGCGTCGGCGGAGCCTGGGCTGCGGGCGTTGCGGTCGACTCGGCAATGGTCATATGCGCCACTCCTCCTCCTCGCGTCGCTCGGCATCGTCATCGGCGCGCGTCATATGCGCCACTCCTCCTCCTCGCGTCGCTCGGCATCGTCATCGGCGCGCGTCACGTCAAATCTTCCTGCTCGAGTCGGCAAGTATCCGGTACCGAGGGTATCAACGCCGCCCGGCGCTAGCTCGCGGCGGAGTCGTGCGGAACCGCATTGTGGATGGGCTGATCAGGGTCCAACTTGATACCGAGCAGCTCAGCGGTGCCGCTGATGACGCCCATCATGATTGTGGTCAGGTGCTCCACGAACTTGTCGCGCGGCATCCGCCTGGGACTGTCGACATCGGATCCCAACCACCATTCGGTGGCCGAGGCAGCCGACCCGAAAGCGGCATGGGCAGCCAACTCGACCGCCGCATGGTCCAACTCCATGTCGCGAAGCTCGTTGTCGAACATGTCCGCCATGGCCAACGTGATCTCGCGGCCCTCATTCAGGGTCAGCGCGGTCGACTGCGCGGTCGCCGCCGAGCGGTCCTGGATGAAGACCCGCAGCACGTTGGGGTGTTTGTCGATGAGGCTGACGTACTCCTCGACGCTGCGCCGAATGACCTCGCGGGCCGAATCGGTCGCCAAGTCGAGAGAGGGGAAGATCGCCGCCCACAGCATGTCGCGAAGCCGCTCACCGATCGCCTGGAACAAATCGGATTTGTCGGTGAAATGGCGGTAGATCTTTGGTTTGGCGGTGCCTGCTTCTTCGGCGACTTCCCGCACGCTCAGATCGGGGCCCAATCGATCGATAGCACGAAATGCAGCGTCGACGATCTCACTGCGCACCTTCTTGCGGTGTTCGCGCCAGCGTTCGCTGCGCGCGTCGACCTTCACCCCGGGCTTGGCACTGGGGTGCGGCAGAGGGGGTCGGGGAATTCTGACCACGTCAAGCACCATACCTCGGTGCGGTCGCTGACCTGGGCAGACTGGCTATCAGGCCACGCGGACGTTCGACGGAAACCGACGCGACGTCACAGCATGCAGGAGACGCAGCCCTCGACCTCGGTGCCTTCCAGCGCCATCTGCCGCAACCGGATGTAGTAGAGCGTCTTGATGCCCTTGCGCCAGGCGTAGATCTGCGCCTTGTTCACGTCGCGGGTGGTTGCGGTGTCCTTGAAGAACAGCGTCAGCGAAAGCCCTTGATCCACATGCTGAGTGGCTGCCGCGTAAGTGTCGATGATCTTCTCGTAACCGATCTCGTAGGCGTCCTGGTAGTACTCCAGGTTGTCGTTGGTCAGATACGGCGCCGGGTAGTAGGCACGGCCGATCTTGCCTTCCTTGCGGATCTCGATCTTGGACGCAACCGGGTGGATCGATGATGTCGAGTGGTTGATGTAGGAGATCGATCCGGTCGGTGGCACTGCCTGCAGGTTCTGGTTGTAGATGCCGTGGGTCTGCACCGACTCTTTCAGCCGCCTCCAGTCGTCCTGGTTCGGGATGCGGATGCCGGCGTCGGCGAAGAGCTGGCGCACCCTGTCGGTCTCAGGCTCCCAGAGTTTGTCGGTGTACTTGTCGAAGAACTCCCCCGACTTGTACTTCGAGCGATCGAAGCCGCCGAAGGCGCGACCGCGTTCGATCGCGATGCGATTCGAAGCCTTCAGCGCGTGATACAGCACCGTGTAGAAGTAGATGTTGGTGAAATCGATGCCCTCTTCGGAGCCATAGAGTATGCGCTCACGGGCCAGATAGCCGTGCAGGTTCATCTGTCCCAAGCCGATGGCGTGAGAATCGTTGTTGCCCTGCTCGATTGACGGCACCGACCAAATGTGGGTCTGGTCGCTGACCGCGGTCAGCGCGCGAATCGACACCTCGATGGTCTGGGCGAAGTCCGGCGAGTCCATCGCCTTCGCGATGTTCAGCGAACCGAGATTGCACGAAATGTCTTTGCCTACTTTGGCATACGTCAGGTCTTCGTTGAACAGCGACGGCGTGGACACCTGCAGGATCTCCGAGCACAGGTTCGAGTGGGTGATCTTCCCCTCGATCGGGTTCGCCCGGTTCACCGTGTCCTCGTACATGATGTAGGGGTAACCGGACTCGAACTGCAGCTCGGCCAGCGTCTGGAAGAACTCGCGGGCCTTGATCTTGGTCTTGCGGATACGCGCGTCGTCGACCATCTCGTAGTACTTCTCGGTGACCGAGATGTCGGCGAAGGGCACTCCGTAGACGCGTTCGACGTCGTAGGGCGAGAACAGGTACATGTCTTCGTTGTTCTTGGCCAGCTCAAAGGTGATGTCCGGAATCACCACACCGAGGCTCAGCGTCTTGATCCGGATCTTCTCGTCGGCGTTCTCCCGCTTGGTGTCCAGGAAGCGGCAGATGTCGGGATGATGGGCGTGCAGGTACACCGCGCCTGCGCCCTGACGCGCACCCAACTGGTTGGCGTAGGAGAACGAGTCCTCCAGCAGCTTCATGATCGGGATGACGCCCGATGACTGGTTTTCGATGTTCTTGATCGGCGCGCCGTGCTCACGAATGTTGGTGAGCAGCAACGCCACTCCCCCGCCGCGCTTGGACAGCTGCAGCGCGGAGTTGATCGAGCGGCCGATCGATTCCATGTTGTCTTCGATGCGCAGCAGGAAGCAGCTGACCGGCTCGCCGCGCTGCTTCTTGCCCGAGTTGAGGAACGTCGGCGTCGCCGGCTGGAACCGGCCGTCGATGATCTCGTCAACGAGCTTCTCAGCCAACGCAGTGTCACCGGCCGCCAGGGTCAGCGCAACCATCACGACGCGGTCTTCGAAGCGCTCGAGATACCGCTTGCCGTCGAATGTCTTGAGCGTGTACGAGGTGTAGTACTTGAACGCGCCCAGGAAGGTCGGGAACCGGAACTTCTTCGCGTAGGCCCTGTCCAGCAGCGTCTTGACGAAGTTGCGCGAGTACTCGTCGAGAACCTCACGCTCGTAGTAGTTCTCCTTGATCAGGTAGTCGAGTTTCTCGTCCTGGTTGTGGAAGAACACCGTGTTCTGGTTGACGTGCTGCAGGAAGTACTGGTTGGCCGCTTCGCGGTCCTTGTCGAACTGAATCTTGCCGTCCGCGTCGTACAGATTCAGCATCGCGTTGAGCGCGTGATAGTCCGTTTCATCGGGCAACCCGTGAGTGCCGGTGGTTACAGGCTCTGCAGCGACGGTTGTTGGCACGTCTGTTCCTTCCAGAAGTCGGCGAGACCGGCGCGAACGGATTCCACGTCGTCCAGGGTCCCCATCAGTTCAAAGCGATAGAGGTAGGGCACGCCACACTTGCGGGAGACCACGTCGCCCGCATAGGCGAATTCGGTACCGAAGTTGTTGTTGCCCGCGGCGATGACGCCGCGGATCAACGACCGGTTGTGTTCGTTGTTCAAGAAGGCGATGACCTGTTTGGGGACGTAGCCACCGTCGTTGATATTCGGAGTCGGCCGACCACCCCCGTACGTCGGCAGCACCAGCACGTACGGCTGGTCGACCTCGATACGACCGTGTAGTGGGATCCGCATTGCCGGGACATCCAGCTTCTGTACGAAGCGGTGGGTGTTCTCCGAAACGCTGGAGAAGTACACCAGGTTGCAAGACGGCATGGCGATCCCCCTCCCTGTCCTATCTGCCGTTGAGGGCTACGCGCTCAGGACGGCGGCGGTGAGCGACTTGATCCGGTCCGGCCGGAAGCCGGACCAGTGGTCGTTGCCGGTCACCACGACGGGCGCCTGCAGATACCCCAGGGCCATCACGTAGTCGCGCGCCTCGGAGTCGAGACTGATGTCGACGACCTCGTAGGCGATGCCTTGCTTGTCCAGCGCTTTGTATGTGGCGTTGCACTGCACGCAGGCCGGCTTGGTGTAAACGGTGACGCTCATCGCGGTACAACTCCTCTGTCGACTGGTGGGAAAAGTCGCTGACTGGCAACTACTCGGATACTGCGTATGTACTGCTATTCAGCGAACCGCCGCGCCTCAGAATTCCCATCTTGCCGGTCCGCGACAGCTGGGTTTCGATGCCGGCTGATGCATCCCGCTCGACCAGGTGTACCTGTGGTCTGTCGGTGTCGGGAACACTACACCTAGTGGGTTCCCGTAGATGGAGATACAAGATGTTCTGAAAAACATTCATGAAATTCCCTGGTCGTAAGCCCTGCGATCGGCGAGTCTTCGGCGTGTCGCAAATCACAAAGTGGTCTCGCGGTGGTGTATGAATAGGTCTACCAGCCGGCACCGACAAAACTCGCCGGCTACATCCGCACAGCAAAGCGCCCCAGCGGTGGTCAAACCGTTGGGGCGCGTCCGGTGCTCAGTTGACTTCGGCGGCCAGCTTGCCCACCGCGTCACGCACGTTTTCCGCCAGTTCGGCGTGCTCGCGGGGGTGCTGACCGTTCAGCGTCTTGAACGGAACGGACAGCGTGATCGACTCGACCACGCGGGCACCGGCGATCCCGAAAGACTTGCGGGTGTCGTCGTGCGCCCATACCCCGCCGTACTGGCCGAAGGAGCCACCGATCACTGCCAGTGGCTTGCCCTTGAGGGCGCCATTGCCGAATGGCCGGGACAGCCAGTCGATCGCGTTCTTCAGGACAGCCGGATAGCTGCCGTTGTATTCAGGGGTGATGACCAGTGCGGCGTCGGCGTCGGCCGCTGCGGCGCGCAAAGCGGCGACCGGAGCCAACGCTGGAGCCTCGGCGTTCATCACGTCGTCGATCTCCTCGTTGTAGAACGGAAGCTCGCCGAGGCCCTCGAAGATGGTGACGACGACGCCGTCCGGGGCGACCTCGGTGGCCAGTTCGGCGATCTGGCGGTTGATCGACGCGGCACGCAAGCTTCCTACCAGCGCTAAGACCTTGGTTTCGGACATGATCCAGTTCCCTTCGGTGATCGCTGTACATCTTCGCACCGTTCAACCGGACTATGGTCCGGTTTGTTCCGGTGACGCTACAGTAAATCTGTGAGCACCGTCGACCCGGTTCGCGAACTGCCCGTTTCTGCGCCGCAGGAGCGCGGTGACGCGGCCCGAAATCGTGTCTTGTTGCTCGACGCGGCCCGCCGCCTGGTGGCCGCACATGGCGCCGACGCGGTCACCATGGATGACATCGCCGCGGCCGCCGGCGTCGGCAAGGGCACGGTGTTTAGGCGGTTCGGCAGCCGGGCCGGGTTGATGATGGTGCTGCTCGACGAGGACGAGAAGACCATGCAGCAGGCTTTCATGTTCGGTCCGCCGCCGCTGGGTCCCGACGCACCGCCGCTGGATCGGCTGCTGGCGTTCGGGCGCGCCCGCCTTCGGTTTGTACACACCCACAGCGAGTTGCTGTCGGCGGCCAACCGGGATCCGGCATCGCGCTACGGCGCGCCGGCGATGGTGCAGCACACCCACATCCGAATGCTGTTGGCTTCCGCGGGCACCTCCGGTGACCTCGACGGCCAGACCGATGCCCTCGCGGCCTTGCTCGAGGCTGATTACGTCGAGTACCAGCTGACCGAACGCGGACGCACTCTGCAGACGCTCGGCGATGCGTGGGAAAGCTTGGCCCGCAAGCTTTGCGGACGATGAAGCCGCGCTGGATCCTGCACGTCGATCTGGATCAATTTCTGGCCTCCGTGGAACTTGGCCGCCACCCCGAATTGACCGGCCTGCCAGTCATCGTCGGAGGCAGCGGCGACCCGACCGAAGCGCGCAAGGTGGTGACCTGCGCGTCCTATGAAGCCCGCGAGTTCGGCGTACGCGCGGGCATGCCGTTGCGCGCCGCGGCCAGGCGGTGCCCCGATGCCACGTTCCTGCCGTCGGACCCCGCGGCGTACGACGCGGCCTCCGAACAGGTGATGGGGTTGCTGCGCGATCTGGGCCATCCGGTGGAGGTGTGGGGGTGGGACGAAGCGTACGTCGGCGCCGAGGTCGATGACCCCGGTGAGCTCGCCGAGCAGATCCGCACGGTCATCTCGTCGGCGACCGGGTTGTCCTGTTCGGTCGGGATCAGCGACAACAAGCAGCGGGCCAAAGTCGCCACCGGCTTCGCCAAACCGGCCGGTATCTACACCCTGACCGCTGCGAACTGGATGAACGTGATGGCCGACCGGCCGGTGGACGCGCTCTGGGGTGTCGGGCCTAAGACGGCGAAAAAGCTTGCCGCCCTTGATATCACGACAGTATGGCAATTGGCACAGGCTGACGCCGAGCTGTTGACGGCGACATTCGGCCCGCGGACCGGCTTGTGGCTGCTGCTCCTGGCCAACGGCGGCGGCGACGACACCGTCAGCTCCGAACCGTGGGTGCCCCGCTCGCGCAGCCACGTCGTCACCTTCCCGCGAGACCTCACCGACCGAGCCGAAATGGACTCGGCCGTCACCGAATTGGCGCAGCGCGCACTCAGCGAGGTGGTGGCGGAGGCACGGATCGTCACCCGGGTCGCGGTCACGGTGCGCACCGCGACGTTCTACACCCGTACGAA
>Ga0302326_10029284_pt1 | contig 11053 bp, 5 predicted proteins | sample Palsa_T0_3_FD_202264 | JGI IMG/M metagenome (GOLD analysis project Ga0302326, IMG submission 202264) | Peat permafrost microbial communities from Stordalen Mire near Abisko, Sweden - Palsa_T0_3 | ecosystem: Environmental > Terrestrial > Soil > Palsa > Peat permafrost | place: Sweden: Abisko...
CGCTTCGATCGCGTCGGTGTGACGGTGGAGTGTGTCGAGCCCGTCGTTGAGGGTGGTGACGCGACTGTCCAGCATTGCGAGCGTGCTTTTGACGGTTTCGTCGGAGAGCCCAAGGCTGTCGATTTTACTTTTGACTTCTGCGACCGAGCCGCGTATATCGGCCACGCTTGTGTGCAGGCCGGCGAGGTCGCTCTGCACGCCGCCCACGCTGCTGCTCAGCAACGTCACCGTAGCGGGCACTCCGCCGAGGTCGTCACGGAGTGTGGTCAAGCTTCCACCGAGAGTGTTGATGCGATCGCTTATACCGCTGTTTTCGACCGTCACTGTCCCCTGCAATGCTTCGAGCTGACCGCCCAGGGACGTTTGCGCCAGGCCGAGTGCCCCCACGGTCGTGGTCAGCGCGCCGACATCGCTTTGGACGCCGCCTACGGTCGAGTCGAGCACGCCGAGGTGGGTGGTCACTCCGGCAACCCCCGTGTCCAGAGTCGTCACGTGTGAGCCTAGCCCCACGACCGTCGTCCTGAGTGTGCCGAGCGAGCCTGTCAGCGTGTCTGTTTGGCTTTGTAGGGCGTTGAGTCGGTCGCGCACGGCGGCGTCCGTCACGTTGTGGATGTTCAGTTGTTCTGTAACCGTGCTCAAGGAGGCTTTCAACGCGTGTGTATCGGTGGTGAGTCCTCCGACGGAGCCATCGAGGCTATCGAGCCCGGTGCGCAATTCTGGGAGCGCCGCCGCGGTGGCCGCAGCGATCTGCGCAACGCCGGCGAGGGACTGGCGGACAGTGCTCACTTCGCTGCTGAATCCACCGACAGATGTGGTGAGCGAGTTCAGCCCACCCGTGAGTCCTCCGACGGTGCTGCCCAGACCATCAAGCTGGGTGGAGAGACCAGACACGTTGGATTGAAGGTCGGCGATCGTGCCATCCACCAGAGTGGATACTTCTCCTGAGAGCGAGGTCAGTCGGCTGGCAGTGTGAATGACCGTGCCACCGAGACCCGTCACATCAGCTGATAGCGATGACAGGGAGCCCTGCAGCTGCAGCACAGTGGACACCGTGGCACTCAGTTCACCGGGCCCGACGCCAGCGAGGCTCTGCTCGACTGTCGCAAGGCGACTATCCAGCGCCTGGTTGGCGATTGCACTGTCATTCATGCGGGCACTCAACCCTGCCAACGCAGCGCTGACTTCGGCCGTCTGTTGCTCGCCATCGGTGATCTTTTGCACGGTGCTCGCGACTTCCGTAGCGGTGCTCGCTACCCGTTCCTCCTCGTTGGTCAGCCTAGTCTTGAGACCGTCGAGTTCGGTGTTAGTGCTGCTCTGCAGTCTGTCGATGCGTTGTTGCAGGGCGCTCTTGATTTCGACAAGGCTTCCCTCAACAGCGCCGATCCGGCCGCCGAGTCCTGTCAGTTCGCTGCGTAGCTCGCCGGTGGCGCTCTGCAGAGCCGACACGTCGCTTTCGATCGCGGCGAAGTGCTGGGTCACGTAGCTGGTAAGCGACGTAACCCGGAGTGAGAGGCCCGCAAGTTCGCCCCTGGTCAGCTTGATAAGCGCTTCCAGTTCGGCGCTCGTCATTCTCCCAGCCCGACGGATGATCGAGACTCCCCGGGCGTCCAGCTTGAAGAAACGAGCGCGGCGCTGCGCACGTGTGACCGCAGCGCTCACGCTGAGGCCGTCACCGAAGACCAACTGCATCGGCAGGATCGTCTGGCCACGGAAGCGCAGCCTGCGCCGGCGCGCCACGAGCACGACGCCCGTGAGGCTCCGGAGATGCGCGCCGCGCGCACTCGTGTACCGGAGAACCACCGGCACCGCGACCCGCCCGGTCGGGGCAACGTAGGGCGCGCCCATCACAGTTGCCCGGAACACAACTGGGCTTTCCGCTCTCGAAGCAGCCACCGCAGTGCCAGCCACGCAGAGAGTCAGGAGTAGAGAGCCGATTAGGATGCGCGTCGCAAGGCGAATGGGGTCGATATGACACCATCGACATCTAGTTCAGATAACTTGAATTGTTCAGAAATCGCGTCGCCGGGAGCTTTGCACAGCTCGAGCGACCCGCCCCTCTGCCCGGGGGACCCACAAACCACACCTTCAGAGGTCTTCTAGCAGACCTCGAACGTCGACTTCAGCGTCCTGATCACCCGCAGCGTCCTGCGGTTCCTGCCCTTGCCCGTGTATGTGACGAGCGTGACCCTCACGAGCACCGAGTTCTTACCGGGACGCGCTCGGACCTTCGACGGCAGGAACAGGAAGTTGCTCGGCAGCTTCTTCGACTGATATTGCGGTTCGTCCACCGTCGCGCGGTGGCGATGGTGAGCGCTCCCAACCAGAGCCGTCCGCTTCAGGCCGCCGTCGATGAAGAACGCGACATGAGTGACCTTGTAGCCGGTCAGGTGCGCACCGGCGATGGGCAGGCTCCGAACCTCCAGGGACAGCAGCGAACTCGAGGTGGTGCACGCGCTCGGCGCGATCAGCTGGAGCAGCTGGTTGCCGATCTTGCTCGTGGCGAGGACGGTCGTCAGCGGCTTCGGTGCGGATAGGAGAGACATCAGAACAACCTGGGGGACCGGCGCCGGGCACGAGGGAGCGGCGTAGACGAACTCGGCCGCGCCGATGTCGACGGTTGCGGCGGGGCTGTTGGTGCAGTCGATCGGACCGGAGATGCGGGGGTTGCCGAAGCCGTCTGTCGTCAGGCCGCTCGGGATCAGCGCGTTCGAGCCGCCCTCGAGCGTCGGGCTCACGGCGGTCTCGTGCACGTCTGCGCTCCCGGGGCCAGGACCGACGAGCTGGGGGTCGGCGCAGATGTTGCCGGTGCCCGCGAACGGCGAGGAGCCCGAGCAGACGTCACTGTAGGAGGCGCTCACGTTCGCGAAGCTCGTACCAAAGCCGCCGAGCTCGGCGCCACCGCTGTCACCGTCCACGATCGTGTTCGCGAGCGAGAGGACATCGTGCGGTCCGCCGCTGATGCCCGCAACCGGACCGCCCGCGCCGGAGATCGCGTTGCCGGCGACCGTCGAGTCGAACAGGTCGAGGGTCGTGTAGGCGCTGTGGCATAGCACCGCGCCCACGTAGATACCGGCGCCATCGGCGCTGGGGCCGCTCGTCAAAGTGTTCCCCGCGATGATCGCGTCGGACAGGCTCGAGCTGACGTTCGGCGCTCCCGGCGCTGGCGGAAAGCTGTCACCGCACTCGAGCACCGACAGGCCGGCGCCCCAGCCGAACACCGGTTCCATCCGCGCGTTCTTGTTCGCGTCGGGCGATTGCAGGGTGTTGTTGGTGAAGCGATCGTCGACGCTCTGCAACGCGGCATCGCTCACGCTCTCCCCCGCGCCCATGGCGAGCGCGGCCGCCGGCTTGAAGCTCACCGTGTCGGAGTCGAACGTATCGCCGCTCTGGGCAAGCGTGGATTCCCCGCCGGACGACGCGGAAACCTCCAGCCCGCCGCCGCTGTAGCCCGAGCCCGAGTCGGTGCCGTCGGGGTCGGCGACGCTGTCGTGGCTGAACGTGTCGCCGTCGAGGGCGAGGCCAATCCCGGTCGTCGCACCGGTCGAGATCGCCGCCCCACCGCCACTGCTCGTCGCCGTGTCGTTGCTGAACCGCGAGCTCGACAGCGTGCTTTCGCCGCCACCGAGCTGGGCGTACATCCCGCCGCCGTAGCTTTCCGAGCTGTCGCCTTCGAACGTGTCTCCGGCGAGGTGCGCACTCGCGGCGTCGACGCTGAGGCCACCGGCCCGCAACGCGCTGTCGTCGGTGAACGTCGAGTCTTCGATCGTGACCACACCTTCGGACTCGACGAAGGCACCACCGCTGACGTTGTCGGCGTGCTCGGTATTGACGTCGTCGGCGAAGGTATCGTGCAGCAGCGTGGTGTTGGACACGTGTTCCAGGTACGCGGAGATGGCAAGGGCGCCGCTGTTGCCGCCGCCGCCGACGGTGGCGTTCTCGAAGATCAGGTTTTCGATCGTCACCGAAGCCTCCCCGCCGCTGAGCTGTTCCTGCGAGCCGCCCTGGAAGCCCGCGCCGGGGCTGCCGGCAAGCGTCACCGGCACGTGCGGCAGCTCATAGGGAAAGCCCGTGGTGCACAACTGGTCGAGCGTGATCACCTCGCCCGCGCTCGCCGCATTGAGGGCGCTCTGCAGCCCACCGCAGCCGACCGTGACGTTCGCGGCAGACGCCGGTGACGCCATCACCGCGAACAGAAGAGCCCCGCTCAGTAGCACCCGCCGCATCAGAGCGCTGGACATTAGCCATTCGAGCTGCGCGCGTGCGCCGCCGTCAGCGGGCCGCTGCCGGGCTCACCGGGCAGCCGGAGCGGGCAGCGCGTCCAGCGCCTGCCGCAAGTCGTCCACCGACTGGTAGTCGAGCCCGAGCAGATGGTCGTGGCGATGTCGCACGACGCCCTGCTCGTCGATCACGATCACCGCGCGCTTGGTCCCAAGCCGCGAGGAGTGCGCGCTGTAGGAGCCCGGGACGGCGATTCGTTCGTCTCGCCGTCAGAGCAGCGAGAGCGGATCGAAGCCGCGTGCGTCCGGACGGCCTGCGCCGGACTCGCACCGCCGACGAACTGGACGTGTCCGGGGAACAGCCCTCGATGACCGCAAAGGGCTACGCGAAGCGATCGACCCACGATCTCAAGAAGCAGGACACCTTATCGTCAGGTGATAGGGCCGCTTGCGCGGGGGCCGGTTGATACGGACCGCCCGGCAGTCGGATCGACCGCCAGGATAGGGACGCACCCAGGTAATATCGCCTGGCGCATCCGGTACGGACAACCGCACTTCTCCATGATGGTTCGTCGTGCGCCGCTTCGGCGGCGCGCCGTCGCTTGTTCCACCATCCTGATATCCATATTCGACATTGACCCTGACAGCCGGGGCAGGTGTGCCGCCAACGAGCACTGTGACAATTACTACAGCTGTGGCTATAGGCGCAATGGTAAAAAGCGGATCTCGGTAATAGCCGTGACGCCCGACACCGGGTCGAGCGCGCGATCGGGGCCGAGACGCTATAGCATCGGCTCTAGGCGAGTCAAGACACGAATATGGTGCAGATAATTGGAAGCATCGCTATTTCTCCGTGCCAGAGTTATCTACGCACAGTCCGCTCAGCAGGACGTCAAGCGGCACCCCCAACGCCCGCGAGAAAGCAAGCAGCGTAGACACCCTCGGCTCCTGCTCCCCTTTCTCAACCCTGGAGATCGTATTCCTACGGACAAGACACATCCGCGCAAGATCCTCCTGCGAGAACCCCGAACGCTCACGCGCCCTCCGAACGTTCGCCCCGAGCCTCTCCCGAACCGGCGCCGCACTCCATATCGAAACAGCCGCTTGCCGCCGAGCGGCCACGGCGACCGGGTCGCTAACCACTCGCCCAGGAGGCCGCCGGCACCGCGGCGGACGACACCGGAGCGAAGCCACGCCCCTGTGTCGGCCTCCCAGCGCCGCTTTCTGTCGGGATGAGGCGGGACCGTAGCCTGTGGGCCACCAGGTCGCCACGGCACCACGGCGCTCTGCGGAGCCGGCATGATGGACACAGCATCAATATGGAACCTACCACATGGCGATGAGACGGGTCGCGCCACAGGGTTCACGGCGTGCCCAACACCGCCAAGGATCCCCAGATCGCTCTCGGCAGGGCGATCAGGCTACGCCGAGAAGAACTCGGCATCTCCCAACAAGACCTCGCCCTGGAGATCGGCTACGACCAAGGTTGGGTATCCCACATCGAGAACGGACGCACCAACCCTGCCTACGGAACCGTAGATCGGATCGCACGAGCCCTCTCATGGCCCATGACCCGACTCGTAGCCCTCGCCGAGTCCATCGAGACGGAGGACCGAAAGCCGCTCGACCGGCCACTACGCTCCAATCCCATCGAGCCGTAAGCCACGCTTCTCGTTGGCATCGCCACATGCATGCGAGCCAACGAGAGGCAGATGCGGACTCGTATCAGGGCTTCATCGAGACGAGCGGCTTCCCAACAGAGTTGATATCAGCGAGCGAGGCATGCGGAACTCCCGCTTCGGGCAGACGAATCCAATCTCACCCAACGGCAGGAGCTGGCAGGACATCCAGCGCCGCCTTCAACTCGTCCACCGACTGGTAGTCGAGCCCGAGCAGGTGGTCGTGGCGATGTCGCACGACGCCTTGCTCGTCGATGATGATCACCGCGCGCTTGGTCCCAAGCCGCGAGGAGTGCGCGCTGTAGGAGCTCGCCACCGCCCCGTCGACGTCCGCCAGCAGCGGGACCGTGAGGTTGTTGTTCTCCACGAAGCCGTTGTGCGAGTCCAGGTCCTGCGAGGAGATGCCGACGACGGTGGCATTCAGCGAGGCGAAATCCGACGCTCGATCCCGATAGGAGCAGAACTGTTTCGTGCAGACCATCGTGTTGTCACCCGGGTAGAACAGCAGTACGACGCGCTCACCGCGGTGCTCGGAGAGGTGAAACGAGCCGGCGGTGCCCTGCAGCTCGAAGTCGGGCGCCTGCTCGCCGACCTGCGGAGTCTTGGCCATGTTCGCCAGCGTACAGGAGGATGCGTTAGAACCTGAGTCGATGCGTACCAGCCGCCTGAGCCGTCCGACACTCGCCGCGGCGGCATGTGCACTCGCTGGCGCGGCATGCCCGCTGCTCACGGCTTGCGGAGCAACCAACACGGCTGCGGTGCGCACACCAACGGTGAGCGTGGGCGCGATTCCACGCGCCACGCGCTCGTCCGCGACGGAGCTGCTCGACTGGCCCGAGTTCGGCCTGGATCCGCAGCGCAGCGACGTCAGCGAACTCGCCACCGGCATCACGACCGCCAACATCGTGCATCTGCGCCACCTCACCGTCGCGCTGCCCGGCACCGTCGACTCCTCGCCGATTTACTTGCACGAGGTGCGGGTAGAGGGACGGACGCACGACGTGATCGTGGTCACGACCAGCTACGGCAGGACGATCGCGATCGACGCCGACAGCGGGGCGATTCTGTGGACGTTCACGCCACCCGGCTACAGCCGCTGGGCGGGCAGCGCGCAGATAACCGTCTCCAGCCCCGTCGCCGACCCCGACCGCCAGTGGGTATACGCGACCTCTCCCAACGGCCTCGTCCACAAGCTGTCGCTCGCCGACGGCAGCGAGGACTCGAGCGGCGCGTGGCCGGTGAGCGTCACGCGCGAACCCGTGCACGAGAAGCTCGGCGCGGCGCTCAACATCGACGGCCCCGACCTCGTCGCCGCGACCAGCGGCTACCTCGGCGACATCCCTCCCTACCAGGGCCACGTCGTCGTCATCGATCGCTCCAGTGGCCGCCTGCAGAGCGTGTTCAACACGCTCTGCGCCAACCGCCGCGAACTGCAGGTCCCGAGCACCTGCCCGGCCAGCGACTCGGCGATCCTCTCGCGCGGCGGAGCGGTGATCGAGCCGGGCGGCAAGCGCATCCTGATCGACACCGGCAACGGCCCGTGGAACGGCACCACCGACTTCGGCGACAGCGTGATCGAGCTCACCTTCCCCGACCTCGCGCTGCGCCAGTCGTTCACGCCCACCAACCAGGAAGAACTCAACGACAACGATCTCGACCTCGGCTCGAGCGCCCCGGCGCTACTCGGCGAAAACCGCGTGGTGCTCACCGGCAAGGATGGGATCATGCGCGTGCTCGCGCTGTCGCGACTCGACGGCCACCCGCCGTCCGGGGCGCGCGCGCGTGTGCACCCGCTCGGCGGCGAAATCCAGCGCCTGTCGATCCCCGCAGGCGGCGAGCTGTTCACCGCGCCGGCGGTGTGGCGAGCCGGCCGGCGTACGACGATGTTCCTAGCCGACGAACACGCGACCGCCGCCTATGTCCTGCGCGGAGGACGGCTGTACCGCGCGTGGGAAAACGACACGCCCGGGACCAGCCCGGTGATGGCCGGCGGCCTTTTGTACGTGTACGACCCCGACGCCGGCGGCATCTACATCTACCGGCCCTCCTCACCGCATCCGATCGCCAGGCTCGCGGGCGAAGGCGGCCACTGGAACAGCCCGATCGTCGTCGACGGACACATCATCGAGCCCGAGGGCGACGCCAACGCCCACAAGCTGACGGGCAAGCTCGAGATCTTCTCCGCGAACTAGCCGGTCCCGCAGGTCGGGCAGCTAGCCTCCTGAGAGCATGTCCGAATCGCTCGCCGGTCAGTTGCTGCTCGCCTCGCCGACCTTGCTGGACCCGAACTTCGTGCGCACGGTCGTGTTGATCGGCATGCACAGTGAGGACGGGGCGGTCGGCGTGGTGCTCAACCGGCCCTCGACGGTCACCGTCGGCGAGGCGGTGCCGCAGCTGCGCGATGTCGTCGGCGCGCTCGACACGATCTACGTCGGCGGTCCGGTGCAGTCGAGCTCCGTCGTGTTCCTGGCCGAGTTCCTCGAGCCGTCGCTGGCGGGCGTGCTCGTGCTCGGGCGCATCGGCTTCCCCGCCCCCGACGCCGGCATCGAGGAGCTGGCCGAGGCAACCGTGCGCCGGCGCGTGTTCGCGGGGCACGCAGGCTGGGGTCGGGGACAGCTCGACGCGGAGATCGAGGACGGCGACTGGATTGCCCACCCCGCCCAGCCCGAGGACGTCTTCACCGACGTCCCCGAGGAGCTGTGGAGCAGCGTGCTCACGCGCAAGGGCGGCAGCTACGCGCTGATCGCCCGCATGCCGCTGGATCCAAGCGTCAACTGACGCGGGTCTCGCCGGGCCCGGACGGGCGGATGGAAGGCAGCGCACAGCCGGCACGACGGGGCCGGCGGGACGGGTGGCTACCCTTACCTCGTGCTGAAGCTCGCCGGCTGGACGACCACCCATCGCAAGTACGTGGCGCTCGGGTGGGTGCTGCTGCTGTTCGCCGTCAACGCCTTCGCGCAATCGGCGGGAACGACCTACTCCAACAACTTCACGCTGCCGGGCACCGGCGCCCAGCACGCCGCGGACCTGCTCCAGCGCAGCTTCCCCACGCAGGCGGGCGACCGCGACACGATCGTCTACAAGGTCGGCTCCGGCAGCGTCACCGACGCCGACGTGCGCGAACGAATGAGCGCGATGTTCGCCGAGGTGGCCAGGCTGCCGCACGTCACCAGCGTGATCAGCCCGTACGCAGGTTCCTCGGCCGGCAAGGCGATATCGGCAAGCGGCAAGATCGCCTTCGCGACGGTTGTGTTCGACCAGAAAGCCAACCTGCTGCCCAAGAGCGCCGCCGAACGCGTCGTGAAGGTGGCGCGCGCCGCCGCGCGGGGTGGGCGCGATCCGATCGACGTACAGCTCGGCGGGCAGGCGATCGAGCTGACCGAGCAGGAAGGGTTCGGCGTGTCCACCGCCGTCGGGCTGCTCGCGGCGATCGTCGTGCTGCTGCTGACGTTCGGATCGCTTCTGGCGATGGGACTGCCGATCCTTACCGCGCTGTTCGGCCTGGGCACCGGCCTGGCGACGATCGAGCTGTTCACGCACGTCGTCGACACGCCCAACTTCTCCTCCGAGCTCGCCGCGATGATCGGGCTGGGCGTGGGTATCGACTACGCGCTATTCATCCTCACGCGCTTCCGCGAGGCCTACCGCACGCCGGGATCGACCTACCAGGACACGCACGCGTCGATCATGCTCGCGATGGACACCGCAGGGCGGGCGGTGCTGTTCGCGGGCGCGACGGTGGTGATCGCGCTGCTGGGGATGATGCTGCTCGGCGTCGAATTCCTCTACGGGGTGGCGCTGTCCGCTTCGATCGGCGTGCTGCTGATGATGCTCGCCTCGCTCACGCTGCTGCCGACGCTGTTGACGTTCGCGGGCGCGCGCGTCGCGCGACCGGGACGCAGGGCTCGCGCCCGCGCCGCGCGAGCCCTCTCGGCCGAGGATGGGGCGCCCACCCCTGCGCCGACGGCCGGGCCCGCCGGCGGCGGCGTGTGGGTGCGCTGGAGCGCGTTCGTGCAGCGTCGGCCGTGGTCGATCGCCGTGGTGGCAGCGCTGGCAATGCTCGCGATCGCGGCGCCCGCGACCGCGCTGCGGCTCGACTCCAGCGACGCCTCCAACGACCCCGTCGGCCAGACCACCCACAAAGCCTACGAGCTGCTGGCGGAGGGCTTTGGCGAAGGCTTCAACGGGCCGCTGCTGATCGCCGCCAAAGTCCCCAACCCGAAGCGCGAAGCCGTTGAAAACGGGGTGTTGCAGACAGAAGCGCCGCACACCGGCAAGAGTCCCGTGGAAAGGCTGCGCGCGGCGATCGCCGCGACGCCCGACGTCGTGTCTGTCGCGCCGGCGAAGCTCAACGCCTCCGGCGAGGTCGCCACGCTGAGCGTGTATCCGCGCTCCTCGCCCGAGGCGTACGCGACCACTCTGCTCGTCGCGCGTCTGCGCGAACACGTGATCCCGCCGATCGCCGCGAGCACGGGCATGACCGTGTACGTCGGCGGCGTGACCGCCGGCGGGGTCGACTTCGCCGCGGTGCTCGACCGCAAGCTCCCGCTGTTCATCGGCGTCGTCGTGCTGCTCAGCGCGCTGCTGCTGATGATCGTGTTCCGCTCGTTGGTGATCCCGCTGCAGGCGGCGATCATGAACCTGCTGAGCATCAGCGCCGCGCTCGGCGTGATCGTTGCGATCTTCCAGTGGGGTTGGCTCGGCGGCCTGATCGGAGTCCAGTCTGGTCCGGTCGACTCGTTCATCCCCGTGTTGCTGTTCGCGATCGTGTTCGGGCTGTCGATGGACTACGAGGTGTTCCTGATCTCGCGCATGCACGAGCGCTGGAGCAAGACGCATGAGCACTCGCAGTCGGTAGCCGAGGGCCTGTCGCTGACCGGGCGCGTGGTCACGGCGGCAGCCGCGATCATGGTATGCGTGTTCCTGTCGTTCACGCTGCTGGAAGGGCGCGTGATCAAGGAGTTCGGCCTCAGCCTCGCCAGCGCCGTGTTCCTCGACGCGCTCGTCGTCCGCTGCCTGCTGCTGCCAGCCGTGCTGCATCTCGTCGGCAGACGCACGTGGTCGATCCCCGGCCGGCTCGACAGGCTGCTTCCACGGCTGAACATCGAGGGCACGATGCTGCCGGCGGACTCCGCCGACGCGGCCGAGCACGCGGGC
>Ga0302326_10029286_pt1 | contig 11052 bp, 11 predicted proteins | sample Palsa_T0_3_FD_202264 | JGI IMG/M metagenome (GOLD analysis project Ga0302326, IMG submission 202264) | Peat permafrost microbial communities from Stordalen Mire near Abisko, Sweden - Palsa_T0_3 | ecosystem: Environmental > Terrestrial > Soil > Palsa > Peat permafrost | place: Sweden: Abisko...
CATGCCATTCAGCCACACTTCCCAGCCGAGGCCCCAGGCACCGAGCGTCGGCGACTCCCAGTTGTCCTCGACAAAGCGCACGTCGTGCACGAGCGGGTCGAGCCCCAGACACAGCAGGCTTCCCAGATACCGGTCAAGGATGTCGAGCGGCGAGGGCTTGATGATCACCTGGAACTGATAGTAGTGCTGCAGGCGAAAGGGATTGTCGCCGTAGCGCCCGTCGGTCGGCCGGCGCGACGGCTGCACGTAGGCGGCGCTCCAGGGCTCAGGCCCGATGGCGCGCAGGAACGTCGCTGTGTGAAAGGTGCCGGCGCCGACTTCCATGTCATAGGGCTCGAGAATGACGCAGCCCTGGTCGGCCCAGTAGCGCTGCAGCACGAAAATCATCTCCTGGAAGGTGCGCGGCGTGCGGCCGAGGCGTGGGGGTTTCATGGGGCCGCGAGTATAAATGCTCTCCCGTAAACAGCGGGCCATCGCTGGGGTACAATCGCGCACCCCCTCGGTGCACGCCATTTGAGTGCATGCACCAAAGCGGTGCGACTGCGACGCCCAAATCTGAGCCAAGCTCTTGATTCGTTATCGTTTCAGGCCTGGCACAGGCCCTGCACTAACCAAGACCCCTATCCTAGGAGACGGTATGACTCCGAGCGCTGTATTCAAGCTGATCAAAGAAAAAGAGGTCAAATTCGCGGACCTCCGGTTCACCGACACACGCGGCAAGGAACAGCACGTCACGATTCCGGCGCGCCTCGTCGATGATGAGCTTTTTCGTGACGGCAAGATGTTCGACGGCTCCTCGATCGGCGGCTGGAAGGGCATCAATGAGTCGGACATGATCCTGATGCTCGATCCGAGCACTGCCGTCATCGATCCGTTCTTCGAGGAGACGACGGTCGACATCCGCTGCGATGTCATCGAGCCCACCACCATGCAGGGTTATGAGCGCGATCCGCGCTCGCTCGCCAAGCGCGGCGAGGCTTACCTGAAGTCGACCGGCATCGCCGACGGCGCACTGTTCGGACCGGAGAACGAGTTCTTCATCTTCGACAGCGTGCGCAGCGGTTCGGACGTGCGCGGCTCGTTCTATGAAATCGATTCAGTGCAGGGGTCGTGGAATTCCGGCAAGGAGTACGCCGACGGCAACCGCGGTCATCGTCCGGGTCTGAAGGGTGGCTATTTCCCAGTGCCGCCGGTCGATGCCTTTCAGGACATTCGCTCGGCGATGTGTCTGGCGTGCGAAGAAATGGGTCTGACGGTCGAGGTGCACCATCACGAGGTAGCCACCGGCGGCCAGTCGGAGATCGGCATCGGCGCCGGCGGTCTGGTCTACAAGGCTGACCAGGTGCAGCTGCTCAAATACTGCGTGCATAACGTGGCGCATGGCTACGGCAAAACCGCGACCTTCATGCCGAAGCCGCTCGTTGGCGACAACGGCAGCGGCATGCACGTGCACCAGTCATTGCAGAAGGACGGCAAGGCACTCTTCGCTGGCGACAAATATGGCGGTCTTTCGGAGCTTGCGCTGTACTACATCGGCGGCATCATCAAGCACGCCAAGGCGCTCAACGCGATCACGAATCCGGGCACCAACAGCTACAAACGGCTCGTGCCGGGATTCGAAGCACCGGTCATGCTCGCTTACTCGGCCCGCAATCGCTCCGCATCCATCCGCATCCCCTGGGTCTCAAATCCGAAGGCGCGTCGTATCGAAGTGCGTTTTCCGGATTCGTGCGCCAACCCTTATTTCGCGTTTACCGCCATGATGATGGCGGGGCTGGATGGAATTCAGCACAAGCTTCACCCGGGCGACCCCGCCGACAAGGATCTCTACGACCTGGAGCCCGAAGAGGCGAAGCACATCCCAACGGTGTGCCACTCGCTGGATATGGCGATCGAGCATTTGGACAAGGATCGCGAATTTCTCACTCGCGGCGGCGTGTTCACGAACGATGTGATCGACGCCTATATTGGCCTGAAGATGCAGGAGATCACGCGTTTTCGCATGTCGACGCATCCGATTGAGCTGGAAATGTACTACAGTTGTTAACTGCTTCCGATTCGCCTTTGTCCTTCGGCCGCGGCGCGGCTATGCTCAGCGGGTATGCGCGCCCTGGTCTTTACCTTAATGTGCATCGCCGTTGCCACGGCGGTGGGTGCCGCAACGGTCTACAAATGGACCGACGAAAACGGCGTGACGCATTACAGCGATCAGCCGCACCCCGGCGCACAGAAGATCCAGATCCAGGCCGTCCAGACCTACAAGGCGCAGCCGGTGCAGCGCACACCAGCCTATGCGACCCGCAATCCCGCGAGCGCGCATCAGGTGTATTCGGTGTGCGCCGTAACCCGGCCGTCGAGCCAGGAAATGTTTCAGAACACGCAGACCGTCCCGGCGAGCGTGCATGTCGAGCCGGAGCTGCGCGCGGGAGATCAGGTCTCGGTGCTGCTGGACGGTGCGCCGGTACAGTCGAATGCCCCGCTCGACAGCGAGTTCGTGCTGAACTCGGTCTACCGCGGCGCGCATTCGCTTTCGGTCAGGGTCGAGGACTCGACCGGAACGGTGGTATGCCAATCCCCGAGCGTGCCTTTCAACGTGCGCCAGGCGTCGGTGCTGGCGCCAAATTCACCTCTCAATTCGCCGCTGAATCGTCCCCGGTAGCCAGGCACCCTGCGGCCGGCGCCCACGCGAGGCGCCGTGGCCGTTGAACACAGCCTGCCATCGGTTCTGTCGCACTTCGATCCGGCGGATCTTCTCGATGCATTGTCGACGGGCATCATCGTGCTCGATGCGCAGCTGTGCCCGATCTACGCGAACGTGGCGGCGCAGGATGTACTCGCCTTCAGCCTGAAGCAGGCGCGCGGCCGGCCGTTCGGAGATTTCCTGCACGAATCGAACGGTCTTGTCGCAACCCTGCGCCGCGTGCTCGCCTCCGGAGTGGGCATCGCCGATCGCGAGCTGGTGCTGAAGCCGACCGGCGTGTCGCGTGACGCGCGCGTCCTCGATATCACCATCACACCGCTCGAGGGGCAAATCACCGGCACGCATCTGTTGCTCGAGCTCGCCGACGCCACGCAGCGCCAGCGCATCTCGCGCGAGAGCGACTTGCTCGCGCGTCTGGACAGCAGCCGCCTGATGATCCGGCAGCTGGCGCACGAGATCAAGAATCCCTTGGGTGGCTTGCGCGGCGCGGCGCAGCTTTTGGCGCGCGAACTGCATGATGCGACCCTGCACGAGTACACCGACGTCATCATCGGCGAAGCAGATCGACTCACCGCGCTCGTCGACTCGATTGCCGGCCCGGGGCGCCCGCCGCTGCGTAGCCTCGTCAACGTGCACGAGCTGTGCGAGCACGTCTTTCATTTGCTGCGCGGCGAGGCGCGCGCATCGGTGCTGGTGGAGCGCGACTACGATCCGAGCCTGCCAAGCGCCATGCTCGACCGCAATCAGATTATCCAGGCCCTGCTCAACGTCGCCCGAAATGCGTTGCAGGCGCTTGGCGAGCGCGGCCGCGTCACGCTGCGCACCCGCGTGCTCTCGAACGTCAGCATCGGCTCGGTACGTCACAAGCTCGTGGGCAGCCTGCAGGTCGAGGACAACGGTCCCGGCGTGCCAGCGGAGCTGCGCGCGAGCATTTTCTATCCGCTCGTTACCGGACGCACGAATGGAACTGGTTTGGGTCTGGCCGTCGCACAGGATCTCGTGACACGCCACGGCGGCCTGATCGAATTTGAAAGCGAGCCGGGCCGAACCGTCTTTACTCTGCTTCTGCCCCTTACGGAGGCCGCATGAATTCCGCCGCACTGCACGTCTGGCTCGTCGACGATGACGCCTCCATCCGCTGGGTACTCGAACGCGCGCTGCGCGACGGCGGCATGGCGCCGCGCGCATTCGAGTCGGCGGAGCCGGTTCTCGATGCGCTGAAACGCGAATCGCCGGATGTGCTCGTCACCGACATCCGCATGACCGGCCTGTCCGGGCTCGATCTTCTGAAGAAGATCCACGAAACGCGCCCCACGCTGCCCGTCATCGTCATGACGGCGCACTCGGACCTGGGCAGTGCAGTGTCCGCCTATGGCGGCGGTGCGTTCGAGTATCTGCCCAAGCCCTTCGATATCGACCACGCGGTGGACCTCGTGCGGCGCGCGGCGCGCACGCGTCCGCATGGCCACATCGAGGCGGTCCCGGTGCCGCGCATCCCGCAGCTGCGCGGCTCGGCTCCGGCCATGCAGCAGGTGTTTCGCGCGATCGGGCGCCTCGCCCGCTCGAGTGTCACGGTGCTCATCACCGGCGAGTCGGGCACCGGCAAAGAGATCGTCGCGCGCGCCCTGCATGATCACAGCCCGCGCTCGGGCAAGCCCTTCATCGCGCTCAATACATCGGCGATCCCGGCCGACCTGCTGGAGTCGGAGCTCTTTGGCCATGAGAAAGGCTCGTTCACCGGCGCAGACGCCCAGCGCCGCGGCCGTTTCGAGCAGGCAGACGGCGGCACCTTGTTCCTCGATGAGATCGGCGACATGTCAACTCCGCTGCAGACACGCCTGTTGCGGGTGTTGGCGGAAGGCGAGTTTTACCGCGTCGGCGGCCAGACCCCGATCCGCGTCGACGTGCGCGTCCTCGCGGCGACGCATCAGAACCTGCAGACTCGCGTCGAGCGCGGACTGTTTCGCGAGGATCTCTATCACCGCCTGAACGTCATCCGCATCGAGCTGCCGCCGCTGCGCGCGCGCGCGGAGGACGTGCCCGATCTGCTCGAGCACTATCTGCGCTTTGCAACCCAGGAGCTCGCGGTGGCGCCGAAAGTCTTTGCGGCCGAGACGGTCGCAAAGCTTGCGAGCTACAGCTGGCCAGGCAACGTGCGCGAGCTCGTCAATCTTTGCCGGCGTCTCGCAGTGCTCGCTCCCGGGCGCGAAGTGCGCATCGAGGACCTGCCGCCGGAGCTCACCGCGGCGGTGCCGAACGGCACGGTGGATGCCGATTGGGCGCGGGCGCTCGCGGTCTGGGCGGATGCCCGGGCGATGACGGCCAAACGTCCGCTGCTCGACGAGGCGCAGCCGCAGCTCGAACGGGTGCTGATTCGCGCGGCACTGAAACGTACCCAGGGCCACCGCCAGGAGGCGGCAAAGCTTCTCGGCTGGGGCCGCAACACGCTCACCCGCAAATTGAAAGAGCTCGGCATATCCGACGTGGACCGCGGCGCTCCCTGAGCGCCTCCCGCAGCCCGGCGGGCTGCTTATAATCCGTCGTCACACAGCATGACGGAGTATTGATGCCGAACTGGCACGAGATCTGGGGCCTGCGCTATTTCGGCAACAGCGTGGAGGCGTGGACGATCGCCGTCGTCCTCTTTCTTCTCACGTTCACGGTGCTGCCGGTCGGCAGGTCCTTCATCGCTGCGCGCCGCCGCAAGTGGCTGGACGCGGGCGAGACGCACCCGCTCGCCGTGGAACTGACGGCGCTTCTGATCGCGCGCACCAGTCGCATTTTCCTGTGGGTGGTCGCGCTCTGGTTCGCCTCGACGCTGCTGTACTTTCCGAGCCGCATCGATCGCATCATCTACGTCACCGTCGTCTTCAGCTTCTGGTTTCAGGCGGGATTGTGGGCGATGGCGGCGGTGCGCTATGCCATCGAGCGGCGTGGGCGGCGCCCGGGAGTCGCAATCAGCGCTCCGATGCAGTCCGGCTCCATCGACATCATCGTCTTCATCGCCGGACTCACGATCTGGACGATGGCGTTTCTGCTCGCGCTTGATAATCTCGGCGTGCAGATCAAGCCGCTGCTGACCGGTCTTGGCATCGGCGGCGTCGCGGTGGCACTGGCCGTGCAGAGCGTGCTCGGGGACGTATTGGCCTCGGTGTCGATCGCACTCGACAAGCCTTTTGGCATCGGCGACTCGCTCGCCGTCGACGACATTCAGGGTACGGTGGAGCACATCGGCGTCAAGAGCACGCGGCTGCGCAGCATTTCGGGCGAACAGATCATCCTCGCCAATGCCGATGTCCTGAAGGCGCGCGTCCGCAACTACGGACGGATGCGCGAGCGCCGCTCCGCTTTTCGCCTGAACGTCACCTACGACACGCCGGTCGACAAATTGCGCGCCATTCCGCAGGCGGTGCGCGCGGTGATCGAAACACAGCCCCAGACACGCTTTGACCGCTGCCACTTTCTGGCTTTCGGCGAGTGGGCGCTGCAGTTTGAAGTCGTCTACTACGTGACGGTGTCGGACTACAAGACGTACGCCGATCTGCAGCAGATGATCAACCTCGGAATTCTGGAGCGCTTCGCTGCGCTCGAAGTCGAGATCGCCTTTGCGACACATTCCCTGCACACCGCGGCTGACAGCGCAGCTGGCAAGTCAAAGCGCAGCTGACACGGCTCAATTCCAGTATAGATCCGCGAGCACTTTATAATGCACTTGGCCGTACGCGCATGGGCAAAGCCCGGCCTTGCAATCGCTGCGCGTTGACGGCGCTTGACGGCTCCTCGGTTTGACGCGCTAATAAGGCTAACGGCGACTTGATTGCCGGGCGGATCAAGGAAGGTACGATGAGTGATCACGAAGGCGGGTGTCTGTGCGGCGAACTGCGCTTTCGCGTCACCGCGCCAGCGCGCGACAGCGGCTACTGTCATTGCCGCATGTGCCAGAAGAATTCCGGGGCGCCGGTCGTTGCGTGGGTGACGTTCCCGGCGGAGAGTTTCTCCTGGATTGGCGCGATGCCCGACACGTATGCGTCCTCAGCGCACGGCAAGCGCAACTTCTGCAGCCATTGCGGCAGTTACCTGGTCTTCGTGAGCTCCAAGTCCCCTGAAGAAGTCAGTGTCAACACGGCGTCCTTCGACGACCCGGGCGCCTATCCACCGCTCAAACACATCTATGCGGGAAGCCGGATTCCCTGGTTTCACACGGACGATGCGCTGCCGAATCATGCGGACGGGGGTCCGCCATCGCCGGTGCGCGCCGCCGAATAGGAGACCTGCTGCCCGGTCGCTGCCGAATATTTGCGCCCGTCGCTAGCCGGATATGGCGCAATCCTCGATCTCGGCACCCGTGCTGAGCGTGCCCACGAGGTTGGCTACGTTCTCAAAGCCGTGCGCCCGCAGGTACTCCGCGATGCCGTGGTTGATCTTCTTGCATATCATGGGGTCGTAGAAGAGTGCGGTGCCGATGCCGACGGCACTCGCACCCGCAATGAGGAACTCGAGTGCATCGTTGACCGTCGTGATCCCACCCTGGCCGATGATGGGCACGCGATGCCGCCGTGCGACTTCATACACCTGATGCACCTTCAGCAGCGCGATGGGCTTGATCGCTGCTCCCGAGAGGCCGCCTTGGATGTTGCCTATGACGGGTCGGCGCGTCTGCACGTCGACGGCCATGCCCATCACGGTGTTGATGACTGCGAGCGCGTCCGATCCGGCCTCGATGCAGCGGCGCGCATTCTCGCGTATATCCGTCTGATTAGGCGAGAGCTTGGTAATGAGCGGCTTGCGAGTTGCCGCACGGCAGGCCGCGACCACGCGCGCGGAGGTTTCCGGATAATTGCCGAAGGCGACCCCGCCTTCCTTGACGTTCGGGCAGGAAATGTTGATTTCGAGCGCGTCGATCGGCGATTGATCGAAGCGCCGTGTGACCTCGACGTATTCCTCGATCGTCGAGCCGCAGACGTTGGCGATGAAACGGGTCTCGGCGAAATCGAGTTGCGGCAGTACCTTGTGCACCACGTGCTCGACGCCCGGATTCTGCAGCCCGATCGCGTTGAGCATCCCGGCGGGGGTTTCAAACACGCGGTGCGGCGCGTTGCCGAGCCGGGGATTGAGCGTGGTGCCCTTCAGCACGATGGCGCCCGCGTCGCTGTTTGAGAAACCCGCGACGCGCGTATATTCCTCGCCAAACCCGACACACCCGGACAGCAGCACGAGCGGCGAGGAGAAATCGAGGCCGCAGAACGCAAGCCGCAGCGGGTTCCTGACTTCATCGAGCACGGCGTCCATGCGACCATTATCCCCGAATCACTCCGGATAGACGATTCGACGATTCCCCAGCGTGTTTCACATCCTCCTGTTGCAGCCGGAAATCCCGCCGAACACGGGCAACATCATCCGGCTATGCGCCAATACGGGCTGCGCCTTGCACCTGATCGAGCCCTGCGCCTTCGACTTGAGTGACAAGGGTCTGCGCCGCGCGGGTCTCGACTACGCCGAGCGCGCGGTGGTCGTGATGCATGCCAGTCTCGAGGCGTGCCGCGCCGCCCTGCCGGGTGCGCGGGTGTTCAGCGTTGAGACGAGCGGCACGCAACGCTACAGCGACGCGAGGTTCCGGCCGGGCGATGCGCTGCTCTTTGGCTCCGAGACGCGCGGACTGCCACAGCCGGTGGTCGATGAGATTCTGCCGGCGCGGCGTTTGACGATCCCGATGCGCGCCGGCAACCGCAGTCTGAACCTTGCGAATGCCGTTGCGCTCGTCGTCTACGAAGCATGGCGACAGAATGAATTTGCCTGAGCGACGCGCAAGCGCCGGGCTGGGCAATGACTATGACGGCAAGCGACGCGGCTCTAAAGCGGCTCAGCCCGGAGGATTTTCGCCGGAGAAGCGGATGGGCGTCGTGCCGGTTATCGGGCCGACCTTCGCCTGGTCGCTGACGTAGAGCCGCACTTCGCGCTCGAAGTGCAGGTTGCCGTCGACGCTCGCGCCCGGTCCGATCACGATGCGCGGACCGCTCGTCTCCCAATCGAACCACCTTGACGCGGGCTTGCGTACCAGGATCCCGCCTTCAATGTGCGAATTGCCGCGCAGGCTGATATCACCGTTTACCGTCTGCAGACCGCCCGCTACGTGCGCCGCCGTCAGCGCGATACTGCCGTTCACGTTGCTCACCGAGCCCGTGACCTGCGAGTCGTCGCGCAGTGTGAGCGAGCCGTTGACGCTGGTGATGGCCTCATTCACCCGCGAACCCGCGCCAAGGGTGATGGAGCCGTTGACCGTTTTCAAAGATTCGACGGTGGCGTGAGCGCCCACGCGGATGTCGCCGTTGACGGTATGTGCGGCGGATACCGTCGCCGCATCGTCGACCCGGATGGAGCCATTGACGGTGGAGACATCGCCACGTTGCGCACCCGCAGGCACGCGGATCGAGCCGTTGACACTGTGCGTAGCGCCGTTGGCCGGGGCATCGGCATCCTCGTCATTGGATGCATTGACGCAGCCTGCAGCAAACAGCAGCGCGAGCATGGCAATCGGGACGAAGCGTTTCATGGCGGATCTCCTTGCCAGACAGCCTGCCACAGCGCGCGCGCTTCCGCTGTAGCAGACGCGATGAGACGATGGCGGTGCGCGACCGACTTCAGCAGCGCGTGCGGTGCCGCTATTCAGTCTCCGCCTTGATCGGGCGGCTCATAAGACCGCGAACGACTTCATCTACCGACAGGCGCTCGTAGAGCACCTGATAGACGGCCTCGCACAGCGGCATCTTCACCGCGAGACGCTGGGCAACCTCGCGCGCCGCTTTGGCGGCAATGTAGCCTTCAACAATCTGGCCGATCTGCGTGAGCGCAGCTTCCGGCGCCATGCCCGTGGCGAGCAACAACCCGAACCGGCGGTTGCGTGACTGATCGTCGGTACAGGTGAGGACGAGATCGCCCAGGCCCGCAAGTCCCATAAAGGTGTCGCGGTGCGCGCCGAGCGCGACTCCCAGGCGCGTCATTTCCACAAGTCCGCGCGTGATGAGCGCGACGCGCGTATTCGCGCCGAAGTTCAAACCGTCGGAGAGACCCGTCGCCACGGCGAGCACGTTCTTGACGGCGCCGCCAACCTCGACGCCAATGATGTCGGGCGAGGTATAGGCGCGAAAATTTCCGACGGACAGGTCATGGGCGAGCGCCGTCGCAAACTCTGCATCCGGAGAGGCGATGGTCATCGCGCTCGGCAGGCCCGCGCCGACCTCGTGCGCAAAGGTGGGACCGGAAAGGACGGCGATCGAGCGGCCAGCGCCGAGCTCCTGGTGCGCAACCTGATGCGGCAGCTGGCTGGTCGTGAGCTCGAAGCCCTTGGAGGCGAGCGCGAGACGCATGCCGCGCGCGAGGCGCGGCGCGATCTCGCGCAACACGCCGCGCAGCGCGTGACTCGGCACGGCAATGAGAACGTCCGTGGCGCCGTCGAGGGCCGCGCCGACGTCGCTGACGACGCTCAGTGCGGCGGGGAACTCAGCGCCTGGCAGGTAGCGACGATTGCGCCGCTCGCGCGCCATGGTGCGCATCTGCGTCGCGTCGCGCCCCCACAGTCGCGTCCCCTTGCCGCCGCGCGCGAACTGGATGGCAAGCGCAGTACCCCATGAGCCGGCGCCGAGGACGGCGATCGATGCCTCGGTCTCCGACTCGCTCAATTCTTAGTCACCGCTCCGTTGGCGTCGGTGCGCGCCTGCAAGGCGTCAAAGTTTACCGGCGGCAGCAGGAACTGTGGAAACCCGCCCTGCGTCACCAGATTCGAAACGGCGGCGCGCGCGTACGGAAACAAAACGCTCGGGCAGATGCTGCCGAGGGCGCGGGCGAGATCGGGCTCCGAAAGGTTCTTCATCATGAAGACGCCGGCCTGCTTCACCTCAACCAGGAACACCGTCACTGCATCGTGTTTGGCGGACACCGTGACGGTGAGAACCACCTCGCGCAGATCCGCTGAGATCCCGTTGATCGTGGTATTCAGATCGAGATTGACCTGCGGATTCCATTGGCCTTCGATGCGCGGCCCGTTGGGCGCCTCGTAGGAACAGTCTTTCAGATAAACGCTTTGCAGCGCGAGCTGCGGCCCGACCAGCGCGTCGCGCACCTCGGTAGCGCCTGGGGGGTCACCGGTCGTTTCATTGCTCGTCATGATTCATTCCTGGGTTTGATGAGTGAGTCCAGAGTGCCGGCAGCGTCGCGCGCCAAGAGCTCGTCGCATCCACCGACATGGACGTCGTCTATGAAGATCTGTGGAACGGTGTGGCGGCCGCAGCGCGCTACCATCTGCGCGCGCGCCTCAGGCCGCGCATCGACATCAATTTCCTCGAACGCGACCCCCT
>Ga0302326_10029288_pt1 | contig 11052 bp, 13 predicted proteins | sample Palsa_T0_3_FD_202264 | JGI IMG/M metagenome (GOLD analysis project Ga0302326, IMG submission 202264) | Peat permafrost microbial communities from Stordalen Mire near Abisko, Sweden - Palsa_T0_3 | ecosystem: Environmental > Terrestrial > Soil > Palsa > Peat permafrost | place: Sweden: Abisko...
CGTACGGCGCCTCGCCGGGGATAGTGCCGAGACTGTACGACGACTGCGGATGAGCGGCCGCGAAAGCGGCGAGGTTGACGACCCTGGTCTTCCCGCCCGACAGCAGCCGGAGCGTGCCGAAGGCGGACGCGAACGGCTGGGGCAGCAGGCTGTTACCGCCGTCCTTGGTCACCAGGAAATCATCGATCGTCACGGCTTCCTGCCCGTGCCCGTAGGCCGTCGCGGAAGGGCCGGTCACCTCTTGAATGTTTTCCTCGATCACCGAGGGCAGCCCGGTCAGTACCGGGATGACCCGGCCGCGGGCGGAAAGGGCGAAGATTTCTCCCGTCTGGCCGGTGCAGTATTGCGTGGTTCCCGCCCCCTCGGTGGAAGGGCCGGTGGCGCAGTTGGACGGCCCGGCCGGACCGCCCGTGCCGGCCTCCGTCACGATCAGGCCCGCCCTCGTGAGCACGAGGTGCCTGGGCGCGTTGAGCCCGCTCTGTACCACCGTTTCCTGGATATTCCCTGGTGTGGCGGCCTTGGCCACGGCCGGAACGGCTGCGGTGCCGGCCAGGGACGCCGCCAGGACCGCCACCGCCGCCGTCGCTATTCGTCGCATCATGGTTCCCTTCGCTCGTGATGAGCCCGAAGGTAGCGGTCACCAAGGTGACCGGCTGTCACCTAATTTCGGTGATTTGCCGGAGCGAAAGGCTGAGGGAGCGCCGGGTCGCCTGGCCCAGCGGCGCAGCCAGAGCAGGCCGAAAACGGGAAGGACGAGCGGGACGAAGCCGTAGCCGCTGCCGTAGCCGGACCACACCGTGGCGTCGGGGAAGGTGGCCGGGTCGGCGAGGCTCCAGGTGCCGACCGCCAGCACGCCGGCGAGTTCGATCGAGCAGGAGAGCACCGCGATCCGGCGTGCGGTGGGGCTGCCGACGGTCAGGGTGACGGTGGCGACGATGTAGACCACGGCGGCGAAGGCCGACAGCAGGTAGGCGACCGGGGCGTGGCCGAACTTCGTCGCGATCTGCACCGCGGCCCGTGCGGAGGCGGAGAGCGCAAAGAGCCCGTACACCGCGACGAGCAGACGGCCCGGGCCCGTCCTGGTCGAGTCCGCCCGCGATGCCCCGGGCTCAGACATGGATGACCGGCCAGATCTGATGCAGCCGGACCATCAGCACCGCCGCGACGAGCCCGGCCACGGCGATGACCGCGGGACCCCACCGTGACCGCTCCATCAGCCCCCAGAATGCCGCGGCCAGCGGGACGATCGGCGTCGCGATCAGGTACCCGATGAGCGTGGGCAGCCCGGCCGGGCGCTCACCGCCGGCGAGTTTGGCCACGATGAGGCCGACCTCGACCAGCAGCAGGATCTCGAGGACGCCGGTGGCCGCGAGGAGGGGGACGTTCATCCGCCGGTTGAGGGCGGTCATCAGCAGCGCGTATCCGGCCAGCGCGAAACCGGCGACGATAATCGTCGTGGGGACGGCGCCGTTCACGCTTGACATGTTACTACGTTTCGTAGTAACCGGCGCCGGCCCGGCCCGGCGCCGGGCGGCAGTTTCTCCGCCGGCGCAGGGCTTTCATCGGGTCAGCGCGGGGGATGAGTAGATTGCCAGGGGACAAAGGACGGGCTGGAGCGGGAGGGGGTTGAGATGCCGTGGTTTCCGGAGTTCACCAGTGCGGTGGAACTGGCGCGCAGGCAGACTCGTGCCGAGGGCCAGGCTGATCCGGCGGCGCAGTACTTCGCCGCGCTGAACACAGGTGATGCCCACGCCCTGGAGACCGTATGGCCTGGCGAGGTGGTGGTCTTCGACCCCCGGGCCGGCGAGATCCACGGTCACCGGCAGCTGCGGCGGTTCGTCAGCCAATTCCAATCCTGGCTGGCCGGCCGCCACGCCCGGACCGAGACCGTGGCCTCCACGTCGGCCGGCCGCCGGGCCGTGCTGGAACTGCTAGTGCACCTGGTCGACGACGGGCGGGAAGTGGCCTGGCCGGTTGCGGTCGTCGCCGAATCCCCGGACGACCGGTCGGTGGTGTTCCGCACCTATTGCAGCCAATGGCCGGTCGACGGACGGCGTCATGTCCGGCCCGCCATACTCAAGCCCGGGCCGGAGCACCCCGGTGATGTCGTCGGCCGCTACCAGGCCGCGCTCGACGCCGGGGACGCCGAAGCGATTGTGAGCACCTTTGCCCCGGATGGGTACTACCACGAGCCCATCGGCCCGCACTACGCCCACCGCGGCGCGGGCGAGCTCCGCTCGTTCTTCACCACGTGCTTCGACGCGGGCGGCGGCATCGGCCTGCAGCACTGCGCCGTGACCGACGACGGCACCAGATGTGCTCTGGAGTACAACTGCGACCGCTGGGGCAGCCACGGTCTGCCGCCCCAGGCGGGAATCGGGGTCTACGAACGCGGTGCTGACGGTCTGCTGGCCGCGGTCCGCGTCTACGATGACGTCCAAGCGCCCGTCGCAACGGCAGGAGGAACTCCATGACCGACCAGCCCGGCAGTCCATCGGCAGAGCTCAGCTTCGAGCGCGATGTCCGTCCCCTGTTCCGGGAGAAGGACCGTAACTCGATGCTGAAGGCCTTCGACCTGTGGTCGTACGCCGACGTGCGGGCTCACCAGGACGCCATCATCGGGCAGCTTCGGAACGGCTCGATGCCCTGCGACGGCGCCTGGCCCGCGGAGCGCGTGGCGGCCGTCCAGCGCTGGATCGACGCGGGGTCGGCGCCCTGACGGGAATTAGCCCCCCATTTCCGCGGTCACGGTTCAGGCGGTAGTACCACTGCGCGTTCGGAAAATAAGAGTTTTAATGATCCTGAACGGTCCTGGCTCCTGCCCTCGCACATCTGCCGAGCGGGCCGTTCCCGGTCATCCAGCGTTCTCGCCGGGCCGCCCCCCGGCGGGTGCGGGAGACCGCGACGCCCGCGAGGCAGAGCAGGTCGCCGAGGAGCGGTCGATTGGTGCAACGTGATGTGAGCCGTCGGCGGTCCCTAGTGCGGAAGGCTGGCCTGCGTGGTTATCGTCGACGTCCCGGCGGTCGGCGTGCCCTTGGCTGATGGGCACGACGGCAGGTAAGAGCCTGCGCCGGGCAGCCACGCGGAGATGGTCGCAGTGGCCGAATCGCCCGGCGGGCTCACCCGGAGCCGCACGTACGGTGCGGGGCAGCTAGTGCTGCTTCCGGCTGGATGGTCGTCGGCCGCGACCACCGCGTAGGCAGAATCGCCTGGCAACAGTGTTACTGCCGGCGGGGGAGAGGTGTAGTGCCAGGCGCCGAACATGGTCGATTGCAGGTTCCGCAGGGCAGTGGCCTTTCCTGCGGCCGTCAGCCCGATCACCGCGGGCCAGCCGCTCATGCGGCACGAGGTGCTGCTGTCGTTGGTGAATTTGAGGTAGCCGCCGGCCTGGCCCGCCAGGGCGCCGGTGTCGATGAGGCTGATTTTCAGCTGAGCGGTGGCACAGGCGTCGGCGCTGGCCGCTGACGACGAACCCGTCGATGCGGGCGACGTCGCAGACGATGCCGCACTCGCCGAGCCCTGGCTGCCGCACCCGGTCATCACCAGTCCGCATGCCGCTGCGGCCAGAGCGCTGATCGTGGCCGTGCGGCCGCGAGCCGCCGCTCGGGTGAGCCCGCGCCGGGGCGCCGATCGTGCCCTCGGATCACTGACTGCCTGAAACCTCATTGTGTCTCCCTCCGTTGCCCCGGGGGCTTACCGGCCGCGCGGCATTTCTGTCAGGACGTGAGCTACGGTGATGGCCCGGGCCGGCCTGCTCGTTCCCGGTGTCCGGGTGTCCCGCAGTGACGCATGTACGGCCAGCCGGGCCCCGGGCATCGCCTGATGGACCTGGAACACCACTGCTTCGCGGCCGGTGCCGGCTACCGCCGTAAACCAGAATTCGTCCGTGCATCCGGCCTGGCGGTACCGGGCCACGGGCTCGAAAGGTCCGGCCGAGGCGGCCATCGCCGCGAACATCTCATGGCTGGTCAGTGTGCGCAGCGTGGTGCGCGTCCGGTGCCACAGCGGCCTGCCGCACACGGGAGTGCGCACCGGCATGCGCATGCTGAGCAGCACCAGGACAGCCGCGCTGGCGACAACCCCGCCGCCGAACCAGTCACCGCGCGGCGCATTCGCCGTGTCGGCTGCGACCAGGAGGTACCCGACGCCCGCGGCGAGTAGCGTTCCGCCGCGGGCCATGGCCCGCCAGGTCACCGCGTCGGCCGCCGTTTCGGGTGCGGCCCGCCACCTGATACAGCCGCAGCCGCCAGGAACCCGCTTGACGAGCACGTACGCGAGCAGGACGCAGAACACGGCCCCGAGGCCGGCCAGGCCGGCCCCGCCGGGCACCGGGTAGGTTCCGCTGCACACGAGCAGGCCCGTCGTGCACTCCACGCCGCCGGCGGCCAGTCCGAACAGTCTCCACTGGCGCCGTGGCATCCGCAGCGCTCGCCTGATGGCGGTCATCTCCTCGGGGGCCCGCATGCTCCGGTACAGCTTGCTCGCCCCGGCGACGACGAGAAACGCACCGCAGCTGACGGCGCATCCCGAAATGACCGACTCTATGTCCTGATTAATATCGATCACCCAGCTGCCCGCTAAGGCCTCGACTGGACGTAGAAGCAATAGCGGGCTGTCGCAAATCCCGGGCCGCCAACATCGAGATCGACATTGGATGAGTAGCTGCACGCGCCCTGCTCGCCGAATTGCCAGAGCTTGGTGGGTACCGTCGAGCATTCCTGCGGGTTCCATGCCGACGGCCCAGGCGGCCCTCCGCACGGCTCAGGCTCGCTCGACCAGATGGCGGCGGGCGCGTTGATGCCCTTCGCCTTGGCGATGGTCGAGCAGCTTGGATAGGGCGCATTGGGGTTGCAGTAAAGGCACGGGTACAGCGGGTAGATGCCCAGGCCCGCAAAGTCATAATTTGCTATGTAGCTCGCCCACGCATTCCAGTAATTTGAGCTGAGCGACGTGGAATACTCCTGGTCGAGCCAGCAGTAGAGCCGGCCGCCCGATGGTAGCTGGATCGGGCCGACCGCGTGGTAGGCGGCGAGCATCGCGGCCGCGAAGGCCTGCGCGTCAGCCTGGCCTTCGGCCGCCGATCCGCTCAGCCGGGACTGTCTGGGCGCGGAAATGCAGCCCACGTAGGGACCTCCGCTGTCCCAGGCGCCCTGGCTTTCCGCCACGGCGTCGTCATTGAACAAGTCAGCGGCAGGCGACGGAGTGAAATAGCGAATCCAGAAGTTCGGGTTCACGCCGAATTCACTATTCGCCGCTGCATACGTATTTTGGATCGGGCCTGCGGTATCGTATCCCGTCATAACTGTCGTTCCTCCACCAAGGGCCGGGTTTGCTAATAGACGGCCGACACGTCAAGGTTCGTGTCGGCCGTTCCAAGTGGGCTGAGGCCAGCAGAGAAAAATGCGAGCCGCGGGTTTTCCGGCCGTACCGCGAGCAGGGCCCCGCTGGGCAGCTGGTAAAGCCCGGCATACTGGCTGCCGTCGCTATAGGAGCCGGCCATCTTGCCGGAGGCCACATCGTAAACGCTGATGCCGCCGACGGCCGCTGGGCCGAGCACATAGCAGGTATCGCCTGCGGGTGACAGCACCGCCTTGGTCCACGGAGCGCCGAGCGGCGTCGCGGGCAGCGGAAACTGAATCTGCGCCGTCGTACGGAACTGCTCCGCCGGATCGGCTATCACCGCCACCCCGGCCCCCGGCTTGGTCATGAACACGGTGCCGTCCGAGCGGGCCTGCATGGTGACGGCACTCGGCTTCGCCCGCGCGGGGCTGAACGCCGGGATCCCTACCTCGTTCACCTCTCCGGTCCGGGCCGAGCACACTTGCACCTCGCGGCCCCTGACCAGGCGCGCCACGTCGCCGGACGGCAGCGTTATGACAGGCTCTCCGCCTGGCCAGGGCGAGGGAGCCGACCTCGACAACCTGGCCGTTCCCGAGCCCAGCGGAAAAACGGTCAGCCGGGACAGCGTTGCCTTCGCCCGGATGCCGGCCGGATCATCTGCCTGCGGCTCCCTAGTGGTCCACAGCACCAGATCCGAGGAATTAGCCGCGGCGGTGGTCAACGCCAGAGACGGCTCGCCGGAAAGGTGGAACGGTCCTGTCATGGCTCCGCTGCGCCGGTCAAAATAAGCCAGCGCATGATGCGATACCCAGGTTGTCGCCCACTGGGTCGCCGGGCTGCCGGTACCTGGGTGCGCCTTGCTCATCATGCGTTTGCCCGCGGGCATGGTAATGGCCAGGACCAAGGAAACAATCGCGCAGCCAGGAGCGAAAACGGGCGTCACGAGAACGTGGGCGTCGGCCGGGACGCCAGGCAGGGTCACCGATCCCTGCTGGGCGACCGCAGCCGAGGTCGCGTCGAGCAGGGTCAGTGTTATTTCGGCGCGGCCGGCCACCATATCCACGGTGGATATGGCCGTGACGGCCTGGTCCGGTGACAAGACCGGCGCAGCCGCGAGGTTGACCGCCACCGGCACCGGCGTCGGCGGCGGTGCCGTCCGGGACGCCGGGAACGTCGTGGCGACCAAAGACCCGCCGGGGGCCGGCCCTGGCGTACCGTAAAGGAATACATACCGCAAAGCGGCCTGACTTGATTGGCCGGACCGGGTGCCCAAAAGGTCGCCTATGCGCAGATCAGGCAACGCCACGAGCGCGCCCGCGCCAATGCCGCCCGCCAGTACCTCGCGACGGTTAAGCCCAAAGCCGTCGCCACCCTCACTCGAAGGACCCAAAGACCTGACTGCTTTTTCCCGCCTTCGAGAGCGCACGACCCTGCTCCTAACATCTCGGCGAACTTCAGGGTACTGAATGACACGATGGCAGGACGCCCTATCGTTCAGCGCTCCTGCAAGGGGCTTGAATGGCACATTAGCCCATTTTTCTCGGCCGGCTACTTACCGGCCGGGCGACACGCCGATGAGTTTGTCAGCGAATAGCCAGACCCGTTCGTGAGGGTTGATAAATAGCCAGAATCAGCGCCCGGCTCTTTAGTCGGGAATAGTGCGCATTTTGCGGAGATTGAAGGGCCCGTCTATACTATTGCGGCCCGAAATGCTCCGGCCTGCCGGTAGGTAATTTGGTCCGGTAAATACAAGATCATGACTTTGGCGCGCATTTTCGGCCAGGCATCCCATCAAGCCGTCCGGTCGCCCGCCTCCCGCCCGCTCCGTCCCGGCGGCCGTCGCCCTGTGGCAGAATGCATCATTGTCATTACTCATTGCTATGCTCCGAGCCCATGGACACCCCCTATGGGGAAATCCCCGACCGGCTCGCCCGTGACATGCGTCCGCCGGAGCAGCACGAGTACCTGCAGCTCAGCTACGGCCGTCGGCGGTTGCTCAAGGGCGCCGCCGTGCTGGGCGCGGCTGCTGTGGCCGGCCCGGTGCTCTGGCGCCAGCCGGTCGCTGCTGCGGCCGTGGGCCACGGTCCGCAATGGATCGCATTCGGTGCTGATCCGGCCTCGGAGATGTACGTGTCCTGGTCCCAGAGCCCGGGCCCCGGCGGCGGCTCGATCGCTGGACCCCGGGCACCGCAGGTCAGATGGGGCACCGGCAGCTCGGACGGCAGCCGCCAGGACGCCAGCGCGAGCCGGGTCCCGGTGCCGGCCGTCACCGGCGAGCCCGCGGAACAGACCGTGTACAGCCGGACCCTGCTGACCGGCCTGCGACCGGGAACGACCTATCGCTATTCGGTAAGTAACGACGGCGTCCGGTGGAGCCCCGACGCCACCTTCACGACCGGGCGCCACGATGGCGCGGGTTTCCGGTTCACCGCGTTCGGCGACGAGGCCACGAGCATGGCCCGGGCCTACCCGATGGCCCAGCTGGTCGCGGCGCAGCGGCCGGCCTTTCATCTTGTCGCCGGTGACCTTGCGTACGCCACCAGCAACGGGATCAGGCTGCCCAGCCTGAGCGGTTTCGCGCCTTCCCGGTGGAATGATTACCTGAAGATCGTCGGCCCGGCGGCCGCTCAGTCGATCCCGTGGCAGGCGGCGGTCGGCGCGCACGAGACCGAACCGCTCGGCGACCAGGGCTACGCCGGCTTCGTGACCAGATTCCCGCAGGCTTACGACCTGGGGTCCGGCTCTCCCGTGGTCTGGTCGTTCCGCTACGGCAGCACCGTGTTCGTGCAGCTCGACGGCAACGACGTGTCCGCGCAGGAGACCGTCAACGCCGGCTACACGCGCGGGCGGCAGACCAGGTGGCTGGCGCAGCAGCTGGCTTCCTTCCGGGCCAGCCCCGGCGTCGACTTCATCGTGGTGCTGTGCAACTGCTGCTGCTACTCCAGCAACCAGACGCACGGATCGGACGGCGGGCTGCGCGAGGCGTGGGTGCCGCTCTTCGACCGATACCAGGTCGACCTGGTGATCAGCGGTCACGTGCACGCTTACGAGCGGACTAACCCGATGCGGGCCGGGCAGCCGACCCGGCAGGCCCCCAGCGGTGACACCGTCAACCCGGTCACCGACGGGACCACGTACATTTGCGTCGGCGGCGGCGGTAACCATCTGTACACCACCTGGTACGGCAGCACGGACGCAGGCGACCCGGGGTCGGCGGAGCCGCCCAAGGTGTGGCAGTGGAGCGGCGGAGAGGCCGCCACCGGCGGTCACGGCCGCAGCCTCCAGGTCACCGATTCCGCGCGAGGATTCTCCGCGTTCCGCCGGGCCGCATACTGCTGCCTCAGCGTCGACATCACGGCCGCAACGCCAGCGGCCCGGGCCAGCATGAAGATCCGGGCGCTGAGGCCGGCCCAGACGCTCAACGCCGTCACCAGTATCGAATCCCCGCTCCCCATGGACACCGTGACGCTGATCCGCAGGCCTGCTCCCAGTTCGCCGCCCCGCCCCCCCGCCCCGAGCTCGCTGCCCTGGGTGCTCGCAGCTGCCGGCGCGGCCGTGGCGGCGGGCGCTGGCGCCGCCCATGTCATCCGGCGCCGCGGCTCGGCTGCCCGCTACCGGGCCGACGGAACGGAGCCCGCCGAAGGCACGGCCGAGGGCACCGACCGCGGCTTAACTGAGCCGCGTGGCGATGTGCCCGGTCAGGGCGCTGGGGCCGCACCTGCCTGCCCGCGTGGCTTTCGTCTCGTGGCGCCAGCCAGGACAGAGCGGCGGCCCTGCCCCGAGGCGAGGTCGTTCAATATCCGTCAACTGACCGATGTTTTGCGCTGCAACTTGCAGCACCATTTCTGATGCAAGCAGCACCGGGCAGTTCGTACTTTCGCCCGAGCCTTCCCGGGGACAGCGCAGGGTCGTTGCGCGGTCCCCGGATCAGCTGATTCCGATCTACCAGGGAACCCGATGAACGTAATGGCGCCGACACTAGTTCAGCCGGGCGGCACTTGTGCCACGTCCGGCCGCCTGCCGATTTCGCGGCCGCGGCCATGACCGGCAACTGCATGGAAGAGGAACTGATGACCCGCAGGCAGGTGGCGGTCCTGTTCCGGGTGACCTCGGCGTCGGTGGCGTCGTGGGCGCGGCGCGGCCAGCTGCCCGAGGTTCGCAACGAGACCGGCAGGCCCCGGTACCGGCGCGCGGATGTGGAAGCGCTGTTCCGGAGCGGCCTGAGGCGCAGGTCCCGATGACCGGCAACTGGCTGACCGGCAACGGGATCACCCGCAACTGTCCCCGGCCCGGTGCCGGGCACGACGCAGGAAGGAAATCATGACTATAACGGTGCCGTCCACCTCGTACAGGATGGCTGATGCCACGCCGCGCCGTGGTGGGCCTCAGGTCGCGCGGGACCGGGCGGGTGAACTGCTTGGCCGGCGGTGCATACGGTGCGGCGCGGTCGGCACGCACTACCTGACCTGCCCCAGCCTGAAGCTGCCGCCGGGTTACCGCCTCAGCGCCGAGCGCAGGCCCGAGTGCCTCTGCGGCCGGCCCGCCGGCAGCTGCGAGGCGTGCACCTAGCTGCCATGCGTGCACCTAGCTGCGAGGCGTGCGCCTAGTTGCCTCCCGGCAGGGCCAACGGATCGAGATCGAACCCCTTGAGCGTGTAGGCGACCGCGAATGCGCCAACTGCTAGCGTGACCGCCGATGAGCCAAACCAGCCCCCTGCTGTGGCAGGTGACCATCTCCTCCGACGGCAAGACCGTCTACGTGGCCGATCCCGGCTCCAACCAGGTCTCGGTGATCAGCGCCAGTTCCGGCACCGTCACCAGCTCGATCTCGATCTCCGGCGATCCCGACACGGTGGCCCTGACTCCCGACGGCTCGCAGCTGTGGGTCGGGGGGCTGACCTCGGGCATCATCACCATGCTCGACACCTCCCACGACAGCGAGGTCGGCGAGATCAACGTCGGAAATGACGGAGCCAACTCCGGCGACGGTAACGAGCCGACGAGCATCGTGCTGACCACCACTCCGACCCCCACCGGGGGCTAGGCCGGTCTCTGCGGCAGGCACCACGGCCCGTTCGGGAGAAAGAACTTAATAATCCCGAACGGGCTGTGGTATTCCCCCTGAGCCCCCATCCGCTCGCCGGGCCGGAGGCGGTCTGCGGCAGGATAGGTTCCGGGCGGCGCAAGTCCCTGGCGGCGTAGGGCGAAAGGCGGACATGAGCACGAACCAAGTCGATGCGCTGGTGATCTTCGGTGCTACCGGTGACCTGGCCAAGCTGGAGACCTTCCCCGCGCTGGTGGGGCTGGTCGAGCGGGGTGTGCTCGACGTGCCGGTGATCGGGGTGGCGAAGAGCGGCTGGGGTCTACCCCAGTTCCGGGACTACGCGATCGCTTCGCTGCAGCTGAACAAGATCGATCCGGGCAGCCCGGCCGCGGTCAAGATGCTGGGGCTGCTGCGTTACATCGACGGAGACCTCGACGACCCGGCGACCTACGCGGCCATGTCGGACGCGATCGGCTCGGGCCAGCGGGCCTTGTTCTACCTGGAGGTGCCGCCGCCGCTGTTCGGCCGCATCGCCGAGGGCATCGCCAAGGCCGGCCGGGCGGACGGCAGCCGGGTCATGGTGGAGAAGCCGTTCGGCCACGACCTGGCCAGCGCCCAGCAGCTGAACGCGACCATGCACGCCTACTTCCCCGAGGAAAACATCTACCG
>Ga0302326_10029291_pt1 | contig 11051 bp, 8 predicted proteins | sample Palsa_T0_3_FD_202264 | JGI IMG/M metagenome (GOLD analysis project Ga0302326, IMG submission 202264) | Peat permafrost microbial communities from Stordalen Mire near Abisko, Sweden - Palsa_T0_3 | ecosystem: Environmental > Terrestrial > Soil > Palsa > Peat permafrost | place: Sweden: Abisko...
CACGCTAACCCGCGAAGAGATTGACGCGCGGTTTCAGGAACTCCAAAACTGCACCTCCTTTTAGCCTGTAGGCCATAGCCTTTTAGCACCGTGGCGCACGCACTCTTGCGTGCAGCGTTCACACTCGTGTGAACGCGTCTTGTGTTTCCAGCTCCAGCTCACTTCCCCGACGGCACGCGCCGCCGCAATTCCTCGAACCAGTCCACCACGCCTTCCATACTTCTGGCGCCCGGCTCCAGGTCGGGAGACACCTCAACCAGGAACCGTTTCCCGTCCGGGGTTGCATCCCAGGTGGTTCCGCCTAATTGTCTGAAGAGCTGCTTGGGGATGCCCGCGCGGAACTGCGGCTTGGCCTCCACATCGACCGACATCACCTCTACGCCATAACGGTAGAACAACTCGCGGCCGTTGTTCGACCAGCGAGGAAAGGACCCGCCGTCGGTGGAGATGCGCACCTTACCGCCAGGGCCGGGAAACGGTTGAACATAGATTTCCGCCGCGCCTGATTCCATCGAAGAATACGCCAGCCACCGTCCGTCCGGCGATACTTGCCCATCGTCTTCGGAGAAAGCAATGTCATGTAGACGGTGCGGTTGGCCGGCGGCGCCCCCGCCCTCCACGGGCAAGAGCCAGAGGCTTCCCGCCGTCCGATAGACCAGCGTCTTACCATCGGGCGACCACGATGTGGGCCTGACGGCCTTCTCCGTTGCCAGAAACAGTTCGGCCTTCGCGCTGCCATCCACGGGGGCCGAGTAGATGCCGTGCTTCCCCGCGATCATGGCCCCGAACGTCACGCGGCGTCCATCCGGCGTCCAGATGGGGTCTTGATCGAAGCCTTCAAACGTCAGCCGTGTCTTGATACGCCGGTAGATATCGAAAACCCAGATATCGCTTTCTGTCTGCTGCTTGGAAAAGATTGCATTCGCGATGCGGCGCCCATCCGGCGACAGCCTTCCGGTGCCCCACGATTCCGGCTGCGAAAACGGTTCCTTCGCCCCTGTGCGATCCGCCCAGCTCAGAATCGTTTTGCCGGTCTGATTGGCGCCTTTCATATACACCAGCAGCCCGGAATTGCTGAAGGAATACTCTGCAACCTCTTCGAAAAAGAACGCGGCCACATGTTCAATCGCCGGAGCCTCCGGTCCCGTCAGTTCCATCCGCTGAGCATTGAATGGCGCCGCAAAAAGCGTGGATCCGCGAACGTATACCAGATGGCCCGTCGGCGCATACCGGGCGTTGTTTACGCCCTCCACCAACGTACGGTAGCCGCGCTTCTTTAGGTCGAACGCTACCACCCGCTGCGAGGCGCCGGCATCCACGGTAAACAGGAGCGCCTGGCCGCCTGGCAGGTAATGCGGATCATGATGGCGGGTCTCACCCTTCTCTGAATCGACGGTGGTGATCGCCTGCGCCTGGCCGCCCGCCGCGGACACCTTCATCAACCCGGTCGCGCCGCGGAAGGCAATCTCGCCATTCTCGCCCCAATCGAAATCGCCTGACGCCTTCTCGGCGAGCGTGATCGCCGTGCCGCCGGTAATCGGAATCTTCTTGAGCTTGCCATCGTTCTGTCCCTCAAAAGCGATCCATTGCCCGTCGGGCGAGAACACCGGGTATAGGGCATCCTCGCCGCCGTGGAGGGGCTTCGATTCGGTTTGATCCAACATCCGCAGCGCAATGTGAAAAGTATTCCCTTCCGATTGCGCGAATGCCAGCCGCGTTCCATCGCGGGAAAGCGCCGGCAATCCGAAGTAATCCTTCTGCATATAAGACCACCGCACCACCGGACGCGGCTGAACCGGCGGAGTGCGCCACAGAATCGCACCCACTCCAAGGGCGGCGCCGATCGCCATCCCCGAAGCCAGATAAAGCCACCATCGGCCGGACCGTATGCGCGCAGCCGGCGCCGGCGCCGCGGATGGCTCCTCCGGCGCATCCAATTCCATCCATGCATCGCCGATATCGCGCAGCCGCTTCTTGAGATCGCGCTCCAGGCACCGTTGCAACAACCGCCGCACCTTCGGTGGAACGCCCGCGGGCAAGCGCTTCCAGTCGATATCGGCGCGCAATACCGCCGCCAGCATATCCGATACCGTTTCGCCTTCGAACGCCATCCGGCCGGTAAGCATCTCGTAAAGCACCACGCCGAAGGCCCAAATATCGGCGCGCTTGTCCACCGCCTTGCCGCGTGCCTGCTCCGGGCTCATATAGGCGGCCGTTCCCAGAATCATGCCGGCGCGCGTGGAATCGAGCGTCAGCGTCGGCGAATTCTCCGGGTTGCCCCGTGCCGATTCCTTCTCGAAGGCCTTGGCCAGGCCGAAATCCAGAACCTTCACTTTGCCGTCGGGCGTCAGCTTGATGTTGGCCGGCTTAAGATCGCGATGGATAATTCCCTTTTCGTGCGCCGCCTCCAGCGCATCCGCGATCTGGCGCGCGATACCAATCGCCTCATCAAGTGGAATCGGCCCGGCTGCTATGCGCTCCGCCAACGTTGGCCCTTCCACCAGTTCCATCACCAGGGTGCGCACGCCGCGGTCTTCCTCAAGCCCGTAGATCGCTGCGATATTAGGATGGCTGAGCGCGGCCAGCACCTGCGCCTCGCGCTGCAGCCGGCCCATGCGATTGGCGTCGTCGAGGAACGCAGCCGGCAGTGTTTTGATGGCCACGTCGCGGTTCAGCCGCGAGTCGCGGGCGCGGTAGACTTCGCCCATGCCTCCAGAGCCAAGCGGACCGGTAATCTCATAAGGGCCGATGCGAGTTCCGGTGAAGAGCGACATCTGAGGAGCTCGAATCAGTATACGCCGGATAGATTGTGGCGTGCGTTCACGCGGGCTTGTGCGGGCGCCCTTCAGCGGATTCGGGAAGGCGCAGCCCACAAACTGGTGCTCAGCAGCTACAATTCCACCATTCCCGCAATCTCCGCCCCGATCGCCAGCGACGCTGTGGCCGCAGGGCTCGGCGCATTCAGCACATGCAGCGCATTGGGGCGCGCGATCAAACGAAAATCCTGCTCCAGTTCGCCGGCCGGCGTAATCGCCTGTGCGCGCACGCCGGAGCCGCCGGTTTCGAGGTCGTCCGGCTGAATTTCGGGCACCAGCCGCTGCAGCGAGCGGCAAAACAATTCGCGGCTGAAACTGCGCCGCAATTCGTACCAGCACATCGAGGGATATCGCCGCAGGAACCGCCAGAGGCCGCCATAGCTCAACGCATCGAACAGGTCGCGCGCGTTGAAATCGGTCTTGCGGTAGCCCTCGCGCGAAAGCGCCAGCACGGCATTCGGGCCCGCCTCGATGCCGGCGTGGATCAGGCGCGTGAAGTGCACGCCTAGAAACGGAAAACGCGGATCGGGAACTGGGTAGATCAGATTCCGCACCAGATCCTGACGGCTGCGCTTGATCTGGTAATACTCGCCGCGAAAGGGCACGATGCGCATGTCGCGGCGCTCGCCCGCCAGCTCAGCCACGCGGTCGCAGTGCAGGCCGGCGCAATTCACCAGGAAATCCGCCTCGAAATCGCCCGCGGGGGTATGCGCCAGCCACGCACCCGCGCGCTGATCGAGGCGCTCCACGCGCGCGCGAGTAACGACAGCGGCGCCGTGCTCCGTCAGCTTGCGAACCAGCGCTTCGCAGACTTTGGCGTAATCCACAATGCCTTCCTGCGGCACGCGCAGCGCCGCCACTCCGCCGGCGTGCGGCTCAATTTCAAGCATCTGGTCGCGGTTGAGCCAACGCAAACCTTCCAATCCGTTGGCGGCGCCGCGCTCCTGTAAGGCCCGCAGGCGCTCCACTTCGCTCTCGTCCGCGGCCACTACCAGCTTGCCGCAGATCTCGTGCGGGATGGCGTTTTCCTGGCAGAATGCCACCATCTGCCGGATGCCTTCCACCGCCAGCCGCGCCTTTACCGAGCCGGGCTTGTAATAAAGACCGCAGTGCAGCACGCCGCTGTTGTGGCCGGTCTGGTGCCGGCCCACTGCGTCTTCCTTTTCGAGCACGGTGATGCGCGCGCCAGGGAAGCGCTCGGTGAGCCGATAGGCCGTGGCTAGCCCGACAATGCCGCCGCCGATGATGACGATTCGCTTTGAGGTGGTCACGTGATTAACTGAAGCTGACAATGCATACTCTCGGATTGCCTGGAACGGGCGAGCGCTCTGAGCGCCTCGGGACGCCGCAGGCCATGGGCCCGCGCCACTACTATGGTACGTCCACCCAGGCGCGCCGTTTGCTGCTGTCCATCTCGGCTTCGAGAACCGTGAGCTGGCGCAAGCCATCCACGAATTGCGGATACTCCGGCTCGGCGGCGGGGTCTTCAATCGACCGGTAGAATCGCCGGAACACCTGCTTGAAGGTGTCGTCGTAGCCTTCGCTGTGGCCGCCGGGCAGATCGGCGTACGAGCGCGCGCCTTCCTTTAATAGCGCCGGGTCCTTGATGATCACCTGGTTGGGCGAGTTACGATTGCCGATCCACAACTCGTCGGGCCGTTCCTGGTCCCACGCCACGCCGGACTTGGTTCCGTAGATCTCAATGCTCAGCCGGTTCTTGCGTCCCGCCGAAACCTGACTGGCCGTGAATGCGCCGCGCGCGCCATTGCCCATGCGGAACACCACGGCGCCGAAGTCTTCCGTATCGACGGGCGTTTCCACATAATCCTCGGGCTTAAGCGACTTGCCGGCGAACGTCTCAATGGAGCCTTTGGGCCGCTTGCGCGTTTTGTGGAACGTGTTCAAATCGGCGCAAAGCGAGGCGATGCGCAGCCCGGTGACATGCTCGGCCATATCGCACCAGTGCGAGCCGATATCGGCCATGCAGCGCGAAGGACCGTTGTCTTTGCTTTCCACGCGCCAGTTCCAATCGGTGTCGTAGAGCAGCCAATCCTGCGAGTAAGTGCCCTGCACCACCAGGATTTCGCCCAGGTCGCCGTCCTCGCGCATACAGCGCATCTGCTGCGCCAGGGGGTAATACCGCAGGTTGTGGAAAGTGCAATTGCGCTTCCCGGTCTCACGCGCCTTGGCTACCATCTGGCGCGCCTGTTCGGACGATACGGCGAGCGGCTTCTCGCAGAGCACGTGCTTGCCGGCCTGCAGGGCGTCGAGCGCCATGGGTAGATGCAGCGCGTTGGGCGTGCAGATGTGCACGGCGTCGATGGAGCGGTCTTCCAGAATGCGCCGGTAGTCGCCGGCCGTCTTCGGAATACTCAACTGCTCGCCGAGCAGGGCGGCCTTTGCGTCCGTGCTTGCAACCACGGCGGCCACTTCCACATTGCCCAACCGGCGGATACCTTCGATATGTACGCGCCCCACAAAACCTGCGCCGAATACAGCCGCTTTAAATTGCCTCATGTTGGTTTAGCCTACCGCAAAAGTCGTTGGCGCCAAAATTGGTAGATTGAATAAGTCGATCATGGTTGTTCGGATCCGGTTTGGCAAGCGCTCCGTTGTCAGTAGGAATTGGAATGAGAATCGCCGCGCCGCGATGGCATTGGCTGCGCTGCTCGATCCGGCGGCGGTCATGGCGTTGGCGTTGGGGCTGTGGGGCATTGCGGCAGAGCTGAAATGGGTGGGCAGTTTCGCCATTCCCTCGGGCTTGTTTTCGCACTGGGAGACGTGGATGGCCGCTGCCGCGGGGCTGGAACTGTGCGCGGTGGCGTTGAACCGGTACGGCAAGAGTGGCGGAACGGCGGCCGTCTGATATCCTGATTCCAGAGAGTCGCATGCGTTCCTCGGTTTATTCCTACCGCCGGTCGTCTTTTTTCGGGTACTTCCCCACGGGCGTCAAGTGGCTGCTGATCAGCAATACCGCGATCTTCATCCTCACCACGCTCTTCGGGCGCCCGGCCATGCTCGCGCTCGCGCCGGTGGCGGTGGTGAAATCCTTCTGCTTCTACCAGCTTTTCACCTACATGTTTCTGCATGGGGGCATCACCCACCTGCTTTTCAACATGCTTACCTTGTGGATGTTCGGGACGCCGCTGGAGCGGGATTGGGGAACGCGCCGTTTCCTGAAATACTACTTTATCTGCGGCGTTGGCGCGGGTCTGTGCGATGTGGCGCTCAACGCCGCGCTGGGAAACTGGGGCACGCGCACCATCGGCGCGTCCGGCGCCATTTTTGGATTGCTGCTTGCGTTCGGCGTGCTCTATCCCAACCAGACGGTCCTGATGAACTTCCTGTTCCCCATCAAGGCCAAGTACCTGGTGATGATTTACGGCGCCATCGAGTTGATTCTCGCCTTCGAACCGAATAACGGCGTCAGCAACATCGCTCACCTGGGCGGAATGGCGTTTGGCTATGTGTACCTCAAGAGCCGCATGCCCCGCCTAAGTACGCCCGACTGGCGTACCGCATACCAGCAATGGAAGCTGCAGCGGGCCAAGAAGAAGTTTCAGGTCTACATGCGAAAGCATGATGGCCGTGGGCCTTGGGTGAATTAGCGGCATCGACGGTCCGTGCGGTGCCTATAGTCCAAAAAGGGGCCAGGCCGATTGACCAGCGGCCGAGCGCCGGCTGAAAGCCGGCGGCAGCCAGGATTGGTTGCCCCACAACGCCCAGGCAACCCCACGTCCCCCCGCCGCGTCTCTGGTATAGTTACTCTCAGAAGTGCCCCTATGCGACTATCCACTCGAAATGTATTGTGCATCTGCGGCCTAGCCGCTTTTGCAGGCCTCATTTTCGCCCAGGATCAGGGACCCATCCTCAACGGCCCCACCGTTGCCAAGAAGAAATCGAGCGACTCCACCGACGGCGCAACCACCACCGCGCCCGACGCCAATCTCCCCAAGATCCCCTCGGAGTACAGCAAGAAGGACAAGCCGGACATGACCGGCGCGCCAAGCTTCAAAAGCCAGGTTGACATCGTCACGCTCGATGCCGCTGTCATCGACGGCAAAGGCCAGTTCATTCCCGGTATTCCGCCCCAGGCTTTCCGCGTGCTTGAGGATAACGTGCCGCAGAAGCTTCAGAAGGTGGATCTGGGCCAGGCCCCGCTGACCATTGCGCTGCTCATCGAATTCAGCGGGAAATTCCAGCGGCTCTACGGTCCCACCTGGTATCAGACGCTGCAGCTTTCCTGGGGATTCGCCAGCACGCTGAAACCGGACGATTACATGGCCGTGATCGCATACGACATCAAACCCGAGATTCTGAGCGATTTCACCACCAACCGCCAGCAGACGCAGGAAGCTCTGCACCGTCTCACCATCCCGGCATGGCAAGAAGCTAACCTCTTCGATGCGCTCACCGATACCGCCGATCGCATGTCCGGTATCGAGGGCCGTAAGGCGATTCTGGTGCTCACTTCGGGCGTCGACACCTTCAGCAAGATCACGTTCGACAAGGCGCGAAAGTCGCTGCAGGAAGCCGGCGTGCCCGTCTATGCGATCGGCCTGATGCAGTTCCTGCGCACCATTAACGATGGCCGCATGGGGCCGATGCAGGACATGACTTTTCTGCAAGCCGACAACGAATTGAAAACGTTTTCCAAAGAGACCGGCGGACGCGCGTTTTTCCCGCGCTTCGAAGGCGAATACCCCGGCATCTTTCAGGATATCCAGCAGGCCCTGCGCAATGAATACGTGATTACCTATTCGCCCAGCAACAAAGCGCATGACGGCGGCTTCCGGAAACTCAAGGTGGACCTGGTCAACCCCGCCACCAACGAGGCGATCGTCCTCAAAGACGAGAAGGGCAAGCCGATCAAGTACAGCGTGATTACCAAGCCGGGCTACAAGGCTCCGCGCGCCGTGGAATAACGGCGGTTGTCAAGAATTAAATTCCCCGCTTTTTGAGAACGATGCAAAAGCATTGACAGCGAGGTTACGTTCCTGTTACTCTCGCATCCGCTCCGATGAAAACTTCGCCCGTTTCCATTCCTCATATCCTCCTTGTCGACGATAACCCCGACGGACTACTTGTCCGGCGAGCGCTGCTGGAGGAACTCGGCTACACCGTGGAGGTCGCTGAAAACGGCGAGAAGGGCTTGGCGCTTTTCCAAACTTCCAACTTCGACGTGGTGGTCACCGATTACCGTATGCCGAAGATGAGCGGCGTCGAAATGATCGCTCGCATTCGCCAGCGCGACCCCCACGCGCGCATTGTGCTGCTCTCCGGCTTCGTGGAACCACTGGGATTGACGGCGGAGAATACCGGGGCCGATTCGGTGATTTCCAAGAGCGCCAACGAGCCCGGTCATCTGGCCCGCGCGGTCAAGCGCCTGGTCAACGCCGGCAAGCGCAAGCCGCCTTCTTCGCAAAATGGCGCCCGGAAACCTGCGCAAAAGGGCGGCCAGAAACGTTTTCGGGCTACTGCAGGTTAAATCTGCGCGGGTTAAATCTGCCACACTGGGAGCAATGCGGTTTCATCTTGCGCGCGCGCTACTTTCACTGGCTTTGATTCCTGCGGTGTGGGGCGCTGCCGCGGCTACGCCCAAGCGTCCGGTCAAGACTGAGCACCTAGCGCCTATCAAGGCTTCGTTGGCCGTCCGGCGCTGGATGAAGGGCATGACGCTGCGCGATGAAGTGGCGCAACTGGTCTTCATTCCGTTTTATGGGCAGGCGCCCAATTCGCGAACGCGCGCCTACCGCAACTTCATGCGGCTAATCCACGACGCCAAGGTGGGCGGCCTGATTCTGCTGAACGCCTCGAACGGGCGCGTCACCGTGAGGGCCGAACCCTACGCACTGGCAGCGTTTCTGAACCGCATGCAGCGCTTCGCCAAAGTTCCCTTGATGGTGGGCGCAGATTTCGAGCGCGGCGCTTCCATGCGCGTGGACGGCGTAACGGTTTTCCCTCACGCCATGGCATTCGGCGCTGCTGGCGACCCGGCGCTTTCGCGCTTTGAGGGCGAGGTGACCGCGCGCGAGGCCCGTGCGCTGGGCGTCCAGTGGGTCTACTACCCGGTGGCCGACGTCAACAACAACCCCGACAACCCCATCATCAACATCCGCTCCTTCGGAGAGAATCCGCAGGACGTGGCGGCGCAGGTGAAAGCGTTCATCGAGGGCGCGCATTCCGATAAGAAGAACTACATTCTGACCACCGCCAAACATTTTCCTGGGCACGGCGATACCGCGGTGGATACGCACCTCAACCTTGCCACCATCCCCGCCGATATGGACCGGCTGCAGCGTCTGGAGCTGGTGCCGTTCAAGGCTGCGATCGAGGCTAATGTGGATGCCATTATGACGGCGCACATCGCCGTGCCCGCCCTCGCGCCGCCCGATCTGCCGGCCACGCTTTCGCCGGCGATTCTGACCGATCTGCTGCGCAAACAGCTCGGCTTCAAGGGTCTGGTGATCACCGATGCGCTGGATATGGGCGGCATCGCGCAGGGCTTCAGCAACGCCGATGCGGCCGTACGCGCTCTCGAAGCCGGCGCCGACACCTTGCTTATGCCCGCCGACCCCGACGTTGCCATCCGCGCCGTGGTTGCGGCGGTGGAAAACGGACGTCTCACCCGCACGCGCATTCGAGAGAGCGTGGTGAGAATTCTCGCCGCTAAAGAGCGCACTGGACTCGACCGTAAGCGATTCGCCGATCTCGAAGGCATCGGCGACGTGGTGGATTCGCCGGAAGACAACGCCCGCGCGCAGGAAATCGCCGACCGCGCCGTGACGCTGGTGCGCAATACCGGCAACGCCGTGCCCCTGGCCGCTCCGGACCGTGCATGCTTCGTGGTGATGCCCGAAGGCCGGTATTCCGCCGAGGGCCATATTCTATTGCAGGAGATTCGCAAGCGCACGCGCGGCGCATCCATCACGCAGGCCGATCCGTCCATGTCGCGGGAGACGCTGGACGAGGCTACCTCAAAGCTGCAAACGTGCGAAAGCTATGCCGTTGCGGCATTCTCTTCGGGGGGATCGGGCAGCGGGCTGGCGGGCCTGTCGGGAGAGCTGCCGCACATGATTGAAGCGCTCATCGCATCGGGCAAGCCGGTGACGCTGGTGGCGCTGGGGAATCCGTATCTCTTGCGCAACTTCCCGAATGTAGCCGCGTATATGGCCACGTTCAGCACTGTACCGCCTTCGGAGGTTGCGGCGGTCAAAGCGCTGTGGGGTGAGATCGGAATTACTGGCCACTTGCCCGTGACGATTCCGGGCATCGCTCATTACGGCGAGGGGATACAGGTCCACGCCCGTCAGTGAGCGGAACGTCGTGGCAATTCGCAGGAGTGCGTGCTAGAAAAGCACGTCGAAATCGGCGGTAAAACGGCGGCCGCGTTGGCCAAAAAACAGACCGAATTCCGGATCGGCGACATTGTAGTGGACCGCTTCGGGGTTGAAGTGATTCAAAAGATTGAAATCGCTGACGGAGAGGCGCACCGTATATTTCGGAGTCAGCTTGATGTCTTTGGACGCGCGGGAATCGAGAGAAAAGAAACCCGGGTAACGGCTCACGTTGGGAGGCCCCGCGTAATTCTGAGCCGCGTCGAAAGTTGCGTAAGGGAAACCGGTCCGGTACTCCAGCACCGGTGAAACGCGGAAGCCGTCCGGCAGCCGGAAAGATCCCCACGCCAGAAAGCGGTGGGGCACATCGCCCGGAAGATTGCCGTACTGGTCGGGGCGGACCAGCGGAATCGGAAAACTGCCCAGATTGCTATTGAAATCGCTCAAATCGCCGCGGTCGCGGCTGTTGACATAAGAAGCGAACAGCTCGCCGCTCGACCCCGCCTTGATGCGCGCAGTGACTTCGAGTTGGCGGTAGCGCGATACGCCGTCGCCGCGCAATTCATACGCGCCGATGTTAGAGACCGGGTCGGGGGCAATGGGGTTCATGGTGACCAGCCCCTGCGACTGATTCTGCATATAGCCGACGCGGAGATGCAGCGCGCTCGTAATCGGCTGTTCCACCTGCAAGCTTCCGGTAGCGCTCTGCGGCGAAAAATCTCCCGCTACGGCGTGGTGAAAGATGAAGGCGGAGTGTACGTCGGCCACTCCCAGAGTGTTGGCGTAAAGGAACGGACCCGCCGTAACATTGCCGCCGGCGTCGAAGAAATCGATGGATTCCTTGGGGTAGTGGTTGAAGGCGTATACATTCAGCGGCACCCGGTCGTAGAACATTCCA
>Ga0302326_10029295_pt1 | contig 11050 bp, 7 predicted proteins | sample Palsa_T0_3_FD_202264 | JGI IMG/M metagenome (GOLD analysis project Ga0302326, IMG submission 202264) | Peat permafrost microbial communities from Stordalen Mire near Abisko, Sweden - Palsa_T0_3 | ecosystem: Environmental > Terrestrial > Soil > Palsa > Peat permafrost | place: Sweden: Abisko...
TCATGGTTCTGTTTGGACTTTTTCTGTTTTGCTGGGGAATTCGCGATGCTTTGCGCTGATGTTGGAAGTAACCGTGCCGGTCCGAATTGGCTTTATCGCGTGACGCGCGCGGCGTCGCGGCATGGGTTGCCACCGGGATTTTCGACCACGGCCTGGTGCGGCCGTGCGCATCCAGTCACTGCCGTCAGCAGGCGGCCTCGGCAGGGACCGCGCCCGGTAGAGATCGCGGCGGACCGCTGGTCCCCGCCGCTGATAATGCATCAAAATCCGCCTGACCCTTGATCATCCCATCGTTGAACCGAAACACGCACCGGGGGGCTGATCGGACGACGGCGTATCGCTGCCACGGTACGTCGATTTGCAGTAGTAAGATATCGCTCGTCATACCTCCTCGGCACCGGCGGGCTGTAAAACGGGGGCAGCGGCCGCCACCTGCGTTATAAATGTCAAGCAATGTAATGTCCGCGATGCCTCGGCGCGCCTCTTTTCGAGAAACGTTTCAGATAACCGTACATTATGAACTCAAAAGAAACGCCCACACTTGAGCGGCTTGAGAGCTGGCTTACGGAGAGTCCATTTCACCGTGTGCTGGGATTGAAGCTCGCATCGGTCGACCCCGCGGCGCAGACGCTGACCATTCGCTGCGCCTACGGCCCCAACGTCGAGCGCGCGACCGGAACCGGTCAGTATCACGGCGGCGTCATTGCGAGCCTCATCGATATCGCCGGGGACTTTGCCTTGATCGCCGTATTGGGCCACGGCGTTCCGACCATTAATTTTCGGGTCGATTATTTACGGCCGGCGTTGCATGCCGACCTGCTCGCGTGCGCGCGCGTCCGCAAGGCCGGGCGCACCATCGGGGTCGTCGACATTGACGTCACGGACAGCGACAGCCGGCTGATCGCGATTGGGCGTGGCTGCTACGGTACGCAGCAGGGGTAGGCCGATAAACTGGGAGTTCAGCTGGTGAGAGCACTATTGACCGTCGCACATGGCGGTCGCGATAATTTGGTGCTGCGTGAAGACTTTCCCGATCCGCGCGCCGCGGCTAACGAAGTATTGGTCGAAGTGGCTTTCACGTCGGTCAATTTCCACGACATCTTCACGCGTCGCGGAATGCCCGGGGTCAGAATCGCACTGCCGGTCATTGTCGGCTCCGACATCGCCGGGACGGTGGTTGCAGTGGGACCCGGCTCCGATCCTGCGTGGCTCGGAAAGCGGGTACTACTGGATCCCGTGCTGCGCGACGGCGCCCGAGTGGGAATGTTGGGCGAAACATTTAACGGCGGTCGCGCCGAACTGATTGCCGTCGCTCAATCGACGCTCGTCGAGATTCCGGAGCGTGTGAGCCTTGAACAGGCGGCCTCCTTGCCGCTTGCCTACGGCACCGCATATCGCATGCTCTTGAACCGTGGCGGCGTCAGCCGCGGCGAGCGCGTGTTGATTCTCGGTGCAAGCGGTGGCGTCGGTGTCGCCTGCGTGCAGATTGCAAAGATGGTCGGTGCGGAAGTGATCGCCTGCGCCAGCAGCGAGGAGAAGCTGCGGCGCCTGCGAGAAATCGGCGCGGACCATGCCGTCAATTACCTCGAACGGCCATTCGTCGAGGCGGTGAAGGAAATCTATGGCAAGCCACGCGTCACTGGGAGCGGCGGTGTCGATGTCGCCGTGAATTTTACCGGCGGAGATACCCTGATCCCGACTCAGAAATGCGTCAGGGTCGGTGGACGCATCCTCTGCTGCGGGGCGACGGCCGGCTTTGAGCTGCAACTCGATGCGCGCTACTGGTGGACCTACGAGCAAACGCTCATCGGCTCGAACGGCTGGGCGACAGAGGATCTGCGAGCGCTCCTGAAGCTCATCGCCGACGGCAAGCTCGAGCCCGTGATCGACCGTGTGCTGCCGCTCGATGAGACAGCAGAAGCCGAACGCCTCCTCGAAGATCGAGAGGTGTTCGGCAAAGTACTGATCAAAATCTGATCAGCGGCAACGCCTTATGAAGAATCTGCGCAATCTCGGCGACATACTGCGCCTGCCTGCACTGGGCGAGCGCACCGCCTACATTGATCTGCGCCAGGCGAACGCGCCCGTGGAGCTTACGGCCTTTGAGCTCGATCGGCTCGTAGTCGCGACCGCGCGCGGCCTCGTGCGCCGCGGAATCCGGGCCGGGGATCGCGTCGGTATTCTCGCCGAGAACCGTCTGGAGTTCGTCGCGTGCTACTTCGGCGCCATGCGAATGGGCGCAGTCGCCGTGCCCGTCAACTTCAAGCTGCCCGCCACGACCGTCGCGTATCTGTTTAAGGATAGCGAAATCAAGCTTGCATTCATCGACCCGGCACGCCGCGCATTGGTTCCTCCCAATGTGCCGGTCATCGACTTTGACGACGCCAGCCCAAATGGCTTCCAGTCATTTCCTGACCCGGGCGAGCTTGAAACCTTTGTTCCCGCGCAGCGGGACTTGGCCGAAATCCTTTATACGTCCGGCTCGACCGGCCAGCCGAAGGGCGTGCCGCTCACCCATCGAGGCCAGCTATGGGCCGTCGAAAATTACTGCGAGCCGCTCGAGGCCGACGCACCCCAGCAACGCACGCTCGTCGTGGCGCCGCTTTATCACATGAACGGCTTATTCTTCATGTCGGTCGCGCTTGCCAACCGCGTTACGGTTCTCTCGCTGCCGCGCTTTGAGCCACGCAGCTATCTTGAGTGCGTCGCCCGCTACCGCTGCACCGTTCTGTCGGGCATTCCGACGATGTTTGCAATGATCGTGCGCGAGCGGGACCTCATCAGTCAGCTCGATCTGGGATGCGTCCATGAGATTTCGATCGGCTCGGCGCCGCTGACGGACGCGCTGCTCGAGCAGGTCCAGAAGATTTTCTCAAACGCCCAGGTCCACAATGGCTTTGGCACGACTGAAGCCGGGCCCGGGGTGTTCGGCGAACATCCGGACGGCCTCGCGACGCCGCCCTTGTCACTCGGCTTTCCGCTTTCGAGCATCGACTGGCGGCTCGTGGACGGTCCGACGCCCGCTGAAGGCATACTGGCGCTGCGTACGCCGGCGCTCATGGCTGGCTATCTGAACCTCCCGGAGGTCACGGCCCAAAAGATGCGTGACGGCTGGTACATCACGGGGGACGTCATGCGCCGTGATGCGAACGGCTTCTTTTACTTCGTCGGCCGGGCTGACGATATGTTTGTCTGTGGCGGAGAGAACATCTATCCCGGAGAGGTCGAAAAGATGCTCGAGCGGTATGCGGATGTTGCCCAGGCCGTTGTGGTTCCGGCACCGGATGACATCAAAGGACAGATTCCCGTCGCGTTCGTCGTGCCGCGCAGGGGAACCCACCCCAGTGTGGATGAAATCAAGCGCTACGCGCTCGCGCACGGGCCAGCCTACGCGCACCCGCGTTTCGTGGTGTTCCGTGATCAGCTGCCCGTATCGGGGACCCACAAAATTGACCGCACATCCCTCGTCGCCGAGGCTGCAGCGCTGTCGCGCGCGGCCGGTCGCGCAAGCCGCGCCGAAGCTTAGGATGCTGAGGCACGGCATGAATTCCATGAGCCCTGCGGCGCGCCAACGCCGCAGCCGGCGCTTTTGGTGCGCGCGCGCCGTTCAACGTGACGTGGGCCCCGCCCTTCGGCGAAGGATTGCGGAGGGCACGCCATGAATGAGGCGCTTGATCACATCGTCTGGATCTGTGACGACCTTGAACGGGGTAGCCGCCAATTTGAGGATCTCACCGGAGTTGCGCCAATCTTTGGCGGCGTGCACGCGAGCGGCGTGACCGAGAATGCGATCATTGGACTGGGCACGCGCCGCTACCTCGAAATACTCGCACCCGTGCCGGGCCACCGTTCTGAACTCGATCAGTGGGCGCGCCTTGCGAGCCAGGCGAAAGTCGCGCGGGTACTCACTTACTGCCTGCGGGGCCCGCATCCGCTCGAGGAACTGGCGCGCGCGACTCGCGCCCGCGGCTGGAAGAACGCCAATGTTGAGGAGAATGGCCGCACACGCCCCGATGGCGTGCGGCTGCAATGGCAGTGGCTCGCACCGGCCGCTGAGCCCTTTGGCGTGGCATTCCCGTTCTTCATTGACTGGCTCGATTCTGCGCACCCGTCCGAGTGCGCGCCGGCGGCCGAGGTCAATCGTCGCGTATCGTTGCAGGGGTTTTCGGTCGGACATCCGCAGGCGCAGCTCCTGGCCGGGACGCTTCACGAACTCGGCTTCAGCGTCGACACCTTTGAAGCACCGAAGACGAGCTTTCGTGTGCAGCTCGACACGCCGCGCGGGCCGATATTACTCGCATGATTGAAAACCCGGCGCGGGTGGCCGAGCCGCCGAGGGCAACCTCATGGCTCGGATATCCCCGTGGCGCCTGGCTCATCATCAGTGTCGAGTTTTGGGAACGTTTCAGCTTTTACGGAATGCTGGCGATCCTCGTGCTCTTTCTCACCGGCACTCCGAGCCATGGCGGTTTCGGCTGGTCGGCAGCGAAAGCGATCGCGGTCGTGGGGGCGTACACGGGATCGATGTACGCCTTCCCGGCGTTCGGCGGTTACCTTGCCGACCGGGTATTGGGTCGCCGACGCGCCGTTGCCATCGGTGCAAGCTTCATGCTGGTGGGGCAGGTGCTCATGACCGCGCCGACCTTTCTGCCCGCAGCCCTTGGTGCATGGCATGGGGTGCCGCTGCTCGATGCACTGCACACCGTGGGAGTGCCACTCGGGCAGATCTTCCCGTCGCAGACGGTCCAGGCCGCTCTCATCTTGCATGGCGACGCGCTCGATGCGCATTTTGGAGGCGCATGGCTTAAGGAGGCCTATAGCGCCGCCGCGGCGGGATTCTACGTGGCGCTCCTGTGCCTGATCGTTGGCAACGCGCTCATGAAGTCGACACTTGTCGTGCTGTGTGGCGAATCGTTCGAACCCGGAGATTCGCACCGCGAGAGTGCCTACGCCTATTACTACCTCGGTATTGCGGTCGGTGCGATGCTCTCCGGCATCATCGTCGGTGCGGCCGCTGAGTCGTACGGCTGGCAATACGGATTCGGCGTTGCAGCGGTTGGCATGGCGGTCGCGCTCGGGCTGTACCTTGCGCTCGCGCCGCGCTGGCTTGCCAACATCGGCGCTCGCCCGGCCCCGCGCACGCGCCTGCCTGCGCAAGTGCCCGCGTCCGTGCCACGCCGCGATTCAGCCGCGCGCCGCGAGGACCTGCGACGGATTCGCCTGCTATTGGTGCTCGCGACGCTCTTATGCGTGTTCAGCGTGGGCTGGTTCCAGATGTTTGGCAGCTGGGCACTGTTCCTCGAGCGATGGGTCGACCGTCGTGTCGGTTCCCTGGTGATACCCGTGCCCTGGTTCAGCTCCTGGCAGGGCCTCGTCGTGATCGTCCTGACGCCGTTCGTTGCGAATTGGCTCTTACGCCGCGCGGCGCGCAACCGGCAGGTGGACATCGTACAGAAGTACGTGTTCGCACTCGGAACCGTCGGCTGCGGACATCTTCTGATGTGGATCGGCGCGCTTGGAGCGCGGGCTGATTCGCCTGCGCCTTTATGGATACCGATCGTCGCATTCGGCGTAATCGCCCTGGGAGAGCTCGTGGCGTGGACGGCAACCTATGGTGTCGTCTCGCGCGCCGCGCCCGCCGGGCTTGCATCGATGACGATGGGCGCCTGGTACCTTCTGACCCTCGGGCTCGGAGGCTATCTGTCCGGTTTTTCCGGTCGGGCAGTCGATGCCTACGGATTTGCGCCGACGTTTGCGGGCGCGGGCCTCCTGGCTGCGGTCTTTGCCGCCGCAGGGATGTGCCTGCGCGCACCCCTAAAGCGCCTGGCGGCGAGCGCGGGCGTCTCGATCTGACTCACCCGCAAGCCGACGCGCTGCGTCTGACCGCAGTAGTCTTACGTCGAGCCGCACAACTTGGCGCTGCGGTGGTTTGAAAAACTGGATGGGTACGGCAGGGACTTCGGATCCTTCTGGACGGTACAGCCGATGGCGACCGAAGAAAATTTGAGCTCAACTGCCAGCTATCGCGAGTTTGACAACGCCCTGCCAAATTATCGGATCGCGCTCGTACTCTTCGACCCTTAGTCCGGATCGGCGCCGGTCATTGAGCCCGCGCGGGTTCTAATAGAGGAACAACAAAATGCAGCGCCCCGCCTTCCTTCAACGTCTGCCCGTCCGAACATTCCTGCTGCTGAGCCTCGCTTTCTTCCCGCCGTTCGTTCTGAGCGCGCCACCCGCAACGACACTCGTGCTGCGCCATGGCGTGCTCATTGACGGCACGGGCGCCGCCGCGGTCGAGGACGATACTGTCGTCATCTCTGGCGATAAAATCGTCGCCATTGGTCCTTCTGCAGCCGTCAACGTTCCGCACGGCAGCCGTATCATCGACGTGCACGGCAAAACAATTATGCCGGGCCTCGCCGACATGCACGTGCATTTGGTCGGCGGCTGGGACGGCAATGCGGTCGACATCCTGGGCTACCAGCGTTACATGAATGCCTTGCTGTACGCGGGCGTGACCACGGTGATGGATACCGGCAACATTCAGCCATTCATCGTGCAGATGCGCGCCGAAGTTGCGGCCGGTCGCCTCCTGGGACCGCGCATCTATTGCGTCGGTTCGATCGTCGACGGCGCGGACCCGGTCTGGCCGCCGATCTCGTACGCCGTCGCAAGTGTCGCGCAGGTGCCGCGCATCGTCGCTCGGCTGAAAGCCGACCGCGTAGATTTCATCAAGGCGTATGTCGGATTGAGCCACCCGCAGATCCGCGCGCTGGTCGAGGAAGGACGAAAAGTGGGGCTCGGCGTGCTGGTCGATCAATGGATCCTCAACGGATCCCCCGACATTGTGGACGACGGGATTTACGCGTTTGCGCATCTACCCACGCGCGCGCTGGATCCGAGCTTTCTCTCACAACCCCCCGGGCGTTCGATCCGCTTCATTACGACGCTCGCTGTCCATGAGAGCTTCGCGCGCCGACGACTGACGGATGGCCACTTTCTGACCGAGCCGTTGATTGCGGACACGACCCCAGCTGCGTTTATGACCGCGATACAGGCCGAAGTGCACAGAGCTCTCACTACCGATGAACAGGCGCAGCTACCGCGCCGGCGCGAGGCGTTTGCCCAGGCGCTGCGCAATGCCAAGGCACTTGCCGATGCGGGCGTACTGATGGCAGCCGGTACGGATGCGCCCTACCCCGGCGATGCGCAGGGCGAGGGTCTGCACCGCGAGCTTGAGCTCCTGGTCGAGGCGGGCCTTACCCCGCTGCAGGCCATTGCCGTCGCCACGGGCAACGCCGGCAAGTTCGTGAAAGATGAAAGCTGGGGCACGCTTAGACCCGGCAGTCGAGCCGATGTGCTCGTGATCAACGGACGTCCGGACCGCACCATAAGTGACAGCCGAAAAATCGACATGGTCATCCGCGCCGGCCAAATCATCGACCGCGCCCGGTTGAAGCTCAATCCGTCAACCGATCCCGGGTATGAGGCAAGCGCACCTGCCGGATGACGGTTGCAGGGGTCGGGAAGGTCGAACCGAGTCGGTCTCTCGAGGCGGCCGGGAGGGTGCGGCCGAGCGCCCCGCTCCCTCGCCGTCGGCCTGCTCGTAAGTGTCGTTCGGTCGGCCAGGGTCATCGAATGACGGTTTGCGGGCTAAGCGGCGGGCCCCAAGCTGAAGGAGCCGCCCGCTCCCGCGCCCAGCACGAAGAATTCAGCTGCCCTGCCTGGCAACGGCCTTAGTTGCAGGAGCTCTCGATATTAATCCGCGCTCCTGAGCGACCTTCGCCCAGGGCAAACGACGCGTCATGCGCCCGTTCGTGCGCGCACCACGCGCCGGACAGGTACCCTTTAGATAATCCTTCCAGGGCCGCAACAGAATTGCCTGGTGGCCGCTGGCCCTAGCCCGGATCCCGCGCCGCTTGCCGTGCGGGGGTATACCGAGTCGGGCTATCCCATCGCGCTGCGGCAGCGCCCGAGAGCTTCCAAAGCCGAAGTTCGCTCGGATCCGCTGACTCAATCGAATTTCAGGCGCGCCTCGACCCCGATGGTTCGCGGTTGATTGATTACGAAATGCGGCTGACCCGGAATTTGCGCACCGATCATGATCGCGTCGCCTAGGTTGGCATGCTCGTTACTCAGATTCTTGACGAAGGCCGTGAACTCGTACCGTTCGCGGCGCACGCCAAACCTCAGATCCGTGATGGTGTAGGCCGCGCGCTTGAGCGGGTTCACCTGTGCATTGTTCGCCGACCAGCTCTCACCGATGTGGCTGTAGTCAAGACGCGCAAATCCAGACCACGTCTCATTGAGATGGCGCTCGTATTCGGCGTTGCTCGCAATAGTGATGCCTGGCACGAGATACACGGGGCTGCCGACCGGCTGCGGGCTGTCGAGCCCCTGCTGGGTGATGCGCGCGTCCTCGTAACCGAGCCCGGCGCCGAGCGTGAGCTCCGGTATCACCCTGCCGCTGAATTCGAGCTCGAAGCCGGTGCTGCGGGCGGCGCCCGAGTTGCCGGTCAGGCCATAGCCGCAGAGGGGAAGGGAGATCTGCTGCTGGATGTTCTTCCAGTCAATCACAAAACCCGAGCCATTGAGGGTGTACCGATGATCGAGGAAGCTCGATTTGAATCCCACTTCGTAGTCCCACAGGCTGTCGGATATGAAGGTCGAGACTTGGCTTGCGGTCACGCCGATATTCTTAAGATCCTGATCGCAGCCCCCCGGCGGCGGTCCGGGCGGCAGCGCGATGTTGTTGCCTCCTTCGCGAAAGCCTTTGGCAGCGCTTACGTAGGTCAGAAGATTGGGCGTCAGCTTGTACTCCAGCAAATACTTCGGCGTAAAGCCGCTCTCGCTGGTTGGTGCCGCGTTATAGATACTCGGGGCGCCGCCGAAGAATAAGCCGTTCGTGTACTGATGAAAGGTTGCCGTGTCATTGAACCAGCGCACCCCGCCGGTCGCCTTCAGATTGCTCAAGATGTCATACGACACGTCGCCGAATACGGCGGACTCCGTGGCGTGCCGCGAGTCGATGAACGACAGTGCCAGATCGCTCGACGTGCCGGTGGCGGCGCCAAGCCCCTGCCCCGTCCACTCGTAGTCTCGCGGGCGCGTGCTGTTTGAATAAAAGCCGCCCACGATCATCTGCACAGGCCCCTGGAATGAGGATGCAAAGCGAATTTCCTGGGCAAACCGCCGCAGATCGATCTCGCGCGTGATCGGACTGGGGATCGGATTCGTAAGGCCAAGATCGAGCGCCAAAACGTCGGTATCGTCCTCCGTCTCGAAAGTTTTGCGCTCGAAGTAGGCGGTCGAGGATACGATGTTGCCGAACGACAGGTTCTCGTTGACAGTGAAGCTTGCCAGCCACCATTTGTCGGTGCCGCCCTCGCCGATGTCGTAGACCTGGCGCTGGGTCAGATTGCTGGAATCATAAAGCGCATAGGGCACACCGTCCTGAACGGTCTGCTGGTACATGACTCTTGGCGTGAAAGACAGTCCCTCGATGGGCTCGAACTTCAAGGCGATCTGACCGCCGGAGTACTTCATGCTGCCGATGTCGCTGATGCTCTTCGTCGGTGGGGCGTTATAGGGGCCCACGTCTTTGTCAAAATAGCCGCTGTCGAACTGGTAGAACGTACTCGCCCGCACCGAGAGCACGTTATTGATGAGCGGAATGTTGACATCGCCTTCGGCGATCTCGTTGCCTGAGCCATGGTCCGTATCCGAGCCACCGACGTGCACCTGGCCGCTGAAGGCCTTCGCATCCGGCTGCGCGGTGATGATACGCACCGTGCCGCCCATCGACTCAGCCCCATACAGGGTCCCCTGCGGGCCGCGCAGGACCTCGATGCGCGACACATCGACGATGTGCGGATCAAGGGTCTCAAGCACCGGTGTATCGTCAATGTAAAAGCCGGTGGTATTCGCACCCTCAATGCCGCGAATTGCGACGCCGCGGGCCGCGAGCGAGCCGTCTGCTGCACCGATTCCGAATGAGAGGTTCGGGATGGAATTCGCGTAGTCGAAGAATTGCGTGGCGCCTTTCGACTCCAGCTGTTCCATCGTCAAGGCGGTGATGCTAAGGCCGACGTTTTGCAGGTCTTCGTTGCGCTTGGTCGCGGTGACGACGATCTCTTGAAGCCCCTCGCTGCCCGGAGCGGCGGCGGCGTCAGCGACGACAGTCTGCGCTTGCACCTGCGGCGCGCCGAACACGGCGACTCCAATAGCGAGCGCGATCGGGCCCGACAACACGGATCGATTTTTTCCCACCCGAATTCCCCCGGTTAAGTCGTTATGCGCGGCGTTGCGTGCGCGCAAATATTGGTTCGGCTTTGACGCTCTGATATTAGGCAGTTTGACCGCCAGCAAAGCATTCAGATCGACGGGAATAGCATGGTTCCGGACGTTGGCCCGCGAGCGACGCGACCCCCTTGGTTCGCTGCAGAGCCTAGCGAATGCACGATATCAAAGCCAGTAACGACGAAGTTACAAACTGGCTATATTTTCAGCACGTTGGTTTTACGCCACGGGCACACTGTGGGCGAAGCGCGCGCGGCGGTCGGGCGATACCGCTCGGCCGCCACGCCCGGCGAAGGCGTGTGTATGTCAGGCGCCCCGCGGCGTCACTGTTTTACCTTATCGAGGAAGCGCAGCACGTGGTTCCAGGCGTCGTAAGAACCCTCGCAGTTCGCATTCGGCAGACCGCCTGTCGCCTCGAAGTCCTTAGCCACGGGATGAAAGACGAAGGATGAGAGCGGCCCGCCAATGCCCAGCCGTGAAACCATGTGGCCAGCGCCTGGATAAATGTGGACTTCGACCATGTCGGACTTGCCGTGCAGGGCGAGACGGCGCCGTATTTGCTCCGCGCCGATGAACGACGGCCACATCTGGTCGGCCCCGCCACCGATCGCGAGCACCGGTCCGCGCATTCGCTCGAAGGGAATGCCGAGCGTGGATGCGATGGCAGGATCACTCCAGGTCCCAAGATAGTACGGCGTGCCGATGAACCCTGGCGGCACCATCGAATGTGCAGCGTCCCCTGCGTTGTTGG
>Ga0302326_10029296_pt1 | contig 11050 bp, 8 predicted proteins | sample Palsa_T0_3_FD_202264 | JGI IMG/M metagenome (GOLD analysis project Ga0302326, IMG submission 202264) | Peat permafrost microbial communities from Stordalen Mire near Abisko, Sweden - Palsa_T0_3 | ecosystem: Environmental > Terrestrial > Soil > Palsa > Peat permafrost | place: Sweden: Abisko...
GATCCTGACTCCTTGGCTGCGCGAGCACGGCGGCTCCCACGGCGCCGATGCCCATAAGCATGGTGGCCTCGGCTGTCATAGCCTCGCGGATGTAGGTACTCGCGTGGAACTCCGGCGCTATCACAGCGGAGTCCCCATGCCGTAGCGGGCTGTAGACGGAGTGCACAAGGCCGGCTCCGTGAAAGAACGGCAGCACGCCGAACACCCGGTCACCGGGGATGATGAAGCCGTGGTGCTCGTTCAGGGCCGTGCGCGACGCTATCCGTCCGGTCGGGTACAGGCAGCCTTTGGACGGCCCGCTGGTCCCCGACGTGTAGATGATCATTATCGGATCGCCAGGCCGGGGGTCTCGCTCCGGCAGCGCCGTGCCGGACGGCACGGGGCTGTCGCCGATCGTCGCGAACCCGGCGGCATCGGCTCCGGGCCAGCGCGGACCCGCCGAGGTCTGATCCACCTGCAGCACGAGCTCGACCGGCGTCTCCTCCAAGACGTCGCGCAGGACTGCCGCTCCGCTTGCGTCGGTCACGATCACCCGCGGCCCGGACCCGCGCAGCTGATGCACGAGAAAGGAGCCCTTGAGGTACTTGTTGACCGGGACAAAGATCGCGCCGAGTTTGGCCGCGGCCAGCGCCGTCACGATGTACTCGTCACGGTTGTCCATGAAGGCCGCGATCCGGTCGCCAGCGCGCAGACCCCAACCGGAAAGGTTGTAAGCGGTCCGGTCGGACCACTGCTCCATCTCCCGGTAGGTAATGAAACCATCGGAGCAGCGCAAGAACGATGCGTCCGGCCGCTCGCGCGACCATCGCCGCAGCCACTGCACCGGGCCGCCAACGTTCCAGCTTTCGATGTCGGTCACTGGTCACCGCCAGTCCTGGAGTTCCGCCGGTATCCCGGCAGCTCGATCTCCGCGCTGCCAACCACGTGATTCCCGAACTGGTTCGTGCCGGTGAAGTCGATGGTGATGGGCTGGCCGTCGCTGGCCGCCGACCGGACCGACCCCGTCAGTACCATGGTGTCGTAGGCGTAGTTCTGTCTGCCCAGCCGGACCGATAGGCGCCGCCAGAGGGCTTCTGGGCCGGCCCAGTCCGATATCCATCGCTGGCAGAGCCCCAGCGTGGTGCGGATGTTGGTGAAAATGTCGAGGACACCATGGCCGGGCCCAGCATTGTCCCGGTCATGGTGGGCATCGGCGTAATCCAGCGTGAACAGTGCACCACCGATAATCAGCGTGGTCGAGATCGGGATGGCCTCCTCCGGCAGGATGTCGCCCGCCGCGACGTCCGCGGCTGTCCGTGTCGGCCCGGTCCGCGGTCGGCGGGCGGCCAAGTCGATTCCGCCGATCGACATCGGCGCGGCGCCGAATGTCCCGAACGGTGTCAGCTGGGACGGCGGCGTGCCCCGGACGCGCCCGTCCGCATCCGCACTGGCCGCCAAGCGGGGGTCGGGCTGGTACACGAACGACTGACCGCGCAGCGTGCCGACGCGCTCCGCCCCGACGCGGTACTCGTAACCGATCGTGACGAAGTGCCCGCGGCCAAGCCGCGTCTGCTTTTCCCCGGTGATCTGCTCAACGCGCTCGTAGCTCGCGACGACCTCGCCGTGGCGTAGATACCGGTCAAAGCTGTAATCCCAGGTCACGGCCAGTGGCTTGGTAAAGCCGCGGTCGGCCAGGACGAGCCGGACCTGCGAGGACGGTTGCGTCTCGTCGATCCGCACGGCCTTCATCAGCCCGGGGCTGTCCCAGACGTCGAGCATCGCAGGCGGGGCGACGAGGCTTTGATGGACGGACCGGCGAGCGAATTCCTCATCGGTATACACCGCGTTGTCCTCGCCCATAACGTCGCACCACTGGCGGATCATTGGCAGGTTAACCGGGTCGCGCGCGATCCAGCGCAGCCGGTATTCGCCGCCGACGTACGGCATCAGGCGGTCGAGGGTCAGGTCCACGTCACGTCCCGCCGAATTTGTCGATCATCGCGTCCTTGTCTCTCCTCTCATCACCGGCATTACCGTCCTGAACGGGCCGGAAGTACGGCAGCACCAGGTTCTCCGACCGGACGAACACGACTTCCAGCGGCATCCCGACGCGCAGCTGCTCGTCCGTGGCGCCGACAATCGATGTGACCAGGCGCACGCCTTCGTCCAGTTCGACCAGCGCGACGACGTACGGCACCCGGTCAGCGAATGCGCTGTGCGTCGGATGGTGGACCACGGTGTAGCTGAACAGCAGACCCTTGCCGCTTGCCGCTTGCCACTGCAGCACGTCGCTCTGGCAGACCGGACAGGCGGGCTCGGGCGGATGCAGGACGCAACCGCAGCCGGAGCAATGCTGCAGGAGCAGCACGCCGTCGGCCACGCCGCTCCAGTAGGGCTCGGTGTCTGCCGTCACCTCGGGCCGGATCATCATCAGCTGCGGCCCAGGATGACCGAGCTTGCGCCGTGCACGCCTACGAGCACGTGCCGGGCGCCGGGCCGCTGGCTGGTACTGGTGCCGCGAAGCTGCCGAACGGCCTCCAGGATGTGGTTCATGCCATGGATGTAAGCCTCGGAGAGGTGGCCGCCATGCGTGTTGACGGGCAGAGGCGAGCTGAGTGAGATCCCGGCCTCCAGCAGGTAGCGCCAGCCCTGGCCGGGCGCGGCGAAGCCATAAACCTCCAGGCCGAGGAGCACCTCGACGGACGTGGCGTCATAGAGCATCGCCACATCGATGTCGCCCGGTCCCAGCCGGGCGTCCTGGTAAAGCCGGCCGATGGCGCTGGTCGGCGCGGTATGCAGCAGGTCGCGCTGGTACACGGTCAGCGGCTCTGCGTGCCTGCGCAGCGCCTGGCCGCCGGCCAGCACATAGGCCGCGTCGTCGCGGGTTGCTCCGGCCCGGTCAGCGGAGACCAGCACGACCGCGGCAGCGCCGTCGGTTTCCAGACAGTAATCGAACAACCGGAGCGGCGCGGCGATCATGCGCCCGTTCAGGTAACCGGCCATCGTCAGGGGGCGGTCGCGCATCATCGCGGCCGGGTTAGCGTTCGCGTAGGCACGCTGCTGGATGGCCACAGTCCCGAGAGCTGCCGCCAGGTCGGCTTCGGTCAGGCCGTTGACGTACATGTACCGTCGCGCCCACAGGGCCATGACCTGACCAGGCGACAGCAGTCCGTAAGGCGCGGAGAATGACCCGGCCGGGGTCTGGTCCCCGGCAGCGACAGGGTCCGCGGCACCGTCGCCGAAATGGCGCTCCGCCCTTCCGTAGCGGATGCCTGAGCGCTCGTTGAGCGCTCGGTAGACCAGTACCACCGATGCCTGCCTGGCGGCGATGGCCGCAGCCGCATGCGCTATTACCGCGCCGCACGCCGCGCCGCCGAACGGCACCTCTGCGTAATAACGGAGCGTGCTGGCACCGAACGAACGGGCGAAATGCGCCGGGCTCGTGCTATCGGTGCTGTAGCGGACGATGCCGTCTATCTCTCGTGGCTCGACCTGCGCATCAGCAAGAGCCGCGCGGGCCGCCTGCAAGGCCAGCTGCCGCTCGGTACGGCCTGATGCCCGGCTGTAGTCGGTATTGCCAATCCCGACAATCGCCGACTGCCTGTGCATGTGCCCTCGCTCCAGATACTGTTGGAACAGTAACGACAGGCGACTCAACTGTCAATATAGGTGACACGACTGCTCATCGCCGCAGGAATTCGGCAGGCAGGCGGGCTGGAGTTACGTGTCCCGCGGCAGGCCGAGTACGCGCTCGGCGACCTGGTTACGGGTAATCTCCGATGTCCCGCCGCCGATCGTGGTGAACCGGCTGCGCAGATACAGCCAGCCGAACTCCTCGTCCTCGTCGACGCCGCGTTGGCCCAGTATCTGCATGCCGAGGGCAGCGATCCGCTGGATCCGCTCGGTGTTGACAATCTTCACCACGTTGGCCTCGGCGGTCGGCGGCGCTGCGATCATCGCGCGGGAGAGCCGACGCAGATTCATCGCCTGCACTGTCTGCTCCTCGGCGATGGCGGCGCCGACCGCGCGTCGTATCCCCGCATCCTCCAGGCTTGACCGGGTGAACAGCTCGACGAGGGCCGCCGTCTCGATCGGCGACTTTCGCTCGCCGATCGTCACCCGCTCATTGCCGAGCAGGACGCGGACGATACGCCATCCGTCATCGACACTGCCCAGCACGTCGCTGTCGGGCACGAAGACGTCATCGAAGAACACCTCGTTGAAGCTTGTGTCGCCGAACTCGCTGGTGGACGGGCGCGCTCCCGGCACGATCTCCTCGAGCGGCCGCACCTCGATCCCGGCCGCGGACATGTCCACGATCATCATGGAGATGCCCGCGTGCTTGGGCACGTCAGGGTTGGTTCGGACGGTGGCCAGCCCGTGTGTCGCGGTTGTGGCATGGCTTGTCCAGACTTTCTGCCCGTTCAGCAGCCAGCCGCCGTCCACCTTTGTCGCCCGGGTACGGACGCTGGCCAGGTCTGACCCGGCCTCCGGCTCGCTCGACAGCTGGCACCAGTTGATGGTGCCTCGCAGCGAGCCGGGCAGGTAGCGCTCCGCCTGCGCGGCTGTGCCTTCCTGCCCGATCGTCATCGGAACCCAGGGCACCTCGATGACGGGCTTCCGCAGGTCCCGCGTCGCTTGCTTGATCACGTACTGCTCCAGGGCGGACGCCCCGCGCCCCCACGGTGCCGGCCATTCGGGCATCAGGAAGCCCGAGGCTGCGAGCCTCGCCATCTGCTCGTCCTGGGTCGCGTCGGCGAGGCTGCGGACGAACTCGTCGACCTCCGCGCGAATCGCATCGGCGGTGTCCGGCAGCGGGACATGCGCGTCACGGGTGATTCCGGCGATGGTGTGCGTCGCCACCTCAGCGGCAGCGCTGTGATGGGCATCGAAGATCGAGGCCAGCGTCGCAGCGCGCCGCAGGTACAGGTGCGCGTCGTGTTCCCAGGTAAAGCCGATACCGCCGTGGACCTGGATGTTGATCTCGGCGTTCCGCATGAACCCGGGCAGGGCGACAGCGGCCGCTACTGCACCCGCGAGCTCGGATCGCGCGCCCGCGAACGGGAGCCGCACGGCGTCCCATGTCACCGCCGCGGCACACTCAGCCCCGACGAGCATGTCGGCACACATGTGCTTGACGGCCTGGAAAGCACCGATTGGCTTGCCGAACTGGACGCGTACCTTGGCGTAGCTGACTGCCATCTCCTGGACAGCTGCGGAACCTCCGGCGGCGTGGGCCGACGCCAGCACCCGGCCTAGGAACATGGCCCTGGACCGGGCACCGGTGATGACGTCATCTGCCGCGGTCATGACTGCCGCGGCGTGGGCCCTCGCGCATCCCAGGCCCTTGTCCATCGCCCGGACCCGGGAGAGCGTCAGCCCAGGGCGCTCTCGCTCAAGAATGACAAGATCCTCGTCGCGCGTGAGCAGAAGCAGGTCGGCCAGCTCAGCGCCGAGCAACTCGCCGCCATCGCCGGACAGGGCGCCGTCGGCATCGGCGCGCAGATCGCCGCCCAGGGCCACAGCGGCGACGACGGTCCCGTCGGCCAGACCGGGCAGCAGCCTCGCCTTCTGCTCCTCGGTCCCGCATGCGTCAATGACAGCAGAGGCGAGCATCGTCGGCAGGACAGGCCCGGGCGCGACATGACTGCCCAGGGCCTCCATCAGCAGCGCCGCTTCGAACAAGCCGGCGCCGCCGCCGCCGTATTTCTCGGGCAGATGCAGGCCGAGCCACCCGAGCCCGGCTGCCTCACGCCAGTACGCCGGGAGCGCTGGCTGGTCCGCGTTGAGCGCCACCCTGGCGGCCGCTCTGACGTTCATTTTGGTCAGTGCTTCGTCGAACGCCTTGGCTAGCTCCACGTGGTCCGGCTCGATGGCAATGGTCATGACGGCAGCTCCTTGATCTCGCTCAGCTCAGCACCCCGGCAGTTCGCAGGGTCGAGACCTGTTCTTCGCTGTAGCCCAGGATGTCTCTTAGCACGTGGTCAGTGTGTTCGCCTAGGACTGGGCCGGGCCGGCTTACGGTGGCTGGGGTCTCCGACAGCCCGATCCGGGAGGACTCAACGAACGTCGCTCCGTGGTCAGGGTGCTCTAGCGGGATGAAGTGCGCGAGCGCTTCGAGCTGCGGATCGCTCGCGAGGTCAGCCGAGGTCGAGGCGCGGTGGGCGGCGATTCCGGCGGCTTGCAGCTTTTCCTCGGCCTCGCGGGCGGAGCGCTGACTGGTCCACTCCGAGACGATCCGGTCGACGTCGTCGACGTTGGCCAGCCGGGCTTGCCGGGTGGCGAACTCGCTCGCGGTCTTCAGGTCGGGCCGCTGCATGATCTCGCACAGCTGGCCCCACTCCGCATCCTTTTCCACGGCTATGGCGACCCAGCTCGCACCGATGGCGGGGTCTGGTGCCGCTGGGTAGAGCCCGTGCGGACAGGCAGCCAGGTCCCGGTTGCCGTTGCGCCGCGCGACGATCCCGTTGGCGGTGTAGTCCGCGACGACCGCGCTGAAGAACTGCAGCGTGGTCTCGACCTGGGACAAGTCGACGTAGGTGCCCCGTCCGGTGCGCCGCCTGAAGTCGAGGGCGGCCAGGATCGTCATGACCCCGAAGTGCGGGTTGATGGCATCCGAATACGGGCCGGAGACTCCCTGCGGTGGCAAGTCGGGCCAGCCGCCCAGATCGTGGATGCCGGAGATGGTGCTGCCGGCGCTGCCGAACCCGGCAACGCGGCCGTAGGGCCCTGCCTCGCCGAGCAGCGACGCGCTGACCATGATCAGGCGCGGGTGGCGGCGGGAGAGCTCATCCCAGCCGAACCCCCATCGCGCCATCGTTCCGGGCGAGAACGAATCGATTACCACGTCGGCCCAGCCCAGCAGGTCGGCTAGGACGGAGCGGCCCGCAGGACCGGACAGGTCAAGCGCGACGCCCAGCTTGCCCGCGTTGTTGTCGGAAAAGAAGATAGACCGCTCGCTACCCGGCTTGCCGTCCTTGAACGGACCGAGTGCACGGGCAAGGTCAAGTTTCCTCGCCGATTCCACCCGCACCACGGTGGCGCCGAAGTCGGCCAGCACCCGGCCGATCATCGGCCCTGCCATGACCCAGGCGAGATCCAGGACTTTCAACCCGGTGAGCGCCGGGTCCCGGCTCACAGCACACCTCTTTCCGCCAGCGCCGCCAGCCCGTCGCCGTCCATTCCGATCTCGCCGTACACCTCCACATTGTGCTCACCTGGCGCGGGGGCTGGCCGGCGGTCCTCGATTGGGTTGCCGGCGATCCGGCCCATCGGACCGGGAACCGTGTAATGCGGGCGTGTGAACCACGCGTCCCTGGCCGCGAGCTGCTCGTCCTGCATGACCTGGTCGACGCGGTAGATCGGGGAGATGAGCAGCCCATGCAGGCGGGAGTCCTCGAACAGCTGTGCCGACGTCCTGGCCAGCAGGAAGTCGCCGATCGCGCGATAGAGCTGCCGCTGCTGGTCGGCAGTCAGCACTCCCGGCGCAGTCGAGCCGGCCGCGGACGCCGCGCTCGCGGTCATGCCGGACCCCGATGTCTGCGGCATCAGGCGGTAGTCGACCGCTGGGAAGTCGCCGGACAGCGCGCCCTGACTCCGGAGCCAGCCGAGCAGGGTATTCGTGAAGTGACCGGTCAGCGGCCCGGCTGTCAGTGACAGATGAACGTATCCGTCCTTGGTCTCCCAGATCAGTGGAGCGCCCGGAGAGAGTGACCCGGACGCGGCATTGCCTGTCGGCGGCGGGGCGTTGAGCAGGGCATACGTGCCCAGCTTAAAGTTGGCTATGGTGACCGACGCCTGGACGCTGACCTCGACGCGCTGGCCGAGGCCGGACGCGGCGCGCTCCGTCAGCGCGAGCAGTGCCCCCTCGGCTGCATCGGCGGCCGCGTGGAGATACGACTGCATCGGCGCGGAGACCCGCGTAGCCGGCCGACCCGCCGACAGGTTGGCATTGAGCGCACCTCCCGCTGCCCACAGCACCAGGTCACTGTCGTGGTAACCCGCCTTCGGGCCGCCCGGGCCGAAGGGCGTGATCGACACGTAGATGAGCTCGGGGCGCAGGTCGCGCAGCTGATCGTAGCCGAGGCCGTACCGCGACAGGACGCCGGGACCTGCGTTCTCGATCATGATGTCCGCCCGGCCGATCAGCCGGGTGGCCAGCTCTGCCCCCTCGGGCGAGCTGATGTCGCAGGTAATCGAGCGTTTGTTATGGGTGTACGCCGTCCAGAACGGCGGGACTCCGGTGGCACCCGGCGGCCGGCCAGCTGCCCGCCCCGATGCGCCGCCGGGCGGTTCCACCTGGATGACGTCGGCACCCAGATCAGCGAGCCAGCGCCCGGCCGCGATCCCGCGCTCGTCGGTGAAGTCGAGCACCCGGTACGGCGCGAGCAGCGACATAACAACCCCAGACTTCTGCCAGATCCCGGCATCAAGTATCTTGGATCCCTGGATCCTGCAATGATACCTACTGAATCGTCAAGTCCGGCAGAGCCGTAGCAGCCGATAACGACCGGGCCAGCGGAATGGGCGAAGCGTGCGGACGGACGGCTCAGCGCGAGATCCGTAGCGACTGGACCTAGCGAGCAGGTGATCGTCAAGTGGGTCTGCCTATCAGGGTGCTGAACCCGCCGCCCCCTCCGGCAGCAATGACGCTTCCGTCCCTTTTCGAGTATCAGCGGGAGCTGCGGCCCGATGCGACGGCGGTCGTCGACGACGGGCGAGCCTGGACCTATGACCAGCTCGGTGAGCGGGGGCGCGCATGGGCCGGGGCGCTGGCAGCTGTTGGCGTCCGGCCAGGCGACGTTGTCGCGGTGTTCCTTCCGAACGGGGCAGACTGGGCCGCCGCTGCGCTGGCCGCCGCCTGGCTGGGTGCCGTGCTCGCGCCGGTGAACGTCCGGTTCCGGGTGCCGGAGATTGCGAGCCTGCTCGGCTCGCTGCGGCCGAGAGCAGTCATCACGGCTTCGGCGTTCCTGACTAATCCGTTGCTCGAACGCCTGCATCAGGCAATTGGTGCCGTCTTCTCCGCTGAGCGGTCGGGCGTACCAGCCATCCTTCTGGCGGCCGACCTGGACAGCCGGGCGGCCAGGTCCGCTGGCGCCGCGGCCGTCAGCGAGACCGACCCGCTCGTGGTGTTCTGGACCTCCGGATCGACTGGGCGCCCGAAGGGCGTCCTGCACGGTAGCTCGCTGATCCGCAATGTCTGGAACTGGGTCTCGCTCATGGGCTACGGCAGTGCCGACCGGGTACTGGCGACCCGGCCGTTTTATTACATCGCCGGCGCCTGCTGGAACCTGTTCGGCGTCCTCGCGACCGGTGGCTGCGTGATCGCGGGCAAGCTTTTCACTCCGGCCGAGACGGCCGCCGCGCTGGTCGCCGAGCGGGTCACGGTGATGTCGGGCGGTCCGGCGGTGTACGAGGCCCTGCTCGACTCGCCCGAGTTCGCCGGCGTCCAGCCCGGCCAGTTGCACGTCCGCCGGGTCATCGTTGGCGGTGCGCCGCTCTCACGCCGGCTGTTCGACAGCATTTCCGCTCGTTTTCCTGCCGCGCCGGTCGTCCAGACCTACGGCATGACTGAGCTGCGGGGTTACATGTTGTCGACGGTGCCAGGGGACGCTGAAGACGTCCGCTTCGGCACCGTCGGCCGGCTGCTCCCCGGTTTCGAGACCGAGCTGCGCGCTGCCGACGGCACGCGGATCTCGGCGCCGGACGTGCCTGGTGAGCTCTACGTCCGCGGTGAGATCCTGCAGGATTACACGCTGGACGGGCACGCCGTGCCCGCCCGCGGCGACGACGGCTGGTTCGCGACCGGCGATATGCTGTCCTGCCGCGGCGATGGCAACTGGGTTTTCCACGCCCGGTTTAGGGAGATCGCCAAGGTGCGCGGTGAGAGCGTCAGCTTGTCGTCGGTGGACCTTGCCCTGGCCGAGCTGCCGAATGTGGTCCGCGCCGTGACTGTGGCCTTCCCGGTTGAGCACGGCGACCGCCTGGAGGCCGTCGTCGAGGTCGCGCAGCCATCGACCGCGGCCGAGATCATGGCGGCGGCGCGCGATCACATGGCGCCGTTCCGGGTTCCGGCCCGGATCTGGATCAAGTCGCCTGCGCTGCCGTGGCCGACCCTGCCGTCGGGCAAGATCTCCCGCTCTATGGTGGCCGAGCAGTTCATCTCAACCGAGCCGATCGGAGAAGCTCAATGACCGCGGGATCACCGACGTCGCCGCCACCAGATGGTCACCCAAAGGACCACGACGAGATCGAGTCATACCTGGCTGGTCTGGTCGGCTCCGAGCTGGCCGCGCCTGTCACCGCCGCCGATCCGGTCAACCAGCCGATGATCCGGCATCTGGTTCTCGCGCTCGGTGACCGCAATCCGGTTTACACGGATGTCCGCGCGGCGGCGGACAGCGTCTACGGTGGCATCATCGCGCCGCCGACCGCGCTGCAGACCTGGACGATGCCACCGCCTGCCGGGCCGGCCGGGGAAGCGCCCCGGACCGGGCGCGACGAGCTGATGTTGGTGCTGGACGCGGCCGGTTTCACCGGCATCGTCGTCGCGACTATGGAGCAGACCTACCAGCGCCCGCTGCATCTGGGCGACCTACTGACCTCGACTCTCCGGCTTGCCGCCGTCTCCCCGCTGAAGCAGACTGCGCTCGGCGAAGGCTACTTCCTGACCGAAGCGCTGGATTACGTCGACCAGCGCGGCGAGCGCATGGGCGAGATCAGGCGTACCGTTCTGAAGTACCGGCCGCGGACAGGAGCGCGCGGATGACCAGCTATCCTTCCGTGACCGTCCCCGTTGCCGGTGAACAGCTCCCGGAGCTAGCCATTGACCTGACCCGGACATTCGTGATCTCGACCGCCCTCGCTACCCGCGACTTCCAGCCCATTCATCACGACCCGGCCGCTGCGCGCCGCGACGGTACGGACGATATCTTCCTGAATGCGCTGACAACCGCAGGACTCATCGGCCGGTTGGTCACCGACTGGGCGGGCTTCAACTGCCGGCTGACCAGCCTGAAGCTGAAGCTGGGCCGCCCCGCCGTGGCCGGGCGCATGCTACGGCTGACCGGCG
>Ga0302326_10029299_pt1 | contig 11049 bp, 15 predicted proteins | sample Palsa_T0_3_FD_202264 | JGI IMG/M metagenome (GOLD analysis project Ga0302326, IMG submission 202264) | Peat permafrost microbial communities from Stordalen Mire near Abisko, Sweden - Palsa_T0_3 | ecosystem: Environmental > Terrestrial > Soil > Palsa > Peat permafrost | place: Sweden: Abisko...
AGGCCGCGCAGACGCCCCCCTATACGCAACAGACTCCCGAGCAATTGCAGCAGTTGGTAGCGCCGATTGCGCTGTATCCAGATTCGCTGGTGGCACAGATTCTGGCGGCCTCGACCTTTCCCGAACAGGTCGTTGAGGCCGACCGATGGGTGCAAGCGCATCCTGATTTGAAAGGCGACGATTTGGGTAAGGCTGTGGACCAACAGCCCTGGGACCCGAGCGTCAAGGCGCTGGCTGCATTCCCCTCCGTCCTGGGAAATATGGACAAGAACTTGTCCTGGGCATCGTCTCTGGGCGACGCTTACTACAACCAGCAAGCGGACGTGATGAATGCCGTACAGGTGATGCGCCGGCGGGCGCAAGAAGCGGGCAATCTTAAGACCACGCCGCAGCAAACCGTAGCGACGCAAGACTCCGATATCAGCATTGCGCCTGCCGACCCCGATGAAGTTTACATTCCCGCGTACGATCCGTGGCTGGTTTATGGAGGGCCTGTAATGGCGTGGCCGGGATGGTACCCGTATCCCGGCATCTGGTTTGGCGGGCCGTTCCTCTCGTTCGGAACGGGGTTCGGCATCGGCTGGTTCGGCGGTTTTGGATGGGGCTGGAATAACTGGGGATTCAACTGGCACGGTGGATACGGACTGTACGGCGGCGGCAGATACTACTCCCACAGCAATACGTTTTACAACCGGAACAGCTACTACCGAGGAGGAGGCGAGCGCGGCGTAGCCAGGAACGTGCAACGGGGGTCGAACGGCACCCGAGGCGGATCGAATGCTCGCGGCGGATTTAACGGCGAGCGCGGCGAAGCCAACACCCGTTCCGGCACAACCAGCGGGGCTTTCAACGAAAACCGGCAGGCGGCTCGAGGATACGCCGCACCTCGCGGTCAGAGCGGCGTCCGCTCGGGTGCCTTTAGCGGCTACCAGCATGGCGGACAGACTAGAAGCTTTTCATCACGCGGAAACGCGAGCATGGGCGGCGGCGCGCGGGGAGGGAGTTCCGGTGGTGGCGGGCACGCCGGTGGCGGAGGTCACGGCGGCGGCGGGCATCGGTAATCGAAGTGTTATTAGGTGCCTATTAGCTTGTAAGAGTTAGAAATGGAGAGAAGCCATATGCGACGAATGAAGCTGAAGTCGGAAAAATTTCATTGGGCTGATTTTCCTAAACTGGCCGCGGTCGCTATCCTTTTGACGGTGTGCTTTCCCATGCGGTCCATGGCGCAGCAGCCGAGCCAGAAAACATTTTCATCGCCGGAAGATGCGAGCCACGCCCTGGTGACGGCAGCGCAGGGCAATGACGAGAAAGCGATGCTCGATATCCTTGGAGCGAACGGCAGGCAAATCGTCTCGTCGGGAGACGAAACCGAGGACGCCAACAGCCGCGCTAATTTTGTGGAGAAATATCAGGAAATGCACCGTCTGGTGAAAGAACCGGATGGAACGACCACCTTATATATAGGCGCGGAGAACTGGCCTACCCCCATACCGCTGGTGCACCAGGGAAATTCGTGGTATTTCGATACTGAAGCGGGCAAGAAAGAAATCTTGTACCGGCGAATTGGCCAGAATGAAATATCAACCATTCGCGTTTGCCAGGAACTCGTGGCGGCGCAAAAGGCATACTACTCGGCACAGCACAACGAGTACGCCGGGAAAATCTTCAGCGACGAAGGGCAGCACAATGGCCTGTATTGGAAAGCCGCGGATGGCGAACCTCAGAGCCCCATCGGCCCGCTGGTAGCATCAGCGGTGGCGAAGGGCTATGCCAAAGGCCAAGACGGCCCTCCGACGCCCTATCAAGGTTACTATTTCCACATCCTGACGCGTCAGGGAAAAGACGGCTCCAGCGGCGCGAAGAGCTACGTCGTAAACGGCAAAATGACAGGGGGATTCGCTTTTTTGGCCTATCCGGCGGAATACAGATCGTCCGGCGTGATGACATTCATTGTTAACAAGGACGGAGTAGTTTACGAGAAGGATCTGGGCAAGAAGACTGACGCCGTGGCCAGATCCATGAACGAATACAACCCCAGCTCCGGCTGGCAGCAGGCTGAAGAGCAGGAGGCTACTGCTAGCGACCAGAAAGCCAAGTAAGAGGCATTCTGCCGCTGCACTCGATCCAGCGGACACGTGCCCCTGCTTCAGAGCCGCACGTCTTATCGCTTGATGACATAGCTCCGGTCAGGATCGTCTTTCCGAAAAGTGGTGTCCGGCGGCTGGCCAGTGGCAGAATCGCTCACGGTCTGTGAAGGAATGACGGACGTGACAGACACGAGTACGAAGGGCCTATTGCCAAATATGGAGAAAACCAAGAAAAGTAACCTCATCGGTAGGAGGTGTGACGTGGCTGCCAAGGACCCTGATCAATTGCAGGAGGCTTTCGGCCGACTCGGGATTCCACCCCGGTGGACATCGAGCTCGAAGGAAGGCATAGGAACGGCTTATTCAACCTCAAGCCGCGTATGGTTCACCATTTCATATGGAATTCTCGACGAAATCTACTTTCCCACGATCGATCATCCGCAAACCAGGGATATGCAGTTCCTGATCACGGATGGCGAGAGTTTCTTTCACGAGGAACGGCGCGACCTCGACCACGAGATTGAATGCATCGCGGCGGACGCGCTGGGATATAGAGTCACGAGCTCCGACCGCGATCACCGATATCGGCTAGTGAAGGAGATCATCTCCGACCCCCACCAATCGTGTGTTCTTATTTATACCCGGCTTGAAGGCGATCCTGAATTTCTTAAGAAATTGCAAGTCTATGCGCCCCTCACCTGGACATCGGCGGCTACGGAAATTCAGCTCGCCGGTTCAAGACGGCGGGTAAGAACGCCTTAGTAGCGTGGAAGAGTGGCACATTTCTGGCCATGGGAGCCAATGTCGACTTCAACAAGACTTCGTGCGGCTATGTCGGACATAGCGATGGATGGCAGGACCTTCACAAGGACTTCCAACTGGACTGGGAATTCGACACGGCCGAGGACGGCAATGTAGCCGTGATCGGCGAAGTCAACCTTTCCCGGAATCGCGAGTTCACGGTTGGCATTGCATTTGGTGAAAGTCTGCATGGCGCACTAACGGCTCTCGAGCAATCGCTGGCGACTCCGTTCGCGGAACATCGCGAGAAGTTTGTTGAGCAGTGGCATCGGGCCTGTAGTCGCATGAAGAAATTGGATGATGTATCGGGTGACGAGGGAATCTTGTATCGAACCAGCCGAAACCTGCTATTGGCGCATGAAGATAAGACATTTGCTGGCGCGCTGATTGCGGCCGCCAGTATTCCTTGGGGAAATTTCAAGGGTGACAAAGACCTGGACGGCTACCACCTGGTATGGACTCGCGATATGGTGAGCAGCGCGTTGGCCCTGCTGGCTTGTGATGACAGGGCCACGCCCCTGCGCGCCCTTGTGTACCTGGCTTGTTGCCAACAGGCAGAGGGTGGATTTGCGCAAAACTTCTGGATTGATGGCACTCCGTATTGGCAAGGTATTCAGCTTGATGAGGTCGCTTTTCCCATTCTCCTGGCTTGGCACCTGTGGAAGAAAGACGCGCTTAGAGATTTCGATCCTTACTCGATGGTCAGTTCCGCGGCGGCCTACCTTGTCCGGCACGGGCCAGCCACACAGCAAGAGAGATGGGAAGAGGACAGCGGATATTCGCCATCCACGCTCGCGGTCAGCATTGCCGCCTGGTCTGTGCTGCGGATTTTGCAGCGGCAAGGGGCAAGCAAAACGACGCGAGCTTACTGCTGGATTACGCGGATTTTCTCGAATCCCACATCGAACGCTGGACAGTTACAACCGACGGATCCCTCGTCCCCGGAATTAAACGGCACTATATTCGTATTCATCCCGCTGCGATCGGCGATTCTTCACTAGATGAGGATCCCAAATCACGGACTGCTCACCATTCGGAACCGTCCGCCAGGGCAGCCGTGGCAGTTTCCGGCAAAAGACATCGCTGGTGGTGGTTTCCTCGAGTTGGTCCGATACGGTGTTCGCAAGCCAGGCGATCCACTCGTGGAAGATTCGTTGCGAGTCGTGGATGCCGTTTTGAAAGTGAATACGCCGTTCGGCCCCCGCTGGCACCGTTACAACCACGATGGCTACGGGACCCACGCGGACGGTGGGCCGTTTGACGGCTGGGTCCAGGGCCGAGCTTGGCCGCTGCTGACTGGCGAGCGCGCTCATTACGAGTTCGCCGCGGGACGTGATGTTCGTAAACTGATTCGTACGATGGAACGGTTTGCATTCAAGGGCCGGATGTTGCCGGAGCAGATCTGGGATGGCCCCGACGTGAAATCGGCTGGCATGTATTTCGGCAAGCCGGCCGGATCAGCCATGCCGTTGATGTGGGCCCACGCCGAATATGTCAAGCTATTGCGTTCAGTTGCTGATGGCCGTGTTTTCGATTTGATCCCGGTTGTGGCGGAACGATATCTGAAGAGGCGCGGCCGAAAGGACTTGGAGGTTTGGAAGCACACTCGCCAAGTCAGAGAAGTGACCGCAGGGCAGGTACTACGAATCCAAGCGCCAGAGTCATTCCAGTTGCATTGGACCAACGACGAGTGGGCTTCGGCAAGCGACACGCCGTCAACTTCCACTGGAATCGGAATTGAATTCGCCGATATCGCGATCCACGGCAATCAGAGTGGTCCCTTGCAATTCACGTTCTTCTGGGCCGGCAGCAATCGCTGGGAAGGACACAACTATGAAGTGAGCATCAACCAGAGGCACGCTAAGGCAGTTGCGGTCTAAATCTGAATTCAAACGGCTCGGACGTTATTTCGACAGGTGATTGGAGAATGGACATGCAGCTTGGAATGATTGGGCTAGGAAGAATGGGCGCCAATATGGTGCAACGCCTGATGAAGGGCGGGCACGAATGTGTTGTGTTCGATTTGAACCCAGCCAGTGTACGCAAGTTAGCCGACGACGGTGCGATCGGAGCCAAGTCGATTGAGGATTTCGTCTCCAAGTTAAAGCCACCGCGTGCGGCATGGTTGATGGTGCCTGCTGGGGCCGTCGATAAGACCCTCGACGAGCTTACTGCTCGCATGCAGAAGGGCGACATCATCATCGACGGAGGTAACTCTCACTACATTGATGACATCCGGCGCGCCAATGAACTCAGGCCCAAAGGTATTCACTATGTCGATGCTGGGACCAGTGGGGGAGTGTGGGGTTCTGAACGCGGGTACTGTCTCATGATCGGTGGCGAACAGAATATCGTCCAGCATCTTGACCCAATTCTCGCCACTATCGCCCCCGGGATTGGAACGGCACCCCGCACACCGGGTCGCGATAAGACCGCAGGCACGGCTGAGCAGGGCTATCTGCATTGCGGGCCCAGTGGCGCTGGCCATTTCGTCAAGATGGTCCACAACGGAATCGAGTACGGCATTATGGCGGCTTACGCGGAGGGTTTGAACATCCTCAAGCATGCCGATGCTGGCAAAACAAAGCTTGAGACCGATGCAGAGACCACACCGTTGCGGCAACCCGAACTCTATCAATATGAGTTTTGTTTACCCGACGTCGCGGAGGTCTGGCGTCGAGGTAGCGTGATTGCTTCGTGGCTGCTGGATCTCACCGCAACTGAGTTGCTGAAGGAGCCGAGTCTCAAAAGTTACGCGGGACGCGTATCGGATTCTGGCGAGGGACGCTGGACAATCAAGGCCGCGATTGATGAAGCGGTCCCAGCCTCCGTTTTGAGTGTCGCACTTTATGAACGATTCAGTTCCCGCGGCAATGCGGACTTTGCCGATCGAGTTCTGTCTGCTATGCGGCATGAGTTCGGGGGACACGTAGAAAAGGTTGCGTGACAGACGAAAATGGCGACCCTCGATTCGGATGCGTTTGCATTTGTCTTCAGTCTCACCGCGGATCTGCAGCGATGGAATCGTAGTTAAGGTTCCACAAAAACCATCCTAATCTACTTGAGTAACCCCTTGGTCCTGTGGAGGCATAGAAATCGTCACAATCCCAAGACCCGAAGTTGGAATCATTCCGTTGTGCGAGCGAGCCGCTTGGAAGGTTCTCCGGAAGCATTATGCGGAGATACAGAACCTGCATCTCCGCCAGTTGCTCGCGGATAATCCCCAGCGTGCCGAGCACTTCGCGTTTGAGGCTGTAGGTCTCTACTTCGACTACTCAAAAAACCGCATCACCGATGAGACGATCGGCCTGCTGCTTGACCTCGCGAATCAGTCCGGCCTGCGTGAGCGGATTGACGCCATGTTTCATGGTGAGAAGATCAACGTCACCGAGAAACGCGTCGTTCTGCACGTCGCATTGCGAACAATGAAGGACTAGTCAATCAAGGTGGACGGCATGAACGTAGTGCCCGAGGTCCACGCCGTGCTCGACCAGATGACGGCATTTGCGAATCAGGTCCGCGATGGCCAATGGAGAGGACATACCGGCAAGCGCATACGCAACGTAATCAACATTGGTATCGGTGGCTCCGATCTGGGCCCGGTCATGGCCTATGAGGCGCTGAAGTACTACAGCCCGCGCCACATGACGTTCCGCTTCGTCTCGAATGTCGACAGCACGGACTTTGCCGAGGCCACGCGCGACCTGAGCGCCGACGAGACACTTCTCATTGTGTCCTCCAAGACCTTCACGACGCTGGAGACGATGACCAATGCACGCACCGCCCGTGACTGGGCGCTTCAGGCTTTGGGAGACGAGAAGGCGATCGCGCGCCATTTCGTTGCACTCTCGACCAAAACGGCCGAGGTCAAGAAATTCGGTATCGACACCGCCAACATGTTCCAGTTCTGGGGATTGGGTCGGCGGACGCTACTCGATGGACTCGGCGATTGGTCTGTCGACGATGATCGCGATTGGCGCCGACGCCGACCAATTTCGCGAGATGCTCGCCGGCTTCCACGCGATGGATGAGCACTTCCGTACTGCTCCTTTCGACCGCAATCTGCCGGTACTGATGGGGCTGCTCGCAGTCTGGTACAACAACTTTTTCGACTCTCAGACCATCGCTGTTCTGCCCTACGAGCATCCGAAGGACATCCAGTGGGGTTCTTCCGCACCCCTATTCTTCGGAGGAGCAGTCCTAGATGTAGCAGATGGCGTTCGTCAAAAGCTCTTAGAATTCGAGCAGCCCCAATCGCTGAACAATGATGTCCCCGTCGTGGATGCCGCGCCAGACGCGGCAAGACAACTCTCGGAACTGTCACGAGGCTCCCGATGAAGAACTGTTGTACTCCGAGTGATTGCTCTCCGAATGATCTTACGGCCCGCAAAACAGCATGGTTTCTCTGGTATGTGCCCATCGCTTTTTGGTGGTTGGCGCATCGTGGACACGGGGCGCGTATGGGTGTGGGTGCCCGCCCTCGTGGTGATGGGGCTTGGCTGCCTGGTGAACGCAGCCCGCTGCGGGCGGTTGTACTGCTAGGTCACTGGGCCGCTGTACCTCGGGGCGGCGCTCTACGTCGCGCTCTCGGCATTTGGGCGGGTCGTCTTGCACCCCGACCTGTTTCTCATCGTCGTGCTGATGGTCTCATGCCTTGCCCAGTGTGCGGAGATTCCGTTGGGGAAGTACCGGAAGAGAACAGGAGCGCATTTAAGCTACCGCCTTGCTCTGAACCGGACAATAAAGGCCAGCAAAATAGCTGGCCAAGGTGGACGAGATGACGCTGGTCATTCACTTCTGCATGCTGTCGTTCTTCATGCTGTCCGCCGCCATCTTGAGCGACATGACATGGACCTCTTTCTTGTCCGCATAGACGTGCGCATTGAGTGTGACGTGGTGACCTTCATGGCCTTTCACCGCATCCGGGTTGGTGATTGTCCAACTCTTACCGTCTTTGTCGCTTACAAACGTCTTCCCGTCTTTGCTGATTTTGCCCGTAACGTCGACGGCCTTTGCGGACGCGTCGGCCTTCATGTTGTCCTGCTTCATGGTGTCCTGAGCCACTGTGACACCACACATCAGCAGGCTAAGCGCGAAGCAAATGGTTATTAGCTTTTTCATCTTGGTCTCCTTCTTGAATGTACACAGAAGCCGTGCAAAATTATACGCTAGACAGCTCGCGCTCGGATGGCCCGGTGCCAAGCAACAAACAGGAACTCATTACCGGAGCAGCCATCCGACCTTGAGCACTTAGCGGGATCTCATCCTTCAATTGGAACGTCTGTCCCTCAACTGAGGCGAGTGACGGGCAACTCTGACGTAATCCGGTAAGGTAAGGTTTGTCGACCACTCGCGAACTCAAGGACTGTCTACAATCGAATTACTAGAACCGGACCGGGTGCCCATTTGTGTCCTTTACTGACTCGCACGAGGTTGTTTAGGATAAAAAAGTCCGGCACCTCTGCAGCAGAGATCAATCCCATCAAGTACAGGTCGAGATAGGAATAACCTGATTCAGGGCCGAACGAACGAAAGTGACGATCCAAGACGTAATTGCCGCGGAAGGGCCGCGTTTACCCGACGTTGATCACTCCCAAAGAAACTTTAACATCGGGATCGTCGTCGTAGTCGCGCATGGGCAAAGCCCGAGCCACGAACTCATCGAACGAGCCAACGGCATTCGGCAGCAGTGGATTGAATACGACAACGGGCCGTCGCGCGTCCATGACCGCAAATTAACGCTGAGCGTCTGCCACTCGGAACCGAGCCAGCGAATAGGGGAATGCGACGCGTGCTTGCAATCCTGGCGCCCAATGAGGCCACACGCCGAGGGAAATTGTTTCCCCGTTGACTTTCGCCGAGACATAGGCGGACCAGCGGTGGCCCACTTCATGGCCGAGTGTCCAATCGCGTAGTTGTAGGGAAAGGGCCTCCCGTCAGGTGAGCCCTCCGTGAGTTTGCCGCGATTAGAAAGTTATGTCGTGACTGTTGCCCACCGGCGCTCCTTCTGGAGGCCATTCCTGCGCTTCGTTCGAGCCAACCCATACCGGCTGCGCGAATCCCAACTGGAATCTGCCTTGCGTGCAGTGGCTCTCCAAGACCTGATGCGTCTGCTCGTGCTCTGTGTTCCCAATTCCTGTTACGTTGCCGCCTATCGGGCCGTCACTCGGAGTACTTGCCTCCTGATTATCAATACGGAAATCGGAGTAGTAGGCCAGAAAATCGAACTTGTCACCGAGAGACTTGATGACGGTGCACGAGAGGTCCTGCGGTCGTGACAGAGCAAGGTAGTGGAACGACTCGTATGCCACTGCAAAGGGACCATCCTTCTGCGAGAGTGAGGAAAAGTGAACCGCCGCAGGTTTTATTGCTCCTGACAGTGCTGGGTAGATCCCAACGATGGCGTCCTTCGCCGTCAATTCTTTGTACGACATCTCAATGGATCCGTCGCGATGGAGCACGGCCTGAAAACGGTTGATTGTCTTGAACCAAGTGAAGTCGAGGAGACTGCCGAATGGATCCGTGAGATCCCAGGTGATCACTAGGCGGTCGGAAAGCTCCTTCAAATAGCGGAGACCCGACATCCGCGGCTTCAGAAACACAGAAATGGCCGGGGCTTTGTCGATCAGTTTGCTGGCGACCTCTGCCAGCCGATCGAACCGTTCTAGGACGATTCCCCCGTCACGATGACCATATGGGTCAAGGCCGACGTCCTTTTCAGACGCGCCGAATCGGATCGATCCGGTTGTTCCCACAAGGAGCGAGTTCCACAACTTGCGGGAAAAAGGAAAAGCGAATCTCTTGAGATTAGCTTCAGCACTCCCCAGTTCAGGACCATAATCCGAATCCCAGTTCAGAGGTCCGCTTCCTACACAGTATCCAGAACCATCCGCGTGAAACGCAATGTGTGACCAGTGAGGTCGAACAGGTTGGCCTTGCCTAGCACACTGTCATCCAATTCCAGTACGATCAGGTTGCCGACCAGTTTCCTCACGTCACCTCCAATCCGCTAGGAAGGCAAGACCACTCGCGCCCAGAATACGCGAATCTCTAGTTTGAGAGAAACGATGGATTCCTGCAGTGTTGATGAGAGCCGGAGACCGTCGCAACGCTGCGACTTTGGCCAACTCGTCCGATCTACCGAGCACCGAAAATCGTGATTCTGATCGGATCACGGGCAAACCGGAGTGCGCCGAGATAAACCTGCATGTTGTAGGGGATGCAAGAGCCCTACAGGAAAGGAACTAGCGAATCCATCCTAACCTCGAGTCTTGCTGCGGAAATCGCGAGGTGTCTCTTTGAAGCGTAGACAGAGGCATCGGTGGGCGGGTGATTGAGCTGCGAAAAGCCCGTAGATCATAGGAGGAAGGCAACACGGCAGCCACGCTAAAAGCGAATGGACTGTCGGTCCTGGTGATTTTCGACGTGCTGCTGAATATTGTGGCGCCGATCGGATGTGTTCTGCTCGGATCCTGGGTGGTTTTGATACGGCCACGCGACCGGTTGGCGTGGATTCTGCTCGGACTGATGTTCTGCTTCTCGCAGTTGTTCAGCTCGTTCAACATTGAGAGCTGGGGTCGGGGCTATCGCGAAGTGGCCATGGCTTACCGTACGGCTCTCGCGGCCGGATGGGTTATTTTCATGTTCCTGTTCGGCTTCTTCTTCCCGGAACCGTTCCCGCTCTACACGCGGATGGGAGCGTGGCGGAAGTGGATCCCGGCACTGGTGATCGCTCCGGTTCTTGCGGACGTCATGTATGTAGTGGTGGTGTCGATCACAGAGATGACAAACTACGCGCACGCGCAAGAGGTTGTTCAGAAGTTCCATCCCTTTGATACTCCACTGCGGATTTATCTTTACTGCGTGGTTGGGTTTGGATTTTTCGGCTCGATCTTCACAAAGTCGTCGATGGCGATATCGCGTGATGCCAAGCGACGGCTTCGCCTGCTCTACTGGGGCGCGACCGTTGCCCTGACTCCGCTGTTAGTGATGACGCTGTTTTCGCAGTACCGCGGGAAGTCCATGTACGACATATTTCCCGACTGGCTGATCGCCATTGGACTGATCCTGACCACGATTTTCCCGCTGACGCTGGCTTACGTAATCGTGGTGCAGCGCGCCATGGATGTGCGGGTGGCTGTGCGGCAGGGACTGCAATACG
>Ga0302326_10029301_pt1 | contig 11049 bp, 5 predicted proteins | sample Palsa_T0_3_FD_202264 | JGI IMG/M metagenome (GOLD analysis project Ga0302326, IMG submission 202264) | Peat permafrost microbial communities from Stordalen Mire near Abisko, Sweden - Palsa_T0_3 | ecosystem: Environmental > Terrestrial > Soil > Palsa > Peat permafrost | place: Sweden: Abisko...
ACTGCAGGGCGATCTCTTCGGCAATACCGATACCTTCACCCAGGCGGCCACACTGATCTACGATCCCCACGAAGCGTTCCGCGTCGAGGCCGGCATCAATCACGGCATCCGCGGCGCCAACACCAACTTTGAGGATGCCGGCAACAACGGCAACGCCTACAACGGCGGACTTGCCGGCCGAGTTGAGTGGAAACTGATGGGAAATTGGAAAGACTACGATCAACTCACATCGCTCAATGACAAGAGCGATCTACTGGTCCTCGGGTCCGGCATGGATTATTCCTACGGCCTGGGCGGATATTACACGCTCTCGCACACAGTCGATTTGCAATATGCCGACCCCATGGGCTGGTTTGCCTATCTCTGTTACTTCGGCCGCTACACCAACCACCAGATGGGCATCCCCAACACCAGCAACCCCGGCGCATCCTTCGGCACCCCCGGCGATCCCGGGCAGGATACATACGAGCCATCCGTCGATGCCGAGCTGGCATATCTAATCGATGGCCGAATCGAACCGTTCATCCGCTACGAATACATGCACCTGGCCGGCACCCCGACCGGAAGCCAGAACAACGTGACCGATATCTCGCTGGGCATGAACTACTACTTCTACGGCCACAATCTCAAATTCACCGGCCTGGGCACTTATCTGCCCACCGGAATTCCGCTCAGCGATACCAGCGGCGATGTGCTGATCAGCAACGGCAAAGGCGAAGTCGTGTTTATCACGCAGATTCAGCTACTGCTGTAACGCGGCTGTTATAGGAAACGGCGCGCCGCTCTGGGCCCCCTTTAATTTAGCTCGGCTCTGATCGCAAAATGTTCTTGAGCATCGCCACGCACTGTGATATTGTAACTTGCTAATATCCAAGCACTTCTCAAAAAGAGTGCAGGCATTTCGTTCGTTGAACCGTCTTTTTGAAACGTTTAGCACCGTGATAGTCCTTTAGTCGGACTGAAACAGCACGGGCGCTCGCACACGTCTGCAGAGAAATATGGAAGGGGAGAATATGAAGCGCGGAATCATTCTGTGGGCTCTTCTGGTGATGGCGGGGATGTTCATGGCGTCGCCCTCGGCGGAGGGGCAGGCATATTCGGGGAAAGCTCTCTATCAGCTTTGAATCCAAGTGGATCGCCGGCGGATGTAATATTTGGGAATGGGCACACCGCGGAAGCCGGTCAGATGGTCGCGAACTACATTTATTCCGACGGCAATAGTCACGCGTACCTTTACACCTCCACTGGCGCTATAGTGGACTTGAATCCAACGAACCTTAGCGGAATCAGCCTTTCTTCCGTGAGTGCAATAGATGGATCCCAACAGGTAGGACTGGTAAATGGCCCTGGCACAAGTGGCGCGGTACTTTGGAACGGCAGCCCCGACAGTGCCGTGAGCCTCGGACCGGGCGAGGCGTTCGGGACCGATGGGACACAGCAAGTCGGCCAAGGTGCTGATGGCGGGGCCATACTTTGGAATGGCTCGGCCACAAGTGCCGTCGATCTGACTCCAACAAACCCCTATCTCGCATTCACTTCTTCGTGCGCTGTCGATACCAACGGCACGACGCAAGTGGGATACGGTCAGCTTGCAGGGGAAAATCATGCTTTGTTGTGGCATGGCACCGCCGCGAGCGCCATCGCCCTGGATCCTACCAACCTCGGATTTACCACTTCGGAGGCAGTAGGCGTTGGCGGCAATCAGGAGGTGGGTTGGGCGCAGAAGAGCGGCTTTATGCCGAGCGCTATTCTGTGGACGGGCACTGCCGACAGTGCAGTCAATCTACAGCCGCCCAACACTACCTATTCATACGCCAACGACACCAACGGCATTGTGCAGGTTGGAGACGCGGGCGGCGGCTCGCTGGGTGGCACTTTCGACCAGGCCTTTCTCTGGTATGGAACAGCCGCTTCCGCGGTGAATTTGAATAATCTACTTCCATCACCCGGGCCATGGCTGGAATCCGAAGCGCTGACTGTCGACGCCAACGGAAATATCTTCGGTTTCGCTATTGGCACATACGATAATTCCTATGGCATCTACGCGGTGGAATGGTCGGTTCCCGAGCCGGCAAGCGCATCTTTGTTGCTCCTCGCCGCACCCGTCATGCTCATGCGGCGACGCAAAAAGCCGCAGACTCAACATCGGCGAATTCTTCTTCTCGAACCTATATAAATCTACTGCTCTGATGGCTGACTGGCCGGAATTCTCTGGAACGTCGCGACGATCGCCGGCTGGGGTTTATGAATCGGTGGGATGGATTGGTAATTCTCCCACCCGCCGCCCAGGGCTTTGTAGACCGCGATGAATTGCACGACCACGTCTTCCTGCGCGACGGCGTATTGATCCTGAATTTCGTATAGCTGCCGTTCGGCGTCGGTGACGTTGAGAAAATCCGTCAGGCCCCGGTCGTATCGCTCATTGGCCAGCGTCACCGCACGCTGGCTGGCGGTCAGCGCATCGGTGAGATTCTGCAGGCGATCCTGCTCGGCGGAATAGGAGCTGAGCGCATCATCCACTTCTTCGACGGCGTTCACGATCGTTTTCCGATAGTTGATCAACGCCTCGCGCGTGCGGAAATCCTGAACTTCAATCTGGGCATCGAGCGCGCCGAAATCCAGCAGCGGCCAATATGCCATTGGACCGGCCGACCAGATGAAATTATTTCCTGCCGGAGGCCGGCCCATTCCCTGGCCTTGCAGGCCTGCGCCGGCGGTGACGGCCAGCCGCGGATACAGGTCGGCGGTGCGCGCGCCGATGAGCGCGGTGTTGGCGGCCAATTCCCGCTCGGATTCACGGATATCGGGCCGGCGGCGCAGCAGGTCCAGCGGCAATCCCATCGGAACCGCGCGGGGCAGATCCGGCAATGCGCTCGGCTGCTGCAATTCTGAATTCAAATCATCCGGAAATTCACCAAGCAGTGTCGCCAGCCGACCCTGTGCGGCGGATATATCCGCATTGAGCGGCGAGATTTCCGATTGCAGCGTCGCCAACTGCCGTTTGGCCAGGGCCAAGTCCAATTCGTTGGTGAGGCCGCGGTCGAATCGCTGCTGCACGACTTCCACGGATGCCTGCTCGATCTTGATATTGTCGTTGGCGATTTGCAGACGCAGTTGCAACGCCCGCACATCCATGTAGGCCCGCGCAACATCGGAAATTACCGTGATGAGCACATCGTTGCGTACCTCGGCCGCCGCCTGAATGTCGGCTTTGGATGCTTCAATCTCCCGGCGATAGTGGCCGAAAATATCCAATTCCCAGCCCGCATCGAAACCGACGACCTGCGTGATTTCTTTGAGGCCCGTCGTGTTTGTGCCGGCGTTCAGCGGCCCGCCGATGCGATTCTTGGTTGAGTTGGTTCCCGAGCCGCGCGCGACGGTTCCGGTGGCATCCAGCTCGGGCAGCGCGCCGCCTTCGACCACCACTTCCATCGTTCGCGCTTCCTGCAGGCGGGCCAGCGCGATCTCCAAATCAAAGTTGGCGGCGATGGCGCGATCGACCAGCGAATTCAGTTCCGGATCGTTGAATGATTTCCACCACGTAGCGAGATCGACGTTCACGGGGCGCGTGGTTGATTCCGATGTGGCGGGCTGAGTCGTCGGCGGAGTTGCGGCGAAGGCGCTGGGCAAAGTCGTGGCGGGCGTGTGGTAATCCGGACCGACCGCGCAGCCGGCCAGCGCCACGGATACCGCCAGCGCTGTCAAAGATTTCGCGGCCTTCATCGTCATGATTCCATCATTCCGGCGCCGGCGCGGCGGCAACAGTGGGGGATTTGCTCTCCGGGGCCTGGGCCGTCTTTTCCGAAGCATCCACATCCGTCGGCACCACGGTCTGGCCCTCGGCGATCTGATTGCTTAGGTTCAGCGCCACTTTTTCGTTGGCGGAAAGTCCCGAATCGATTTCAACATAATCGCCGTTGTCGATGACGATCCGCACATCTCGGAAGGTGATTTTGCCATCATCGCCCACCACGGCCACTTGTGGTCCACCGGAGCGGAACATCAGCGCACTTGCCGGGACACGGAGAAGGGTTTGGTGCGTCAAATTAAAGCTCACCTGGACATACATTCCGGGCAACAGCAATCGGTCGGGGTTGTCGAGATCCACTTCGACCCGAAGCGTTCGCGTGACCGGATCAATGGCGTTGCTGGTCCGCGTGATTTTGCCCAGGAACTTTTTGTCGGGGAACTGGGTGGCGGTGGCGACGGCGGGCACCCCGACCTCCATGCCGGCGGTCGCCTTTTGCGGCACATCCACAAACACGCGGATTTCGTCGATCTGAGCCATCGTGTAAAGCGAGCTGGTACTGGAGGTGCTGCCGGCGGTGACGAGGTCGCCGATGTCGATGTGCCGGGAGGTGATCACGCCGTCGTATGGGGCGGTGACTTTCTTATAACTCTCAAGCGCGCTGAGCTGATCGATATTGGCCTGGTCCGCGCTGACTTTCGCCTGCGCGGAGGTCATCTGGGCGAGACTGCTTTCATACTCGGCTTTTTTCTCATCCCGCTCCTGGTCGGACACGACGCCCTTGGGAGAATCTTTCCAGCGGTCGTAAGTCGTCTTGGCGAATTCGGCATTGGCTTTCACGACATCCACCTGCGCCAGAGACATCGCCAACTGGTGCTGGGCGGCCTGGAACTGCGCATCCAGATCGGGCGTGTCGATGGTGGCGAGCACCTGGCCCTTTTGCACTCGGTCACCGATATCGACGAACCATTGGCCGACATATCCATTGACGCGGGCGTAGATGGTGCTTTGATACCAGCCGCGGGTTTCACCGGGATATCCGACGGTTTCAGTAGGCGGCGCGTAATTGACGGTGACAACATCGACGGACGGGGCGGCATCCGCCTGGGCCACGGCATCCGCGTCGAGTGCCGCGGCTTCCTCGGCCTTGTGATGTTGAACGATGAAGAATCCAATCGCCAGCGCGATGGCCAGCAACAGGGCAAAGATCGTCAGCGTCCATCCCATGCTTTTGGAAGGCGACGAACTGGGACGCGACTGCTGGGGTGTCGAACCCCCAGCGGCGGACTCCCCTGAAGGATCGGAATCATGCGGTTGCAAGCTTTGCCTCCTCTTGATTCTCCGGCTTCGTGTGCCGGCTCAGGAGACGATACATCGACGGAACAAAAACCAGCGTCGCGAACGTGGCAAACAAAAGTCCGCCGATGACCGCGCGCGCCAGCGGGGCATTTTGCTCGCCGCCTTCGCCGACACCCAGGGCCATGGGAATCATACCCAGGATCATAGCCCCGGCGGTCATCAAAACCGGGCGAATGCGGGTGTATCCAGCGGTGATCGCGGCGGTAGCGGTATCATCGCCAGCATCAACCCGATCATTGGCGAAGGTCACCACCAGAATACTGTTGGCGGTGGTCAGGCCAATGCACATGAGCGTGCCCATCAGCGCCGGGACGCTAATGTGCGTCTGCGAGAAGTAAAGCATCCACATCACGCCGCCCAGGGCGAATGGGACGGCCATCAATACGATGATCGGGTCCAGCCAGCTTTGGAATTTGATGACCATAAGCAGGTAAACGAGAACGACGGCCAATCCCATTCCGGAAAAGAGTCCGGAAAAACTGCTTTGCATCGTCTGCGCCTGGCCGGAGAGTGTGATCTTTGTGACGGATGGAGCCGGTGGCTGATCATTATTGATGACTTGTTGAATCGCCTCGCTGGCGCTTTTCATGTCGCGATTCTGCACATCCGCGTTGACATCGAACACGGGCCGGATGTTCGACTGGGACAGCACCATGGGGATTTGGGTTCGGCCGAAGCTGGCAATATTCATCAGCAACTGATCCTGCGAACTCGTGTCCGTTGCCAGCGGCAAATCGCGCAGGTCCTCCAGCGAATTGATACGGTAGGTGGGTTCCTGTACGACGAGCGGATAGCTGACGCTATTGTTGGGATTCACCCAAAAATTCGGCGCGATCTGGGCACTGTTATTCAGCGCGACGAGCAGGTTGGTAGCCGCATTCTGCTGGCTGAGCCCGACCTCCTGGGCCATCGTCCGATCGACATCCACGCTGAATGCCGGGGCATCGGGGACTTGGAATACATGTGAATCGACGATGCCGGGCACCTTGGCAATGTCCTGAGCCAATTTGCTGGCCAGGGCGTAGGCTTTGTTGTTGTCGGGGTCGCTGATGCGGATGTCGATTGGCGCGGGCTGGCCGAAGTTTAAAACCTGATTGACGATATCCGCAGGCTGGAAGAAGAACTGCATTTCGGGAAATCGCTTGGGCAACTCTCGGCGGAGATTGGCCATGTGCTGGGCGGTGGGGGTGTGGCGTTCATTGAGGGAGATGAGAATTTCGCCATCCATTGGGCCGACGGTGGCTGAATCGCTTAGTGCGATGTTGATCCCGCTGTACGGAAGGCCAATGTTGTCGAGGATGACGTCGATTTGTTGATTGCCGACGATCTGGCGAATAGCGGTTTCGACCCGTGCGAAATCAGCCTGCGTGGTTTCCAGGCGAGTCCCTGGGGGACAGCGGACGTGCAAACGCATCTGGCCGGCATCCACCTGCGGAAAGAAATCTTCACCCAGAGACGTGAACAGGAGGCAAGAGACGGCCATCAGCACGACGAAGAAAGCGACCGTTGGCAACGGCCTGGAGACGCACCATGAAACCGCGCCGCGATAGCCGTCGCGAAAGCGATTAAAGCCGTTGTCGAACCCGCGGTGTATTAACTTCAGAGGATTGGACGTGGGTCGATGCGTGTCTCCCGGATTGTGATCGACGTGCATCCGCTCGTGTGCGCGCGAGCGCATCAGGTATTTGAACAGCACCGGAACCAACGTGAACGACAGCGCCAAGCTCGCCAAAAGCGAAATGCACACCGACAGCGAGAGCGGCGAAAAGAGATACTTCGCGGTTCCCTGAAGCAGAAAGATCGGCACAAACACGATGCAAATCGCCAGCGTGGAAAGCAACGTGGGAACGGCGATCTCGGACGCGCCGCCGATGATTCCAGCCTCGAGATTTTTGGCCAGCTCTTCAAGGTGTCGTTCGATGTTCTCGATGACGACGGTGCCATTGTCCACCAAAATTCCAACCGCAAGCGCAAAACCGCCGAGGGTCATGGTATTGAGGGTCTGACCCATGCAGTACATGACGAGCACAGCCGTGATTATCGACAGAGGAATTGACGCCAGAATAATCAACGTGAGTCGCCAGTTGCCCAGGAAAAGGAGAATCATCATCGCCGTCAGACCGGCGGCCATTCCGCCGCCCATCAAGACGCTGTTGAGCGAGGCCTTTACGAAAATGGATTGATCGAAGATCGGCTTGATGTCCACGCCCTTAGGCATGAGCAGGCGGAGTTCCGGTAAGACATCCTTGATTCCGTTGACGACGGAAAGCGTCGAGCTGCCACCGGTTTTGCGCACCATCATCAGACTTCCCGGCCGGCCGTTTTCGGATACGGAATTCGTTTGAATTTGGTAACCATCGTGCACGTGCGCGACATCACGGATGAAGACCATTCTGCCTTCAACTTCTTTGACCGGGAAATTATTGATCGCATCGATCACATCCGGGCTGTTGTTCATGGCAATCGTGTAATCCGTTCGACCCATCTTCACGTCACCGGAAGGTAGGATCACGTTTTGGCGCATCAGCACATCGCTGATATCAGCCGGCGAGAGGCCGCGCGATTGGAGCGCGTCCTTGCTGAGATCGACCATGACCACGCGTGGCTTGCCGCCATAGGGATATGGAACCGATGCACCCTCCACCACCGCCAGATCGGGACGGATGATGTTCTGGCCGAGATCATTCAATCGTGTGTCGGAGAGCGAGGTGCTGGAAACACTCAGTTCGATGATCGGCACATCGGTCGCCCCATAGCGCAGAACCAGCGGCGGGGTGATGTTGCGCGGCATGTATTTCAGGACCACCAGTGCGCTACTGCTGAGCTGTGCGACGGCGCGCGTGACATCGGCGCCTTCGTGCAAATAAACCTTGATAACTCCAACACCCTGATAACTGTTGGATTCGATCCGCTCGATGTTGTCGACGAGAGAAGCGAGCTGGCGTTCGTGCAATACAAGAATGCGATTTTGAATATCCTCCGGGCTCATGCCGTTGTAGGTCCAGACGACGCTGACGACGGGGATGTCGATTTCGGGAAAGATGTCCACGGGCATGCGCATGATCGCGCCGATTCCTAGCAGACAGACCAGCGCCAATACCGCAAAGACGGTATAGGGTCGCCTGAGCACGATTGTTACGATGGACATTGAGAATCAGGCTCCGCCAAATGGGGCCGGAAGACACGCCGAAGGATTTTCCCCGTTTCCCCAACCCTGATGTGTCTCACGTACACGCGCAAGGGCCTAATGGAAACGCGGCCTGATCGGCATCTCCCTAGTTTTCTGCCCTATGCTTAGCTTTATCCCAGAATCGACGATTAGTTGCAAGAAATCCAATGGCAAATATTTCCTTAAATCCATGCGCAACATCGGTTTATATAATTTCCTATATGATTGGAAGAGAATTCGGCAACCTCACTGTTGAGAAAGGATTGCGTTTCTTGACAAGTTGAATCAATCGGTTATCTATTATTCCGATAGGAATTGTTAAAGCGGCTCATGTATCTCAATTGCAACAGCAAATCATAGGTCGCGAGCATCAATCTGGCACTTAGAGGAGCAGCAAAATGGCACCGGCAATTCTGCGGAAGAAAGCAATCGTGAATCTGAAATTCATTGCAAAAAATATAATTGCAATGAAGACCTGCTCCATTGGAGGCATGACGTTCGCCTGCGCCTTGCTGACGATGTTTCTGTCCACCCAGGTCGTTCATGCCGATGCCGCGACGCAGCCGGCGGCGGATTCCTCCAACGCCGCGTTGCAACAGAAGGTGCAAACGCTGGAAGCCCGCGTCGAAAAACTGGAATCCAATGAGTCGGCCAACCCATCCCCGATAAGCAGCGCGCCAACTACCAATCCCTCCGCCAACAATCCTGGAATTCGCACCGAATTTCTAGCCGATGAGCAAGAGCCGCAGGAGGCGATGAGCGGTTACAACCCGAGCGTCGGCTTCGTGCTCACGAGCCCGGATGGGAAGTTCACGTTCCATCCCGGCATGGTGATCGATTTCCGCAATATGACCGACTACCGCACACAGATTCCCAAGGGGGGAGGCGGAGAAGTTGACCACACCGGGTTCGATACCCAAAACGGTTTTGATATCACGCGCTTCCGCATTATCTTTTCGGGGCAATATACCCCGGAATTTACTTACTACGTCCAGTTTCAGGATGACCAGGGGCAAGGATTTGGATTGCTCGATGCGTATGGCAGTTATCACTTTGACGACACGCCGTTCAGCCTAAAAGCTGGACAGTGGAAGGATCCGGTCTGGCATGAGCGAAATCTTTCGGAAGCCGTGCAAATGGCAGTGGATCGCTCCCTGGTGGAAGATTTGTTGGGCGGCGGCCAGACCGGGCGCATTCAGGGCGTCGGCCTGGTGTATGACGAAGGCCGCTTGCGATCGCAAACCGTAATCCATGACGGATATGACAGCATCAACACCAAATTCTTCGCATCCGGCGGCATCGGCGCTGGTGTGGGCGATGGCGCGGGCGTCACCCCTGACAATTTCGGCGTCAGCGAACGCGCCGACTTTCTTGCCGTTGGCGATCGCACGGATGACTACAATCCTTTCACCCAATATGACAACGGATTTTCCGCCCTTGGAGTCAAGGAAACCTATCTTGTGATTGGTGCGGGAGCGGATTATTCCCAGGCAGGAGCCAACAGCGTTTTGTTCCATTCCGTTGACGCCCAGTTCGATATGCCCAGTGGGTTTTCCGCCTTCGCGGCCTATCTGGCATCGTACCGCGCTCTGCCCACCAATCAGGGCATCGCACCCGGACATTATTACGACAGCGGGTTTGAGTTGCAGCTTGCCCAATTGATTGGCCGTAAATTCGAGCCGTTCGTTCGATACGATTACAGCTACCTCGCGGCGAAGACAGTGCCAGGCTTGACGGACAGAGCTGAAGAATTCACCGTGGGCGGCAACTGCTACATCTACCGGCAAAATTTGAAATTCACGCTGGATGGTTCCTGGCTGCCGGAAGGCGTGCCGACCGATGTGGATGCTCTTGGCGAGCTGAAGGACAGCGGGCATACGGAGCTTGTGGTTCGCGCGCAAATTCAGTTGGCGATCTAACTGGCATCTTGCGGCTGTGAACTCTCGACATTTGCCCGCGACTGCGGTAGCAAGTCGGCATGATTCTGCGCCACGATCTGGGAACCTCGCTTGAGTTGGCCAATCCCAATGCCGAGCAGCCGCTTTGGCGTTACGTCTATGGCGGCAAACCCAAGCCGTTTTTCCATCCGCTGTGCACGCCGGCGGGGCATGTGCTGACGCTGTTCGAGCCGCACGATCATCTCTGGCACCGCGGGTTGTGGTTCACGATCAAATACATCAATCAGGAAAATTTCTGGGAAGAGAAAGATGACGAGCCGTGGGGCCGGCAGGTGACATTGCTTCCACCGACGGTGACGCCGGGGGACGATGGCCGCATTTCGGTCTCTTCGAGACTCGAATGGCGCCGGCCGGCCGAGAAGGGCCCGGTAGAAAATGGCATCGTCATTTCCGAAGAACGCCAATTCGATTTTATCCCGATGGGACCGGATGCCTACGCCCTGGATTTTCTCTTCAGCCTCACTCCGCTGAACGATCTGAAACTGGATCGCACCGTCTTCACCACCTGGGGCGGCTACGGCGGGCTGACCTTCCGCGGCAATCGCAACTGGCAGGAAACGCGATTGCTTTTTTCCGACGGAACCACCAGCGACCGTCCCATCGGATACCGGGCCGACTGGTGCGATCTCTCCGGCAAAATCGACGGCGGCAAAGACGCCACCGCCGGCATCGCGATCTTCGATCACCCCAGCAATCTCCGCCATCCCACCCCCTGGTACGGCGGCACCGGCCCCGGCCATTACTTCAACGCCGCCTTCCTGTTCCACGAACCCCTGGAAATCAAAACCGGAACGCCGCTGACGTTCCGCTACCGC
>Ga0302326_10029302_pt1 | contig 11049 bp, 10 predicted proteins | sample Palsa_T0_3_FD_202264 | JGI IMG/M metagenome (GOLD analysis project Ga0302326, IMG submission 202264) | Peat permafrost microbial communities from Stordalen Mire near Abisko, Sweden - Palsa_T0_3 | ecosystem: Environmental > Terrestrial > Soil > Palsa > Peat permafrost | place: Sweden: Abisko...
GAGCGACGCCGAGGTGGCCAACATTCTCGGTGCGACGGTCGGGCCGGCGCTGCACCGGCTGGCCCGCGGGATCGACGACCGCCCGGTGGCCGAACGCGCCGAAGCCAAACAAATCAGCGCCGAATCTACCTTCGCGGCCGACCTGACCACGCTCGATGAGTTACGCGGCGCGATCGCCCCGATCGCCGAGCACGCTCATCAACGGCTGTGCCGCGACGGCCGCGGCGCCCGGACCGTCACGGTCAAGCTGAAGAAATCGGATATGAGCACGCTGACCCGCTCGGCCACGCTGCCCTACGCGACCACCGACAGCGCCGCGCTGGCGGCCCTGGCTCGGCGGCTGCTGCTCGATCCACGCCAGATCGGACCGATTCGTCTGCTCGGCGTAGGGTTTTCGGGCTTGACCAACGTGCGGCAAGAGTCGTTGTTCCCCGACCTGGAGCTGGCGATGTCGGACACCGATGCGGGCGCCGACACCGCGGAGGGCGCGCTAGACGTCGCGCGGCCCGGGACGGGCGCCGCCGCGGGATGGCGGGTGGGCGACGACGTGACGCATCGCGATCTGGGGCACGGCTGGGTGCAGGGCGCCGGCCACGGCGTGGTCACCGTGCGGTTCGAAACCCGAGGCTCAGGTCCTGGCCTGGCGCGGACTTTCTCGTCGGACACCGGCGACATCAAGCCGGCGAATCCGGTCGACAGCCTCGACTGGCCCGATTACGTCGCCGCCCTTGCCCAAATCGCGTCAGAGCAGGCGGTCGACGACGTCGCGCAACGGTAGCCGAGCTGCCAACGCCGCCATCACCAGCACCCTCGCCTGACTCGGCGGTAGCCCTGACACCATCACCGCGCCCGCGTCGGCGAGGTCATGGCCCGGACCGTAATCGGGGCTGACTCGCCCACCCGGGACCCGGGTGGACACCGCTACCAGCACTCCGTCGCTGCAGTGCCGCCGCACGCCGTCGACCACCGCGACCCCGGCATTGCCCGCACCCAGCGATTCCAGCACGATGCCGCGGGCGCCCGCAGCCACGCATGCGTCCATGGCCACGGCGTCGCCTCCCGGATATGTCGCGATGATGTCGACTCGCGGGGCGCTTTGCGCGCTCAGCTCGCCGAGGTAGGGGCGAGTCTTGGCCCGCGTCAGCGTCACCTCGCTGTTCACGCTGCCGAGCAGCTCACCGGCGAAACCGTCGCGGGTCGCCACCTTTCGAAGGCCCAGCGGCCGTAGCACCCGGCCGGCAAAACACACCAATACACCAACATCGCGGACCGCGGGATTCGATGCCACCGCAAGGGCGTCCCGAAGATTCGCCGGACCGTCGGCGTCAGGCGCGTCCGCGCTGCGCATTGCTCCGGTGAGCACCACCGGAACGTCGCCCGCGTAGGTGAGATCCAGCCACAGCGCCGTCTCCTCGAGGGTGTCGGTGCCGTGCGTCACGACCACACCCTGTGCGCCGCCATTCGCCGCAGCTCGTGCCGCCGCGCCGATCACATCCCAGTCGGATGGGGTCAACTGAGAGCTGTCCAGGGCCAAGACGTCGACGACATCGACATCCAGGCCGTCGGTCAGTTCGGCGCCGCTTCGCGACGGCCGGCGCGCCCCATCCGCATCGGTAGTAGTAGCGATCGTCCCACCGGTGGCGACGACGGTCACGCGGCTCATGCTGAGATCATCCCGCATCTCGCGCGCGGGATCGCAAGCGCAGCGGGTCGCCGCCAACCGTGCTAGTGGATGATGGAGGGGTGACGGACCAACCAACGGGATCGGCTGAGCCGGTGGCCGAGGCTGATACGGCCGGGGAAGTTGAAGCTCCCGCGCCGCAGAGCCCTCCGAGGCGGCAGTCGCTGTTGCTGTCGGTCGCCGCGGTCGTGCTGATGCTGGACATCGTCACCAAGGTGCTCGCGGTCAAACTGCTGACGCCCGGGCAGCCGGTGCCGATCATCGGCGACACCGTGACCTGGACGCTGGTCCGTAATTCCGGGGCCGCGTTTTCGATGGCGACCGGGTACACCTGGATGCTGACCGTGATCGCGAGCGCTGTCGTCGTCGGGATTTTCTGGATGGGACGCCGGCTGGTGTCGCCGTGGTGGGCCGTCGGCCTCGGGATGATCCTGGGCGGCGCGATGGGAAACCTGGTCGACCGGTTCCTCCGCTCGCCTGGGCCACTTCGCGGGCACGTCGTGGACTTCTTGTCGATCGGCTGGTGGCCTGTGTTCAATGTCGCCGATCCGTCGGTGGTCGGCGGCGCGATCCTGCTGGTCACGCTCTCCGCGCTCGGTTTCGATTTCGACACCCGCGGGCGTCGGAGCGCCGACGACGCGGCGGACGAGCCCGGCGAAGGCGTCGACGAAAGCTGATGACCGATCGGTCGATGGCGGTGCCGGAGGGCCTCGCGGGTATGCGAGTCGACGCCGGGTTGGCGCGCCTGCTGGGCCTGTCGCGCACGGCTGCCGCGGCGCTGGCCGAGGACGGCGGCGTCGAGCTAGACGGGGTGCCGGCAGGCAAATCCGATCGTCTGACGTCGGGAGCGTGGTTGCAGGTGCGACTGCCCGAGCCGCCCGCGCCGGTAGAGAACACGCCCGTGGACGTCGAGGGTATGACGATTCTGTACTCCGATGACGACATCGTCGCCGTCGACAAGCCGGCCGGGGTCGCCGCGCATGCGTCGGTGGGCTGGACCGGACCGACGGTGCTCGGCGGGCTGGCCGCAGCCGGGTATCGGATCACCACCTCCGGGGTGCACGAGCGGCAGGGGATCGTGCAACGCCTCGACGTAGGTACTTCGGGCGTCATGGTCGTCGCGATCTCAGAGCGGGCTTACACCCTGCTCAAGCGCGCGTTCAAGCAACGCACGGTTGACAAGCGTTATCACGCACTGGTGCAAGGGCACCCGGATCCGTCCAGCGGCACCATCGACGCGCCGATCGGCCGTCACCGCGGCCACGACTGGAAATTCGCCGTCACCACCGACGGTCGGCACAGCCTGACCCACTACGACACCGTCGAAGCCTTCGTCGCCGCAAGCCTGCTCGACGTGCATCTGGAAACCGGCCGCACGCACCAGATTCGGGTGCACTTCGCCGCGCTACACCATCCATGCTGCGGCGACCTGACCTACGGCGCCGACCCGAAACTCGCGAAAAAGCTTGGGCTGGAACGCCAATGGCTGCACGCCCGGTCGCTGGCATTCACCCATCCCACCGACGGTCGGCAGATGGAGATCGTCAGCCCTTACCCGCAGGATCTGCAGCACGCCCTGGATGTGTTGCGGGCCGAGGGCTGAGGTCAGTTCCGCACTCGGCGCGGGTAGCTCTTCGCGTCGTCGACCCATTCCCGTTCGATCCGGCCGATCTCCAGCGATAACGTCGCCACCGTCACGTTGTCGCAGTTGACTTCATGAGCCATCCGGTATTTCGCGGCCTCGCCGGTGGTGGGCAGGTGCGGCCGCAGACCCTCGAACCACTCGTCGCCGACGACGTTGGGCGCATCGCCATCGCGGGAAACGGCCCATTGCCGGTACACGTCTCGCGCGTTCGCGAGACCCGCTCGCCAGCGCTGCACCGAGTCGTGCCGCTGCGAATGCAGGTTGGAGATCATCTGGTGCCTGTGCTCAGAGACGGTGGCAAGCCGCGGGAACCAGGTGTCGCCCATTACTCTCACGATGCCCAGGACGCCCGCGGTCGACGCACCCGCCACCAAACCCATAAAGCCCATCCCCGCCATGCTCATACGCAGATCGTTGCATCGATGGGCGGTCCGGGCAGTCCGATTGGTCGCTACGGCTTGCGGGCCTCGACGAGAACTCGAGTGGCGTGTGCGACGAACCGTCCGTCGGCCTCGATGCGGTCATGCAGCGCGCGCAGCTGGTCGCGGTAACGGTCGACGCTGAAGTCCGGCACGGTCCAGACCACCTTGCGCAGGAAATAGATCACCGCGGCGACGTCGAAGAACTCCGCGCGCAGCCGCTCCATGCGCATCTGGACGATCTTCAGGCCGACGGACTGCGCCTGCGCGCTCTGGGTGTCGGGGTGCAGCTCGGCCCATTTCGCTGGCTGTGGTCCGATGAAATGTTCGACCAGCTCAGACATCGTCGCGGGTCCGATTTGCTGCGCGAAGTAGCTGCCACCGGAGCGGAGCACCCGGGCAATCTCGTTCCATCGCACCACGATTGGGTGTCGGCTGGTCACCAGGTCGAATGCCTCGTCGGCGAACGGCAGGGACGGTTCGTCGTGGGTTGTCACCACGACGACGCCGCGCGGGTGGAGCAGCTTGGTGGCCAGCGCAGCGTTGGGCGGCCAGGATTCGGTGGCGACCATCGTCGGCGGGAAGGTCGGCGCGCCGGCCAGCACTTCGCCACCGCCGGTGTCGAGATCCAGACCGGCCGATGCCGTCGCCAACCGCCGGCTCATCAGTCGTTGGTAACCCCACGACGGCCGTTCCTCGGTGGCACGGCCGTCCAGCCAGGAGAAATCCCAGCCGTCGACCGGTGCAGCGGCAGCCTCGGTCACCAAATCCTCGAATGCTGCGGACATGGATGCATTGTCGTCATCCTCGAGCCCGAAAGGACACCCCCGTTCCGCCCTAACAGCGGCTTGCCGACGTCGTCGGCTCAGGGTGCGAGCCTGATGTGGCCCGGCGGCGACGGTGGCGCTGGCGCAGGGCTCTCCGGCGCCGGAGCGCCGCCGCTGTTGCCCCCTGGCGGAGGAGCAGGGGCAGGAGCTTGTGGCGCTTCCGCCGGTGGTGGTGGTTCCTGTGGTGGCGCTTCCGGCGGTGGTGGTGGTTCCTGCGGTGGTGGTGGTGGTTCTTCTGGCGGTGGTGCCACCTGTTGTTGTCGCTGCGGTGCTTGTTGCACGCGTTTTGGCGGCGGCGGCGGGGGTTGCTGTGGTGCAGGCGCGAGTTCCTGGGGTGACGGCGGCGGTTGCGCCGGAACCGGCAACGGCTTTGTCGGCGGGATTTCTCCAGAGTGAACTGGTCCGACGAGCGAGACGAGCATGAGGCCCCGGGCCGCCGACGCGTTATGCCCGTACGCGGTGACGCGGTATGCCGGGTCGCCGGGCGGCGTCGTGCGATAAGCAGTGATCGAGGCGATCTTGCCTCTGTCGTAGGGGCAGTAAGCCTCCACTGACGCCATGATGAATCGGTTGATGGTTCTGGTGATCTGGTCCGCGGGGTTCAGCCGGGTGAGCGGATTTTCGTTGTAACCGTTATTCCTGATCAGATCGACCAACTCGCCGACCGACATGCCGCCATCGAGTTTGGAACACGCTTTATGCGCTGTCTCGATGAGACTGTTCGCGTTGTCGACAGGGGGAATTTCCTTCTGGCCGAGGAGGTCGAAGAACTTCTGGTCCTGGTCTGGGCCCGCGGTTGCTATGTTGCCGGGCTGTACTAACGCCGCGCTCAACAAGGCGACAGCGGCCACCGCGGCGGGGAGGTGGCGGATGATTCCGGAAAACATGGCCGGGTTTCCGTCCTGCAGAAGCCATGACCTGACGAGTCTTGTGAGGACCAGTCTAGGTCGCCGCTGGCTTTCTGGCAGGTCCCGGACAAGGGTTCGCCGAGCGTGCAGTCGGCGCGATAACCCAGGCCGCTAATTCGCAGCCGCCGCACGCTCGGCGAAGTTTATGAAGGCGCTCAGACGACCGCCCTGGCGTTGTCCGATGCGATCTCGCCGGCCAGCGGTGCAACGGCGCGGAGTATTTCGGTGATCGTGTCCGGGTGCAGGCCGGCCGCGCACAGTGAGTCGGCCAGGTGCGCAGCCACCATGGCGAAGTGGTGCATGGTGATTCCGCGGCCTTCATGCGCCTGCCGCATCGACCGGCCGGTGTACGACCCGGGCCCGCCGAGCACAGAGGTGAGGAACTCGACTTGCTTGGCTTTGACCCGCTTCATGTCCGCGCCGGCGTAAAAGCTGGACAGATGGTCATCGTCGAGCACCCGGCAGTAGAAGTCTTCGACGACGACTTCGAGAGCGTCGTGACCGCCGATCTTCTCGTACAGCGAGGCGGTCCCGGGCTTGCGGAATCGGGTGAGCATTCCCATGCAGATAGCCGACCACCTGACCATTGCCCGACCGTTAGGGCGCCATCACCGGGCGATTACCCGGCGTAACAACCGGATTGCCGCAGAATCACCTGAACGTCGCGGCGGTGTAGCAGACTCGGTGGGGAATCCAGGGCAATCACCACCGGGAGCGAGAAATTCTATGAATCTGGGTGATCTGACCGGCTTCGTCGAAAAGCCGTTCGCCGCCGTGTCGAACCTCGTCAACACCCCGAACTCGGCGGGGCGTTATCGACCGTTCTACCTGCGAAATCTGCTCGATGCGGTGCAGGGTCGCACGCTGGAGGATGCCGTCGACGGCACGATCACCCTCATCACGGGTGGATCGTCGGGCATCGGCGCAGCGGCGGCGAAGAAGATCGCTGAGGCCGGCGGCGAGGTGGTGCTGGTCGCAAGGACCCAGGAAAACCTGGACAAGGTCGCCGCTGAGATCCGCGGCAGCGGCGGCACCGCGCATGTCTACCCGTGCGATCTGACCGATATGGATGCCATCGCCGCGATGGCCGACGCGGTGCTCGCCGATCTCGGCGGCATCGACATGCTGATCAACAACGCCGGGCGGTCGATTCGGCGCTCGCTGGCGCTGTCCTACGACCGCATTCACGACTACCAGCGCACCATGCAACTGAATTATCTCGGCGCCGTGCAGCTCATCCTCAAGTTCATTCCAGGCATGCGGGAACGTGGTTTCGGGCACATCGTCAACGTCTCTTCGGTCGGCGTGCAGACTCGCGCGCCGCGGTTCGGCGCCTATATCGCCAGCAAAGCGGCCCTGGACAGCCTGTGCGACGCGCTGCAGGCCGAGGTCGTCAACGACGACATCAAGTTCACCACCGTCCACATGGCGCTGGTGCGAACGCCGATGATCAGTCCGACCAAGATGTACGACAAATTCCCCGCGCTGACACCCGATCAAGCCGCCGGCGTGATCACCGACGCGATCGTGCACCGGCCCCGACGGGCCAGCTCCCCCCTCGGGCAGTTCGCCGCCGTCGCCGACGCCGTCAACCCGGCGGTCATGGACCGTCTGCGTAACCGCGCCTTCACCATGTTCGAAGACTCGTCGGCGGCCAAGGGAAGCGAATCCGAAAGCAGCGCAACGGAATTCGACACGCGAAGCGAGACGTTCGTTCGGGCGACCCGCGGAATCCATTGGTGAGGCAATCATGAGTCTTCCGAAACCGACAAACCAGGCGGCCGTTGTCATCACCGGCGCGTCCTCAGGCATCGGCACTGAACTGGCCCGCGGGCTGGCCCGGCGCGGCTACCCGCTGGTGCTGGTAGCCCGCCGTCGGGAACGCCTGGACGAAATTGCCGACGACCTGCGCACGCAATTCTCGGTCGGGGTCGATGTTCAGCCGCTCGACCTGTCCGACGCCGGATCGCGCGGCCAGCTGGCGGAACGCCTTCGCACCGAACCGATCGCCGGTCTGTGCAACAGCGCCGGCTTCGGCACCAGCGGGGTATTCCACACTCTTCCGATCGAACGGGAAAGCGGAGAGGTCGTCCTCAACTCGCTGGCGTTGATGGAACTCACTCATGCCGCACTGCCCGGCTTGGTCGAACGGGGAGGCGGAGCGGTGCTCAACATCGCATCGATCGCGGGATTCCAGCCGATGCCCTACATGGCCGTGTATTCGGCGACCAAGGCCTTCGTGCAGACGTTCTCCGAAGCCGTCCACGAAGAGCTCAACGGAACGGGTGTGTCGGTCACGGTGCTGTGTCCGGGTCCGGTACCGACCGAGTGGGGCGAGATCGCCAACGCTGAGCGCTTCAGCATTCCGCTGGCGCAGGTCTCGCCGGGCGAGGTGGCCGAAGCGGCCATTGGCGGGATGCTGGCCGGCAAGCGCAGCGTGGTGCCCGGCATCGTGCCCAAGGCCGTTAGCATCGGCGGCAGATACATGCCGCGCACCCTGCTGCTGCCGGGCTTACGCATCGGCAACCGGTTCCGCGGCGGGCCCAGTCGCTGATGGCCGCTGTGGACGTGAAGGCCGACGTGCCGATGAATCCGCAGGACATGTGGGATCACGTATCCGATCTGTCCCAGTTGGGCGACTGGTTGTTGATGCACGAGGGCTGGCGGAGTGATCTGCCCAGCGAGTTGAGCGAAGGTGCGCAAGTCGTGGGTGTCGCGCGGGCCAAGGGTTTTCGCAATCGGGTGACGTGGACAGTGACCACGTGGGAGCCCCCTAAACGGATCGCCCTCTCGGGATCCGGCATGGGGGGAGCCAAGTACACCGTGACGCTGACCGTGTCGCCCACCAAGCAGGGGTCAAACCTGGGTGTGCGCCTTGAGCTGGGCGGGCGTGCGTTGTTCGGTCCGGTGGGCGCGGCGGCGGCCCGCGCCGTCAAAGGGGATGTCGAGAAGTCGCTGACGCAGTTCGTCAGGCTGTACGGCTGACGGGGCGGCCCTCCCGCCGTGCCCGAAGATGCTACTTCTGAGGCGGATGGCGGTAGCCTATCCGGATGTCGCGGGGGGCGGGGCCTGATGTGGCCGTCGCTAACAGCCTATTCGGGAGAATAGGCACTTTTATCCTGCGGTGGCCGTGGGTTGTCATCGGATTCTGGGTGGCGTTTGCCGCCGTTCTGTCGGTGACGTTTCCACCGCTGACCGAGATGGCCGCTAAACGGCCGGTCCCTATCCTGCCGTCCGACGCACCGGTGCTTATTACGACGAAACAGATTTCCGAGGCTTTTCACCAATCGGGATCAGAGAACGAGAACGTCCTCCTGATCGTTCTGACCGACGAGAACGGATTGGACCAGTCCGACCTCACCACTTATCGCGCACTGGCCGAAAATCTGCGGCCGGACACTCGCGATATCGTCATGCTGCAGGATTTCATCCGCACACCGGCCCTACGCGACGCGATGACCAGCAAGGATCACCGAGCCTGGTATCTGCCGATGGTGATCGCCGGCGGAGTGGGGACACCCGAACTGCACGAGGGGTTCGGCCGGGTCGCCGACATCGTCAAACAATCCGTCGCCGGGTCCACGCTCACGGCAAACCTGACCGGCCCAGCGGCTACCGGCGACGACCTCATGTACATCGGTATCCGCGATATGCACGTGATCGAGACCGCCGTCGTACTCATGGTCCTGATCATCCTGTTCGTGATCTATCGGAATCCAGTCACCATGATGTTGCCGCTGATCACGATTGGCGTCTCGGTAGGAGTCGCACAGTCCTTGGTCTCGGGAGTCGCCGAACTCGGTCTGGGCGTTTCCAGCCAGACGATCACATTGATGACGACGATGATGGCCGGCGCTGGAATCGATTACGCGGTGTTCCTGATCAGCCGTTACCACGACTATTTGCGGCTCGGTATGGATTCGGGCCAAGCCGTCGTCAACGCGCTGGCGTCGATCGGCAACGTGATCACAGGATCGGCTGCCACTGTGTCGATCACTTTTCTCGGGATGATCTTCACCCATTTGGGCGCGTTTAGAAACGTCGGTCCCGCGTTGGCGATTTCTATCGCGGTGGCGTTACTGGCTGCTGTGACGTTCCTGCCGGCCCTGATGGTCCTCACCGGAAAACGTGGTTGGATCAAGCCCCGCCGCGACCTCACCACCCGCTTCTGGCGGCGCTCGGGAATACGCATTGTGCGCCGACCCGTGGCTCATCTGCTCGGCAGTCTGACCGTGCTGATCATTCTGGCCGGCTGCGCGACGTTTGCCCATTTCAACTATGACGACAGCAAAACAATCCCGCAGTCCGTCGAGAGCTCTGTTGGATATGCCGCGCTGGCTCGCCATTTTCCTTTGAACGCCACCATTCCTGAGTATCTCGTCGTCCAATCACCACAAGACCTGCGGAAACCCCCAGCCCTCGTTGACCTGAAGCAGATGGAACAGCGGGTAGGCCAGCTGCCCGACATCACAGCGATCCGAGGTGCCCCGCCGCCCACGGCAAAATCGATCGACCAAAAATCTGCAGATGGCGGCGCAGCAAACGATTCATCGATCGGTTCCACTGATTCATCGACCGGTTCCACCATTGGAGGCGAATCCGGGGGTGGGGGAGCCGACGGGTTCCCCAACGTGGCCGCCTTGCTGTATTCGGTCGCCGATACCGGGAATGCGGCTCCCAGTCTTGGCTTACCGGCCAACCCGGCCGGGGAAACCGACGACACGGCCATGTTCGTCAGCATCGTGCGGGGGCTCGGCTTCGCCATGTCCGTCGACGTCGCCGAGATTGCCAATACCGTGAACGCCACGCCGGTGACGGTGCTGGACGTGGTTGCCACCACCACGCGCGACGGTGGAGCGCTCAAGAAAATCTCTGATTTCGCTGAACAACTAGAGACTCTGCCGGACGCGGACACCATCGAGTCGGCGGCGCGAAATGTTCGCCAGATACTGGATAACGCCACCAACGACTTACGGGCACTGGGCAGCGACGGTCCAGCTGAGAAGGACCACACGGCAGAGCCGCAGCAGGATCCCCACACTTTTGCGGACGCCGTGAAGCAGATGATCGATGAGGTAAAGGCGCTGCTCAACCAAACCGCGCATACCGGGGGAGGATTGAACAGCGCGTTGACGTCTTTCATTTCGCCCGATGGGCACACGGCGCGGTACTTGGTGCAAACCAAACTCAACCCTTTTGGCACTGATGCCATGAATCAAATTCACGGCATCGTCGATGCCGCACGGGGGGTTCACCCGGATGCGCTGCTGAGGGGGGCGTCGATATCGGCATCGGGAGTCACCGCGATGCTCCGAGACACGCGTGCCTATTACGGTCAAGACATCGACCTCATCATCGTGATGACCATTTTGATCGTGTTCCTGATTTTGGTCGCGTTACTGCGTGCCGTCGTCGCGCCGCTGTACCTCATAGCGTCAGTGGTGATCTCATACTTGTCGGCGCTTGGTGTCGGCGTCATCGTCTTCCAATTCATCCTGGGTCAGACATTGACGTGGAGTATCCCGGGACTGACTTTCATCGTGTTGGTCGCGATGGGTGCGGACTACAA
>Ga0302326_10029303_pt1 | contig 11049 bp, 13 predicted proteins | sample Palsa_T0_3_FD_202264 | JGI IMG/M metagenome (GOLD analysis project Ga0302326, IMG submission 202264) | Peat permafrost microbial communities from Stordalen Mire near Abisko, Sweden - Palsa_T0_3 | ecosystem: Environmental > Terrestrial > Soil > Palsa > Peat permafrost | place: Sweden: Abisko...
ACTGCAGCGCGCTGGTAAGAGATCTCGAATACATTGCCGAACAGGCCAAGCTATTGCTGCCTATCCACGATCCCAGCCCGGCGGTATGGGAGAACATCCAGACTGCGTTGAAGAAAGAGCCTTCGCGCGCTAAGTAGGGGCCTAAAGGCTTTATGATTCTGCTGGATTTAGGTCTAAAGAGTCGGCGTGAGAACCCACCCATTGCGAATTGAGTCCCCCAGGGACGGCTGCCAGACTTGTCCAAATTAGATTTCTCAGTTGGCCGGGGCGTAAACACTAAACAGGCAGAGGGAAAAGCGTCTCTGCACGAAGGGCACGGGTTTAGCCGTGCCGTAAAAGGCCTTCCAACGACGGCTTTAGCCGCTGAGGTACGCTTTTCGACGCATACGGGGCAAAGTCATCTCTTCTGCGGCTGCGTTCGCCGCAGAAGATTGGAAAGACGTACCTCAGGGGCTAAAGAGTCTGCGTGAGAACCTACTCTTTGAAGGGTACGGGCTTCAGCCCGTACATTAACGATGCGATGCAGGACGGGCTTTAGCCCCTGAGGGCACTTCTTTGGGTCGCTTAAGCAGCCCTCAGTGGCTGAAGCCGGTTCATCTTGACGGTTAAATGTTCGGCCAAGCTCTCCTCAAAGCAATCAACGAGTTACATCGTCAAAAAACCAGTTGTTCCGCTAATTTGGACAGCTCTGAAAGTTCAGCCGTCCCTGCGGGACTCAATTCGCAATGGGTGGGTTCTCACGCCGACTCTTTAGACCCGTACCCCTCTGCAGCTGTGGTCCCAACCAGGTTTGGTATTTGGTCTTACGGCTCTATAATCCGCTGATGGCATGAGCGAGCGGGCGCAGCAAGAGATGCAGCGGGTTTCCCGCTTGATTCTGACGGGGTTCATGGGCGCCGGCAAGTCCACCGTTGGCGCGATTCTGGCCCGCGACCTGGGCTGGAGGTTTCTCGATCTGGACCAGGTCATCGAGGCCAATAGTCATCGCACCATTGCGGAGATCTTCCGCGATTATGGCGAGGCGGAGTTTCGCCGGCGAGAGCGGCAAGCGGTCCAGCAGTTAAGCAGCGAAGAGGAGATCGTGCTGGCGCTTGGCGGGGGTACGGTGGAAGACGAATCGACACGGTCCCTGTTGATCCGTTCGCCCGGAAATTGCCTGGTTTTCCTGCATGCTGAATTGCCTGACCTGCTGGCGCGGTGCACAGTAGAGGGGAACGTTCGCCCCTTGCTGGCGGCACCGGAAGCCCTGGAGGCGCGTCATTCCCTGCGCCTGCCGCACTACCGCGCAGCACACGTCACGGTTACCACCACAGGCCTGACAGTGCAGGAAGTGGCCGATCGAGTATTGGCGGACGTATCCGCGAAGTGGCTGGTTGAAAGAAGAACGAGGTAAGTGACGCATGGCGAGTGAAGGGAGTGTAGAGCGCGTCGAGACGGCGCGAACGCGCTCGGCGCGGGGCAATATCGTTTTCGCCTTTGCCATTGCCTTGGCTCTGGCGACCGCATACCTGATGCGGGAGATCCTGATGCTGCTTTACGTAAGCGCTCTCTTCGCCGTCGTCCTCACCCCTATCATCCGAGCGATTACCCGCCTCAAGGTTGGGAAGTGGCATCCCGGCCAGGGGCTGGCGATCTTTCTCCTGTTGCTGAGCCTGGCGGCGGCGGCAACCTTGTTTTTCGCCTTTGCTTTGCCGCCGGTGTTACGGGACGTGCAAGCGCTGGTCGCGGAGCTACCCACGCGCGGCCCGCAATTGCTCGATCAGCTACATAGGGTTCCCTTCGTTTCTCACCTGAATCTCTCCGGTATAAACAGCAAGCTGCAGGGGTTTGCGTCCAATTTCGCGGAGTATCTTTTCCTCTCTCTCAGCGGTTGGGCCAGCAAACTGGCGGACCTGGGCGCGGTCCTCTTTCTCACCGTGTACTTCATGCTGGAAGGCGATGAGGCCTACCACTGGGTACTGTCCTTTTTCCCCAAGTCTACCCGGGGACGGCTGAACGATAGCCTGCTGCGAGCCGATGTGCGGATGGGCAAATGGCTGGTGGGGCAGGGTGGGCTCATGCTCATCCTCGGGCTTTGCAGCCTCATTGTGTTCGTTTTGTTCAAGATCCGCTATGCCTATGCGCTGGCGGTCCTGATGGGGGCTCTGAACATCATCCCTATCGTCGGCGCCATGGTTTCGATGGCCCTGGTGCTGCTGGCGGCGGCCACCGACTCCTGGGAAAAGGTGGCTGCCGTGGCGATTTTCTATGCTATTTACGCCCAGGTTGAGACCTCTTACCTGACGCCGCGCATCATGAAGAGCAGCGTGGATCTTTCCGCGCTGGGAGTTCTGGTCGCGTTGCTGATGGGATCAAAGCTGGCCGGCGTCATCGGGGCCATGATTGCGGTGCCGACGGCGGTGCTGGTTTCGGTGCTGATCCAGGAGTACCTCGTTCAGCATGATGACGCTCAGCATGACGCTGAGCATGACGAGCCGGAAGCAGCCACCCGGTCGTAGCGATGACACCAAACGGCACGCCTGTCTCCGGCGCGCGTGCTTGCTATCATTGAAGGAGCCGCCTTGACGAATCGTAACCAGCCGCAAACCAGGATTTCGCTCCGATGACCCCAGCCGCCCACGCCGTTGATCGCGTTCCGGCCGGAGACGTGGCTGTGCCCGGGCTCGCGGTGTCCGCGCCCCCGGTGCGGCATTCCCTTTGGGCGGATTACCAGGAGCTCTTCAAGGTCCGCGTGACCTCCATGGTGGTTCTGACTGCGTGGGCCGGCTTCTATCTGGGATCGATGCGTTCCGGCATCACCAGCATTCATTGGGGCCTGGTGCAGGCGCTTTTGGGCATTACGCTGGTCTCCTGCGGCGCCAGCGTACTCAACCAGGTGATCGAGCGCAAGACCGACGCCAAGATGAGCCGGACTGCGCAACGCCCTCTCGCCGCCGGCCGCGTCGGACCGCTTTACGGCCTGGTGCTGGGTCTCGGGTGTTTTGCTGCCGGGGCGGTGGTGCTGGCCTGGTATACCAACCCGGTCACGGTGATGTTGACCCTGCTGACGGGGTTCAGCTATGTCGCGGTCTACACCCCGCTCAAGCGCTACACCACGCTGGCTACATTCATTGGCGCGTTTCCCGGCGCCATGCCTCCGCTGCTGGGCTGGACCGCCGCGCGGGGCGTGATTGAGTGGCCGGCCGTGGCCCTGTTTGCCATTCTTTTCGTGTGGCAGTTTCCCCACTTCATGGCCATCGCGTGGCTGTACCGCGAAGACTATGCCAAAGCCGGAATCCGCATGCTGCCGGTGGTGCAGCCCGATGGCTGGTCCACGGCCAGTGAAGCGCTCATTTATGCCGTGCTGATGATCCCGGTCAGCGTGGTACCGTTTTACCTGCACCTGACCGGGCGGTTCTACCTGGTCACCGCGGTGCTGCTGGGGTTGGTTTACCTGGCTTACACCATCCGCTTTGCCCGCATTACCCGGGCGCTCACCACGGCTGAATCGCGGAAGTATGCGCGCGAACTGCTGCGGGCCAGCGTGATCCACCTGCCGCTGCTGCTCACGGTGATGATGCTGAACGCAACCGGAAGGAGATAGGCGCATGGCTACCCTGAGCGAACATCCGGCAGCGAACGTCCGGTCCGACAGTACTGCCGAGGTGATGCCGATTGAACTGGACCGGCTCTCGCATAACTATGGCGATCGCCTGGCGCTCGACAACCTGAGCTTTGCCGTGCAGCCGGCGGAGATCTTTGGCTTGCTTGGCCCCAATGGCAGCGGCAAGACCACGCTCTTCCGCATCCTCTCTACCTTGATGCTGCCGAGTGGCGGAGTGGCCCGGATCCAGGGATTCGATGTAGCCCGGGAACCGAATCGGGCGCGGCAGCAGACCGGCATCGTCTTCCAGGCAAGGAGCCTGGATCTCAAGCTGACGGTTTCTGAAAACCTGAAGCACCAGGGACACCTGTATGGTTTGCGGGGCGAGATACTCAAGACCCGCAGCGCAGAAGTGCTACGCCGGGTAGGGCTGAGCGACCGCGCGAAAGAGTACGTGGAAACACTTTCCGGTGGGATGCAGCGGCGGGTCGAGTTGGCCAAGGGCCTGATCCACTCGCCGGCGGTGCTGCTGCTGGACGAACCATCTACCGGCCTCGACCCTGGGGCGCGGCGTGACATGTGGCAGTACCTGCGAACACTGCGGGACCAGGAGGGTGTCTCCATCCTGGTGACCACTCACCTGATGGAAGAGGCGGAACATTGCGACCGGCTGGCCATCCTGAACCAGGGCAAGTTAGTGGCTCTGGGATCGCCGGTGCAATTGAAGTCGGCTATCGGTGGCGATGTGGTGCTGTTTGAGACGGCGAGCCCGGAGGCCGCGCGCTCGCTGGCGGAACGCATGGGCGCTCGTTTTGGAGTGCAGCCGAACGTCATGGGCAGCACGGTCCGCCTGGAGCGGCCTGAGGGGCATCGACTGGTGACCGCGGTAGTCGAGGCTTTTCCCGGAGAAGTCGACGGCATCTCGGTGGCTCGTCCATCGCTCGAGGACGTATTCATTCAACGTACCGGGCATCGCTTCTGGACGGATGCCGAGGAGAAGGAGACACCATGGCAACCATAGCCGCTACAGGGCCGCGCACGCGCCAGGCCGTATCGCCGGGGATCTGGCTGCCGGCTTATAGCTTGTGGCAGCGCGAGATTGTCCGTTTTTATCGCCAGAAGGCCCGGGTGGCCGGGGTGATCGCTTCGCCGCTGATCTTCTGGGTGGTGCTGGGCGCGGGCTTCGCCCATAGTTTCAGCACGGGCTCCGGATCATCTGCGCATTACCTGGGCTATTTCTTTCCCGGATCCGTAGCCATGATTGTGCTCTTTACCGCGATCTTCAGCATGATGTCGCTGATCCAGGACCGCAACGAGGGTTTCTTGCTTTCGGTGCTGGCGGCTCCGGTGAGCCGGTCGTCGGTGGTTCTGGGTAAGGTTCTGGGCGGCGCTACCCTGGCGGCAATTCAGGGAATCATCTTTCTCGTGTTTGCGCCTTTGGTTGGGGTGCACCTGACGGCGGCGGCAATCGGCTTGAGCATCCTGGCAGTGGTGATGATCAGCTTTGAGTTGACGGCGCTGGGCTTTGCCATTGCCTGGCCGATGGATTCGACGCAGGCCTTTCACGCCATCGTGAACATGCTGTTGATTCCGCTGTGGCTGCTTTCCGGCGCCCTGTTCCCGCTGAGCGGGGCCGCAGGGTGGATGCGCTTCTGCATGATGCTGAACCCTTTGACCTACGGCGTGGAAGCGTTGCGTGGGGCTTTGTTTCCCGATGCGCCCACGGCGTTTTCTTTGCCCGTCAACCTGGCGGTCACCGCGGGTGTTTGCCTGCTGACGTTTGCTGCATCCTGGGCGATCGTGAACCGGCGCACCCACCGGCCGGCCGCGTAGCCAGAAAGGAAAGAGGAACATGTTCGTAGCGGAAACCAACCAGCGGCCTTCGGTGGCGCTCCCGGTAGCGCTGATCGTCGCTGTGAGTGCGTCTGCGGTTTGCTTTTTGCTTTGGCTGATTTACCTTCATAATCCGCTGGATGCTTCCGACGCCCGGCTGCGGTTCCTGCCGGCGCTCAATGCGCTGCTGAATGGTCTGTGCACGGTGGCGCTGTTGGCTGGGTTTTACTTTGTTCGCCAGAGGAATATTCCCGCCCATCGCGTGTCCATGGTCATAGCGTTTGTTTTCTCGTCTCTCTTCCTGGCCAGCTACATCACCAATCATGCGCTGCATGGAGAGACGCATTTTCCCGGCTTCGGGACAGTGAGGACGGTATATCTGAGCATCCTGGCCAGCCACGTGATTCTGTCGGTGGTGGCGTTGCCGATGGTGCTCACTACGTTCTTCTTCTCTCTCAGCGGCCGCTTCCGGCAGCATCGCAAGATCGCTCGCTTCACGCTTCCCATTTGGCTTTACGTCTCCGTCACCGGGGTGGTGGTGTACGCCATGCTGGCCGCGTGGCGTTGAACGCAGCACCTTTCGTGATGCAAGAAGCGGGCCCGCGGCTGGTAAGGCCGATGCCGGACGATGGCACGGTCCAACTGCTGCGCGCGGGCATCTGGATATTGGTGGTTGGCGGCGTGGCCGCGCTTTTGACGGCGACTGTGTTCGGCGGCATTGGGATACACGGGCCGCATACCAACTCCGGCTGGCTGGCGCTGTTGCTGGCCATGATGTGCCTTCCGTTTGGCAGCATGCTGACCCTACTGGGAGGGGCCAAGTGGCTGCGCAATCGCCGCCTGGCGCGTGCCCGCGATATGAAGAAAAGTTAACCAGAGATTTCCCGCTGTAACGGAACATCAATGCCGGTTCACGGTGAGAACAACGGGGCAGAAAGTTCTGCTATGCTTCTGCCTTACCTAAAAGAGAAGGAACATCATGCCAAAGAGCGTTAACAAAGTCATTCTCCTGGGCAACGTCGGCAAAGACCCGGAAGTCAAGTTTTTACCCAGCGGTTTGCCGGTCGCGAATCTTACCCTGGCCACTTCCGATCGGTTCAAGGACAAGGCCGGCGAGTGGCAGGATCGCACCGAGTGGCACAACCTGACAGCGTATCAACGAGTGGCGGAGATTATCCGCGACTACGTGAAGAAGGGCGCCAAGCTCTACGTCGAAGGCCGGATTCAGACCCGGTCGTGGGATGATCAGGCGTCGGGGCAGAAGAAGTACCGCACCGAAATTATCGTCAACGACATTGTCCTGTTGTCGGGACGCGGCGAGGGAGACGGTGGTGGCGGCGGAACGCGATCCAATACGTCTTCGTTCGATCAACGGGCACCGGTGCACCATGAAGAGTTTGCCGGTACGGAAATTACGGACGACGATATTCCTTTCTGAGCTGGGAGAGGTTGCTGGGTTGCAAAACGTGCGCACTAAATGGGTGCGGCGGGTGGTCGGCCAACCGGGAAATGAGTTTCCGCCGCATCGCTTCTCCGCTGGAAGTGGGCCGCTTGCGGGTTGCCGGCGAATGACTGACTGCGGCAATAATGTGCGCGGTAAGCGCGGTATGCGCGGTAAGCCCCCTGTTGAAGACGGTTGGCCTTTGACCCTACAGATAGCTCTATGGTTTATATTTAGACTAGTCTGACTAGTCTTGATAAACTATGACAACCAGAATCTCGAAGAAGCCCGAACCCCACGGCAAGCCAGAGGTCCCCTCCTCCAGGACGTGGCAGCTACAGGCAGCGAAGGCGCAGTTTAGCGAGGTATTCCGGAGAGCTCGGGAGCGTGCTCCTCAGGTGGTAACAAAACAAGGCAAGGAGGCCGTGGTCATCGTTGCCTGGGAAGAATTCGAGCGCTTAACCAAGCGAGACAGGGAGCCGAAGAGCCTCTCCAAGTTCTTTGCCGAGTCACCGCTGGCCAAGGTGTCCATCGATCTCGAGCGTAAGCCCGATTCTGGCCGGGCGGTCGAACTGTGAGTGCGTTCTTGCTGGATACGAACGTTATTTCCGAACTCATCAAACCAAAGCCGGAGCCAAAGGTGACCACGTGGATCGATGGCACCGATGAGGAGCTTTTGTTTTTAAGTGTCCTCACTTTGGGGGAGATTCGTAAGGGCGTGGTGCTGCTGCCCCGCAGTGCTCGCCGTAATTCTTTGGAAGCATGGCTCAGTAAAGAACTGCCGATACGTTTTTCCAACCGGATATTGAGCGTCGACCAGGAGGTCGCCGATCGCTGGGGGAATCTTTCCGGTTTGACAAGCGCCAGAGGCGTTCATGTGGGTGTGATCGATGGATTGCTGGCCGCGACGGCCATTGAACATAACCTCACCATGGTGACCCGCGATACCAGGGATGTGGCTGCTACTGGAGTAGCTCTATTCAATCCCTGGACGGATACGTAAAGTTGGCTGCCGGTTGATAACTTTTTCAGTCGTCCCTTCGGGACTTTTCGTCCGGCGAATTTAAACCCAGGACCGCCACCTTCCCTCATCCATCGGATTCCGGTTAGCGGGTGGAAGGTGTTAGTTGCAACAGCCGGCGGATCGCATTGATGTCGGGACGAAAGGCTCGGGGATCCGTCATTGTTTCGTTTTGGCGCTCCCAACCCAACAGCAGGGACTCTACAATTTCTTTGCCGTCGGGATCGCCAATGGCTTCCAGAGGGGTGCGTCCGCCGAGCAAAGGGACCTTCTGGTAGATCCAATTTTCCACCTGCCGCTGGATTTCTGCCTGCATCTCCTCGGTGAACGCTGGTTCCGCAGACTTCGGCTGCGAGACTGAGCGGCTTGCGGTGTTCCTGCGCTTCGACTTATCGAACATAGCTTCAGGACGCTGCGTCACCGTTTTCTGGTGAGTCACCAAAATGCCCAGACGCCGTTCGATTTCCTGGCGAATCTTTGCGGCCCGCTTCTCCGAATTCACGTCCACTACCAGAGAACGGCCGGAAATACTCAGGTGACCGAGGAGGGTGTTGTCCCAGTCCCGATGGATTCGGTTTCCCTTCTTCTGCCATGGAAGCTCCACACTGAGCAGCGCACCGTCACCGTCGAATTTTGCGCCCTTGAGCAGCTCGATTTTGGAAATTCCACGGGCCAGCGGAGCCAAGGCTTCAAAGGCAGCAAGCGCAGAGCCGGTGCGAAAGGTCAGAGTATGCAAGACGAACGGGTCCCCGTCAGTGTTGGTCAGTCGCGGCGGCGTCCGTATGGAGTCCCGGACATTCAGATAAGTGGTGCGAATATCCTCCCGATAACGGATCAGGTCGGGCACCGTCAGCCCCCGATTCTGTTTGGCGATCTTCTTCTGCAACTTTCTGCGAAGCCCGACGATCGCCGCCTTGTGGCTCGGCGGGATACAAAGCGGAGCAAGCCGGCCGAGTGTCGTTACCTCGGGCAATTCGCATATCTGGCCGTAGCTAAGATCTCCTGCCTGCAACATGCGAGAGGCTGTGCGCTCGATCACATCCATCTCCGCACCGAGCAGGACATCGCGAACAACCATGCCTTCCCCAGGATTGCAGCGAACGACTTCATAGAAGGAGAGGGGTTGCGTCAGGGCCTGCTCCAGGATCAACCGTTCCAGTTCCGGTAGGCGGTTCCCCTTCTTTGATAGATAGGATCGTGCGATAAGGCCCGCGACCGGCGGGCGCCGGCGGGCGCGTGATTCTGGGTCCCAGTCGAACAAAAAGTAGGGAACAAATATCTGGCCTTCTTCTGGATCCTCTTCGATCGGGAGGGGGGCATCGTCCTGGTTGAAATCCAACCAGGCGGCATCAAGGTCGCGGGCGAAGTTTTGCCTGGTGAAGTTCAGCATCTCCTGGGCGAGACGGCCCGAGGCGTCGCGCTGTTGTCTCCAGGGACTGTCATCCGACGCGGAAGCAAGCTTCACGCAGCAATGCTTGTACTTCTTGCCGCTGCCGCAGGGGCAGGGGTCGTTGCGGCCTGTCTTTAGATGAGGAGGATGGGACATGGGTACAAAGCTATCGTAAAGCTGACAAGAGGCTGATGAAAGCAACTGGCTTTTTTCATCCTCGCGAGCGAGCCGTTTGCGGTTGGCGGGCAGTGAGGATGATGCCATTCTCCTCGGACCAGTCGCGGATGATTTCGCCGAATGCGTGGCGGCGAAACCGATTCCAGTCTTCCCACAGATCGTGAGTCGCTATCTGGTCTTTGAATCGGCGAAAGGCGTGACTGCCCTGAACCGCATTGAGCAGCGCAGCCCGAACGCGATCTCGTTTTACTTCATGGCAAAACTCGTTCATGATGTTCCACTCGTTCACTTCGAATCGACCCGGGAGGGCGAGATACCGGTCCGTAGTTTCGATCAGGACCGCCAGCATGGCTTCTTCCTTTTGCCAATCGGGCAGCATGGCGATGGTCTCCGGGTCTGCTTCCGTGAGCGCGAGGGATTCTTCGGAGATCAAAAAGACTTCCCCCGTATGGCGATCGAGGAAGGAGAACAAGGAATCGGATTGCTCGTCGAGAGCATCGATCAGGTCGTCGAGTACAGCGGAGGTTGGCATGGCGGCGGTCGGCCTCCCAAGTGCGGATAAAACTTACGCTACAGCAGATTACAAGACAGGCTCTGTCGCTGTGTCAACCGGGGCCGCTCGCCTCGGTCGCATGACATAGGTGGCCGGGAGGCTAAACAGACTACGGGAAAAAGGAGGGTTTCGGGGGAAATGAAATGGAAAGCGCACCTCAGGGCCTAAAGGCCTAATGATTTTGCTGGATTTATGTACGGGCTGAAGCCCGTACACTGGAGTTTCTACATTTTCAGAGCAAGGGCGTGGGGCGGCGGACCCTAGAAACGCTATTTTTTAGCAGGCTACAGGCTTGATCCGTGCCAGCCCCGGACTTCAGTCCGGGGAAGCGGGTTTTCAAACCCGCGAGAACGCTTTATCTTGCAATGACCGGGCCTTAGCCCTGGTGAGAATGCCCCTAGCTCCCCAATCAAACCGTACGTTTTTCGTGACCTCGACGACTGCCGGACGCCGCGCGCTTCTTCAATCCGATCGCATGGCTCAGCTTCTGGTGGATGTTCTAGCGGAGAATCGTCAAAAGAGGCGGTTTCTGCTGCATGAGTTTGTGATTATGCCCAATCACTTCCATCTGCTGCTGACACCTGCAGCGGAAATCCCGCTGGAAAAGGCACTGCAATTCATCAAGGGCGGTTTCTCCTATCGCGCCAAACGGGAAATTCATTTTGCTTTTGAAATATGGCAAGCAAGTTTCGTGAATCACCGCATTCGCGACGCAGAGGATTACAAACACCACCACACCTACATTTGGCAGAATCCGGTCAGAGCGGGCTTGAGCGAGAGACCGGAGCTGTTTGCCTGGTCATCGGCGTCTCTGGGGATGGAATTGGACGCCCCGCCACCAGGGCTAAAGCCCTGAATTTGTATACCGGAACGTTCTCGCGGGTTTGAAAACCCGCTCCCCCGGACTAAAGTCCGGGGCTGGCACAGCTTAAGCTGTTAGTTGATCCCAATACGGCAAAATGTCTTCCGCCGACCAATTCGCTCCAGAAATGTAGAAACTCGAGGTACGGGCTAAAGCCCCGTACCTACCTTGCCCATCCTGACTATGGGT
>Ga0302326_10029304_pt1 | contig 11049 bp, 4 predicted proteins | sample Palsa_T0_3_FD_202264 | JGI IMG/M metagenome (GOLD analysis project Ga0302326, IMG submission 202264) | Peat permafrost microbial communities from Stordalen Mire near Abisko, Sweden - Palsa_T0_3 | ecosystem: Environmental > Terrestrial > Soil > Palsa > Peat permafrost | place: Sweden: Abisko...
CGCCTGGGGAGTCATACCCGCACACCTCGCCGAATTATCACCCAACTCGGTGCGCGCCTTCCTTCCGGGATTCGCGTATCAGAGTGCCGGCGTGCTGGCGAGTTCCGTCGTCTACATTGAGGCCGTGTACGCCCAGAAGACCAGTTACGCAACGGCGATGGCACTTACCGCGGCCAGTGTGTTCGTGATGGCCGCGATCATGGCCGCATTGGGCCGCGAGCGACGGGGGCATACATTTCATACATGAGGTGGGCGATGGGAAAGATGTTGATGATTGCCGCGTTGCTGTTGAGCGCCGCAAGCGCCAGTGCCAGCGAATCCCTTTGTAAGCTGCAAGACTACAAGGCATCGCCTGGACTTACCGCGACGAACGAGGGGCACGCGCTGGTTGTCACTTGGGAAGGACAGAAGGGCCAGGAGCTAAGGCTTCAGTTTGCGATCGTCAGCGGAACGCCGACCGTGCAGGATATCTCTGTTCGCGCCAAGGGCGGCGCCTGGGCCACGCTGGCCACCGGGGTCACACCTGAGTTTCGCGTGGTAACTGGCCGCCGCCGCTTGGATCAGGAAGCTTATCCGGCACTCAAAGAGGCCTTTCATGGGGAGGTGACGCAGGCAGTCCTCGATCACTACAGGTGGGATGCATTCTGGGATGCGCCGCTGCGCATTCCCGGCGATGAGATCGCTCATGGCAACTCGACTCCTCCACCCGCCGGCATTCCCGGTACCAACCAGCTCCCTTTGCCGCGCACCGAGTCCGAGGTCACGCGCGCCACGGCTTCTTATCAAGCTTCGGGTTGTGCGGTAAAGACGGATGGAGAGCGGCTGGAAGTCAGCTTTCCCGGCGTGGAGATGGGAATCTTCTCCGGACGTTTGCAATACACCGTCTACAAGGGCACTGACCTGGTCCGCCAGGAGGTGATTGCCTCGACCGATAAGGATGACATCGCCTACAAGTACGACGCAGGGTTGAAGGGACTCGAGATTACCCCGGCATCGAAGCTGGTTTGGCGCGATACCTCGAATGTGTGGCAGGACTACCAGTTCGGAGGGCCGGCCAACCACAAGCCAGCGACGGTGCGCTCGGCCAATCGCATACTGGCTGCGGAAACGGGGTCAGGATCGATTGCGACTTTCCCCCCACCGCATAATTTCTTCTGGACCCGCGAAATCTCCGTGAACCTTGGCTATACGTGGTACCGCAAGGACAGTGATAGTTCCTTCTCCCTCGGTGTGCGCCAGGCAGAGGCAGAAGAGGATCCGGCCTATGCGGGGCGCGGTCCGGAAGACCGGCGGCAGAATTTTGCCCTCTACAACGCGCGGCCGGGAACAGAGCAGCGCATGCCGGTTTATTTCGAAATAAAAGCGGACCGCGGACCGGCGACGATCGAAGCCGCGCTGGCTTATACCAGGAACGATCACTACCAGCCACTGCCAGGCTATTGGGTGATGGCACGGCACTTTCACACGAACCCGGTCCCCAGACTGCTGGGGCTTGGGGGACTGGATACTGTACTGCCGGACTATGAATTGGCGCGGGGCGCCGGGGTGAACGTTTTCGGTCCGATCGGCGCGGGAGGCCTGCAACCTACGGGAACGACGCACATCGGACCGCGGCAGAATCCAACCGGACCGAACGCTGCGCCGGTGCCCCTGCCGGGGCGCGGTATGTCCACAGAGGATCGTTTGAAGATGCAGTCCCTGTATTACCAGATGGCACGGCTGCAATCGAAGAAGGATTTTCTGGTGATGCCCAACGAAGAGCTCTTCAACTATCCGATGCCCGCGCACAACGACATTCTGATCTCGCACCCTACGTATTGGGTGGACGAGCGTAAGCCGGGCGAGCCGCTGGTCGATAACGACCCGACTTATGGCAAGGTCTACCACATCGGTGGTCCCGCCGACCTGATGGAGATGGCCCGCCAGGAGGATATGTTTCTCATGATGCCGCATCCCAACACCAAGGGATCGGCCGGCTATCCAGGAGCCTTCAAGGATCAGGACTATTTCAAGGACGCGCACTACGGCGGAGTTGGTTTCCGTTGGGGCATGGGCGTGGATCGATCGGAAAAGCGCTTGTCTGACTACCGCTGCATGCCGCTGTTTGACGAAATGAATAACTGGGTGGCCGCGCTGCCTGGGCCACCGAAATATATGGATGCGATCACGGAGACCTATGAGCAGGGACCGGGGGACGATTTCTATGCCAACAATCCAGTGAGTTACATCAGGGTAGAAGGCCAGCCGGGTATCGATAATTGGAAGCCCATCATCGACGCCATGATGAAGGGCGATTACTTCGTGACCTCTGGGGAGGTGTTGATCCCCTCTTATTCGGTGGAGGGCGCAGGCGACAAGCGGACGATTTCTGCCGATGTGGAATGGACCTTCCCCCTGGAATTTGCGGAGGTGGTTTGGGGAGACGGACAAAAGACTGACCGGCAAATTATTCCGGTGACGGATCTGCCTGCGTTCGGCAAACACCAGTTCGAGATTCCCTTCGATGCCGCGGGCAAGAAGTGGGTGCGGTTTGCGGTGTGGGACTCCGCAGGGAATGGCGCGTTTGTGCAACCGGTCAAGCTGGCAAGCGCTCAGTGAGGTGGGCTCTGCAACTTGCGGAATTCTTCCATTTCACGATTGGCGTCCGCGGACTTCCCCTGTTTGCGATAAATGCCGGCCAGGCCAAAATGCGCTTGCCCAGCGAGCGGAGTATTGCTCTCCAGAATTAGAAGATGTTGCCAGCATTTTTGCGCGGTTGCGTCGTCTCCGTCCATGGATGCCGCCTTTCCCAATTGGTAGAGGGTTTCAGGCATGTCTTGTCTCAAGTGGTCGGATTCGACAAGCGCTTCTCGCGCTGGGTGGAATTTACCCAGTTGCAGCTGGGCCTCTCCGAGACGATAGAAGGCTTCGGCGCTGCCCGGTTGCAATTGAGTTTCTAAGTTGAATTGTTCCTCGGCTTTGTCCCATTGCTGGGCGCGGGCGTAGAGCTCCCCCAGCTGCAGGTGCAAACCCGCGGTCTGCGGGCGCAGGCGCAGGGCTTCGAGGAATTCCTTTTCGGCAGCCGGGACATCGCGCAGGACGGCGTAGTCCTGCGCCATCATTTCATGGGCACGCGGGGAATCCGGGAAGCGCGCCTCGAGTTGATCAAAGACTTGTTTGGAGAGCAGGCCTGAGGCTCGGCCATAGTAGTAGAGGAGCTCTGGATCGTCCGGGCTTTGCGCCAAGGCTTTTTGCAGGACGGCCACAGCCTCGGGAAGTTTGCCCGCTTCGAGTAGTGCGATCCCGAGCGCGTCCCCGGCCTGCGCCTGCTCGAGGTGGGGAATGGCTTCGATGGCATAGCCTTGCGCCAGCAGTGCGTATCCTAACAAGCGGTGGGCGGCTTCGAGATTGGGACTGAGTTCGATGGCCCGCTTCAGGGGCGGAATCGCGGGCGCATAGTCGCGCTTCTCGATGTATACCCCACCGAGATCGGCGAACGCAGCTGCCAGTTTGGGATCGAGTTGGGTTGCCTTTTGAAACTCGGCCAAGGCTGCGTCCAGTTGTCCGCTCTTCTCCGCGGCCACTCCGGCATGGACATGCTCGATGGCCGGCGAATCGGCAGCCTGCAGCGCGAGCAAGGCTGACAGTAAAATGCCAATCATGATTTCTGCGGCTCGTGGACTTCGAGAAACTGGTTGGCTTTGACGCCTTCAAGGATCTGATGAATGCCTGAGGGCCAGCGGATTTCCACTTCGGCCAGCTGGGCGCTCCCGAGGCCAAAGTGCAGACGCTTGTCGCTGGCCGAGATGTAGCTGCCGGCCGTGGTCGCGAATCGCTTCTGCCCGTTGATTTGCACGCTCGCACCCAGGCCATCGCGGTTGCTGCGCGTCCCACGCAATGAGATGGAAAGCCAGTTTCCCGATCCGCCGTGGTTTAAAAGCACCAGCGGTTCGCCGCCCAAGGAAGTGACCACAACATCCATCCAGCCATCATTATTCAAATCTCCGAAGGCTGCGCCGCGGCCGGCGATCGCTGCGGCAACTCCCGAGTCGGCGCGCTCGAAGCGTCCGTTGTGATTCAGCGCCAGTAACGGTGGCTCTTTGTAATGCAGCATGGGGTCAATTTTTTCTACGTTGTCCAGCACGTGGCTCTGGGCGACGAACAAATCCTTCCAGCCGTCGTTGTCGAAGTCCTCGAGGCCGACACCCCAGCCAGAGCTTGCCGCCGAGAGCAAGCCCAGACCTGCCTGCAGGCTGCGGTAGGTGAATAACCCGTTGCCGTCGTTGTGAAAGAGCGCGTAGATCTCGCGGGGTAAGACGGTGACGAGAATGTCGGGCCGGCCGTCGTTATCGTAATCCTGGAAGGTTGTGCCCATGCCGGAGAGAGGCTTGCCTTCCGTGGTGAGCGCCGCGCCCGCTTCCAGGGCGCATTCGGTGAAAGTCCCGTTGCCGTTATTGTGGAAGAGAAACTGGCGCATGCCGTCGTTGGAAACAAAGATGTCGGTGAACCCGTCGTCATCGTAGTCCGCAAAGCACACGCCTAGCGAGCGGCCCTTGATCGAGGCGATCCCGGAAGGATGGCTGACGTCTTCGAATGTGCCATCGCCACGGTTGCGATAAAGGATATTTGTGGTGGATGGGAATTCAGCCGGCGGGCAATAGGTTTGCCACTCGCCGCCGCAGATCTTGCTGTGTTGCGTATCCCATAGCATGTAGCGGGTGACGAGCAGATCGAGGTGGCCGTCGTTGTCGTAGTCGAAAAAACCGGCGGAGCAGCTCCAACCTCCGGCTTCCACTCCGGCCTTGGCAGTGACGTCGGTGAAGGTGCCATCCCCGTTGTTGTGGTATAGGGTGTTTTTTCCGTAGTTGGTGATGTATAGATCGGGGAAGCCGTCGTTGTCGTAATCGCCGACTGCCACACCCATGCCGTAATTGCCGTCACCGGCGTTCGCCAGACCGGCTTGTTTGGTGACGTCGGTGAAGGTTCCATCCGGGTTCTGGCGGTAGAGACGATTCCAGTTTTTGGGGTTTTGCCGGTCGTAGGTCTCGGGTAGGTGCATGGGGTTGGCAAGCCGGCCGCTGTTCACTAGAAAGATGTCGAGCAATCCGTCGTTGTTGTAGTCGAAGAGCGCCACACCTCCGCCCATGGTTTCAATCAGGTACTTCTGTGGGGTGGGGGAGTTGACGTGGTTGAAGTCCAGGCCACGCGGATGCTTTACGTCGAACAGGGATGCGGGCACGGCCATGGCGGCGAAGGCTTGCAGGAAGTCGCGCCGTGTGATCCGCCGGTTCATGCAATCGCAAGGTTAGCAGAAGTTATGGAGTGGCGCTTCGGTCAAGATGAACCCGTTCGGGTGCTTCCCTGGAGTTTCTCTGACTACCTCAGCTTCGCACCCACATCTCGCAAAAAGCGCGAGATACCCCGAATTTCCTGTACGCAGCCCTGGACACATCCGCGTGTGCGCCTTTCATTAAGGAAAGGCGCATGAAGTTCGCGGAACCCACGAAACTCCGCAGGAAATCGGGGATGTGGGGCACCCTTATTCCTTCACCCTTAGAGGGCGCTAGAAGATGAACTTCAGCGCGAACTGAATGAGCCTCGGGCTGTTCAACTGGTTATTCGAAATTCCGAAGTTCGCATTATTGGAACTGCAACAAGCGGTACTCGGTGCGGCAAACTGGACGCGATTGAAGGTATTGAAGAACTCCGTCCGGAACTCCAAACCGAACTTTTCACCCGGACCGAAGTTTGTCCTCTTGAATATCGCGAGATCCCAGTTATCGATTCCTTGGCCGCGAAGCGTAGGATCCACGCGAGACTCGTTTCCAAAGCCGAAGTTGCTGGGAGCGGTAAAGCAGGCCGGGTTGAACCAGGCAATTCCCGCCGCCGAAGCTACGTGCGCGACGCCCTTGGCGCATCCCGGCACAACATTGGGGCGCAAAGTTCCGATTCCCAGACTCGCCTGTGAAAGCGGCGTCGAGCCACCAAAGCTTATCGGCAGGGGGAAGCCCTTCTGAAACGTCGTGATGCCGTCTAGGCCCCATCCGGAAATCGCCTTCCCCGTAATGCTGCCCGCATCGGGCAAGTACTTTTGACCGCGGCCAAACGGCAGGTCATACACGTAGCTGAGCACCAAGCGCTGGGACACGTCCTGGGAAGAGAGCGACCACTCTCCCCTGATGTTGTTCCAGTCCTGCACTTCTCCAACACCGCTCTCCAGCCAGGTGGTCAGAGTGTCCGCATTGGTGAGGAGTTTTTCGTTGGTGTAGGCAGCCAAGAACGATCCGCCGCCATTGAACCGCTTGGTGACGGAGAGCTGCAACGAGCTATATTCGCTGGAGCAGCAGCCATCCCCGCCAAGGCTGACGCCTCCATACTGGGGATAGGGACGGAGCAGCTGACCGGCAAGAACGGTTTTATTTGTGGCCGGGTTCAGCGAGCTCACGGTGTTAATCCCTTTGAAGGGATTGGGAACGTTCACCAGCAGGGCGCTTCCCATAGACAGGTCCGCATCCGGAATCTGGTTAACTTGGGTCGCAGTCGGATTGGGCAGATGTACGCCCCGCGAGCCTGCGTATGCGGCGTCGACGAAGATCCCTCCCGGCAGCTCTCTTTGAATGTCCAGGTTGAACTGCTGAACATACGGCGCCTTGTACGTGGTGTAGGGCGCCACAGTGATGTTTTGGCCGGCATCAAAGGCGGAAACGTTGCCTCTTCCCAGGGGAGTCACGACATTCGGACCGAAGGGTCCGTTGGTGGGGCAATTCAGTGTTCCCGAAGGAGCGCCGGCGGTGAAGACGCAGTTGGTTCCGGTCAGCGTGCTGTTAGGGGTGATGCCGCCGTTCGCCGTCGCCACCCACAACGTCGAGGCCAGGTTGATGGCATCATTGCTGGGGTTGAGGTTGAAGAATATCCAGTTGGGGATGAAGAAAATGCCGTAACCACCGCGAATCGCTGTCTTTTGGTCCAAGGTATAAGCAGCTCCGATACGGGGCATGACCTCGTTTTTCCTCAGGGGTATGTTGCCACGGGTTTTGTTTATACCGTTACCAACCAGGAAGACGTCGCCGGGACATGACCCACCGTTACAGCCGGTAACCGAGGCATTGGTGGCCGCCGGGTTCCAATAACTTATCCAGCCATGACGCTCGGTCCAGGGCCCCTGCAAATCGTAGCGAAGACCGGCGTTGATCGTCAGTTTTGCTGTTGCTCTCCAGGTATCCCCGAAGAAAAATCCACGGTAGGCTTCCTTTTGTGCCACCAGCGCCGGAATCTGCGCCTCACCGAAGTTGTGGTTAAACACGCTCGATTGGTTCAGGCCATATCCCAGCAGAAAATCGGCAAAGGAAATACCGCCGGTTCCACCGGCAACAGGATTGCTCTGGGTCCAACTGCCGTCGAAACCGAAGGCGCCACTGGCGATGTTCGTCTGGGCGTAGTTGTCAAAGGTCTCAATCAGTTGGCCGCCAAAAAACATGGTGTGGCTGCCCTTGATCCAGGTGAGGTTGGGGGAGAGGGCCCATTGCGTATCGTGATCCGTGATAAAGCTCTGACCCTGTGAACAGGTGACGGCCTGGTCTTGTGGCGTAAAGCAGGGCGTGAACGGGGACCGGCCGGCGCTCGGAATGGACGCATTGTATGAAGCAGGCCAGCCGTACTGGGTCAAGTCAAAGCTTGAGTTCTTGGGCGAACGCAAGTAGTGGAACCGGCTGCCGCTGAGGTTGATACTGAGCAACAGATTAGACCGGATGGAGTTGCTATAGCCTATGACGGCGGCGTTGGTCTGATAGGTTTCCGCGCAACGATCCTGGCACAGCCCGGTGCCGAAGGGATCGGTGGGTAGATCGAGAAGGTTGAAGAAGTTGTAACGGGTAAAGATATGCTGCGTGGAGCTCAATTTTTGGTCAACACGGGCTACGTATTGATTGGTGTTTCCGCCGGAGGCCGCCGCCGATGTGAAGTTCGAGTTTTCGGCGCTGTTCGTCGGTAAGGGGAGGAATTTAAGTTCTACCAACGCCGCGGGGTTAATCGATCCCGTAGGGATGGTGTTGTTGGTGAATCGCGTACGACCGCAATTCGCGGCCGTGGAGTTTGCCACACACGCCGCGCTGATGCTCAAAGGGTTGTAAATTGGAGCGTCCGCGGGAAATGTGCCGCTTCTCTCCCCAACTGTGGGCACGGTGGTCGTGACCACCGCCGACGCCCGCTGACGGTAGCCGTCATAGGCAAAAAAGAAAAATGTTTTGTCTTTGAGAACCGGGCCGCCAAACGTGCCGCCGAACTGATTCTGCACATAAGGGGGATTTGTCGCCGAAAAATAGGGGCGGGAATTCAAGACCTTGTTGCGCAGATATTCGTAGGCTATGCCGTGGAATGTGTTTGTGCCCCCCTTCGTGCTCAGGTTGACAATGCCTCCGGAGAACCTTCCCCATTCGGGGCCGAGGTTGTTGTACTGCACCTTGAATTCGGATATGGCGTCCTGATCTGGAATCAAGATCGGCAGATTGATGTAGCCGATGTTCACGGGCTGCCCGTCGATATACTCAGCGCTTTCGTTACCGAACGAGCCGCCCACCTGGTAGTTGCCCCAGCTGAACGGATTCTGGCCTACCTGCGAGCCGCCGGAACCGCCCTGCGCGATGGCAGCGGGAGAGAGAGTGATGAGGTTGAAAACGTTGCGGCCGTTCAAAGGAGTTTCGTTGGTCTTGCGCTCGTCAATGACTTGGCCAAGCGACGCATTATCGGTCTGCAACAGTGGCGTCTCCGCGGTGACTTCCACGGTTTGGCTTTCTGCGCCGACCTCCAGGACGGCGTCAATGCGGACACTCTGCTGCACCTGCAAGTCAATGCCGTCGCGCTTGAAGCGCTTGAAGCCGGTCCTATCCACGTCGACGGTATACCCACCTGGATTCACGTTGACGAAGGAATATAAGCCGTTTTGATCTGTGGTAAATGTCTGGACTTCACCCGTTGCGGTGCTGGTCAGCGTAACCTGCGCGCCGGCGATCGCTGCGCCCGTGCCGTCCTTGACCGTTCCTGAAATGGATCCGAAGGTGGACTGCCCGTGGGAAGTCAGGGCATAGCTGAGAAACAACACGATTGCGAGGATAGGAAACTGGGATTTCTTTGAGATCACTGCGCCTCCTGAAAGTCTTGCAAACGAACGGGCCCTATCGGATACAGATATACTGTCCGACTTCGAGAGTGGCCTAGGCGTATCTTCCGCCTCTTTTGTATACAAAGTTAGCTAACTAACTCTGTGTGTGCACAACTCTCCCGAGGTGAAATCGAGTACAACATGCGGGACAACATTACATGAAACCCAAGCTTATTCCGTGCACCTTACGAGTCTCAGAATGCGTGCGACGGAATCAGACCATAGGGCTGTGACGGCTGTCAACTTCGGGTTTGAGAAAATCGTTCAAGCCGAGGGGCATGGCTGACAATAGACATCCCACCCACATCTCGCAAAAAGCGCGAGATACCCCAAATTTCCTGTACGCTGCCCTGGACACGGCCACTTATGCGCCTTTCATTAAGGAAAGGCGCATGAACTTCGCGGAACCCACTAACTCCACAGGAAATCGGGGATATGGGGCACCCGTCATTACTTACCCTTGAGCAAATGACAGCTACTGTGGCTTATGAATGCGGCGGGATCAGGGCAGCAGACGCATCAGTCCTGTGCGGCGCAGATCGGGTTTGAGAAAATGGGCGGCTGCACCAGCGGCGGAGCTTAAGGCTTCTGCAGCCATGTAGCCACTACGCACGGCGCCTTCCATAGTAGCCGGCCATCCCGTGGCGATCCAATCGCCGGCCAGATAAACGCGCGGCCACGGACTCACGGTTGAAGCACGCTGACGGTCAAGCAGCGGGCGGATCGAATATGTGGCGCGAACCTCTTTCACCACCGTGGCTTTGAGCAGCTTCGCCTGCGCGACCAGGGGAAAGAACTGAGCCAGTTCACTGAGGGCCAAATCGATAATCTCCTGCCGCTGCATCCCCACTAAAGACTTAGACGCGCTAACGACCAGCTCAACATAGTTGCCCGGCTCATTGCGTAAGCGTGACTTATTAAAGATCCATTGAATGGTCGTATCCAGCAGAATGGCATGCTCCAGATCGGTAATCTCTCGATCGAACCAGAGGTGTATGCCGGTGATGGGTGAATGCTCGAAGCACCCTAAGTCGATCGCTAATTCATGAGCCTTTGGGCTTGGCGGCAAAGCGGGCAGCAGCCGCCTCAGTCCTTCAAACGCCAGCGCCAGCACCATGGCATCCCCGGTGAAGTTCTGGCCCTGTGCTTCCACTGTCCATTGCTGCGATGCTTCTGACCAGTGGAACGACTCCGGAGCGGAGCCTAGATGCACCTCTCCACCACGGCTTTCGATGTAATTGATCGCACGGTTGTAGAGGTCGCTCAACGGGATCGTCGGGACGCCCATGCGGCCAGCGCCGGGTGAAAGCAGCAGCGACTCACGAATCACCTTTCCGGCATAGTGGACTGACATGCGTTCCGGGTCTTCGTTCAGCGCACTCACCAGCACCGGCTTCCAGAAGCGGTTGATGGCTCCGGCACTTTGCCCATGGCGGACGAGCCATTGGGCAAACGTTTCTTCGGAGTCACTGGGAATACCGGCAATGAAGGCGCTCAGCCCGCGCCCGATGGCCAGTTTGTCGGCCAGGGTGAAAGCCGGAGCGCGCAGGAAGGCCGGCATGTCATGAAATGGGGCGGGTAGCACGGAAGGCTCGAGGATGCTTCTCCGTCCGCCGGGCTCGAGGAAAATAAGGCGATCGAACCAGCGAATGGCATCGCTCACGTCCAGGCGGCGGTACAGATCCGTGAGGTTGACACAGTTGCCCAGCAGCACGTGCTGGCAGTTGTCGATGACCTCTCCCGTGCCCGGGTGTTGATAAGAAGAAGCTCGGCCACCGAGATAGCGCCGCTTCTCCAACAGGCGCACCTGATAGCCTGCTTCGGCCAAGGCGCAGGCGGCCGAGAGTCCGGCCAGTCCACCGCCCACCACAATGACAGAACGAATCGTCAGGCCCACACACCATGCGCCAGCG
>Ga0302326_10029307_pt1 | contig 11048 bp, 9 predicted proteins | sample Palsa_T0_3_FD_202264 | JGI IMG/M metagenome (GOLD analysis project Ga0302326, IMG submission 202264) | Peat permafrost microbial communities from Stordalen Mire near Abisko, Sweden - Palsa_T0_3 | ecosystem: Environmental > Terrestrial > Soil > Palsa > Peat permafrost | place: Sweden: Abisko...
GTCTTCCTGGTGCCAGAGCTCGGCGAACCTGCCGTCGCGGACGCGGAAGATCTCCTGGCCGGTCATTGTCACCGGCCGCCCGGTCGGCGGCAGGCCGAAGAGGTCGAACGTGCCCGTGTTGGTCGCGCTCATGGTCCAGCGCCCGATCACGTACTCGCCATCGGAGATCACCACGTCCGCCTCGAACGCAGCGTCCGGGAAGGCCCTGCGGATCATCTGCGCCGCCCAGACCTCGCCGGCCCGGCCTGGCGGCTGGCCCGGCAGGGGATTGTGGTCGATGAGGTCCTCGGCGATTACCTCGTCCGCGACGGCGTAGTTGCCCTGGCCCCATTCCTCGAGCAGCCAGCGCCGGTACATCGCCTTCAGCTTCTCAGGATCCACCGGGCTCTCCTTCCCCGATCCGGCGAGTCACCACCGGTGATCTGACATCCCGCCTCAGCGGCAGACTATACTCACAATGTGAGTATCTCAAGAGAGTCACCGGGTTCACCGAGAGCCCGGGTGAAGGAGCTCACGCCGACGTCCTACGCCGTTCTCGGCCTGCTGGCGGCCGGCCCGCGGACGGCCTATCAGCTCGCCACGCAGGTCGCGCGGGGACTGCGGTTCGTGTGGCCCCGTGCCGAGGGGCGGATCTACGACGAGCCCAGGCTTCTCGCCGAGCACGGCCTGGCGCTGGCCAGGCGGGAGCACACCGGCCGGCGGCCGCGCACCGTGTACTCCATCACGCCGGAGGGCCGGCGGGCGCTCCGGCGCTGGGTCGCCGAGCCAGGAGCCGGACCGGTCCTCGAATACGAGGCCCTGCTCAAAGTCGCCTACGCCGGCTCGGGCACGAAAGCCGATCTGCTCGGGCACCTCTCCGCCATCGGCGGGCACGCCGCAGCCAATCTGGCCATCGGCCGCACCCGGGCCGATGAGTACGCGAACGCGCTTGTCCCGCTTCCTGAGCACGTCGCGGTCAACGGCCTGATGTGGAACTTCTTGTGGCAGTTCTACTCCGCCGTCGAGGACTGGGCGGCCTGGGCAGTCGCGGAGGTCACCCGCTGGCCCGACAACCTGGGCGCGACTGCCGAAGCGGACGCCAGGGCACTGGACATGTTCCGGGCCGCGCTCGGCACGCCACGAGGACAGCAACCAGCCCAACCGCGATGAGCCCTCTCGGGCTGGGACCGCGGCATCCGCCTTCGCCAGCGGAGGATCATGGTCAGTCCTGGTCCGCCCGGCGGGCGTGCTCTTCGGCCAGGCCCGCACCGCGCTCGTCCCGCGGGGCGCCGATGTCCCAGGCCGAACCCTCGACGGCGGGCAGGCCACCGATGATCGGAACGACCGAGCCGTCGTCGCCGACCGCCTCGCCCGTCTCCGTGAGGTATCCGGGATCCTCGGCAGGCTGGGAGGCCCTCGGCTCTTCCTGGCGTGACAGGGCCGACTCGTTCTCGGGCGGCGTTTCCTCGGGCGGCGTTGATCCGATCGGATCGTTCTCGGTCACGCTGGCCATCTCCTCACGCACAACACCTCGACAACCTCGAGCGCTCCCCCGGCCCAGAGCCCCTTCACCACCACTTGCGTTCCAGGGCACGATCGGTGCCGTTCGTCCGGTCGAGCGCGTCGAGTTCTGCCATGTCCTCGGCGGACAGGGTGAAGTCGAAGATCTGGGCGTTCTCCTGGATTCGCTCCCGGTGCGCCGACTTGGGGATAACCGGAAGCCCGTGCTGAAGGCACCAGCGCAGCAGCACCTGAGCGGGTGTCCGCCCCGCGCGCTGCGCGACCCGGTTCACGGTCCGGTTGGCAAGGTGCCGTCCGGTCCCGAGCGGGCTATACGCCTCCAGCGCGATGCCCCGTTGCCAGCAAGCCTCCAGCAGCGCCCGCCGGTACTGCAGCGCGCTGAACTGCACCTGGTTGACAGCCGGCGCGATCGTCCCTGCGGCCAGCACCTCGTCAAGTTCCGCAGCGCTGAAGTTCGAAACGCCGACGCAGCGGGCGAGCCCAAGCTCGCGGGCCCGCTCCATCCCCGGCCATGCCCACGTCGGGCCGCCCTGCGGCCAGTGCACGAGGTAGAGGTCGACCTGGTCCACGCCAAGCCGTTTCAGGCTCTGCCTGGCCTCGGCCACAGGGTCCCTGCGTCCCGGGTAGAACTTGGTGGTGAGGAAGACCTCGTCCCGCGGCAGGCCGCTGTCGCGCAGGGCCCTGCCGACGCTCTCCTCGTTGCCGTAAGCCTGGGCCGTGTCGATATGGCGGTATCCCAGATCCAGCGCCCACCGTACGGCGTTCACGCATGCCGCCCCGCCGGGCACCTGCCAGACGCCCAGGCCGAGCATCGGCATCTGGATTCCGTCAGCGAGGACGCGAGCGCGCCCGTCCGCTGTCACTGGGTCAGCAACCATGCCGGTCAGACGATCGGACGCCGCTCGCGGCTGACCGTCTGGGCGGCGGAGTGCCCGAGGATGATGGCCTCTACCGCATCTGGGTCGTCGGGCGTGATGAAGGGCTGCACGTAGGCCCCGGTGCCGAGGATCAGGGCGGTGCTCTTGGACGGCCGGCGAGGGTCAAGGCTTGCCCAGTAACGCGGCGACGCGGTGCCCCAGATCCGGCCCTTCCCGGTAAGCGCGCCCATCGTCACCCGCCGCACCGAGCGGATGGCGCTGTACGGAATGCGCTTGGTACCCCAGGGGAAGTAGTACCCGCGGATTTCTATCGCATCGCTGGTGCACCTGATCCAGCGGTCCCGGTAAAGAGGGTTCATTGTCTCGTCACCACCCTGCGGCCCAGCGTACCCGGGAGCAGCCGATTTCTCCGGTCAGCTGCCCTGGCTGCCCTGGCTGCCCCGGAATCTTGGCGGGGCGGCGCCGCGGCCCATGCCCCACGCTCCGCCGCCGAGGCGTCCCTCTTCCGGGCCTTCGGGCGGCCGCCTGCGGTAGCCGGAGAGCAGGATGGGCCCGGCATCCGTCCCGGCGGACAGGGCCGTGCAGGGATCCAGGTACGGGCAGGCAGGACAGTGGTCGTCGGAGGGATTCGGGGACACGTCGGGGTTCCGGCGGATCATCCCGGCCACGTCGGCACCGAGCCGGCGTCCGGCTCCCGCGATGTCGGCCGGCGCCCGGCGCAGCCAGGTCCGGCGGAACCCGTCCCCCGCGCGCTGCTCGACCGGCTCTAGCCTGCGGGGCTCCCTGGCCTGGGCGTACATCCGCCGGTGCTGGGGAATCGACCGGCCGCCGCCGCTCGGTTCATGCTGCCGCACGGCGGGCGGTGCGGCAGCCTCCCGCGGTCGCCGCAGTCGCCAGCGCCGCGCCGCGGACTGCGGCTGGCCACCCGCAGGCTCCCCGGTTGAACGCACTGGTCGCCGCAGCTCGTTGTAGACAATCCCGGTGATCGCCATCCCGATGTAGAACTGCTCCCAGGCCCAGCACGCCGCGAGTGTCTCCTCATCGGCGGCGAGCTGCCCGGTGGGCGGCCAGTCACCGTGGACCAGGCGGTGCCGCACGATCCAGTACGCGTCGCGGCGGTCCACCGCCATCATGTCGATCCGGCCGCGGTACCGGATGGCCTCGCCGGCGGCCGTGACCAGGCCGTCCGAGGGCCGGGCCGGGTCGAGCACGTTCACCTCGTAGTCCGCCTCGACCAGCACCGGGGCGAACGTGTCCACCGTGGGCGCCCACGCGAAGTAGCGTGCCAGCATGCCCCGGCCCGCTTCGAGCTGGTGCTGCCACCGGCGGGCGTCCGCGCTGTCGCCGGACCGCTGCTGCTGCCGGGCCAGGGCCCGCTCGAGCCCCTGGACGACGAGCGGCAGGGTCACCTGGCGATCCCAGTCCCACATCCCCGGGTAGTAGTAGACGGCCAGGGCATCGCGAAGCGCCCGATCCAGGTCCGGGGCCGCAGCCGACTGAAGCGGCTCAAGGTTCTGCCGGGTCCCGGCCCCGAAGTCCCACTGCCGCCGACACCGGTTGAAGGACGCACGGTCGGCCGGGGTGACGAGGAACGGCATGCTCACAAGATGCACCACGCGGCCCGCGATAACAAAATGCCCGGCATGGCGGATTATCGTCTGCCGCAGACGGCCTGCTCCGGCGAATCGGCGGGCTCGGGCGTCCCGCTTCGGCCAGCCGGCTCGGTCAGTCCTCGGTCAGTCCTCGCGCAGCAGAGCCTGGGTCTGCGCGGTGTCCTCGGTCCCGCGGTAGAAGTAGATCTTGCCGTCGCGAAAGCGCCACCAGTGATGGATGTCCATCGCGAGGGACTTGCCTGTCGCCGGGGCGGTCGCTGCCCAGTGGGTGACTACCATGACGTCGGTCTCGTTCGAAGCAAACGACAGCGGCGTGAACTCGGTGATCTGCAACGTCTCGCCCAGCGCCTTGAAGAAGTTGGGCACCTCGGCCTTGCCGCGGTGAATCCCGTGCCACGGCGCGACGTCGCTGTCCGGGCAGGACGCCCAGTCCACGTCGTCGGTGAGCTGGTCGAGTATGAAGTCGACATCGCCCCGGCCGAACGCCTCGTAGACGCTCTGCACAGTCTCGATCTTGGGGTCATTCATGGCGCGCCTCCGCTCTGGGCCGTCGTTTCGCCGATGCTCGCATCGGGTGCCCGCGACGCGCATCACGGAAACTATGTACTCAGCCGGCAAGCCGTACTCCGCCGGCCAGCCGTACTCCGCCGGCCAGCCGTACTCAGCCGGCAGCCGTACTCAGCCGGCCAGCCCGCGGCGATGCGCCCAGGCCGTCGCGCCGGCCCGGTTCCGGACGCCGGTCTTGACGAAGATGTTGGCGACGTGACGCTCGATGGTGTGCACGCTGACCCCGAGGACGACCGCGATCTCCGCGTTCGTCTGGCCCGATGCCAGCAGGTTCAGCACCTCGGATTCGCGTCGGCTCAGCGGGACGGCCGCCGGGTCCTGGCCCAGATCGGCGAGCGGATCGCCAAGCCCCGCGGCCCCCCACTGGCCATGCAGCCGCTGCGCCATGGCGGCGGACCGGGCCGCGTCGCCGTGGCGGCCGAGCAGCCACTGCAACCGCGCGATGTGCCAGGCTGCCGCTCCCCAGCCCACCGGTACGCCCTGGATCAGATTGCGCGACGCGTAGGGCCCGAGTTCCTCCAGGATGGGCCCCGCCGGGCCGGCGGCGCGGCAGGTGACCGCCGCCTCGGCGAGGATCGCGAGGCTCGCCAGGTAGAGCGAGTCTCTCGGCAGCGCGGTGAACCCGTCGGCCACCAGCGCCTCGATCTCGCGAATCGAGTCGGCCCGACGGCCGGCCCCTGCGTCGGCCAGGCAGCGCAGGCAGCGCAGCGTTACGAGTCCCGGGAACCGCGCGAGCCCATCGGTGATGTCGTCGTAGAGCTCCGCCAGCCGTCCTTCGGCCCAGTAGATCCGGCCGAGCTGCCCGACCCGGTAGGCGTCCGCCGCCGGCTGGCCGAGCCGCCGGCCCAGCGCCGCGGCCTGGTGGGCCAGGTCCTGCGCCTCGGCGTCCCGTCCGCGGAACCCGGCGAGGAGGCCTCGGTAGAGCAGTACCCACCAGCGTTGCAGCGGGTTGCGGCTGGCCTCGGCGATCGCGGCCATTTCCTCGACGTCTGCCGTGACCAGGTCGATCGCGCCTGACTGGTAGCGGTCAGGCACCAGCCACTGGTGCGCGCGGAACCGCAGGTCCTGATCCCCCAGCCGGGTCGCGATGTCGAGCACGGCCAGGCCCGCCGACAGCCGGTCGTCCAGGAAGTCCGGACCGCGCAGCGTGAACTGCCGGGCGATCAGAGCCGCGCCCAGCGCCTCGGTGTCGCCCGCTCGCTCGGCGAGCTCCACGGCGGCCGAGCTGGCACGCCGGCTCTCGTCCTGGCCGCCCGGCTGCCAGTAGATCGCGATGGCCCGCCGGGCGGTGAGCCGGGCCCGCGGTCCTGGCGGGATCCCGGGATGGCGAAGCGCGCGATCGAGCAGCGCGATCAGCCGGTGATCAGCCGCCACCTCGGCCACCGTGTCCCCGGTGGCCAGGGCGCTCGCGGCCAGTGCCGCCCCGTCACCGGTGCGGGCCGCCTCACCGGCGGCGGCCTCGAAATGCGCCCGGGCCTCGTCGACCTGTCCAGCGAGCAGGAGGCTACGGCCGAGCCGCATCTCAAGGCTGGTGTCCAGGCCGTCTCGCTGGCGGGTAAGCGCGATCGCCGTCCGCCACCATGTCGCCGCGTCTTCCCAGGCCAGCAGGCGATCGGCGGCCTCGGCGGCCGACCGCGCGGCCTCGGCGGCGACCTCGTCGCCAATGCCAGGCCGTGCCTGCACGGCGTGGTGGGCCAGGTCGGAGGCCTGCCCCCAGCCGGTGTCACGAAGAGCGGCGAAGACCCGCGCGTGCAACTCGGCCCGCCGGGACGGGGCAAGCTGATCCTCCACCGCGTCCCGGATCAGCGTGTGCACGAAGCGGTAGGCGCCTGCGCGCGACTCCACCGGGCTGACCAGCCGGGCGGTCACTGCCGGATCGAGCGCCGCGACCGCGCTGGCGGGGCTTACTCGCAAGGCGGCGGCCAGCGGCGGATATTCGAAGTCGCGGCCCAGCACCGACGCCACCTCGAGCGCCTCCCGGCAGGCCGGCGGCAGCGGAGCGAGCCGTTCCCTGATCACCTCCCCGACGCTGCGCAACGGGGCATCAGGCTGCGACCCCTCGGTCAACAGGCGGATGCTTTCCGCGATGAACAGCGGATTTCCGCCAGTACGCGCGTGCAGGTCGCCTTCGTCGACGCCGTCGAGCCCGGCGGCGCGAAGCCAGCGCGCCACGCTGTCCCTGCTCAGCCCGGTGAGCTCGCATCGCCTCCCTGACCCTCGGGCCAGGGAGGCGATCACTCCGGCGGTCAGCGACTCCGGCAGCACCTCCGTATCGCGGTAGGTCACGATCATCCCTATCGGCGCGGGCCAGAGCACCTCGCTGAGATATGCCAGCAGCCGCAGCGAGGACTCATCCGCGCGGTGCAGATCATCGATGACCACGATGTGCGCGCCGCCGCCCGCCGCCGCCCGCAGCGCGTGCCCGATGCGCTCGTAAAGGCGGAACCGCGCGGCGGCGCCCCCGGCTGCGTCGGCGGCTGCGTCGGCGGTGAGAGCCGCAACTCCGCACCGCCGCAGCACCTGCATCCACGGCCACAGCGGAGGCGCGCTCTCGCTCTCGCGGCAAGCCCCCCACGACACCATCGCGCCGGCCGCGCGCTCGGTGGCCTCCCGGGCCAGGCGGGTCTTGCCGATGCCCGGATCCCCGCTGATCAGGACGACGCCACCTGCCCCGGCCGCGGTCTGCGCGATCAGCTCGTCAAGAACAGCGAGCTCCGCGCCCCTGCCCATCAGCGCACTTGCCGCGGGCCGGCTCACGGCAACACCGTATTACCGCCTGTCCGCAGCTGGCCATCCCCTGCCAGCAGGAATCGCTGACCCACGCGGCGGCCCACGAGCGCCGCCGCGCGCCGTCGTCAGGGCGCCGAAGGGAAGCCGAAGGCCGCGAACAGCGCCGGTATCACGTAGCAGTGCAAGCCGCTGATCCGGCCGCCGTCGGTCTCCACGACCTGCATTGCCCAGGGCGCGTAACCGCCGGCGGGATCGCGGCGGTATTGAGCGTAGGCGGCGCAGCCGTTCGCGGCGGTCGCCAGCAGGCGCGAGCCGCGGCACTTGGCGCCCGGCCCGAGCAGCCACTGCGCGATGTGCTCCGGGCCGCGCAGCCACATCGCCAGCGGAGGCATCGACATTTCCGCGTCGCTGCGCAGGACGGCGGTGAGGCGGGACATGTCGTAGGACTCGAACGCGGCGACGTACTCGTCCAGCAGCGCGGGATCGGGATCGGTCGCGGCATCCCCGGCGGTCCCGGCCGGAGTCCCCGTGCCGCCGGCGGCGTCGCTCGTCGTCCCGGCCACCGGCAGCGCGACCCGGGCGCGCTGCAGGGCGCTGTTTGCCGAGGCCACGGTGGTGCCGAGCAGCCCGGCGCTCTCGGCCGCGGAGAACTGCAGGACATCCCGCAGGATCAGGACCGCGCGCTGGCGCGGCGTGAGCCGCTGCAGCGCGGCTACGAAGGCGAGCCGCACGCTCTCGCGCAGGACAGCGCGCTGCGCCGGATCCGCGCTGCCGTCCTGGATCCAGGCATCGGGGACCGGCAGCACCCAGCTCCGCTCGCCCAGCGGCACGCCGATCTGGGACTCGACCGGGACGGATGGCGACTGCAGATCCATCGGGACGCCGCGACGGCTGCGTCCGCGCAGCATGTCGATGCACACGTTCGTCGCGATCCGGTACAGCCAGGTGCGCAGCGATGAGCGGCCCTCGAAGCGCTCCAGATCCCGCCAGGCGCGCATCATCGTGTCCTGCACCGCGTCCTCGGCATCGAACGGAGAGCCGAGCATCCGGTAGCAATACCCGGTCAGCTCACGGGTGAGCCGCTCGTACTCCGCGCGCCCGAGCCCGCCGAAGACAGCAGCTGGCGCTGCCGGGGCCTGCTGGTCGGTGGTCATGCGGTCAGCATAGAGCTGGGCTCGGACATCATCAGGGAGCACCGAGGCGCTCAGCTGGCCGTGCGCGCTCAGCTGGCCGTGCGCGCTCAGCTGGCCGAGGCGCTCAGCTGGCCGTGCGGGTGGCAGGCCGTCGCGAGTCCGCAGGCAATCCGCAGAGTCGGGTCGACCGAGAACCTCCGTAGAGTCGGGTCGACCGAGAGCCTCCCCGCCTCCAGGAGCGACGTTGACCGAGACCATCACCGTCGAGCGCGACGGACACGTACTGCTGATCGGGATCAACCGCCCGGCGAAGCGCAACGCCTTCGACCTCGCGACCATCGATGCGCTGGGCGCCGCGTACGAGCTCCTCGGCACCGATGACGATCTGCGGGCCGGCGTCCTCTTCGCGCACGGTGATCATTTCTCGGCCGGCCTCGACCTGGCCGAGGTGGGGCCGGCGGTGGCTGAGCAGGGCCCGGGCGCGATCTGCGGCTCGCACCGCTTTGACCCGTTCGGGGTCTGGCGCGATCCGGTGCCCAAGCCCGTCGTGCTGGCCGTCAATGGCATCGCGTACACCCTGTCCATCGAGCTCGCCCTCGCCGCCGACATCGTGGTCGCCGCCGACGACGTGCGCTTCCGGCAGCTGGAGATCGGCCGCGGGATCCTGCCGTTCGGCGGCGCCACCTTCCGCGCGCCCGCCCAGCTTGGCTGGGGCAACGCGATGCGCTTCCTGCTCACCGCCGAGGAGTTCGGCGCCGCCGAGGCGCTGCGGATCGGGCTGGTCCAGGAGGTCGTGCCGGCCGGGTCGCACATCGGGCGGGCACGGGAACTCGCCCAGCTGATCGCCCGGCAGGCGCCCCTGGGGGTTCAGGGCACGCTCGCCAGCGCGCGCGTCGGGCGAAGCCAGGGCCCGGACGCCGCGCGCGAGCATATCCTGTCGCTGCTGCCGGAGATCCTGGGCAGCCAGGACGCGGCCGAGGGCCTGCGCAGCTTCGCCGAGCGGCGGGAAGCCCGCTTCACCGGCCGCTGACCGGCGGTCCGCCTCCCGCGCTGCCCGGCGGTTCACCAGCCGCTGGCCGGCGGCGCACCGTCCGTTCACACCCGCCCGGGCGTCAGCTCAGGTGATGGACCTCCTGGAGCCCGTATACCGGCGTCGGGATGCCCACCTGGCGGGCCTTGAGCTGCAGCGCGAGGAACAGCGAGTAGTAGCGTGACTGGTGCAGGTTGCCGCCGTGGAACCACAGGGCCTGCTGCTGGGTCGGCTTCCACATGTTGCGCTCCTCGCCTTCCCAGGGCCCCGGATCCTTGGTGGTGTCCGAGCCCAGCCCCCAGCACTTGCCGACCTTGTCGGCTACCTCCGGCGAGATCAGGTCGGCCACCCAGCCGTTCATCGAGCCGTAACCGGTGGCGTAGACGACGAGGTCGGCCGGCAGCTCGGTGCCGTCCGCAAGCACGACGGAGTTCTCGGTGAGGTGGTCGACCTGCCCTTTCGCCAGCTTCACGTCCCCGTTCGCGACCAGGTCGGCCGCGCCCACGTCGATGTAGTAGCCGGAGCCGCGGCGCAGGTACTTCATGAACAGCCCCGAACCGTCGTCGCCCCAGTCGTGGTCGAAGCCGGCGGCCTCAAGCCGCTGGTAGAAGTCCTTGTCCCGCTCTCGCATCTGGTCGTAGAGCGGGATCTGGAACTGGTGCATGATCCGGTACGGCAGGGACGCGAACACCATGTCCGCCTTCTCCGTCGTCATCCCGGCGGCCACGGCCTGCTCCGAGTAGAGCGCGCCCACCCCGATCTCCATCAGCGAGTCGGACCTGACGATGTGGGTCGACGAGCGCTGCACCATCGTCACGTCCGCGCCGTTCTCCCACAGCGCGCCGCAGATGTCGAAGGCCGAGTTGTTGGACCCGATCACCACGCACCTCTTCCCCCGGTACGCGTCCGGGCCGGGGTGCGCGGAGGAGTGATGCTGATCGCCGCGGAAGACATCCATGCCGGGGAACGACGGCATGTTCGGCTTGCCGGACACGCCGGTGGCCAGCACGAGCTGGGCCGGCCGCAGCACCATCGGCTGGCCCTCCCGCTCGACGCGCACCGTCCACTGGCCGGCCGCCTCGTCGTAGGCCGCGCTCGTCGCCTTCGTGTCGCCCCAGTAGGTAAGCTCCATGATCTTCGTATAGGACTCGAGCCAGTCGGCGATCTTGTCCTTGGGCGCGAAGACCGGCCAGTTGTCGGGGAACTTCAGGTACGGCAGATGGTCGTACCAGACCGGGTCATGCAGGCACAGCGACTTGTACCGGCTGCGCCACTGGTCACCGGGGCGGCTCCGCTTGTCGATGATGATCGCCGGAACGCCGAGCTGGCGGAGCCGGGCGCCCAGCCCGATGCCGCCCTGGCCGCCGCCGACGATCAGCACGTACGGCTGCTCGGCGACGCCAAGCTGCGAAGCCTCCCGCTCGCGCTCCTCCAGCCAGCTGGCCCGGCCGGGTCTGGCGCCGTGTTCCACGCCCTTCGGACGGCTCAGGCCGCGGGGCTCCTCATGCCCCTTCAGTTCGTAGAGGGTAGTCAGCAGCGTCCAGCACAAGCCATCGCGCAGCCGCAGGTGCCCGCGCCCCCGGCCGACGGCGGTCTC
>Ga0302326_10029308_pt1 | contig 11048 bp, 5 predicted proteins | sample Palsa_T0_3_FD_202264 | JGI IMG/M metagenome (GOLD analysis project Ga0302326, IMG submission 202264) | Peat permafrost microbial communities from Stordalen Mire near Abisko, Sweden - Palsa_T0_3 | ecosystem: Environmental > Terrestrial > Soil > Palsa > Peat permafrost | place: Sweden: Abisko...
TAGAACTAGGATCGCCGGTTGGCGGAAGATTGGTGATCGCGAGTGCGTCATGCAATGGATTGACTGGAGGTTCAGGCACAGATGATGACTAAGGCTTCACCCATCGTTTGCAGCCGACCCATCCGGGTGCTCCAAGCAACTACCGTTTCCGTGGAAGTGACAAATCCAGATCGGTGGCCGCAAGCTGTTTGGTCAGCAGGATGATTTGCCCCTGATGCGTTTGCAGGTGACCAACGATGCGATAGATCGCTTCCAGGATGGTCATCGGTCCCCAATTCCCTGTTGGCTGCGGGTTGATCATTTCCAGCAGACGCTCAGGGGCAAGCGACCCAATCACCCTGCGGGATTCTGCGAGAGTGGCGGCAAAGCAGCTGCGCACCTCGTCGCAGGCCTGGGACGGTGAGAGCGTGAATTCCGCATCTCGTTTCCGCACGTCCGGCTGACCGTCGATTCCGTGAAGGAACCATTGCCGCAGATTACCCTCGAGATGGAGGAGAAGGTTGGCGATGGAATTCTCGTGGTCCGCTCCACGATGCCATATCTGCTCATCGGAAAGCTTGGCGAGGCAGCGATTGATGTCGTCCTCGGAGAGCTGCATCCGCTTTACCGAGGCGGAAAGAAATACATCACCGATCTGGTCAGTCATCACGTCACATCATAGATGTCGCCGGGCACGTTCTTCAAGCGCCAGCGCCAGCTGATGCACGCCACGCCTGATTTCCTGTGGATTGACCGCGGCGAACCCCATCTGCAATCCATCGCGCTGCAATGGGCAGGCATCCCAGCTTCACGAGGTGGCAGTAGCAGAGTGTAGGGAGCGGGACGCCCGGTCAAGCGCGGTACAACCTTTTGGCGAATTTTACTCGAGCCGTTCAGCGGAGCTAGTGTAGGGCGTCACAAATAGAATCCTGTATGTGGTGTGTTCTTCTTATGATGACGTTGGATAGAGGGAAACATGCTGCCCTCCGCGGCTAAAGCCGGACCTCTATGGAGACATTACGTACGGGCTGAAGCCCGTACCCTTCAGGATTTTTCTTTTGGGGGGAGGTTTCTTCGGAGATCCTTTCCAGCGGTTTGGTACAGAGAGAGATCGTTTGATGGGCTTCCTCCGGATTTCCAGTAGACCTTGTTGGCGTTGGCCAACTCCATGCGGCTTTCCTTAATGAAAGCCGCACCCGCGGACGTTGGTGACACCCCGTGGCAGGAAATCCGGGTCGCCCGTCGTTTTCGGCCCACGTACGCTGGGGCGAACGTGGGGCACCCGTCCAGGGGACGAGGCTTGCGGTTGGACGGCCAAAGCCTCTCGCATCCTCCAAAAATTACCCCGCTCAAGCCTCGCTCGATAAACGAGTATCTGTGTGACGCACTACACATAGTCACAAACGGAGCGACGGAGGAACTGCAAAGCAATAAGAGGGCCGGCACTGGCATACTACAAAGCCCCCTTTGGCTTGCCCGGGGCAGACGACGATTGCATCGGCATGGTCTTTAATACCTTGCCGCCTTCTTGAACTACGTATAGGTGATTGGCCAGGAGATTTTTGAGTTGATCCTTCGTACCCGAAGGCCAGGTGATCTCCACCAGGTCGGCTTTGGCCGCTGCGTCGAGCCCAAAGTGCAAACGCAAATCGTTCTGCGAAAAATAGCTTCCCCCGGAACGCAATTCATCGATTTGCCGCAGCGGCTTCCCCGGCCGATTTTCCGCGGTCACCGTGATCCGGGCGCCAATGCCGGTGCGATTGCTTTTGGCGCCGACCAGCCTCAGCTTGATCCAGTTCCGCGGCGCAGCACCCGGAGTAACCACCGGGTCGCAGCGCAAGAGCTGCGGCAGCGCGTTCACGCAGTTCACGACAACGTCCATGTCTCCATCGTTGTCATAGTCGCCAAAGGCGCAGCCACGCGCGGGCGCCGGATCCGTAATACCGCTCCCGCCATGCGCAGTTACATCTTCAAACTGCCCATTGCGCAGGTTTCGGTAGAGATACTTGTGCTCGGCATAGGGCGCTTCAATGTGCGACGCCTCTACTTCGGGATAAACGTGCCCGTTACAGATCAAAATGTCGAGCCAGCCATCGTTGTCCGGGTCAAAGAAGCCAACCCCCCAACCGAGATACCGGGTGTTGATACCCAAACCCGAGCGGTAAGTCTGATCTTCAAAGTTACCGTCGCCCTGGTTGGCGTACAGCGAGTCGGTATCCCCGGCAAAGTTTGTCTTGACTATATCCAGCAAGCCGTCGCGATTGAAATCCCCAATACTAACGCCCATGCCGGCCTGTGGCTTGCCGTCTGGGGAGTAGGCAATACCGCTCTCGATCGCTTCGTCCTTGAAGGTTCCGTCCTTCTGGTTGCGGTAGAACGTGGCTGAGGTCGAGTCGTTGGCGACATATATATCGGGCCAGCCGTCGTTATCCAAATCCGCCACAGCGACGCTCAGGCCATAGGTGCCGATCGTATCCAGGATCCCGGCCTTCGCGCTCACATCGGTGAAGGTTCCATCACCATTATTGTGGTACAGGATGTTTTTCCCGCCTTCCAGACCCGGCGGCCCGCAGGCCACCTGGATTCCCTTGTAGGTACAGTGGGCAGCCTCAGGCAGAGGCGCCGTTTTGATATCGAAATCGATGTAGTTGGCCACGAACAGGTCTAGATTGCCGTCCTTGTCGTAGTCGAGAAACGCGCAGCCCGAATTCCAGCGCGGGCGTCCGCCGGGTCCCGGCGGCTGTAGGAGCCCCGCCTTCGCAGTCACGTCGGTAAATGTGCCATCGCCGTGGTTGCGATACAACACGTTTTGCCCATAGTAGGTCACAAACAGATCATTCCAGCCATCGTTGTCGTAGTCGCCCACGCAGCAGCCCTGGCCCCATCCGCTGTGGCCGAGTCCGCTTTTGTTGGTGACGTCGGTAAAGGTGCCGTCACGATTGTTTTTGAATAAACGCGAGATAGGCACCTGGTCCGGTGGCAGACCGGCAAAGCCGTCGAGTCGTGAACCGTTTACGAGAAAGATGTCCAGCCAGTCGTCCTGATCGTAATCAAAGAAGGCCACACCACAGCCCGTAGTTTCGAGCAGAAAGCGATTTTTGTGTTCTCCGCCGTAGATGGTTTTCTTGTTCAGTCCGCTGCTGCGCGCCACATCTACAAAGCTGTACCCCAAAGGAGTGGCCGCTATGGAGGAGGGCTCGAGCTTCGGGGCAGGCCGCGCCGGCGCGCTATAGGCAGGTCTCGAGTTGCCGCCCTGCTGCTGCGCCGGTACAGCCAGGCTCAGCACATCATCCAACGCAAGCACGAGCGCGGTACGCGACAAGGAGGTCAGGAAATTCCGTCGCGATGGTCGCATTCCGCTCTGAACCCTCACCCCGCCGCTCAGCCTGGGTTGGGCTGAGTATACGGAAATGGCAAATCGAGCCGCAACGCAGGGAAACCTTAGGAGGTCTAGCGCGGGGATGCATTGCCGGGCGAGGGCTGCTCTTTGACCAGCATCTCTGCCTTCTGGCGCTCGCCCAGTGCTTCGGAGTTGCGTCCGGCCCGGCTGAATGCATCCGCCAGGGCAACATGTGCGTCCAGCAACTCCGGCTCAGCGGTGACGGCCGTTTGTAGTTGGACAATCGCTTCATTCACCTGCCCGCGGGCCAGCAAGGCTCGGCCGGTATCCAGCGCGAACTGGGCCCGTTGCTTTCCGCCGGCCGCGCGGCTCAATTGCGCGGCTATCTTGCGCTCGGCCGCGGCATTCTCCTTCTCGCCCCGCTCGGCCAGAATCGAAGCCAAAGTGATGTGCGGGCTGGGCTGTTCCGGCAAAAGCGCGATCGCACGGCGCAGCGCTTCTTCGGCCTTGTCGTTGTCGCCGGCTTGCTTGTCGACGGACCCCAGAACGGACCAGGCATCCCCATTCGCCGGCTGCAACGCGACAACCTGCTCCAGTTGCGCCTTTGCCTGGGTGAAATCGCCCTGCTGCATTTCGATCACGCCGAGGGTGTAATGAGGATCGGGCAATTGCGGGTCGAGCTCCTCGGCATATTTCAATTCTTTGACAGACGCGGGAAGATCGTCCTTGAGCTTGTAGGCCAGCCCAAGGTTGTAATGGAGCTGTACGTTCTCCGGCGCGACCGCAAGTCCTGCCCGGAACTGCTCGACGGCATGGTCAATGTCGTTCTGCTGCAGGTAGGCTCCACCCATGTCTTCGCGCAGAGTCGCCGAGGCATCACCGGCAGCTTGCGCCCGGTGGTAAAGCTCCAGCGCGCCTTTCGCGTCCCCGGTCTGCATCAGGGCCAGCCCATAGTTGGTCAGGACAGCCGTGTCCTCCGGCCTCTGGGTCAAAACATCGCGAAACATGGGCAATGCCCCTTTGGGGTCTCCGGCATCCTGCAGAGCCAGAGCCAGCGCATACTTTGCGTCGGCTGCAGCCGGTGAGGCCGCAACGGCTTTGCGCAATTCAGATACCGCTTCAGCGTCCTGACCGACCGCTGTGAGTGCCTTTCCCAAGCCGAGCAGCAGGGCGGGCGATGTATCCCCCAGGTGCTCCGCGGTCCGGAACTCAGTCATTGCCTGCGGGGGTTGGTTCAGGATCAGGAGCACCGATCCGAGATGAGTGTGCGCGGAAGCAAGATTTGCATCGAGGGAAATGGCACGCTCAAATGCCTCCTGGGCGGCCGGGTAGGATCCTCCTTGAGCAAGCAATGCGCCCAGAGCGTCCTGCAATGGAGCACTGTTCGGATCGCGCTTCAAGGCTTCCTCGATCACCATTTGCGCCCGCGCAGCATCCCTGGTAGCCGCCAGCGCACCCGCGTAGAGCACAGCTTCGGTTGCGGATAGTTCCGCATCCGGTCGATTGGCAACGCTCGAAAAGGCCTGGACGGACTTCTCATTCTGATCCAGACGGCGGTACGCCACGCCAAGGTTAATGGCTGCCCGAATGTCATTCGGATCGAGCCGCCTTGCTGCCTCCAACTCCGTTGCCGCCGCGAGGAGTTGTCCCTCGGCGAGGAGCACCGCGCCGTATGCGGTGTGGGCCGCTGCGATCCTCGGCATCAGACGGACCAGGCTGGCAAAGTCCGAATGCGCTGCGCTCAGGTTACCCGCAGCGAAAGCGGCGGACCCGGATCGGAACAGTTGGTCGGCTTGCCTAATCTCGGCCGCACTAGAAACAGGCTTTGCGGTTTGCGGGTATGCAGCTGTGCCGGCGAGAAAGCCAGCCAACACCATACGGCTTATCAATCCACCCCACATGCCAGCCAACATTGTAAGGGAGCGCTTGCATGGAAGGTTTGCATAGACAAGCACTCATTCAGGTGCGGCCTGGCGGACCATTTACCAGACTACGCACCCCACTCCGTCGTGGGGAAAATTGCTTAAGCGTCATATTCAGCCAAATCGACCGAAAAAGAACTTGACAGGCCTTTGGCGCTTCGGCTACTGTCCTGCCGACCTACAAATCGCCTGTGCAACTTCTGCGAATCTACTGTGATGCAGGCTTACAGATTAAACGAAAGCTGTCATATCAGCAGCTAGAAACCCCGTTTGCGCCCGCCTTTTGGAGGTAGTGATGAGCAGAATCAGAGGAGCCTGGCTCGCGGCTCTGGCCTTTCTTGCGTTCTTTCCCTGTAGTGCCCTCGGACAAGCTGTCTACGGTTCCATCTATGGAACAGTCAACGACGCGACCGGTGCGCTGATACCGAATGCAAAGATCGTGGTCACGGACACCGCTAAGGGAACCGAAGTCACGGCGACCGCCAACGAAAGCGGCGAGTTCCGCGTCGACCACCTGATTCCTGACGTGTATTCAGTATCGGTAGACAACCCGGGCTTTAAGAAATATGAGCAAACCGGCATCCAGGTGAATGCCGATAGCTCGCTCAAAATCGACGTTGTCCTTTCGGTTGGGACCGCCGGGGAAACGGTCGAAGTCAACGCTTCAACGGTGCCCCAGCTCAAGACGGACCGTGCTGACGTGGCGGTCACCTATAGCGCGCAGGAAATCGAGCAATTACCCATCCCTGACCATAACTTCGCCAACCTGCAGCTGTTGCTGCCGGGCGCGGTGGAGCTTGGTTGGGCGCATGCGGCTTCGGAAAACCCGCAGGGTTCCAAGCAGATTCAAATTGATGGTCAAGCGTTCGGCGGCGTGAACTATACGCTGGACGGCACCGACAATCAGGATGCCATTCTCGGGATTATCGTGATCAATCCGAACTCCGAGTCCATGTCGGAGGCCAAGATCGCCACGCAGAATTTCGACGCGGAGTTCGGAAAGGCTGTCGCCTCGGTGCAAACGGTGCAGACCAAATCGGGCACCAATGAGTTCCACGGAACTCTCTTCGACAATCGCGAAAGCAATGCCAATCTGGCGCGTGACCCGTTTACCGTGACAAAGGCTGCCGGCTACCCGGGCGGGCTCAAGAACCAATTTGGCGGCTCCATCGGCGGTCCAATTCTCAAGGACAGAGCTTTCTTCTTCGGCGACTACCAGGGTGTGCGGCAGAAGTCAGGGTCTTCCGGACTCGGTACTGTCCCATCGTTGCTGGCATTGCAGAGTTGCACCGGGGCGGCCAGCGCGTCGAACGGAACGTCCGGCTGTGACTTCAGCCAATACCTCGCCGTTCCCGGCCACCAGCTATATAACAACTCGACCGGAACGCCCATACCGTACGTTAACAACATCATCCCCCTGAGTCAGCTCTCGCCCCAAGCCTTAAACCTGTTCAAGCTGTTGTTGGCCAACGGAAAAGTGCCCAATACATTCACCACGGACAACGGCCTCACGAGCAACTACGCGGGCACCGGAACAGGCATTTTCAACAGCAATCAATGGGACGTTCGCGGTGACACAACCCTGGGCTCGAAGACACACGTGTTCGGCCGCTTCAGCCGTTTTACCGACACTTTGAGCGGCGCCAGCCTGTTTGGTCCCGCCGGCGGTCCTGGTCTGGGTATTGCCGGGTACGGCGGGGTATCAGAAGGAGCGAATGACAGCTTCGCTGGGGGCGTAGACGTCGCCCTTAGCTCAAGGCTGGTGACCGACGTTCGTCTGGGATACTTCCGCTACAACATCCTCACCCATAAAAACGATCCCGGGAATACAAACCTGCCATTCCTCGGACAGAACATAAGCGGCACTGTGCCCAACCAGGTAGTGACTAAAGACTATGGAACGCCGGATATCGACATCGCCGACGTGACCTCAACTGCTCCGAGTTTTCCCTCCGGTGACAACCCTCAGAACAGCGGCCCCCAGTTCGGTTCCGGCCTGCAGATGAATCACTGCAACTGCCCGCTCATTGAAAAGGAAGACCAATTCCAGCTCGTCAATAACTGGACTAAAACGATCAGCAATCACGCGGTAAAGTTCGGCGTTGACCTTCGCTATGCGCGCAATCTGCGCGTACCGAGCGACTCGGATCGTACCGGTATAGATAAATTTGCCAATGGGCCCACCTCTAACGGCACAACCGGGGGACTCGGTTTTGCCAGCTTCATCCTGGGCGACGTGACCAACTTCAACCGTTACGCCAGCACCTCTACCAACGCTAAAGAGTTCCAGCCGCGCGACTACTTCTACGTGCAGGACACCTGGCGTTATTCGCCGAAACTGACGCTAAACCTCGGCGTACGATACGAGTACTACGGCCCGGAACGAGTAAATGGCACGGGTAACGGCGCCCTGCTGAATCTTCAAACGGGCTTCATCAACGTTGCCGGTGTAGGCGGCGTTCCACTGAACATGGGCGTCGCGGCTGCTAAGAATGCCTGGAACCCGCGCATAGGTGTGGCTTACCAATACACCGAGAAGACCGTCATTCGCGCCGGTTACGGACGCAGCTTTGACTTGGGCGTCTTCGGCTCCGATTTCGGCCATGTTGTCACGCAAAACATTCCTGTTCTGGCCAACCAGTCCCTGACCGGGACCGGTGGTCCCACCAGCTATGCCTTCAACTTGTCGGATCCAACCAACACCACCGTTCCTGGCATAGGCACCCCCTTAAAGGCGACCAGTCCACTGGCGAACTACACGCCCCCAGCTGCGAACTCTGCCGGCCAGATCCCGATTACCGAGACCCTCCCTGGGACCGGCGGCGCATCCATCGGCTCGTCCGTTAGCGTGAAGGCGCGTCCCTTCACAGAACGGCTGCCCACGTTGGATGCCTGGAACCTGGCGGTCCAACACACGCTCACCTCGACTATGTCAGTGGAAATAGCCTATGTTGGCAACAAGGGAACCCATACGCTGAGCGACGGCGACGGCAATAACACGAACCCGAATGAGGCAGCGATTTTTCTTCCCGGTTCTTTCACGCAGAATGGTGTGGCGTTGCACTACGATCCGACCGTCACCTCAGGAGTCTCTGCCAATGGCGGCACTTCCAACCAAACGCTGCTGCAGCGTTACAACGCCGGTCATCTTCCCGCCTGCACTCTCGGTCCTTGTAATTGGACGCAAGGTATCAGCTACTACGGCGACGACCAGGACACCCACTACAACGCCCTGCAGGCCAAATTTACAAAGCAGTATTCGCAAGGGCTCAGCCTCAACCTTAACTACGCCTACCAGCACGGTATCGATACTGCGAACAACTTCGCTACCTGGGACAAGGCGGCGGTTATCGGCAACGATCAAGCGATCCGCCGCAGCGCGTTTACGGCTTATGGCTTGTATGACCTGCCGTTCGGCCGAGGAAAGATGTTCGCCAGCAACGCGAACTGGCTGATGAATGGAATCATCGGAGGCTGGGAGTATAGCAGCACCGTTTTCTGGCAGAGCGGCCTGCCGTTCTCGCCGAGCTATTCCGCATGCGGAACCTCGATTCCGGGGAGTGCCCCTTGCCAGCCGAACGGAAACGTGTCGAAACTGAACAAGAACCTGCAGGGCATACCGGGAGCGGCCGGAGGAGTCCATCTTTTTCAGGCGGTCATCGGCGCGGCGGATCTGGCCGCCGGAAACAATCTCTGTAACTCAGCGAGTGTCACTGGCGGGTTCACCTGCCCGGGCCTGGACCAAATCGGAAACATCCGGCGCAATTCAGCCTGGGGGCCGAACTTCTTCAACAGCGACATGTCCATCTTCAAAAACGTGTCGATCTACGAGCGAGTGACGGCGCAGTTCCGCATGGACGCCTTTAACGCGTTCAACCATATCAACTACGGTGGCCCGAATGGCGCCATCGATTCGACCAGCTCAGGTTCGATCACCGGCGGTCCTTTCCCGGCTGGTACCGGCGGAACCACAAACCCCCGTCAACTGCAGTTCACTCTGCATCTGCAGTTCTAACGGGGTACCGCCTCAAACGTGGGAAGAGCTTCGGCTCTTCCCACGTTTTTTTGCATCCACTTTCGGGGCCAAGTGAACCGGCCAGGGCGCATCGCGATCCCAGGCGGAAGCCAATCCTGCGCCCGGCGAAAGTCACCGCCGGCGATTCATTACGGACTGCACCAGATCGCCCAGCTGTTGAGCAGTGAACTGGTTGCCTTCGAGATTCGCTGCCAATTTCCCTCTGCGATCGATGATGACGGTATGGAGCGAATGCGTCAGCAAGCCCTCCTCGCGCCAGAAGTTCATGCCAAACATACCGGCGACCTGCTTGATCTGGGGCAGCGGCCCGGTGAGGAAGTGCCAAACTGCGGGGTCCGCTTTCCAGACAGCGGCGTACTGAGCCAATACCGCACCCTGATCGTGTTCCGGGTCGATGGCGATCGTCAGCAATACCAGCTCTCGCCCTGCGTTCAAAGAAAAGCGGCGTTCCACACGGGCCAGGTTGCTGGAGAGACGGAAGCAATAATCCGGATTCGGACAGCGTGAATAGCCAAACGTGAGCACCACGACCTTCCCCAAAAAACCGGAGAGATGAATTTCTTTTCCTTCCTGATCGGTCAGCTCGAAATCCGGCACGCTCTGCCCCTGCGCCACTACTTGTGCGGCAGAGGACGGATTCAGCACCGCCTGCAACGTGGACAATCCGCCCGCCTCCATCGGCTCCGATTCAAGATTTGCAGCTGTCGTGGCCTGGAGGTTGTCCGCGTACAGTACATGATCGCGCTCAACCATGGTGAAGCGAATCGTCGTTCCCGGCTTTATCGCCGTCGGCATCCTGGAATCGCGCACCGAGAAGGACATTTCCATGGGATCCATGTATCCAGGGATCGCCTCGCAGGAGACGACCAAGGACCGGCGCGACTTTCCCACCTGGATCACAATTCCTCTGGCCGGATGTTGCTGAGCACTCCAGGCGCCGGTCGTGCCGAGTAAAGCAGCGAACGCGAGGAGTACCGCATGCTTTCTCATTCCTTCAGCTCCATGCATCACCTTGCCGCAGCCCGCGCCCCCGGACTAAAGTCCGGGGCTGGCACATCCGCTGTACTTCCACCCAGACGATGTGACTGCCGCACCAGTTTCGTATAACCCGGGTCAAATTCCTTGATGGCGATGAACTCGTTTTTATCCACGTTGGAAAACTGCTGCCGCGTATTCGTCGCCGGCCACCACACATCGAGCGAGAGGATGCGTGCTCCATGACCCAAGCCGATGTGCTGCTCCATCGGGTTCGATCCGAACGAACTCGTGTCTCCTACCGTTCGATAGATGGATCGGCGAGTGCCCGCATCGTTTTCCACGGTCACCTTGATCTCGGCGCCCACTGCGGCTCGATTGCTCTTCACGCCGATCAGGCGCACATTGATCCAGTCATTGTCATTGCCCGGATTCCTGAACACCCGCATGGCGTGCTTATCGCCAGGTACGGCTCCGCCGATTTCGGCGACGATGTCTTCATGGCCATTCCGCTCCAGATCGGCGAATGCGATGCCGTGCCCTTTGTGCAGTTCGCCGGTAGCGGAAGAAGCGGTGATATCCACGAAGGTTTTTCCGTCGTTGTTCCTCAATAAAACGTGAGGCATCAGGGTGGCGAACGATGGCGCGCCCATCCCCATATAAATATCGAGAAAGCCATCGTTGTCAACGTCGCCAAAATTCGCGCCCATCGGCATGAATACCTTATCGAGTCCCACCTGCGCGGTTACGTCCTGAAATGTACCATTGTGCAGATTTCTATAGAGCTTGAGTGTCT
>Ga0302326_10029309_pt1 | contig 11048 bp, 11 predicted proteins | sample Palsa_T0_3_FD_202264 | JGI IMG/M metagenome (GOLD analysis project Ga0302326, IMG submission 202264) | Peat permafrost microbial communities from Stordalen Mire near Abisko, Sweden - Palsa_T0_3 | ecosystem: Environmental > Terrestrial > Soil > Palsa > Peat permafrost | place: Sweden: Abisko...
ATGGCGCTGGCGGATGACGACTCCCTCTCCCCTCGGGAGAGGGTCGGGGTGAGGGGAAGCAGCGCGGAGGGCGAGGTGCCGGGCGTTCCGCCCAGCGCTTCCCCTCACCCTGACCCTCTCCCGGAGGGAGAGGGAAAAAACGCGATGCCGCGCGTCACCGACATACTGTCCGACGAGGCGCTGCTCGAGATCGAGCGCGACGACGGCGGGCCGGTTTCCGACCTGACGCGCGATCCGCCGAGCTATCCGGCGCCGCGCGATGCGCGGCTGCAGGCGCTGGCGCGCGGCGACGAGGGATTTCTGCTGTCGCTCGGCTATGCGACCCAGCGCGGCTACGGCCACACCCATCCGTTCGCGGCCGAGATCCGCATGGGCTGGGCGGCGATCGAGATCGTGCCCGAGGAGCTCGGCTTCCCGATCGTGATCGGCGACGTCCAGCTGACCGAATGTCAGATGGTCAACCAGTTCAAAGGCGGCGACGGCAAGCCGCCGCAATTCACCCGCGGCTACGGGCTGGCGTTCGGCCATGGCGAGCGCAAGGCGATGGCGATGGCCCTGGTCGACCGCGCGCTGCGCTCGCAGGAGATCGGCGACACCAGCAACGCGCCGACCCACGACCAGGAGTTCGTGCTCAGCCACTGCGACAATGTCGAGGCCTCGGGCTTCACCCAACATCTCAAGCTGCCGCATTACGTCGACTTCCAGTCGGAGCTCAACCTGCTGCGCGGGCTGCGCGCCGATTTCGACCGCGCGGCGGCCGAACCCGTCGAGCCGGAGCCGGCGAAATGACCATCGTACAAGCAACCGAGACATTGCCGGGCTACAGCTTCGCCTATCTCGACGAGCAGACGAAGCGCATGATCCGGCGCGCGATCCTGAAAGCGGTCGCGATCCCGGGCTATCAGGTGCCGTTCGCCAGCCGCGAGATGCCGCTGCCCTATGGCTGGGGCACCGGCGGCATCCAGGTGACCGCCTCGGTGATCGGCCGCGACGATGTCCTCAAGGTGATCGACCAGGGCTCGGACGACACCACCAACGCGGTCTCGATCCGCAAATTCTTCGCGCGCACCGCCGGCGTGCGGACGACCGACCGCACCCCGGAGGCGACCATCATCCAGACCCGCCACCGCGTGCCCGAGACCCCTCTGCAGGCCGGCCAGATCATGGTCTACCAGGTGCCGATGCCCGAGCCGCTGCGCTGGCTCGAGGCGCGCGAGACCGAAACCCGCAAGATGCACGCGCTGGAAGATTACGGCGCCATGTACGTCAAGCTCTACGAGGACATCGCGCATAGCGGCCGTATCACCACCGCCTACGACTATCCCGTGATGGTCAACCAGCGCTATCTGATGCGGCCGTCGCCGATCCCGCGCTTCGACAATCCCAAGCTCGACCGCTCGCCGGCGCTCCAGCTGTTCGGCGCCGGCCGCGAGAAGCGCATCTACGCGCTGCCGCCGCACACGCCGGTCCGCAGCCTCGATTTCGCCGACCACCCGTTCACGATCGAGCGCTGGACCGAGCGCTGCGCGATCTGCGGCGCCGACGACAGCTTCCTCGACGAGATCGTGACCGACGATCGCGGCGGCCGGCAGTTCGTCTGCTCCGACACCGATTATTGCGCGACCCGCGTCGCGGCGGGGCACCGCGCATGAACCGAGATTCCCCCGTCGAACCCGTGCTCGAGATCGACGGGCTGAGCAAGCGCTTCGGCGCGCGCTGGGCGTTGCGCGACGTGTCATTCGACCTGTGGCCCGGCGAGGTGCTGGCGATCGTCGGCGAGTCCGGGTCGGGCAAGACTACCTTGCTGAACGCGATCGCGGGCCGCGTGACGCCCGATGCCGGCACGGTGCTCTATCGCGCCGCGGCCGGGAAAGAAGGGGGCGGCAGCGCGGCCGATCTGGTCAGCCTGTCGGAGGCCGAGCGCCGCCGCCTGCTGCGCACCGATCTCGGCTTGGTGCACCAGAATCCGCGCGACGGGCTGCGCCTGTCGGTCAGCGCCGGCGCCAATATCGGCGAGCGCCTGATGGCCGCCGGCGCACGCCATTACGGCGACATCCGCGCGCGCGCGCTCGACTGGCTGCAGCGTGTCGAGATCGAGGCGGCGCGCATCGACGACATGCCGGCGACCTTCTCGGGCGGCATGCAGCAGCGCCTGCAGATCGCGCGCAACCTGGTCAGCGAGCCGCGAATCGTCCTGATGGATGAACCAACCGGCGGCCTGGACGTTTCGGTTCAAGCGCGGCTGCTCGACCTGCTGCGCGACCTGGTCGCCGAGATCGGCGTCTCGGTCGTCCTGGTGACCCACGATCTCGGGGTCGCGCGCCTGCTCGCCCATCGCCTGCTCGTGATGCAGCAGGGCCGTGTGATCGAATCCGGCCTGACCGACCAGGTGCTCGACGATCCGCAGCATGCCTACACGCAGCTCCTGGTCTCCTCGGTATTGCAGTTGTGATGATGATTCAAGACACCCCCGATCGTCATGGCCGGCCTTGTGCCGGCCATCCACGTCTTTCCATCCGGGACGCCGACGCCGTCGATCACGCTCGCGGGTCGGCCCAAAAGACGTGGATGCCCGGGACAAGCCCGGGCATGACGGTTTGAGAAGGTGTGAGGGTGGCCGTGACCCAATGAACAAGGACCCCATGATCCAACTGGTGAACCTGTCGAAGCGCTTCGTGCTGCATGCGCAGGGCGCGGTCGAGCTCGGCGTGCTCGACCGGTTGTCGCTCGAGGTGGCGCGCGGCGAATGCGTCGCGCTCGACGGGCCGTCGGGGGTCGGGAAGAGCACGCTGCTGCGCACGGTCTACGCCAACTACAAGGCCGACGCGGGCGAGATCCGCGTGCGCCATGACGGCGCGCTGGTCGATCTCGCGGCCGCGTCGCCGCGCCAGGTGCTCGAGGTGCGCCGGCGCACCATGGGATATATCAGCCAGTTCCTGCACGTGATCCCGCGCGTGCCGACCTTGAAGATCGTCGCCGAGCCGCTGCGCGCGCTCGGCGTCGCACCCGCCGACGCCGAGGCGCGCGCCGCCGCCATGTTGCGCCGGCTCGGCCTGCCCGAGGCGCTGTGGCGGCTGGCACCGGCGACCTTCTCGGGCGGCGAGCAGCAGCGCGTCAACATCGCGCGCGGTTTCATCGCCGGCCACCCGATCCTGCTGCTCGACGAGCCGACCTCGGCGCTCGATGCCGAGAACCGCGCGCGCGTGGTCGCGCTGATCCGCGCGGCGCGCGACGGCGGCACCGCGATGCTCGGCATCTTCCACGACCAGGCGGTGCGCGACGCGGTGGCGAGCCGCGTGTTCGCGATGACGCGGCCGGCTCGACTGGGCAGCGCGGCATGACCGAGCTGGTGATCTCGAACGCGCGCGTGGTGACGCGCGAGGCGGTGATCCACGGCACCGTCCAGCTGCGCGACGGCGTGATCATGGACGTCTCCGACGTGCCGGCCTCGGTGCCGAGCGCGCTCGATTTCGACGGCGACTATCTGCTGCCCGGCCTGGTCGAGCTCCACACCGACAATCTCGAGCGCCATGCCAGCCCGCGCCCCGGCGTGCGCTGGCCGGCCGACGCCGCGGTGGTCGCCCACGACACCCAGATCGCCGGCGCCGGCATCACGACGGTGCTCGATGCGCTGTCGGTCGGCGACGTGCTCGAGGGCAGCAGCCGGCTCGCCACCCTGACCGCGATGGCGGACGCCGTGACGTCGATGCGCGGCCTGCTCAAGGCCGAGCACTGGCTGCACATGCGCTGCGAGATCAGCTATGCCGATCTGCCTGCCGTGTTCGAGCCGTTCGTCGATCACGCGCTGGTACGGCTGGTATCCCTGATGGATCACACGCCGGGCCAACGCCAGTTCGCCAAGCTCGAGAAGTACACCGAGTACTACCAGGGCAAGTACGGCATGTCCGACGCGCAGATGGCGCGCTTCATCGACACCAAGCGCGCCGACCAGGCGCGCTACAGCGCGGCGCACCGCGCCCATGTGGTGGCGCTGTGCCGCGACCGCGGGCTGGCGCTGGCGAGCCACGACGACGCGACCGAACAGCACATCGCCGAGGCCGCCGATTGCGGCTCGGTGGTCGCCGAGTTCCCGACCACCACCGCGGCAGCGCGCGCAGCGCGCGCGCGCGGCATCAAGGTGATGGGCGGCGCGCCCAATCTGGTGCGCGGCGGCTCGCATTCCGGCAACGTGTCGGCGCGCGAGCTCGCCGCCGACGGGCTGGTCGACATCCTGTCGTCCGACTACGTGCCGGCGAGCCTGCTGCATGCGGCGTTCCTGATGGCGGACGGCGACGATGCGCGCCTGCCGGATGCGATCGCTTCGGTCAGCGCGACCCCGGCGGCGGCAATCGGGCTCGCCGATCGCGGCGCGATCGCGCCGGGCCTGCGCGCCGATCTGGTGCGCGTCACGCCGAACCGAAGCCTGCCGATCGTGCGCGCCGTGTGGCGGCACGGCGAGCGCATCGCCTGACCGGAGGACACGATGGATCCGATCGCCCATATCGTCGAGCTGGTCGAACGCTTCGGCGCCGACCAGTACGGCAACGAGGCGGTGACCCAGTGCGCGCATGCGCTGCAATGCGCTGCGCTCGCCGAGGCGGCGGGCGCGCGCGCCAGCCTGGTCGCCGGCGCGCTGCTGCACGATCTCGGCCATCTGCTCGACAAGCATGCCGAGCTCGGCCGGCTCGCGCAGATCGACCGCCAGCACGAGCGGATCGGCGCCGGCTGGGTGGCGCAATGGTTCCAGCCCGAGGTCGCCGAGATGGTGCGGCTGCACGTGCCGGCCAAGCGCTGGCTGTGCCAGGCCGAGCCGGGCTATTTCGCCACCCTGTCGCCGGGCTCGGTGCGCTCGCTCGGGCTGCAAGGCGGTCCATTCACCGCCGGCCAGGCCGCCGCGTTCCGCGCCAAGCCGCACGCCGAGGACGCGATCGCGGTGCGGCGCTGGGACGATCTCGCCAAGCTCCCCGACACGGTGACGCCGCCGCTCGCCCACTTCATCCCGGCCTTGCGCGCCTGCCTGCTGTAGGGGAAGAGTAGGTTCACCGCGGAGGTCATCATGGTGGCGAAGCTGGCAGGCGAGGCGCGCGCCAAGGCGCTGAAGTCGCTCGACGGGTGGGCCGAGATCGAGGGCCGCGACGCGATCGGCAAGAGCTTCAAGTTCAAGGATTTCAGCCAGGCCTGGGGCTTCATGACCCGGGTCGCGCTGGCCGCCGAGAAGCTCGACCATCACCCCGAATGGTTCAACGTCTACAACCGCGTCGACATCACCCTGTCGACCCACGACGCCGGCGGCCTCAGCGAGCGCGACATCGCGCTGGCCAAAATCATCGATCAAGCGGCGGCCTGATTCAGACAACCCCTCCCCCGTGCGCAGCATGGGGTAGGGTAGGGAGGGGGCCCGGATCCATCCGGGCACGCCGACGCTCGCAACAAGGTCTTCGCCCCCTCCCCAACCCCTCCCCCATTGCTGCGCAACGGGGGAGGGGTAAGGTTGAGCAATGGCGCTCATTTCAGCACGCACCAAGGAACATGCGCGGACGCTCCGCGACAGCCAGACCGACGCTGAGCGCTGGCTGTGGAGCCATCTGCGGCGGCGCCAAGTGAACGGCTGGCGCTTTCGCCGTCAGCATCCGATCCCGCCCTACATCGCGGACTTCGCCTGCATCGAGGCGAAGCTGATCGTCGAGGCCGATGGCGGTCAGCACGCGGAACCGTCGCGAGACGAGATCCGCGATCGGAATCTCAAGGAAGCTGGTTGGCGGATCCTGCGTTTTTGGAATCTCGACATCTTGAAGAACATGCCTAGTGTCATCGAGACGGTCGGTGCGGCGCACTAATCCCTCCCCCGTGCGCAGCATGGGGGAGGGCAGGGTGGGGGCGTGGGCAATGCAACCAGCGCCGGCGCTCGCGATGAGGTCCTGGCCCCCACCCTGCCCTCCCCCATTGCTACGCAACGGGGGAGGGATAAAGTTCGGCGATGGCGTTGATTTCCGACAAGATGAAGCAGCGCGCACGGGCGCTGCGCCGCGACCAAACCGAGGTCGAGCGGATCTTGTGGCGTTACCTCAAAGCGCGCCAAGTGAATGGCTGGCGTTTTCGTCGGCAGCATCCGATCCCGCCCTACATCGCGGACTTCGCCTGCGTCGAAGCGAAACTGATCGTCGAGGCCGACGGCGGTCAGCATGCCGAATCGTCGCACGACGAGATCCGCGATCAATATTTGAGGAATGCAGGTTGGCGGATTCTGCGCTTCTGGAACGCCGACATTCTGAAAAGTATCGAGGGCGTCGTCGCGATGATTTCTGACGAGCTCGGGCGCGGATAGCGCGGTCGCCCCCACCCTACCCTCCCCCATGCTGCGCACGGGGGAGGGTTTTTTGCTTCGCCAGCTGGGCTTCGCGGTGGGCGATGTAGATCGAGGCGGCGGCGATGATGGCGGCGCCCACGAATGTGTCGCGATCGGGCGTCTCGTTGAACCACAGATAGGCCATCGCGGCGGCGAACGGCAGGCGCAGATAGTCGAACGGCAGCGCGACCGAGATGTCGGCGGCGGCGAAGCCGCGCGTCAGCGACAGGTGCCCGAGCGTGCCGAAGGCGCCCATCACGACCAGCCAGGGCAGCGCGCTCCAGCTCGGCCAGCTCCACACGAACAGCGCCGGCACCAGCGACAGCGGCACCAGATAGAGCACCATGTAGACGACGATCAAATTGGGCGGCTCGGTGCGCGACAGCGCCTTGACGGCGAGATAGGAGCCCGCATTGGCGGCAGCCGACAGCAGCACGGCGAGCGCCACCGGGTTGAAGCTGTCGGGTCCCGGCCGCACCACCACCAGCACGCCGGCGAAGCCGACCAGGGTGGCGACCCAGCGGCGCAGCCGCACCGTCTCGTGCAGGATCAGGGCGGCGCCGATGGTGGCGAACAGCGGCCCGGTGAAGCTGATCGCGGTGGCGTCCGCGATCGGCATGTAGGCGACGCCGTAGAACGCGCCGAGCATCGAGAACAGCGAGAAGCTCGCGCGGATCGTGTAGAACAGCCGCCGCCGGGTACGCAGCACGGTGGCGCCGTGCTGGACCAGCCACGGCACCATCCAGATCAGGCCGAACAGCGAGCGGTAGAACGCCACCACGAACGGGTGCATCTCGCCCGACAAATGGCGGATCACGCCGCTCATGCCGGCGAACGCCAGGCCGCCCAGGCTCATCCACAGCCCGGCCTGGATCGGCGGCGGCAGGCTCGCGACGATGCGGCCCAAAATTGCCAAGGGGCTGGCCAGACGAACCGTTCCGGGCTGTGCAATACGGGGATGGTTGCGCCATACTACGCGTTCGGCAATCCGGGCGAGAAGCACCCATGAGCACTGCCAGCGACCAGCCGCTGTGGACTCCGTCGGCCGAGCGCATCGCTGCCGCCAACCTGACGCGCTTCATGAAGCAATGCGGCGCCAAGGACTACGCGGCGCTGTATGCGTGGTCGGTCGCCGAGCCGGTCAAGTTCTGGCAGCTCGTGTGGACGTTCTGCGGCGTGATCGGCGACCAGGGCGCGCCGCCCTTCCTGGTCGACGGCGACAAGATGCCGGGGGCGCAGTTCTTTCCGCAGGCGCGCCTGAACCTCGCCGAGAACCTGCTGCGCCGGCGCGACGATGGCGACGCCATCGTGTTCTGGGGCGAGGACAAGGTGAAGCGCCGCCTGTCGTTCAAGCAGCTTTACGATCAGGTTTCGCAATGCGCCCAGGCGCTCAAGGCCGTCGGGGTGACCGAGGGCGACCGCGTCGCCGGCTATCTGCCCAACATGCCCGAGACCGTGATCGCCATGCTGGCGACCACCAGCCTGGGCGCGATCTGGTCGTCGGCCTCGCCGGATTTCGGCACCAAGGGCGTGCTCGACCGGTTCGGCCAGATCGAGCCCAAGGTGCTGGTCGCCGCCGAGGGCTATTACTACAACGGCAAGGCGTTCGACTGCCTCGAGAAGGTCGCCGCGATCCTGCTCGAGATGCCGACCGTCAAGCGCGCCGTGATCGTGCCCTACACGCGCGACACCAAGGGCCGCACCCTGCCGGTCAACGCGATCGGCTGGGAGGAATTCCTCCAGCCTTACAAGCCGGCCGACATCGCGTTCAACCGCGTCGGCTTCAATCATCCCGCCTATGTGATGTTCTCGTCGGGCACGACGGGCGCGCCCAAATGCATCGTCCACGGCGTCGGCGGCACCGTGCTGCAGCACCTAAAGGAGCTGCGCCTGCATTCCGACGTCAAGGACGGCGACCGCGTGTTCTACTTCACGACCTGCGGCTGGATGATGTGGAACTGGGTGGTGTCGTGCCTGGGCTGCAACGCCACCCTGCTGCAATATGACGGCTCGCCGTTCCACCCGTCGGGCAACATCCTGTTCGACTATGCCGACGCCGAGAAGATGACCTTGTTCGGCACCTCGGCGAAATGGATCGACGCGGTCCACAAGGCCGGGCTCGAGCCGATCAAGACCCACAAGCTCGACAGCGTGACGGTGATGACCTCGACCGGCTCGCCGCTGGCGCCCGAGAGCTTCGATTTCGTCTACCAGCACATCAAGAAGGACATCTGCCTGTCGTCGATCTCGGGCGGCACCGACATCATCTCGTGCTTCGCGCTCGGCAATCCGATCGGCCCGGTGTGGCGCGGCGAGCTGCAGGCGCGCGGGCTCGGGCTGGCGGTCGAGGTGTTCGACGATTCCGGCAAGCCGATCCGCGGCGAGAAGGGCGAGCTGGTGTGCACCCAGCCGTTCCCCTGCATGCCGATCTATTTCTGGAACGACCCGGGCGGCAAGAAATACCACGCCGCCTATTTCGAGCGCTTCCCGAACATCTGGTGCCACGGCGACTATGTCGAGCTGACCGCGCATGACGGCATGGTGATCCACGGCAGGTCCGATTCAGTGCTCAATCCCGGCGGGGTGCGCATCGGCACCGCCGAGATCTACCGCCAGGTCGAGCGCGATCCCGAGGTGCTCGAGAGCGTGGTGATCGGCCAGGACTGGGACAACGACGTGCGCGTCGTGCTGTTCCTCAAATTGCGCGACGGGCTGACCCTGACCGACGCGCTGAAGGACCGGCTGCGCAAGGAGATCCGCCAGAACGCCTCGCCGCGCCACGTGCCCGCGGTGATCCTGCAGGTCGCCGACATCCCGCGCACCAAGAGCGGCAAGATCGTCGAGTTGGCGGTGCGCGACGTCGTCGCCGGCCGCCCGATCAAGAACCAGGAATCGCTCGCCAACCCCGAGGCGCTCGAGCTCTACAAGAACCTCCCCGAGCTGACCGCCTGAGCCGCCGCCAGCCTGCGGCGCCAGCAAATGCAGGCGGAATGCAGGGCATCCCTCCTTTCCCTGCTGCCGTTGCGCGCTCGCCGGAGTCGATTCCCTGACGGTCAGGGAGCAATGCCTCCGGCCGGCGTCATTCTTTGCCGGGCCGCATGGCAGCGCGCGCGCGCCTGGCATCGGATCCGGTGTAACAGCGCGCGCGGAGTCTGCAAGCTTTTCGTTCTTGCTCCGTACCCTCACATGAGGGCCGGAGAGCGGCGTGGGCGTGCGGCGATGCCGTCGGTGTCGGGGAACGAACCGCGAGGGTCCTGCGTTTTACTCTCGGGTGCGTCGGCCGGCCTGGAGTGTAGGGGTGCGGGCGGTCCGGGTTCATCCTGCACTTCAGTTTTCTTGATATAAGCAATTCTAGACGCTCAACTTTTTGGCGAGTACGACGTTTATCGTAACTTAACTCTTCCATGGTTAACATGGGTTCGCGACTGCCGCTCGGACCCTCCCGGCCGGCGAGGGGAGCAAGCGGCCCGATCATGATGAGCGAGGCCCGTTTTCGCCTGGTGCGCGCAGCGCCCGCCGGTGAACCCGATCATGATGCCGTGCCGGCGCCCCGGCTCAGCCCGGCCTGCAAATTCTGCGACCATGCGCGCTACACCCCGACTCCCGGCAAGGTCGGCTGCAAGCTGTTGAGCGCGATGACCGGGGTCCAGGTGCTGCAATCGGTCGACGCCGAGCTGCACCGGGTGTGGCGCGGCCAGGCCCATCCGGCGGCCTATCCCGACATCGCCGAGGTGCCGACCGAGGGTTTTTCCGACAGCAGCGTGATTGTCGCCGCGACCGAGCGTTGCTCGCGTTTCAAGCCGCGTCTGTCGCTGGCGTAGCGCGGCCCGACGGGCGGCCCGAGGGACGACCCGGCGCGGCCCGGTTGCACGGCGGTTCGCCGCAGCGCCGGTTTTTTGGCATGATCGCGTCATGACCAGCCTCCAGGAGCGCGGCGCGTGAGCCCGCCGCCCGACCGACCCGCCCGCGGCGGACCGCCGGCTGCCGGTGGCGGCCTGGCGTCGTTGCGCGCCGGCCGTGCACCGCCGCGGGCCGCCGCGCCGCCGCCGGAACCCGCTGAACCGGCATCCGCGGCATCGCCCCAGGAGCCGCCCCCGGAGCCACACCCCGAGCCCGCCGCGGCGCCGGCGCCGCGCGGGCGACCGCAGCGCCTGCCGCCGGCGGCCGGCGGCGGCCTCGCCGGCTTGCGCGCCGGCCGCGCGCCGGCCGCTTCGCCGCCCGATCCCGCGCCTGAACCCACGCCCGATCCGCCCCCGATTGCCGAGCCGCCGGCGCCCGACGGCGCGCCGCGCGAGCCGCCTCAAGAGGACCCGCCGGCCGATCCGTCGCAGCCGCCGCCGGACGAGCCGCCCCGAGACGACCCGCCGCCTGAGCCGCCGCCGGCCGACCTGCCCCCTCAGCTCGACGCGCGCCCGGCGCGGCCGCCGCGCGCCGCCGCCGGCGGCCTGGCCGGGCTGCGCGGCCAGCGACCGGCCGCCGCGACCCCGCCGCCCGAGGAGCCCGTCATCGAGGCGCCGCTGGCGCCCGCGTCGCCGCCGCAAGCCGCCGCGCGACTCGCGCAGCCCGGCGGGCTGGCCGGGCTGCGCGGCGGGCGGCCGACCGCCGCCGCGGCGCCGGCCCCAGAGCCCAAACCCGAGGCGACACCAGAGCCGAGCGCCGAGCCGACCCCCGAACCGCCGGCCCCGCCGCAGGCGGCGCGGCC
>Ga0302326_10029312_pt1 | contig 11047 bp, 12 predicted proteins | sample Palsa_T0_3_FD_202264 | JGI IMG/M metagenome (GOLD analysis project Ga0302326, IMG submission 202264) | Peat permafrost microbial communities from Stordalen Mire near Abisko, Sweden - Palsa_T0_3 | ecosystem: Environmental > Terrestrial > Soil > Palsa > Peat permafrost | place: Sweden: Abisko...
TCTTCCACGCAGGCCGATAGAATCAGCGGCGATTCGGAAGAGGAGACCGTTCAATGGACTATTTCTCTGGCCTCGACACCTCGATGGATGAGACGCACATCTGCGTTCTCGATCGCGAGGGCGCTGTTGTCTATGAATGCAAGTCTGCGTCGGTGGCAGACGCGATCGCAGACGAGCTATCGAAGGCCCCGAGTTGTCGTCGGATCGTATTCGAGACCGGGCGAATGGCGCCGATCCTGTTCCACGGGTTGAGCCAACTCGGTCTGCCCGTGGTCTGCGTCGAAAGCCGGCAGGCCTACCAAGCGCTCAAGTCTCTGGCGACCCACAAGACCGATCGCAATGACGCGCGAGGGCTAGCGCACTTGGCCCGCACCGGGTTCTTCAAGCCCGTGCACGCGAAGTCCTTGTCGGCCCACGCCGTCCGCTCGCTGATCATCGCGCGCAAGAAGCTGGTCGGCCAGCGGGTCACCTTGGAAAATCAGATCCGAGGTTTGACGGTCGTGTTCGGTCGCCGGTCTCTCCGCCGCCATGCGCGGACTGATTGCTGCGCGCACCGCGGTGATGACCGCAGTCGCGGCGATCGACGCCGACATCAGGCGCATGACGACGGCGTCGGAAGCCTGCCGAAGGCTTATGGCGACCGCCCTCGCCTTTGTCGCTGCAATCGACGATCCCTCGCGCATCCGCCGATCACGAGACGTCGGCGCCTATCTGGGCCTCGTTCCAAAACGATACCAGTCCGGGGAAGTCGACTATGTCGGCGGCGTCTCAAAATGCGGAGACCGGCGGGTGCGGACCCTGCTGTATGAGGCCGCCAACGTCATGCTGACCCGCTACAAGCGCCAGTTCAAGCTCAAGGACTGGGCCTTCGCCATCGCCAGGCGATCGACCATGCGCAAGGCGCACGTCGCTCTGGCGCGTCGCCTCGCCATCATCATGCACGCCATGCTGCGGGACGGAACGGCGTTCATCTCGGCGTAGGCCTGCCGACCACTGAGACAGGAGAGCGCATCGAGCTCCGCAAGGAGCGACGCCCGAGGGAGGGAGCAGACGACGGCGTGGATTTTGTAGCCAGCGGCATCACCGGCCGACTGCGTTTTCAACCTAGCCGCCCTGTCCGAGCTTACCCCATCAAGCGCCAGCGAGCGCGCAGAGAACTCAGGCAGGCGTCGATAACCGGGAGAGCCTCCGCCCCCTTGACCCATTAGAGAACACTATCCGCAAAAAGCGGTCGTTCGCCGACCCGCTCTTGAAGACAACCTTTATAGTATCAATAAGCGGATGCCAGCCTGCGTTAGCGCCTAGCAAGAGGCCCGGCTCTCAGGTGGGCGAGTTCTGCGCCCAATGTTCAAACCCGGAAAGTGAGTGGAATTCCGACAGGCTATGCGCGTCGCTGTCCGGCATGAATTCGTGCATCATGTGAGCCAGCGCGTGGCCAGGTCCCAATTCAACAACCTTGGCGACCCCAGCGGCCCGGCAAGACTGCATGCAGGCAGCCCAATCCACGGTCTGTTGGATTTGGCGCGCCAGTTTGTCCGCCCCCGCGCGCACGTCGAACACTGTGTCACCGTCGATCCCGCTCAACAGCCGGACGCCGGACGGCGCTTCGGCCGGCAGGTGCGCTCTGTCCAGTGCTTGTCGAAACGAGCGGCTCGCTTCGGCCAGCAGCGGCGTGTGCGATGGTACAGCGACGGGCAACACTGTCGTTCGCTCCGCTCCCGCTGCTTGCGCATCATGGACTACGGCGTCGAGCGCTCTTCTTGTGCCCCCAACCAACATTTGGTCTTCAGCGTTGACGATCGCGACGTAAGCTCCGTGCGCCTTGCAGATTGGATCCAACGCGTCCCGCCTGAGACCGCGGATCGCGACGAGTCCAGACGGCTCCGTCGTTGCTTTATCCATCGCCGCCGCACGCTGGACCGCGAGATCAAGGACACCCTTGTGATCAAGTAGGCCTGCGACACCCCATGCGGCGAGCTCACCCACGCTGTAACCTGCAACCACCAACGGTCGTGGCGCCTTGGCGCTCAATACGGCCCAAGCCGCCATTGCCTGAGTGCAGCACAGGATCTGTCCGACCTTGTCCGCGTGCAAATCGTCGTTGCTAGCGTCGCGAACGAGTTGGCGCGGATCCTTGCCGTCCAGGACGAATTTCGCTGCCTCGAACACCGGGGTCGCTGCCGGCGCATCGGCTAGCAGATTGAACATGTCGGCGCCCTGATAGCCTTGGCCGGAACAAAGGATAACAGCGCCACTCATGAACGGGCTTCCAGAGCGTCGAGGAGGAGGGTGATCGCCAACAAGTCGGCGCAACCGCCCGGGCTGAGGCGACGGGCGACGAACGATCGATGCACCGCCGCGGCTCGCTCGCGCCAGTCCGGCTGTTCGACACCGCCGTGTCCGAGAAAGCCGGCAGCCGCTTCCTGGGCGTAGCACAGGCCGGCGCTCCCACCACGGTAAAGCAGATTGGTATCCTCGATTGACGCGAGAATTGCGAAAAAACTCTGTACGCGAGCGGCCTCCGGATCGTCAGGCGCCAGCCGGCGGCCGAGGCGCAACGCGGGGAGGCCAATTTCGATGGCGTGCGGAAAGCCGGCGGCAGCCTGCGCACGCGCGCCCCCGGCGCCGAATAGGCGCAGCGCGTTTGTCCCATGGCTGTGCAACGGGATTGGGCCGCGCATTATTGCCTGCCCCCAGCGCTGGCGGACGGTAGCGCCCAGCACGTTGGCGCGCCACTGAAGCTCGGCCGTCGCTACCACAGACCAAGCGGCGCCGGCCGCCGCACATATCAGTCCCAGGCCGAAGATTGCGCCACGGTGCGTGTTGACAGCGCCGGTCGCGGTCATCATCGCGCGCTCTGCTTCCATTCCAATCTCGCGCAACGCGTTCATGCCGGATCCGGCGGCTCCAGCGACGGCCAGTTGATCGTAGAATGGCGCGATTGCCGTCGCGCTGGCTCTAAACGTGCTTGCATCCATGTCGGTGTGACTGCCGGAATCCACGTGGCTCACGAGGCCCGGCTTGGGCCAGGTCTGCAGCTCCGCCAACAATGCGGCCTTCGCCGAGCCCGCCACGTGTTCCGCAACGGTGCGGGGCAGGGGGCGTTTCGCTTGCTGCAGCGCGGCTGTCATAGCGGCGACACCAGATCGCACATCTCGAGATACTGGCCCGCTTGACCGGAACAGAGGATGGCGACGGAGCCCCGCATCAGCTGGCCGCCGTGAATATCAGCGCCGCCGCGAGCGTGAGGGCGCTCAACATCGTGCTGACGATCAACGTGGAGCCAGCCTCGTGAGACTCGACGCCGTAGCGCAGGCCGAAGAGCACCCCGAAGAAGCCGGACGGCAGGGCGGTCAGCAGAATCGCGGCGCGGGCGGTATCCTTGTCCATAGGCAGAAACATGATCAGGCCAGCGACAAACAACGGCTGCGCCACGTTCTTGAGCAGCGCGCCACTGATCACGTTGCGGTCAAGGAGCAATGGCTGCGAGGAGAGAATGAGCCCGGTCAGAAATAGCGCCACTCCGCCCGTAGCTTGTCCGATGAGCGCGAAGGCCTCGCGGATGGCGTCCGCGAGCGGAATGCGGAGAAACGCTACCGCAATGCCGACGATCGGCGACAGCACGACCGGATTGAGCAGCGAGCGACCCACGGCGGGAAAAGCAAGGCCCGAGCCCATCGATCCGCCTGCGGATGCCTTGTTGGCCTCGAGAATGGCCAACGTCAATGGCGAGAGCAAGATGGAACCCACAACGACCGCCAACGCGACATAGATGGTGTGCGACGCGTCGAATACTGCGGCAATCAGCGGCAGTCCGGCCGCGGCATAGTTGGGAAATGAGATCGTGAGCGCCTGTACGGACGCGTCGCTGGATCCCAGAGCGAAAAGCCGGCGTTGCATCCAGTATGAGAGAGCATAGAGCGCCAACATGGAAACAGCGAGCGTCAGCAGCAATGGCCATTGCGTAAGAAGCATCGCCCACGGAGTCGTCGCGGTTGCAACGAACAGGGAGGCCGGCAACGCGAAATCCATCACCAGGGCGTTCAGCTCGGCCACATGCTGGTTGTCCATGTCGCGCACGTAGCCGGCGAAGTAGCCAAGCGCCATGACGGCGAAGATCGGCAACAACGAGTTCAGCAAAATGGCGGTCATCGCCGAACGGCTCCGATTGCTAGAGCTTCGACGACCCGTCGCACGACGTGGGGCATGTCGCTGGCGGCAGCGCAGCTGTCATAGCGGCGACACCAGCGTGCGAAACAGCGCAGACCTGGTCCGCATTTCAACGCCGTCCATTGTCTTGACCAGCAGTTCGTCACTGAGGTCGGCGCGACTCTGGGCCAACTCGCGCCAATTCAGCCCCGCGCCGTCGGGCAGCTCCAGTTCGCCGTCGATGCGGACCGGACTTACGGCGTCGAGCCGGAGCAGCCGGTCCACGAGCGAGAGCGCAGTCCGCTCGTCCGAAATCGACCAGATGAGGTCCAGGTCCGATCGCGCGCTCAGATAGGGCAAACCGGTCGCGTGTTGCCAAAGTAGGGCGCCGAACACGCGCGGCGCTGTCTCGATAGAGTGGCCCAGGTCGAGCATGGCTTCGACCACCGGCTGCCACTCCCTGGGCGCCGTCCGCGCAGCATCGCAAAGCAGCACCGGCGGCAGCGCCGTTACGGACTCGCCAGAAGAAAAGCTAAACGCGAGACGTCGCTTGCCAAGATAAGGCGGAAGAGGTAGCGCCGCCGGCACGCTATCGACACCATCGCCGACCATCCATCTTCGCACGATCACTGGCCGGCCGAAATGAGCCCACTCCGCTACCAGCGGCAGATCCGCGAAGCCTGGATGGCGTTGCAGCATCGCGTCCCACGCGGCCGACTCCGGATACAGCAGATCATGCCGGCGCAATATCATGGCCTTTGCCCGTTGCTTCTGCGATGACCTGTTTCGCCACTTTCGCAGCCACGGGGCGGCCCTTGCGCTCCGCCCCCATTTCGTCGCGATTGTCCACTGGCGAGGCTTTTTTCAGCGTTTCCTCGAGCTGTTCATCGAGCGGTGTTGCCGGGTCCCAGATCTCCGCCACCGCGCCCATCTGCAGCAGGTGATCAAGGCCTGGCGCGAAGACGGGCGTCGTTTTCGCGAGCTGCTTCAGCGTGTCGAGGGGCAGCTTGGTGACTCGCGACATTGACGGCAAATCCATAACCGTAGGTTCGGCGCCCGGCAGGCCGACGAAACGGTCGGTCGCTAACGCGGTCGCTAGGAACGCGCCCGCCGCCGCCTTGCCGTATTCCAATCCGATGGTCCGATGTCCCTGCTGGCTGGCCAGCAGCAGGCACTTGGCGAGATGCCCAAGGTATTCGTTCAGGCCGCGCATCTCGTCGCGCCTGGCCATGAGCTGGCCCTGTGTGTCCACCAGCACCAGAATTGGCGTTTCACCGCCCTGCGCGACTACGCGCAGCACCTCATCCGCCAGCGGCAGCACCCCGGCGGTCCCCAGCGCCGCGCCGTTCGCGATGCCGATCACAGCGATGGCTTCGCCGTTCTTGCGCTTGCCGGCGCCGACAATGACGCCCTCGGGGCTTGTCTTCACATCGTGGCCGGACGGAAACAGGCCTTCGAGAATTTCATCGAGCGTCATGGTTGGCTTCCTTGATGCTGTTCGCGAGTGCGGCAAACTCCTTGCTGTCCATATCCCGGATCGCCTCGGGCTCCTTGATGCCCAGGATCCGCCACATCGACACCGAGTCATCGCACGCGCCAAACCGCTTCTGACGCGTCGCCAGCCGTTCCTGCTCCGCCTGCATCGTTTTAAGATCGAAGGCCGGGACCTTCGCCATGAGGGCCTTGGCGGCGGCGCGGAAACCGTCCATGGAATCCTCGGCAAAGGTGTCCGCCCCTCCGATCAACCGGCGATTCTTGCCGCCATCGGTGCTCCATACAAGCGCCTTGTCCTCGGCATCGAACTCCTCGACCCCCTTGTTCGTCTCGATCACTTCCGGGCCGGAAACGGCGATGCGCCCCTGTTCGGACACCGCGACGCGGGAACAGGTCGCCGTCGTCAACCCGGCGCCTCCGAATGCGCCGGCCCTGCCGCCGATCAGAGCGATCACGGCCACACCGGCGCAGCGAGCCTGGACGATCGCCCGCATCAACTCCGCGACCGCCAGCTCGCCTGCGTTCGCCTCCTGCAAACGCACCCCACCGCTATCCAACAGCAGCAGAACGGTCTGCGGCAGGTCCTTGTGATCGCGTGCCGCACGCACCAAGCCAATCATTTTTGCGCCGCTGACCTCGGCGAAGGTGCCGCCCATGAATTGGCCTTCCTGCGCCGCGACGAGCACTGGCTTGCCGTCCAACGCGCCGCGGCCAATGACGACCCCGTCGTCGAATGCCGAAGGCAGGTCGAACAGATGAAGGTGCGGACTCCGCACACGCTCGCATGGACCCAGGAACTCGGTGAAGCTGTTAGGGTCCAACAGGCCCGCGACGCGCTGGCGTGCGGTCGCCTGAAACCAGCTGGCTTGGCCAGTTGTCGCCGCGTCTTCCATCATTCGGTCTCCATCAACGCGCTTCCCTGGATCAGTCGCAGAAAAACGGTGTCCGGCCGCGCGCCCCCGTCATTGATCGAGATGCGTAAGCCCCCAGGCGAGGAGCGTTCGACGAACTCGGCGACCACCGCCTTCCAGGTCTCGCCGTAGCCAGTAAGCGGGGTCGTTATTTCCACCTCGCACGCCGCTTCCGGAAGGACGCGTTCCAGCAGCACTTCCAGGTTGCCTGACGCCACCACACCAATGATTGCTTGGGCTTTCGTGCCGGACAGCCGGCGCCTGGCCGTGTGACTGAACTTCAGGGTCTCCATCATCCAGCCTCCTACCAATTGCGAAACTTGTTGGGCGGGTCGTACAGGTTGCCGGACCAGTGCATCAGATCCTCGATCGAACGCGCGGCAAGCATGCTGCGATGCGCATCCAGCGGATTGATCCCAAGATCCTCGGGTCGGCGGATAACCTTCCGCTCCCGCAGCTTCTCGACCATCTTGCGATCGCGCCGCCGGCCCACCTCGGTGAAGCCCGCGATGCCGCGGATAGCTTGCTCGCGCTCTTCGGCCGTGCGGCAGAGAAGTAAGTTTGCGATGCCTTCCTCGCTGACGATATGGGTCACGTCGTCGCCGTAGATCATGACCGGCGCCAGATCGAGCTTGAACGTCTCGGCAAACTCAATGCTATCGAGCTTCTCGACAAAGACCGGCGCCATCTTCTCGCTAAAGGTCTCTACGAGCTGAACCACCAGTTTGCGCCCGCGCATCAACTGCGAAGGGCCATCGACGGCCTCTCTTCCGGCCTTGAGCCACGGCTCGCTCGGGTGGCGTCTGCCGTGCGCGTCCGAACCCATATTGGGCGCCCCGCCAAAGCCGGTGATGCGGTCCGCCGTCACCGTCGAGCTATTGCCGTTGAGGTCGATCTGCAGCGTGGACCCGATGAACAGGTCCGTCGCGTAAAGCCCGGCAAGCTGGCAATACGTCCGGCTGGAGCCCATCGAGCCATCCCGCCCGGTGAAGTAGATGTCGGACCGGGCGCGCATGTAGGCATCCATGCCTACTTCCGAGCCGAAGCTATGGATCTGTTTCACCCACCCCGACTCGATCGCCGGAATGAGCGTGGGGTGGGGGTTAAGCGCCCAGTGCGTGGCGATCTTGCCCTTGAGGCCGAGCTTTTCCGCGTAGGTCGGAATTATCAGTTCGATCGCAGCGGTATTGAAGCCAATGCCATGGTTCAGCCGCTTGATCCCGTATTCCGCGTAGATGCCCTTGATGGCCATCATGCCTGCCAGGATCTGTATTTCGGTGATGCTGGCCGGGTCGCGAGTGAAAAGGGGCTCGACGTAGAAGGGCTTCGGCGCGACAACCACGAAATCTACTCGGTCGCCAGGAACGTCGACCCGTGGAAGCTTGTCCTCGACCTCGTTGACTTGCGCGACGACAACGCCGCCCTTGAAGGCGGTCGCTTCGATAACCGCGGGTGAATCCTCCGTATTCGGACCCATGTAAAGATTGCCCGCGCGGTCGGCGCTGCGAGCGACGGTCAAGGCAACGTGAGGAGTTAAGTCGACGAAGTAGCGGGCGAACAGCTCGATGTAGGTGTGGATCGCGCCGAGCTCGACCTTTCCCGACTTCAGGACGCGCGGCACCGCGTGGCTCTGAGGACCCGAGTAGGAAAAATCGAGCTTCTTGGCGATGCCTTTCTCGAACAGGTCGATGTGCTCGGGCAGCACGATACCTGACTGCACGACATGCAGGTCGTGCAGTACTTTCGGATCGGCTTTCGCCAGACAGGCCGCCAGAAAGTCCGCCTGCTTCTGGTTGTCGCCTTCGAGACAGAGGCGATCTCCAGGTCGGATCAGGGCCTCGAGCAGCGCGGTCGTATCGCTCGGCGCAACCATCTTTCCTGCCGCGAATTTGCTCCCAGCAGCAAGACGTTCGTCACGAGCTCGCCGCTCGGTTTGCCAATCAGCCATGTCGTTTGGCTCCTGTTGACGTTGCCCTGCCGGCTACATGCTGCTGATGAGGACTCAACCGATATTCGCCAGATGACTGGCTTTGTCGCGGATGAGACGGGACCCGGGGCAGCGCGAGCCTGATGTCGAGCAGACCGTCTTCGCCGCGGATCGCCGTGACTTTCGTGGAATATAGACTGGCCATAGCACATGTGCCTTCGCTGGGATTCGCAAATTTGGGAGCGCGTTCGGACTGTCGCCGCGACACGTCGGCGAACAGCCCGTGCACGAGGACGCCCGCCTGCTAAGCGGGCTCTCCGGCGGCTTCCAGGATCAACCGGGTGATCTCGTCGGGATGAGAGATCAGCGAGAGATGGCTCGCCTTCAGTTCGATGGTCTTGGCGCCCATGCGCTTGGCCATGAAGCGTTCGAGATCGGGATTGATCGTCCGGTCCTCCGTGGAGACGGCATAGAAACTCGGCTTCGACCGCCAGGCCGCATGTGTAGTCTTGCCCGTGAGCAGAGCCTTTTGGAACGGCTCTTGGACCGCATAGAGGACCTTCGCCTTCGCTTCTGGCAGGTCGCCGGCGAAATCGCGCAAGAACGCAGCCTCGCTGAGACGTCCTTCATCGCCGTCGAAGACAATCCCGGCGGACGCCGGGGGCGTCGGAAATGTCTTGGCCAACGCCGTGTAATCCTCGCCCGCATCCGGCGCCCGCGCCGCCACATAGACAAGGGCCGACACGTTCGGATGCACACCGGCCTCGGTTACGATCATGCCGGAGAACGAATGTCCCGCGAGCACGGTCGGCCCGTCCTGCCGCGCCAATACGCGCTCGGTCTCCGCCACCGCACCGTCCAGCGTCGTCAGCGGGTTCTGCACAGACGTCACGTTCAGCCCTTTTGCCTGCAATCGTGCGATCACCTCGGACCAAGATGACCCGTCGGCGAACAGCCCGTGCACGAGGACGACGTTGGGCGCCTTCGGCGCGCGCTGCGCTACGGCGGCTTCGCCCTGGAAAAGAGTGCTCGCCGCCCCCGCGGCCACCATGCTCACGAAAGAGCGTCGATCCATTGGATGCCTCTGCCGAAGATCATCTTGGCTATTCATGGAGGTTCTCCCTTGCGTAAGGTTGGAGTTGGCTACTGCGAGAGTTTGAGTTGGCTACTTGGAAAATTTGCAAGCGCGCGGGGTCTGCTTTCGCGAGCGCTGCCACCGGGAATCGGCTCGCTTTTGGTTGTCGCCGGCGATCACGACCGAGTCGCCGGGCTCGATGATCGCCTCGAGCAATTCGGCGCCTCGCTCAGATCGAGCCGCGCGTGTGGTCAGCACTGGTGCATCCGGCAGACCTACGGCCAGGGCGACGGGATTCTTCGTAGACGCGCTGATGAGTTCACCCTCGGTCCAGGGTTTGCACGCAGCCGCAGCCAAGAGCGGAAAAACCCAGCCACTCACAGCGGGAGAAGAGATGCGCTAAACGATGCCTTCGAGATGCGCTCGGCAAATTTGCGGCTGCGGCGACTCTGCTCTGGGACATGAGAACGTCGGCAGCCTACGACTCGCCTGATTTGCGATCCATTGCACACTTGTATGGGCGCGATAGGACTTTCATATAATCAGCTAATGCTACCGCATAGAGGCAACGTCCGCTCCGTGAGAACAGGTTAACGGCAGTCGCAAGGCCGCCCTAGTTTGTAGACGCACCGCGACCATCGAACCCTCATTGGTGGGGGGCGTGTCGCCCCCGGTTGATGCTTGCTTGGTGAAGATCCTATGAGGGCGATCGGCGGCCGAGGTAGGTACTCGCTCGACAATTTCTACCTCTCGACCTGTTCAGCGACTACAAGAGCAACGTCGCGCTCTATCCGACCTTCCATGAGTATTTCCGGACCACCCCTTGCTGGCGGCATGGGCAGAAACGACCCATTCTTCCTGCCGGCGGGGGCCAAGGCGTTCAAGCGCGGCATCCCGAACGCGATTGTGCGCTTCCTCGATACCGGACGTTTCGCGGTGGGGACGCATGCTGCGGAGATCGCAGTGGCCACTCGCGACTTCCTTCCCTGAATGGTAATGTCAACCGCAAATCGCCGGACGCTTCGTCACGGAGAAAGGGAGGAGACGACCATGGCCAAGCCAGCGCATTACACGTCGAAAGTCGCGATCCCGCTGCCTTCCGACGAGGCTGTTCGGCGGATCATGGGAAACTCCTTCAACCCGGAGAAAACGCTCAACGTCATCAAAATGTTTGCGGGAACCGAGGACATGTTCGAAGCGACGATTGGCCTTGTAAAGGCGATCTTTCAGACGCAAGGCATCGATCCGAGGATACGCGAGATGATCATCCTGCGCGCCGCCGCCGTCTTGAACGCGCCTTACGAATGGCAAGCCAACACTCAGATGGCCAAGAACGCAGGTCTGTCTTCAAAGGAGATCGATGCGGCGGGAAGCGACGGCCCGGTGGCCGGCATAAATCCCGAGTATGTTCTCGTGTGCAAGGCGACTGATGAAATGTCAAAAAGCGGCACTCTGCGTGACGAGACGCTAAGCGAGCTCCTCAACAGATAC
>Ga0302326_10029316_pt1 | contig 11046 bp, 6 predicted proteins | sample Palsa_T0_3_FD_202264 | JGI IMG/M metagenome (GOLD analysis project Ga0302326, IMG submission 202264) | Peat permafrost microbial communities from Stordalen Mire near Abisko, Sweden - Palsa_T0_3 | ecosystem: Environmental > Terrestrial > Soil > Palsa > Peat permafrost | place: Sweden: Abisko...
AGACCGCTCCGGCAGCGGAAACCCCGGCCCCGGCTGGCGATGCGGCCTTGCCGACGCAGAAGGACAAGCTCAGCTACGCGCTCGGCATGAATATCGGGAGAGGCTTGCACAAGGACTCGGTCGACGTTAATCCCACCATCTTGATGCGCGGGTTGAAGGACGCCATGGCGGGCGGCACGACCCTGATGACCGACGAACAAGCGCAGGCGACGATTATGGAACTGCAGGGCCAACTGCGCGCGAAGCTGGAAGCGCAACGGAAAGCGTCGGAAGCGACCAACAAAAAAGACGGCGAAGCCTTTCTGGCGGCCAATAAGACGAAGCCAGGCGTGATCACCCTGCCCAGCGGGCTGCAATACAAAATTTTGAAGGAAGGCACGGGAGCGAAACCCACGCCAACGGACTCCGTGGAGTGCAACTACAAGGGCACGCTGATCAACGGAACGGAATTCGATAGCTCGTACAAGCGCGGCCAGCCGGCGACCTTCCCGGTGACTGGCGTGATCAAGGGCTGGACCGAGGCCTTGCAGTTGATGCCGGTGGGATCGAAGTGGCAGCTGTTCCTGCCTCCGGACCTGGCTTACGGCGCGCGCGGCGCGGGCGATGCCATTGGGCCGGATGAGACCCTGGTTTTTGAAGTGGAGCTGCTGTCGATCGCGAAGAAGGACCAGGGAGCGGCACCGAGTTCGAAATAGCGTCATCGGTGCGCTGCCCCTCCCTAGCGAAGAAACAACATGGGCAGCCGGTGATAGGGTTCCTTCGCCTGCGTTCGTCCGCTTCGCAGACTCAGTCCGCTCAGGATGACACAATCAATAACTAACTTGTGATGGCGCAGCGAAAGCTGCGCCGTTTCAATTAGCGCAGGGCGCCTTCCACTTCGCTGAGCCAGTCGGGACGCTTCAGCAGTTCGCGGGGCTTGGGGCCATCGGCTGCGCCGACGATGCCGTCGCGCTCCATCAGGTCGATGAGGTGGGCCGCGCGGCCGTAGCCAATGCGCAGACGGCGCTGCAATAGCGATGTCGAAGCCTTGCCATACTCCAGCACAATGCGGACGGCGTCCTGATAAAGTTCGTCGTTCTCGTCGCCGCCCCCACCACTCCCGTCCCCACCACCGCCTCCGGAGTTGCCATCCTCGCGCGGAGCTTCCAGAAATTGCTCTTGATATTGCGCCGTGCCTTGTGAGCGCCAGAACTCGACCACCGAGGCTATCTCCTTCTCGGTGACGAGGGGCGCGTGTACGCGATGCACGCGAGCCGAGCCGTTAGGCAGATAGAGCATGTCGCCGCGACCCAACAGCGCTTCGGCGCCATTGGAATCGAGAATGGTGCGCGAGTCGACCTTGGTGGCGACGCGGAACGAGATGCGGGCCGGAAAGTTCGCCTTGATGAGTCCGGTGATGACGTCGACCGAGGGCCGCTGCGTAGCCAGGACAAGATGAATGCCGACGGCGCGCGCCATCTGCGCCAGACGGGTGATGGAAGCCTCGACGTTCTGGCCGTCGAGCATCATGAGGTCGGCCAACTCGTCGATGATGATGACGATGTAGGGCAGCGGGCGAGCATCGTCGCCGCCTTCGTCGAAGAGGCTGCCGCTGTTGTCGAAGAGCTTGTTGTACTGATCGATGTTGCGAACGCCCTTTTCCGCGAGAACTTTCAGACGGCGTTCCATCTCCAATACCGCGTTGCGCAAGGCATTGGAAGCCAGTTTGGGCTCGGTGATGATGGGCGTGTGCAGATGCGGGACGCCTTCATAATTGCCCAGCTCCAGGCGCTTGGGATCGACCAGGATGAGGCGGACCTCCTGTGGCGTCGCCTTGTAAAGGATCGACATGATGAAGGCGTTGATGGCAACGCTCTTGCCGGAGCCGGTCGAGCCGGCGATGAGCAGGTGAGGCATGGCGTTGAGATCGGCACAGACGATGCGGCCGTTGATGTCTTTGCCGAGCGCCAGTGTGAGCTTGGATTTGGAGCCGAGGAATTCCTGCGCCTCGACCACCTCGCGCAGCCAGATGGTTTCGCGCTCGTGGTTGGGCACCTGGATGCCGACGGTGGATTTGCCGGACATGCGCTCGATGAGGATGCTTTCGGCGCGTAGAGCGAGGCAGAGATCGTCACACAGGTTGGTGATGCGGCTGTACTTGATGCCTGCTTCCGGCTTGAATTCGAAAGTAGTGACCACGGGGCCGGGATTAATTTGCACGACTTGGCCGCGGACATCGAACTCGCCGCATTTTTCGGCCAGCACCTGCGCCAGAACTTTGAGTTCAGCTTCGTTGATGGCGCTGGGGTCGTCAGGACGATGAAGCAGCGTAGTGGACGGCAGCTTAAAACTGCCGACGAGGCGCGGCATGGTGGTCTTGCCGTGGGGCGTGGAGTCGGCGCGAGTGCCAACGGCGATGTCATCCGCGGGCGCCGGTTCTCCCGGATGAGATGAGGCGGTGTCGGTGCCAAACATGCGGTCGATGCCAGTTTTGGCGGAGGCGGGCTGGGGCGATGGAGATGCTGCCAAAGCAGGCTGAGGAGGGCCCGCCTCTGCCGGTTCAGGCGCAGTCTCCTCCAGCGGGGCGATGAAGCGCTTAGGCACGAGCTGCGCAGTCACAACCGGCTTGGTGTTGGCGGCAGTTGCGCGCTTCTTCTCCAACTCCTTGGCAGCCCGCTTGCGAGCGCGCTCCAGGCGCCAATCGGCAAAGCGATCGAGCGCGGCATAGGCGAAGCCCAGGCGCGTTTGCGACCAGATGCGGATTGCGCCAAAGGAAAACGCTGTCGACAGATAGAGGGCCACGGCGATGACGGCGAGGCAGATCAGATATGCGCCGACCAGGTTGAAGTAGTGGATGAGAGCGTCAGCGAGGATGCGGCCCAACAAGCCCTCCGAGGGCAGCACACCTTTCCAGCGGACGGGCCACGGCAACAATCCGACGAAGGCGGAGAGAAAAGCGACGAGGGCGACCGCGCCGATAGTCTTGGCATAAGGCGAGGCGATAGGCCGCGAACGAAACCAGTGGAGCGAGTACATGGCCAGTAAAGCCGGCAGCAGAAAGGCCGCGATACCAAACGCCTGTAGAGCGAGATCGGCGACCAGCGCGCCGACCACGCCGATCCAGTTGTGTGCGGGCTTGCCGGCGAGGGGAGTGGCCGCGGTGTTGAGCGAAGGATCGAGCGGCGAGTACGACAGGAGCGCGAGGACAAGGAGGACCGCGAAAACGAAAACCAGGAAGCCGACGAGCTCATTGAGCCGCCGGTTGGCCGTCGGAGTAAATGGGCGAGTGAGATTCATATTGGCGTGCAGTCGTTTTGAGGGAGCGCGCTTGCGAGGACCCATGTTGATTTAATCCACCGCAAGCAGACAAAAATACCGCCGCGCATTCCTGCGAGTGCGCGACTGTCCCGGGAACGACCGATGCGGGTTTCTACTGCCAATACGCCAGAGCGAGAATAATTATCCCAAGAAAGCCAGGCGGGGAGGCGGGAAATGGGAGGGCAGGAGGTGGCGAAGTAGGTTCAGTCGGCAGCTGTCAGTGCTCTTATGCGTGACTGCGAATACTTTCGCAGGGAGGGAAACCGCAGATCCCTCCGCTCGGGCTGAAGCCCTCGGCCGGGATGACACAACGTAATATTTTCAAGTATTGCGCCGCCATCCGCTCAGGATGAGACGCGCTGAAGTAGAGGTTCGGGATAGGATAGGGGTCCTTCGACTCGTCGCTACGCGCCTTGCTCAGGATGACACAACGAAAAAGCGTCGCTGCACGCCGCGCTCGGGATGACACACTTTAAGAAGGGACGGCACATTTGTCAGGATGACACACGTTTGGTGGGCTACCACTTGTTGACGAGGAGAGTACCCAGGCACGTGTCCGGTAATGAGGGACCTTGTTGCAGCAGCGTGTCCTTCTCGTGTATGACCAGCGAGATGTCGGGAGAGTTGTGCGAGTAGTGGCAAAGGGCCGCGCCGATGGTCCGATAAGCTCTGACCGCCGGATAGGGTGGAACATTGAGCTCGCCCAGCGCCCAGTCCTGGACTTTCAGAAGGTCGTTACCGCCAGGCTGCTTTTTCACGTACCGCTGTATCTGCAAAGGCAGCTGCCGCTTGACGGTCGGGCTCATCCAAATGTATGCCATGGGTATATTGGCAGAGTACAGGGATGCGGACAGGTAGGAGTCCCACCAGCCGAAGAAGCTAAGCAAGGGCAGAACTGCGAATAGAACCAGAACAACCTTTTGCAGGCGAAAAGGATTTGCCCAGACTACTTGCCTGAAGGAAAAATCTGTTTTCCAAAATAATAGAAAGAGGAGGGCCATCATCGCGACATTCCAAGGCCAAATTACCGAATTCCAGTGCAAGATGATTACGCAAACATACAAGATATCCAGATGCATCAGCACGCCGGCAATGACTGCGACATTGCGAAACTTGCGGGTAAGCAGCCCGATCGCGATCAGTGTCTCAGTGCCAGCCATGATCCATCCCAAAGCATGCAACGCCGGCCAGCGACTACTCAATGCGCCGAACATCGATGTGGTCCCGACCATAAAGCGCGGGTTCATTTTTTGCAGGCCGCTATAGAAATAAGTTGCGCAAACTATAAGCCGGCATATATTGAGGGCGTTCTCCTGGCCGGCGACATCGTCCGGCTTCCAGGAAAAGCAGGCCAGCCCTAGTAACATGAAAACATAGAGATAAGCCCAGGGTTGCCAACGAGTTTGATCGAACAGAGCTAGAAATAGCAGGAAGAGGGCGAAACTAAGTATATAAATCCGCGGCCTTGTAGCTACGCCGATTAATGCGAGTAGTACAAGTAGCACTGCAAATAAAATACCGTCCACCAGAGTCGGAATATGCGGCAAGCCTGGCAGTATTGGAATGAGTGGGAAAAAGCGGTAACTAACCCACAGGCGGCGCGAAAGCAGGAAGCCAGCGACAAATCCCGAGACGATGACGGTTTTAGTATAGGTAATCCTTTTGAAGGGACTAAGGTCGAGACTTCTGATTGCTATAGGCACCTTGTTAGACCAATAATCGCCCACGAAGCCGCCAGCAAGAACCGCCTCCGCTCATCCCACATATTGCCCGAAATGCCACAGCAAGAGGACCGCAATACCGAAGAGGATGCGGTAGACGATGAACACAGTCAAGGTTTTCGTCTGTAGGTAGCGCAGGAAAAACGCAATCGTTATATAACCCACCAGCGCCGAAACTACTATTCCCGCTGCAAAGGCAGGCATACCCGGCGCCATTTCGCCCGGCGGGAGACCGTGCTTCATGACATGGTGCAGCTTGAACAGAGCGGCGCCGCCGATGATGGGCGTGGAAAGCAGGAAGCTGAAGCGGGCCGCGGCCTCGCGGGTGAAGTTACGAAACAGGCCGCCGGTGATGGTGATGCCCGAACGCGAGACGCCAGGGACCACGGCGAAGGCTTGCAGAACGCCGACGGTCATGGCATCGCCGAGAGTGATTTGCGGCAGCGGTTTCTGGAACTTACTCATGCGTTCGGCTGCCCACATAATGAGGGCGACGATGATCAGCATGGAGGCGACGAGGACGGGGGCGCGGAAAGTGGTCTCGATACGCTTTTCGAGCAATGCGCCGGCGAGAGCGGCGGGTATGGATGCGGCGATCATGTACCACAGGAGTTGGCGCTCGCGGCGCTGCTCTTCGGGGGTGAGGTCACGCTGGTTGTCGCTGGTTTCAGAGAAGCGAACCACCTTGCCGCCCAAAGCCGCGCGGATGATCTGAATCCAGGTGCGCCAGAAGTACAGCAGGATAGCGAAGAGGGTCCCAGCGTGGAGGGCCACGTCGAAGGTGAGGCCGGGATCGCTCCAGTTGGCCAGCCCCAGGCGGGTGACGAGCCAGGGAGTGAGTGCCAAGTGCGCGGTGCTGGAGACGGGCAAAAATTCGGTAAGGCCTTGCACGATACCGAGGATGATCGCTTCAAGAATGGGCAACTATTCCACCGTGTTCCCAAATGTGGGCATTTTGTTCGTCACCATGTATAGCAGACGCTGGGCCCGATTGGACCAGTCAGTGTCATTGGGGTATTGCGCAATTAGTTTCTTGGCGGCGTTGAGCGAGCGCTGGACAGATTCGTCAGATTTCTTGGGGTCCTGCTTGGCTTTGTAGATTTCGATCAGGGTGGAGTAGCGCCAGGCCGCCTTGTAGAGGGCCTCCGGGGACTTGGGGGACTGCGGGTGCTCGTCGGCGTACTTCATATAGAGCGTGGCTTCCATCTCCGGACACTTGGCCTCGGCCTCCCAGTCGCCGCAAAGTTTGTTGTCGATGAGGTGATAGGCGGCAAGGTCGGCCCACTTGGTGTGGGGATACTTCTTGATGACCTGCTTCATGCGGTCTTCGTCGATCTGGTAGCGGAGGGCGGGATCGCGCTCATGCGCCGAAGGACGCGAGGCGGCGTCGGCGGATTCAATCTGCCAGCGAATGTCGGCGGCGCGGTAGGCGGATTCGGCAGCCAGCGGAGATTGCGGGAAATATTCGGCGATGCGGGCATAGAGGCGCATGGCGTCCTGAGCGGCGCCGCGACGTCCGCCGCGCTTGCTGGCGTCCATCTCGCAGTCGAAGGCTTCGCCGAAGAGAATCTTGTCGCCATCGGGGGTCGCGGTGGTGATGACGCCTTTGTCCTCAATCCAGCCGGTAACGTTGCGATCGGTTTCGTTTTCCGGGTCCTCCGGAGTGTAACCAGCGCCGACGGTGCCGACGACGTTGACCCAGCCGGGAGTGCGCTCCATGACGGCGACTTCGCGGCCACGGCCAATGTTGGAAAGCTTGGCCGAGTCGGTGCTGGGGCTGACGTAGATCACGCCCTCGCGCAGCATAACGCCGCGCTCGATGGCGGAGGCGGGAAGGCAGGCGAGGATGAGGCAAGCGAGTAGGGTAAGCCGGTACGACACGTGGGTACTCCTGAGGTTGTGACTGGGAATAACCATAGCTGATTGCGATTGCGGGGGGAAGAGTGAGCAAGGGGATCGATATTAGGTCACTCTCTGCACGGGCTACAATGGCTGATTCGCATGCAGATTGCCGACAATCTCGCGGCTATTCGGGAGCGCATTGCGGGCGCGGCGCGACGCGCGGGCAGAAATCCGGAAGACATTGCGCTGATGGCGGTGACGAAGACGCAGCCTGCGGAGCGGATTGCGGAAGCCTGCGCGGCGGGGCAGCGACTGTTTGGCGAGAACCGGGTGCAGGAGTTCGCGGAGAAATTTGGCGCCCTGACGGAGTTGCACGACGCCGAGTTCCACATGATCGGACATTTGCAGTCGAACAAAGTCACGAAGGCGGCAGAGATATTCGCTGCGGTGGATTCGGTGGACTCGGTAAGGCTTGGGGAGCGGCTGAACGCGGCGGCGGAGACAGCCGGGAAAAGTCTCGACGTCCTGATTGAGGTCAATTTGGGCGGTGAGGCGGCGAAGAGCGGGGTTGCGCCGGATTCGGCGGAGCTGGAGCGCATTCTGGAAGCGGCGCCTGGCTGGCGGAGCCTGCGGATTCGAGGGCTGATGACGGTGCCGCCGTTCACCGATGATCCTGAGGGTGCGCGTCCGTACTTTCATCAACTGCGCGAGTTGCGAGAGCGGCTGGGGGGGCTTGATGTGTTGTCGATGGGGATGTCAAATGACTTTGAAGTGGCGATTGAGGAAGGCTCGACCTGCGTGAGGATTGGGACAGGGATTTTTGGGGAGCGGTGAAGGGGTAGTGGCGATAGGGGTCCTTCGACTCGTCGCTGCGCTTCTCGCTCAGGATGACACAATTAAAGAAGGTGCGCTTCTCGCTCAGGATGAGCCACGCTGAAGATGTGGCAATACAAGCAGCAATCTCCCGGAATGAGAAAATAAACTCAGACCTCATCAGAGTTTCATCAGGCGCGCGCGGGTGAGAGCGGTTGGCGAAGAGAACAAGAACAGCGAGCAAAGCAGCGGCTCCTCCGCCCCGCAAGAGTTCTTCGCGGCCGTCGCGAACCTATTTGTTATATCTCGTCCTGCTGCTGGTTGCCACGGTGGCAACCTACTATCCGGTGAGGAACCATCCCTTCCTACACTTTGACGACAGCAAGTACGTGACGGCGAATCCCCGGGTGCAAGGCGGTTTGAGTTGGAGCACGGTGGAGTGGGCGTTCACGACGTATTACGCCTCCAACTGGCATCCGCTGACCTGGCTGTCGCACGCGCTCGACTGCCAGATGTTTGGTATGGACGCGGCGGGCCCGCATGAGGTCAATCTTCTGCTTCACGTGGTCAACGTGCTGTTGCTGTTCTGGGTGCTGGAGCGCGCGACCGGCATCGTGGGACGAAGTGCGATGGCGGCCGGTCTGTTCGCGCTGCATCCCATGAACGTGGAGACGGTCGCGTGGGTTGCAGAGCGGAAAAATCTGCTGAGCATGTTGTTTCTGCTTCTGGCGCTGGCGGCTTATCGCTGGTATGCGAAAAAGCCGGGCGCAGGACGGTATGTGCTGGTCGCGTTTTTGTTTGTGCTGGGACTAATGGCCAAACCGCAGGTGATCACGCTGCCGTTTCTACTGCTGCTGTGGGATTACTGGCCTTTGCAGCGCATGACGCTGCGCGCGCGGACTGAGGGCAGGCAAGAGGCCGCAGCGCTTTATCCGGCGCGAAGCTTCGTGCAGCTAGTGGTGGAAAAGCTCCCGCTGCTGGGGCTCAGCACGATCAGCGCCGTGCTTACGGTGAAGGCGCAACAGGCGGGCAGCGCGGTGCAGTCGCTGATCAAGTTCCCGTTCGGGCTACGGCTGGCGAACGCGATCGTTGCCTATGCGCGTTATATCGCGAAGGCGTTCTGGCCAGCACCGCTATCGCCTTTATATCCTTTTTTGCGAGCCGCGCCGGCGGTGTGGCAACTCCTGGCGTCACTGGCGCTGTTGCTCGGGATCAGTGGCCTGGTGATTGCGGGCAGGAGATATCGATATCTGACGGTGGGGTGGTTGTGGTTTCTGGGAACGCTGGTGCCGATGATCGGGCTGGTGCAGGTGGGAGTGCAGGCCATGGCCGATCGCTACGCCTATTTGTCGTTCATCGGACTGTTCGTGATGTTCTGCTGGGGAGTGGCTGAGCTTGCCGAAACGCGCCAGGTTTCGCCGGCATGGGTTACGGGATTCAGCGTGGGGTTGCTCCTGGTGCTTGCGATTGTGACTCGCCATCAGCTTGAGTACTGGAGCGACGAGGCGAGCTTGTGGACGCACGCCATCCAGACCACGAGCGACAACTATGTTGCGGAAGACAATCTGGGGACGACCCTGATGGAACGTCACGAGATGGACCAGGCGATCGTGCACTTCCGCCGCGCCACCGAGATTGAGCCGCACAATGGGCTGAGCGAGTTGAATACCGGCGTCTGGGAGGAGCGGAATCACCATTGGCCCGAGGCGATTGCGGCATACAAGGCGGGCATTGCCGAGATCGAAGAAGTAGACGTTCTGGCCCGGGCTTATAGCAATCTGGGATATGTGTATAACTACGCGGGCGACGAGGCCGATGCTGGCGATAGTTTCCAGCAGGCGTTACGGCTGGCTCCGGACACGGAGCAGGCGTTGATTGGGTTGGGCGTGCTGTCGCAAAAGTCAGGCGACGTGGCCAATGCGATCCAGAGGTACAGTCAGGCCAATCAGATTCGGCCAACGGCGCTGGGATATCTATTGCTGGCGCGGGCATTGCATCGCAGCGGCCGCTCTGAGGACGCGGAAGCGGCGCTACAGAGGGCGCGGAGCATGCCGGGCTTCCCCGAGACGCAGCATGTTGCCGACGGACTGGTGGGGCGGTAGGAGCGTCGCCCGGGGCGGCAGGCAATTCTGGGGGCGTCGCATTTCGCCGATGTAGAGCCCGGCTCTTCCGCCGTTACAGAAATTGGACGCAGTGTTTACAGTTTGTTGACAAATCGCGGAACAGCCAGAAGTAGCATCTGCTGACTGGCGCAAAGAGATCGGCGGATGTGGTCAGGCGTAACTGGACGAGTGACTCCTTGGCTAGCGATCGTCCGCCGATCAGTGAATTTCTATTGCGGAAGCTGACTTCCGGCAGAGACGGACCCGAGGTGGGTTCGCGGTGACGCCGCAGCGCAGTTGGTCGCGCCTTGCCGCTCCTTGGCGCGACTGCTCAAGAGGCACGGACAAGGCTCCGTGCCTTTTGGAGTTATGGGAGCACGCTCAATAAGCCAGCATGATTCGCAGATCGCGGACGTTATTGCCGGTTGGTCCGGTCATGATGGCATCGCCGATGGCGTGGAAGAGCGGAAAGCTATCGAAGCGGGCGAGAGCGGTGGCGGCGTCCAATCCTCGTTGCCGCGCCCGTTCCAGGGTTGAGCCGTCGGCAATGGCGCCGGCAGCCGAGCTGTTGCCATCAATTCCGTCGGTGCCGGCGCTCAGCACGGTGATGTTCTCGCCCGCAATCTTCTCCGCACAATAGAGGGCGAAGTGCTGATTTCGTCCTCCCAGCCCCGAGGCAGATCCCACCTTTACCGTGACCTCGCCGCCGGAAATCAGACAGGCGCGCGGTGCTCCGCCGCGGAGCTCGCGCAGGCGCTGGAGAAGATGATCGGCGGCCGGCTGGTAGTCCCAGTCGTCGCAACGGTTGTCGACTTCGACGGCAAAGCCTCCAAGTTTGGCGCTCTCCACCGCCGCATTGACAGCGGTGGCGTTCGAGAGCACGGTCGCATAGTGCGAATGGGCGAAGGCAGGATCGCCGGCCTTCGGCGTCTCTGCCAACTCGCGGCCGCTGAACAGCGAGCGCACCGAAGGCGGAAAGCGAGCGAGCAACTGGTAGCGGTGCGCAAGGTCGTAACATTCGTTGACGGTGGTGGTGTCGGGCATGGTAGGTCCTGAGGCCAGGGCGTCGAGCGAACCCTCGGGGACATCGGAGACCAGCACCGACAGCTGATGAGACGGGGCAGCGGCGCGAGCCAGGCGTCCCCCTTTCAGCGCGGAGAGATGCTTGCGGATGGCATTGATCTGGGCGATGGGCGCGCCCGAGTGCACCAGGGCGCGGTAGGTCTGGATCACATCTTCGAGCGTAATGCCATGGCTGATGGGCTTTTCGG